>Ga0308173_10000159_pt1 | contig 24351 bp, 19 predicted proteins | sample PhyPR1_FD_203716 | JGI IMG/M metagenome (GOLD analysis project Ga0308173, IMG submission 203716) | Soil microbial communities from UC Gill Tract Community Farm, Albany, California, United States - DLSLS.P.R1 | ecosystem: Environmental > Terrestrial > Soil > Agricultural land | place: USA... | reverse complement strand
GCGCCGGCTACCGGCTCGACCCCGACGGTGGCTGACGATGGCCGAGCGGGCGGCCTGGCCGCGGTCCGTCCGGGCGCGCACGACCGTCCTCGCCGCGCTCGTGTCCGCGGTCGCCCTCGTCGTCGCCGCGGTCGCGCTGCTCGTGACCCTCGACCGGTCGCTGCACCACGCCGGTGACAACCTGGCCCGGGACCGCGTGCGGGACCTCGGAGCCCTGGCCCACAACGGGGGCCTGCCCCGGAACCTGGCCAGTGTCGGCGGCGAGGGGGTCGCCCAGGTGTTCACCGACTCCGGACGGGTCCTCGCGGCCTCCCCGAACATCGCCGGAGCGCCGCCGATCACCGGCCGGGCCACGGGCACGCTGCCCACGATGCGCGTCCTGCACGGGGCGAGGGACGACGACGAGACGGAGGAGTACCGGGTCTGGGTCGCGCGGGCCGCCGGCCGGGCCGGCCCGGTCACCGTCGTCGCCGGCGAGACGCTGGAGTCCGTCGGCGAGGCGTCGCAGACGTTGCGGCGCGACCTGCTGGTGGGCGTCCCCCTCCTGGTCCTGCTCGTGGCCGCCGGCACCTGGCTGGTCGTCGGGCGGACGCTGCGCCCGGTCGAGGACATCCGGACCGAGGTCGCCGCGATCGGCGAGGCCGACCTGGCCCGAAGGGTCCCGGTGCCGGCCACCGGGGACGAGGTCGGCCGCCTCGCGCTGACCATGAACGAGATGCTCGCCCGCCTCGAGGACGCCAGCCGTCGCCAGCACGACTTCGTCGCCGACGCGTCGCACGAGCTGCAGAGCCCCCTGACCGCCCTGCGCACCCAGCTGGAGGTCGGCCTCGCGCACGGCGAGGAGGACTGGCCGGCGGCCGCACGCCGGATGCTCGTCGACACCGACCAGATGGAGCGGCTGGTCCGCAACCTGCTGTTCCTGGCGCGTACGTCGACCACGACCCTGCCGCGCGACCGGTCGCTGCTGGACCTGGACGACGTGGTGCTGGAGGAGGCCACCCGGGTCCGGACGTGGTCCGACGTGCAGGTCGACACCTCCCGGGTCTCGGCCGCACCGGTGCGCGGGGACGCCGACGAGCTGCGCCGGCTGGTGCGCAACCTGCTGGAGAACGCGGTCCGGCACGCCACGTCCGTCGTACGCCTGGAGCTGGCGGTCGACGGGGCGGCGGTGCTGCACGTGACCGACGACGGACCCGGTGTCGCACCCGAGGACCGCGACCGGGTCTTCGACCGGTTCTTCACCGCCGACGGGGCGCGCAGCCGCGGCACCGGGAGTGGCCTGGGACTGGCCATCGCCCGGTCGGTGGCGCTGCGGCACGGTGGCAGCCTCGAGCTGGTCGGCGACGGACCCGGCGCGCACTTCCGGTTGAGCCTGCCGGTCACGGGGCCGGCGACGGGGCCCCTGCCATGATCGGTGCGTGCTGACCGATGAGCAGATCGCGGCGATGTCGCCGCAGGAGCGCCGCGAGCTGATCAAGCGGCTGGCCAGGCCCGTGGACGACTTCGTGCCGTCGCACCGGTGGCTGCGCCGCACCCGCGAGCTGCGCATCCTGCTGGTGGTGGGCAGCGCGGTGGTGCTGGTGCCGTGGATCGCGTACCTCGCGATCACCCTGCCGCCGCGCTACGTCGCCGACAACTGGGACGTCACGTGGGTCGGGTTCGACGTGCTGCTGCTGGTGATGATGGTGGCGACCGCGGTGCTCGGCTACCTGCGCCGGCAGCTGCTCATCGTCACCGCGTTCGCGACCGGCGTGCTGCTGGTGTGCGACGCGTGGTTCGACGTGGTCACCGCGCACGGCAACGACCAGACCTGGTCAGTGGTCTCGGCGTTCGTCGTCGAGCTGCCGCTCGCGGCGCTGTTCATCACCGGGTCGCTGCAGATCCTCCGGCTCGTCGCGGCCCGGCTGTGGGCGCTCGACCCCGGCCAGCACGCGTGGCAGGTGCGGATCCCGCTGCCGAGCGAGGCCGATACGGCCGTGCGACGGCGCGCCCGGGTCGGATGAGCCTGCCCTACCCCGGCAGCCGTCCCACCCTGAGACGTCGAGCGAGCCTGCGGTAGTAGGCGAACACTCCGGCGAGGGCGGTCGCGAAGATCGCGCAGAAGGCGCCGGCCGCCGTGTTCGAGGAGCTCGCTCCCGCCCCGACCCGGTCGTACACGTTCCGGACCGTGTAGACGGTGCCGGGGTGCTCGGGGTCGAGCAGCGCCGGGACGAGCTCTCCGGGCGTGTAGGGGGCGAACTGCGAGACCTCGTAGGGATAGGTCCAGTCGCGGGTCTCGCCCGCGTGGCTGAGGCGGACCACGCACTGGAGTCCCCTGTTGCCGTCGATCCCGGTGGCGCAGCGGGTGACCTGGAGCTCCACCGGCACCCCGGTCCGGGCGAGGCTGTCGTAGGCGGTCGGCAGCGCGTAGATGCCCTCCCAGAGCGCATGCGCGCCGAGCAGGGCGGAGAAGATCCCGAGGACCGCCGTGTACACCATGGCGGCCCGCGGCGACATGCCTCGGCGTGCCCGCGTCCGGTCTCTCGAGAGCGCGGCCCTCATCGGGGTACTCGGCGCTGTGTGGTGGGCACGATGTTCATGGTGAGGGGACGCTTGGCGATGGATGCGGCTTTTGCCCGAACCCGTGCGGGCTCGGGCAACCGCGCCCGTCGTCCGGTCGGCGGTCGTAGTCAGATGAGCCACATCTCGTTGTCCGTGACCGGCACCCGCTCGTAGCGTCGGGAGGGATGACGACGACCAGCACCGCCTCGGGGCTCACGTCCGGCAGCCGCGAGCTCCGTCGACTGAACGTGGCGATGCTGTTCGCCGCTCTGGCCGCCTTCGGGCTGCTCTACTCGACCCAGGCCCTTCTGCCCGCGGTCGGCTCCGGCTTCGGCGTCGGGCCCACGGCCGCGAGCCTCACCGTGTCCGCGGCCACCGGCGCGCTCGCGCTGGCGATCCTGCCGCTGTCCTCGGTGGCCGAGTCCGTCGGCCGGGTGCCGGTGATGCGGGCCGGGCTGCTGGCCGGCTGCCTGTTCACGTTCGCGGCCGCGGCGGCGCCCGCCTTCTGGGTGCTGGTGCTGGCCCGCGGGCTGGTCGGCGTCTCGCTCGCGGCGGTGGTGGCCGTGGCCGTCGCCCACCTCGGTGACGAGGTGCACCCGGCGGAGCTGGGCACCGCGATCGGGGTGTACGTCGCGGGGAACACGCTCGGCGGCATCTCCGGCCGGCTGATCCCGGGGCTGGTCGAGGAGAGCAGCTCGTGGCGCGCGGCGGTCACGCTCCTCGGGGCCGTGGCGCTGGTCGCGGCCCTGACCTTCACGCGGCTGCTGCCCGCCGCCCGTCGTACGTCGTCCCGGGCGGCCGACGCGCGCGACCACCTCGGAGCGGTCCGCGACCTGGTCCGGGACGGCAGCGTCGTGCGGCTGTGCCTGCTGGCGTTCCTGCTGATGGGCGGCTTCGTCGCGACGTACAACTACCTGACGTTCCGTCTCGAGGCCGCGCCGCTGGGCCTGTCCACGACCGTGACCTCGCTGCTGTTCCTGGCCTACCTGGCCGGCACGGTGAGCTCGCCGCTGGCCGGCCGGCTCTCGGACCGCTACGGGCGCCGCCCGCTCGCGCTGACCGGGATCGGCGTGTCCTTCGTCGGGATGGCGCTGATGCTGCCGGACCACCTGGCCACGATCACGGTCGGTCTGCTGGTGTTCACGGCCGGCTTCTTCGCCACCCACTCGGTGGCCAGCTCGTGGGTGTCCTCGCTCGCGGCCGGCCGGCGCGGCCAGGCCGCGGCTATGTACCTGCTGGCCTACTACCTGGGCTCGAGCGCCTTCGGCGCACTGGTCGGGCTGGCCTACCAGGCCGTCGGCTGGACCGGGGTCGCGGGATCGGTCGCCGCGCTGTTCGCGCTGGGCGCGGTGGCCGTGCTGGGGGTCAGGCCGCCCGCCTCGGGCTGAGGCTCAGGCGCTGTGCAGGTGCCGGGCCCGATCCTCGATGTCGTGGCGCCGCATCAGGGAGACCCCGCTCTCGTGGCGAACGTGCGGCAGCCGGCCGGAGTCCACCAGCTGCTTCACCACGACCGGCGAGAGCCGCAGGATCCGGGCCGCCTGGCCGACGGTGACCCAGTAGGAGTGCGGGTCCCGCAGGTGCGCGCGCCAGTCGTAGTAGATCGCGGCCAGGGCCTCGACCTCACCCGGCGTGACGCGTCTGCCCTCGAGCAGGCGCGCAGCCGCATCCGGGGTCGTGCCGAGGATGCGCACAGGGTCGAAGACCTGATGACTCATGAGAAAACCGCTCCACTGCCGGCGCTGCGCCGACCCTTTTCTCGAGCCGAGGGGCTCCCAGGGTAGGCGCAGCGCCAGACAAGGTAAAGGAGGTCTACGACCCGTCTACGCGGCCGCGGTGGCGGTCTGGGTGTCGGCCTGCTCCCGGGGCTCCAGGGCGCCGTTCACCACGTCCACGACGTCGCCCACGACGTGCACCGTGAGCGCCTCGAGCACCTCCGCCGGCACGTCGTCGAGGTCCGGCTCGTTGCGCTGCGGCAGGAACACCTCGGTCAGCCCGGCCCGCTGCGCGGCGAGCAGCTTCTGCTTCACCCCGCCGATCGGGAGCACCCGGCCGTTGAGGGTCACCTCGCCGGTCATGCCGACCTCGGACCGCACCGGCCGCCCGGTCGCCAGGGACACCAGCGCGGTCACCATGGTGACGCCGGCGCTCGGGCCGTCCTTGGGGACGGCGCCGGCGGGGACGTGCACGTGGATGCTCCGGTCGAGCACCGCCGGGTCGACCCCCAGCTGGGCGGCGTGGGCCCGGACGAAGGACAGCGCGATCTGCGCCGACTCCTTCATCACGTCGCCGAGCTGGCCGGTCAGCGTCAGCCGCGGCTCGCCTTCGCTGGCGCTCGCCTCGATGAACAGCACGTCACCGCCGAGCCCGGTCACGGCCAGCCCGGTGGCGACGCCCGGGACCGAGGTCCGCTCGCGCGACTCCGGGGTGAACCGGGGCCGGCCGAGCAGCTCCTTGAGGTCCGGCTCGTCGACGGCCACGGTCGTGGCCTCACCGGTCGCGATCCTCGTCGCCGCCTTGCGCAGCGCCTTCGCGATCAGCCGCTCCATCTGCCGGACGCCGGCCTCCCGGGTGTAGTTGGCGGCCAGCTCGCGCAGCGCGGCGTCGGTGACGGTCACCTCCTCCTCGGTCAGCGCGGCCCGCTCCAGCTGCCGGGGCAGCAGGAAGTCGCGGGCGATGGCGACCTTGTCGTCCTCGGTGTACCCGTCGAGCGTGACCAGCTCCATCCTGTCCAGCAGCGCCGAGGGGATCTGCTCGACCACGTTGGCGGTGGCGATGAACAGCACGTCGGACAGGTCGAGGTCGAGCTCGAGGTAGTGGTCGCGGAAGGTGTGGTTCTGCGCCGGGTCGAGCACCTCCAGCAGCGCGGCCGCCGGGTCGCCGCGGTAGTCCGCACCGACCTTGTCCACCTCGTCGAGCAGCACCACCGGGTTCATCGAGCCGGCCTCCTTGACCGCCCGCACGATGCGACCGGGCAGCGCGCCGACGTACGTCCGCCGGTGTCCTCGGATCTCGGCCTCGTCGCGGATGCCGCCCAGGGCGACCCGCACGAACTTCCGGCCGAGGGCCCGGGCGACGCTCTCGCCGAGCGAGGTCTTGCCGACGCCGGGCGGGCCGGCCAGCAGGATGACTGCGCCGGAGCCGCGGCCGCCGATCACCTGGAGCCCGCGCTCGGCGCGGCGGGCCCGCACCGCGAGGTACTCCACGATCCGCTCCTTGACCTCGTCGAGGCCGTGGTGGTCGGCGTCCAGGACGGCCCGCGCGGCCCGGATGTCCTCGCTGTCCTCGGTCGTGACGTTCCACGGCAGCTCGAGGACGGTGTCCAGCCAGGTGCGGATCCACGCGGTCTCGGGGCTCTGGTCGCTGGAGCGCTCGAGCCTCCCGACCTCGCGCAGCAGCGCCTCGCGGACGGCGTCCGGGACGTCGGCCGCCTCGACGCGGGCGCGGTAGTCGTCAGACCCTTCGGGCTCGCCCTCGCCGAGCTCCTTGCGGATCGCGCTCAGCTGCTGGCGCAGCAGGAACTCGCGCTGGCTCTTCTCCATGCCCTCGCGGACGTCCTCGCCGATCTTGTCGGTGATCTCCTGCTCCGCGAGGTGCTCGCGGGTCCACTCGATGAGGCTGGACAGCCGCTGCTCCACGTCGGGGGTCTCGAGCAGCTCGCGCTTGCGGTCCACGGACAGGTACGGCGCGTACCCGGCCGCGTCCGCGATGGAGCTCGGGTCGGTCATCTGGTTGACGGAGTCGATGACCTGCCAGGCCTCGCGGCGCTGGAGGACGGCGACGACGAGTCGCTTGTACTCCTCCGCGAGCTCGCGGGCGTGCTCGGTGACGTGCTCGTCGACCGTGTCGACCTCGACCCACAGCGCCGCGCCGGGACCGGTGACGCCGGAGCCGATCCGGCCGCGCTCCTCGGCCTTGAGCACGGCGGCGGGGGCGCCCCCGCTGAACCGGCCGACGCGCTCGATGCTGGCGATGACGCCGTACGACGCGTAGCGGTCCTCGAGCCGCGGGGCGACCAGCAGCCGGCCGTCGCTGCTGGCGCGGGCCGCGTCGATGGCGGCCTGCGCGGGCTCGTCGAGCTCGATGGGCACGACCATGCCCGGCAGCACGACGAGGTCGGGGACGAAGAGAACGGGGAGGCTGGTGGTCACGAGCAGCACCTTTCGATCTTGAGCGATGTCGACTCAACTTCCGCCGGCCGCGCCCTGTTCCACCGTTCTCCCAGGGCGAACATCCCCCGTCGACCCGGGGCAAAATCCCGGTCGACCCGGGGCAAAATCCCGGTCGACCCGGGGCAAAGTCCCCGTCGAGCGGGGCTCAGTGCGCGGACAGCAGCCGGAGCACCAGCGCGAGCGGCGGCCAGGCGGTGCGGCCGCGCCGGGCGACCGCGTAGGCCCGCAGCGCCACCCGTGGCTCGCGCAGCGGCAGCAGCCGGACGCCCTCGGCCGGCGGGCGGGCCTCGGGCAGCAGGCCCACCCCGAGCCCGGCGACGACGAGGTCCTCGACGAGCTCGAGGCTGTCGGCCCGGTGCACGATCCGCGGGTCGAAGCCCGCCTGGGCGGCGACCCGGCGCAGCGCCTCGAGGTCGGCGTCGTTGCGGGAGTTCACGATCCAGTCGCTGTCGCGGTAGCGGCCGAGCACGTCGGCGGCCCGCCCCGGCACGGACGGGTCGGTCGCGGGCACGCCCAGGCCCCAGTCGGTGTCCCACAGCGCGAACGCCTCCAGCGTCGGGTCGAAGCTCGCCGGCGCCAGGTCGAAGTCGTAGGTCAGCGCCAGGTCGATGTCGTCGCCGGCCAGCAGGTCGAGGCACTCGGCGGGCTCGTGCTCCAGGATCTGCAGGTGCACGTCGGGGTGGCCCGCGGCGAGGACGCGCAGCACCGGCATCAGCGAGCGGCGTACGGCGGTGGCGAACGCCGCGACCCGGACGGTGCCGGCCGGCTCGGCGGTGGGGTCGAGGTCGAGCCGGGCGGCCTCGAGCGCCGCCAGCACGGTCACCGCGTGGTCGGCCAACCGCCGGCCCGCTGGGGTGAGCCGGACCCGCCGCCCGTCCGGCTCGACCAGCGCGGTGCCCGCCTCCCGGGCCAGCACCGCCAGCTGCTGCGAGACCGTGGAGGTGGTGGTGTTCATCACCTCGGCCACGGCCCGCATCGAGCCCAGCCGGGACAGCTCCAGCAGCAGCTCCAGGCGGCGTGGGTCCATCCCTCGATCATCCATGATCCACGAACGATGTGTCCAGGAATTTCACGTGGACACGAACAGTTCCGGCGGTCTCTACTGGACCCATGACCTCGCTCCACGCTCCGCGCACCCCCCGCCGCACCGCGGCCCGCGCCGGCACGATGATGGCCGTCGCCTCGATGACCTGCGTCCAGCTCGGGCTGGCCCTGGCGGTCGGCCTGTTCGACCGGGTCGGGCCCGAGGGCGCGGCCTGGCTGCGGCTCGCCTGGGCCGGCGTGATCGCGCTGGTGCTGGTCCGGCCCCGGGCGAGCGAGCTCACCCGCCGCGGGCTGCTGGCCGGGGCCGCGCTCGGCGTGGTGACCGCCGGCGTGACGATGCTGTTCATGGCCGCGGTGGCGCGGCTGCCGCTCGGCACCGCCAGCGCGCTGGAGTTCCTGGGCCCGCTCGGCGTGGCGGTGGCCCGCAGCCGCGGCGGCCGGATGCTGGCCTGGCCGCTGCTGGCGGCGGTCGGCGTCGTGCTGCTCACCGAGCCCTGGCACGGCAGCGTCGACGTGGTCGGGGTGGCTCTCGCCCTCGGCGCGGCGGCCTGCTGGGCGGCGTACATCCTGCTCACCCAGGCCGTCGGCGACGAGCTCACCGGTCTGAAGGGCCTGGCCGTCTCGCTGCCGGTCGCCGGGCTGGTGGCGACCGCGGTGGCGGGCCCCGCGGTGCTCCCGTCGATGACCTGGGAGCTCGCGCTGGTCGGCCTCGGCCTGGCGATCCTGCTGCCGGTCGTGCCGTTCAGCCTCGAGATGCTCGCGCTACGCCGGCTGACCACGTCGGCGTTCGGCACCCTGATGAGCCTCGAGCCGGCGATCGCGCTACTGATGGGGCTGGTGCTGCTGCACCAGGTGCCGGGCCTGTGGCCGGTGCTCGGCGTCGGGTTCGTGGTCGCGGCCGGCATCGGCGCCGAGCGGACCGGCGCCCGTGAGCACCACACCCACCAGCCGGCCGTCACCGACGAGGCGGACTGGCAGACTGACGCGGTGCTCGCGTCTTAGCGCCATATCCTGACGCGAGGGGCGGAGGACCCGGCGCCTAGACTTCTGCCCATGTCAACGGTTGTGCGAACGGTGTGCCATCGGACATCAGTGCGCCTCTCCCGACGAGACGAGAGTCTGCCGTGATCTTGGGCAGTCGTCTCGAGATGTTGCTGGAACCCATTCGCAACCTGACCGTCGCCCTGGCCCCAAGTGTGGACATCTCCGAACTGCCATCCCCCCTTCGGGCTCCGCGCGTCACCCATGTCCGGCTCACGGACGAGCCGGCGGAACTCGGGGAGCCGGGCGCTGTCGTCCTCGTCGCACGCGACCGGGTCGAGCTGCGCCGGGTCGTCGGGGCGTGCGAGGGCTTGCCTCACAGCATGCGCGTCGGTTGCGTCCTCCTAGAGGCGTCCGTCCCTCCCCTCACCACCGGAAGGCCGGCCTGGCCTCGCATCACTTCGATGATGGCCCAGACCTCCCCCGTCTGCTACGCACTGCTGGAGTTCGAATCAGCGCTGCCGGCGGGAGCGGTCGTCGCCGACCTCGCGCGACGGCTGACACCGTCACACCTGATGTCGGGCAAGTGGCCCTCGCTCGGCTTTCGACGTGAGGCTCCAGACAGCTGGGTACCAGGCGACGCGCTTGCGGTCGTGGCCTCGCACGAACAGTTGGACGACACGTCCGGCGACTATCCCCCGGACGCGGTGCTTGCCCAGTCTCCCTTGGATGCTCCGCCGGCGACGTCCGCTCGCGGCGCCATCGTCCATCATGTCCTCGGTCCACTGGCCGGAGAGTTGTCCGTCGGCCGGGCTCTGACATGGGCGGACCTTGAGGCGGGTGGCCACGAGGCGGCAAGATCCCTCGAGCTCGACGGGCCGCTGGGACTCGGACCGATCGACGAGACCTTGGTCAACCCGCACGGATTCATCCGGACTCCGCACGACACCGCGGCCACTCTGGAACCAGGACGAGGCCCAGATTTCCTGCGCATCGCCTGCCCAGGCCGAACCGTGGAGATCCGGACCGACCCGGGAGTGAACGACTCAACGGTGGCGCGCCTTCGACAGCTTGTCGGTGTGCATGTGCGCTGGCAGGGCGCCTCGGGGCCTCACGCCTACTGCCGAGTGGTCGCCAGCCTTGCGTTGGCCGGCGTTCCGCTCACCTGCGACCCGGCGCCGGCTTGGGCCTCCGCCCTGCTGCATCCGTCCCTCCTCGAGGCCATCACCGGAGACGTGGACCTCGATGACCCCCTCGCGCGCGAGATGCACAGTATTCGCGCCCGTCGGGCGGCGTACGCGCATCACGGGACCCAGGCTTTCCGGCGAGCCGTCGCGGCACGCACCGGCACTCAACGGACCTTCTCCCCACTGGTAAGCGTTCTCCTGCCCACCCGCCGCCCGGAGATGCTGGAGTTCGCACTCCGCCAAGTCGGTCGGCAACGCGGCGTTGACGTCGAGCTCGTGCTGGCCACGCACGGGTTCGAGCCGCCCGAGACGGTGATTGACCAGGCCGCTGAGCGCCACGGCGTCATCGTCAGGAAGGTCTCTGCTCCGCGGGAACGTCCCTTCGGAGAGCTGTTGAACGACGCGGCACGCGCGGCACGCGGTGACGTGCTCCTGAAGATGGACGACGACGACTGGTACGGGCGGGACTTCGTCGCCGATCTGCTGATGGCGCGCGCCTACAGCGGGGCTGACATCGTCGGCACCCCCCCGGAGTTCAACTACATTGAGCCACTCGACGTCACCGTCCGCCGGAAGGACGTCTCAGAGAAATTCCGCAGCGTAGTGGCGGGAGGGACGATGATGATCTCGCGCGAGGCGTTCACCTCAGTCGGGGGGTTCCGGCGGATGACCCGATACGTGGACGCCGGTCTGCTCCGAGCTGTGCTGGCAGCGGGGGGCAGCGTCTACCGGTCGCACGGACACGGATACCTGCTGCGCCGCACCGGGGCTGGCCACACCTGGGACCCCGGACTCGGGTACTTCGTGAGCCGTGCTCGCACCCTGCAGCAGTGGCGCGGGTTCAGTCCGAGCCCGCTCCTCGGACCTGACGACGTCGACACGCCGTCCGCAACGCGACAGGCTGGTTGTTGAGATGACCGACCACACCAACGCGTTCAGCAAGCAGCCCCGGGTCCGCGGGAACGACTGGCACAAGCTGATGCCGGCTGTGCTCGGTGGTTGGCACCCCACGCAAACGGTCAGCGTCGTCATCCCGGCGTACCAAGCTCACCGGAGTCTGCCCTACACGCTCGCCGCCCTTGAGGCCCAGACTTATCCAGCCCACCTGCTCGAGGTGGTCGTGGTGGACGACGGCAGCACCCCGCCCCTCGAGCTGCCAGAACTGCGACCTACGAATACCCGCATCGTATCGACGCGAGACACCTGGGGTCGTGCGCACGCCTGCCACACGGGAGCGCTGAACAGCGAGGGCGAAGTGCTCCACTGGCTGGACTCGGACATGCTGCCCTACGTCGACCAGATCGAGTCTCAGCTGCGCTGGCACCATCTCATCGACCATGCCGTCGTCCTCGGTGACAAGCGGTTCGTCGACGTCAGCCAAGGCCTGCCCGACTTCGAGGAGACCCTTGCCATGCTGCGCGAGGGCCGGGGGGACGACCTCTTCGAGGACCGGTGGACGTCCAGCCACGACTGGGTCGACGAGTACATCGACCGGACCGATGGCCTCGTCCTGAACCCGACCAAGAGCTATCTCGTGCACGTGGGGGCAAGTGCGTCCGTCCGGCGCGACGTATACGTCGAGTCCGGCGGCATGGACACGACCCTCAAGCTCGGAGAGGACGTCGAGCTCGGATACCGGCTCGCCCAGCAGGGTGCTGTCTTCGTGCCGGACCTCGAAGCCAAGTCCTGGCACCTCGGGCGGTCCACCCTCATGAAGCAGTCCGACGACGTGAACCGCTACAACCGCCCGTTCGTCACGGACCGAATCTCGGACCTCCGGCACTGGCGGACCCGAGGGCGCAGCTACACCGTGCCCTGGGTCGAGATCGTCGTGGACGCGAGGGGCGCTGACTACGACGAGGTGCGGCACTCCGTGAACGGGGCGCTGCGCAGCGGCGCCGCGGACGTGGTCGTCAGCCTCGTGGGGACATGGTCGAAGATCGACGACGACCGTCGCGCCACCCTGTCGCACCCTGATCGGCATCTCATGGCGATCCAGGCCGAGTTCGAGGGAGAGCCGCGCGTCCACTTCGTAGAGGATGTCGCCTCGAGCGCGTTTCCGGCTGCAAACCGTATGCACCTTCCGGTCGGGTGGAGTCCCGGTCGCGGAACGATCCGCCGGCTGGCGGTCGAGATGGCCCGCCAGGACCGAGGACTGATCTCGCTCCTGATGCCCGATGGGAAAGTCGCCCGACTCGAGCGCACGTCGGCCTTCCGGCGCGCCGCGCGCCTAGTAGGTCCTCACGAGCACCTCGACGACGTCGTCGACCAGGTCTCCGGCACATGGTGGTACGACGCACCCGAAGAAGGCTTCAACCACGTCTCATCCGTACCGGACCGGGACTTCTCGGCCACACCTCGACCCGGTTGGGTGCGCGGAGACCCACGGACGCGCACCGCGGGAGCCAAGACCCGCATGGCGGTCCAGCCGCCGACGGAGTCCGGAGGCGCCGCATCTCCGCAACTCGTCGGCGCGACGGCCTCTCCAGCCCGCTCGCGGCTGAGGTCGGCGCTGGGGCGCTACCTCAAGCGGCGAAGTTGAGCGCACGGTTCGAGGAGCTCGCCTGGCGGGAGACGCCGATGGGCGAGATCGCGCTGCGCCGGCGCCGGGAGCCGACCCTGGACGTGGACGTGTTCGAGGTGAAGCTCGGCGAGGAGTACCTCATGTCCAGCCTGTTCACGGTGGCGGAGGTCGAGCTCGCGCGGCTCGGGCTGGCCGCGCACACCGGGGACCGCCTCGACGTCCTGGTCGGCGGCCTGGGGCTGGGGTACACCGCGGTCGCGGCGCTCGAGGACCCGCGGGTCTCGGCGCTGACCGTCGTGGAGGCGCTACCGGACGTCGTGGACTGGCACGAGCGCGGGCTACTACCCTGCTCTGCGGCCCTGACCTCGGACGCCCGGGCGGCGCTGGTGACGGCGGACTTCTTCGCCACGGTCGGCGCCGGGCTCCCGGTCTCGCCCGAGCGGCCGGACACGGCGTACGACGTCCTGCTGGTCGACATCGACCACACGCCGCGCCACGTGCTGCACCCGAGCCACGCGGCGTTCTACACCGACGCCGGGCTGCGGCGGATGGCCACCCGGCTGCGGCCCGGGGGCGTGTTCGCGCTGTGGTCCGACGACCCGCCGGACGACCCGTTCGTGGGGCTGCTGTCGTCGGTCTTCGGGGACGTGGCGGCGCACGTGGTGGAGTTCGACAACGTCCTCACCGGCGGCACGTCGGCCAACACGGTCTACGTCGCGCGCCGGGCGGAGCCCTGAGTCAGCTGCGCCGCGCGGGCACGGGCTTGGGGGCGTCGATCTCGCCCTTGCGCAGCCGGTAGACCTGCAGCCGCAGGTCGTAGTACTTCTCGGTCTCCCCGACCCACTCCATGCCGACCCGCTCCGCGGTCGCGGCGCCGCGGCCGTTCTGGGTCCGCACGACCGCGAACACCTCGTCGACGCCGTAGGTGAACGCGTGGTGGGCGACCGCGTGACCGGCCTCCGCGGCGTACCCGTGCCCCCATGCGGACGGCGCGAGCTGCCAGGCCACCTCGAGGTCCTCCCCGTGCGGCGGCAGCGGCAGCACGGCGACGCCGCCGACGACCTCCCCGGTGCCGGTGACCGTGACCGCCCACCGGCCCTGCGGCGGCTCGAGGTCCTCGTCGAGCCAGCGCTGGAGGAGCGCGCGCATCGCGGCCGCGTCAGGCACCCGGTCCATCGCCGGGGACAGCCAGCGCGCCACCGCGTCCGCGCCGTACACCGCGAGCGCCGCCTCGGCGTCGTCCAGGGTCCAGGGGCGCAGCGTCAGCCGCGGCGAGGTGATGACACCCGCGTCCTGGGCGACCGCGTGGTCAGGCCGCACGATGCACCTCGATCCGGTCGACCTTGTCGGGGTAGAACGCCACGTGGTCCTTGATCGGCGCGACCGCCTCGTGGGGAGCGGGGTAGAACCAGGCCGCCGCGGGCACGAGGTCCTCGCCGACCTGGAGGGAGTGGTAGGACGCCTCACCCTTGAACGGGCAGTATGTCGTGTGGTCGCTGGCGCGCAGGACCTCGGGGTCGACGTCGGCGCGCGGGATGTACTGCACGGGCGGGTAGGACGCCTCGCGCAGCGTGATCGCCTGCGTGGTGTCGGCGACGACGCGGCCCCCCAGCGTGACCGTCACCCGGGCACCGGTGGGCTCGAGGGTGATCGGGTGGAGCGGCCCGGGAGCGAGCACCTTCTTCAGTGTCATACTCGTCCTCAACGCTGCTGCGGACCGCCTCATTCCGGGCGACCGGGTGCACACTGAACCTCGTGCGGACCTCCCTGTTCGACCACGCCGGCGGCGACCCGGCCTTCCTCGCCCTGGCGGCCGCCTTCCATGCCCGCTGCCTGGCCGACCCGGTGCTCGAGCACCCGTTCTCCCACGCGGACGGCAACCCCGACCACGTCCCGAACCTCGCTGCCTACTGGGCCGAGGTGCTCGGTGGCCCGCCGCGCTACTCCCGCGCGGTCGCGGACCAGTCGTACGTGCTGCGGCTGCACGCCGGCAACGGCCCCATGGACGAGCTCGGCCGGCGGTTCGTGGAGGCGTTCGTGGCCGCCGCCGACGACGCGGGCCTGCCGGCCGACGCGGAGTTTCGCACGGCGTTGCGCGACTACATGGTGTGGGCGGTGGCCGACGTGCTGGTCTACGGCCCCGAGGGCTCCGAGGTGCCGGCGGGCGTGCCGATGCCGCGATGGTCCTGGGACGGGCTCGTCACGGACGGCGTGAGCGGGGTCGCGGACCGGGTCCGGGCGATCTGCCTTGCGTTCCCCGAGGTGAGCGAGCGCCCCAGCCACGGCGCGCCGGCGTTCTTCGTCCGCCGGCAGTTCGTGATGCTCTGGCCCGACGGACACCACGAGCACGGCTTCCCGCACCTGTGGTGCGCGGCTCCGGCCGGCGCGCAGGAGGAGGCCGTCGCCGCCGATCCCGGGCGCTGGTTCCGTCCTCCGTACGTCGGAGCGCGCGGCTGGCTCGGCGTACGCCTCGACGGCGACGTGGACTGGGACGAGGTGGCCGAGCGCTGTGAGGACGCCTACCGCACCCTCGCGCCGGCGCGGCTGGTCAGGCTCCTCGACAGCGGAGGCTGACCCGGCGCTCACCCGCAGGCCGGCGTGGGTGGGACGGATCCCTGGACCCGTTCCCCCGGCTCCTGCCCGTCGCCGGCCCCGTCCGGGTGAGCAGGCGAGGCGATGAGCGCCCAGACCGACTTGCCCCCGTCGGCCCCGGGCGTCACTCCCCAGTTCGCCGACAGCTCGGCGACGATGCGCAACCCACGTCCGCTGTCGTGCAGGGGCGTGGCATGCATGGGGGTCGGCAGGGTCGAGGACGGGTCGGTCACGCTGAGCAGCAGCGCCCGGTCCGTGACGTCGACGGTCACGCTGAACCGGGAGCCGGCGTGCCGGACGGCGTTCGTGACGAGCTCGCTCACCACCAGGCAGGCGTCGGGGACGGCGTCGTCGAGCCCGTGGACGGAGAGCTCGAGGGCGACGAAGTGCCGGGCCGCGGCGACGTTCGTCGCGTCGGCGTCCCAGGTCCTCGTCTGCGACCAGCCGGTCGTCACGATGTCCCCGCCCTTCCTCGAGATCAGGCTCTCGCGGTCGCGGGGTCCGGGCGACGCTCGTTCCTCACACTAGTCCTGTGCACGCCGCGGCACACCTTCGGGCACCGCCCGAGGGCGCGCACGTGGGGGCACCCCACGCCTGCGGGCGCGGTCAGCTCACCGGGCCCGCTCCAGGCCGCCGGTGCTGATCTGGTGCACGAGCACGGTCAGCCGCGGCTCGACGCGGGCCAGCCGCACCTTCGTCCACGCGTGCAGCATCGTGGTGAGCAGGTCACAGGTCTCCCAGAGCAGGACGCGGTCCCGCGACACCCCGGCGTGCCGCTGGTAGGCGCTCAGGAAGCCCTCGCAGAGCTCGTCGAGCAGGCGCAGGTTCGCCTCGACCTGCGTGGCGGTGGGGCGGGTGCCGTCGGTGCCGAGGGTGGAGATGCCGATGTCCCGCAGCTTCGCGCGGAACCGGCCGAGGTCCAGCGCCGGCTCGGCCATGCAGGCGCCGTCGAAGTCGATGAACCCGACCCCGCCGTCGTCGAGCATCACCTGGGCGGGCCGGAAGTCGTGGTGGGAGGAGACGACCGGGTCGGGCAGGGTGTCCCGGGCCAGGTCGCCCAGCCGGGACAGCAGCGGCTCCGCCGCGAGGCCGAGCCCGGGGACGCTGGTCGCGAGCCGGTCGACGACCTCGCTGACCTCCTCCAGCTCGTCCTCGATCGTGGCGGTCCGCCCGTACGACGTACCGGAGCCGTGGAGCGCAGCGAGCGCCCTCGCCGTCGTCGCCAGCTCGGCCCGCAACCGGTGGAGGAGCTCCGAGCCCCCCTCGGCGATCGCCTGCCGGGCCAGGTCCTTGAGCGTGCTGTCCCCCGGCACCGGACCCTGCACCAGGATCCGTTCGTCGGCGAGGTAGCCCAGCGGCTCGGCGAGCCGCACGGCCGGCGACCACAACCGCGGGTGGTCCCACAGCGCGTTCATGGCCTCCCAGGCCGACTCCCCCTTCTCGCCCTGGTGGGTCTTGAGGACGACCCGGTCCGGCGGCACCGGGCCGGTCGGCTCGCCCGCGTAGCCGAGCCCAACGACCACGGTGCAGCGGCTGCCCGGCTTGTAGCGCACGACGACCGGGTCGCAGGAGGTGATGGTGGCGTCCACGTAGCCGGCGTCCCGCAGCACCGGCTGCAGCAGCCGGGTCGCCTCGACCGGGTCGACCAGCCGCGGCAGCGCGGGCAGGGCATCATCGGATGTCTGCAGCCGCAGGTCCAGCCGCGGCTCGGGCAGCGCGCACCACCAGCCGGGCTCCCCGAAGACCGCCCCCGGCGCGTGCCCGGACGGGTCCGGGGACGGCGTCCCGGGCGGCCGCAGGTTCCCGACGAGCACGACGTCCCGGGGCTCCCCGCCCGGGGCGGCGACGCGCAGGGTGTAGCGCGCGAGCCACTCCTCGCCCTTCGCGCGCAGCCGGTCGGACGTGCAGGCCAGCAGCCGCAGCCGCCCGTCGCGAAGCTCGGGCACGTGCCGCTCCAGGGCGTCCCGGACCCGGGGCGGGTCCATCCCGGCGGCCAGCCAGTCGGGCAGCTCCCCGAAGGCGGCGAGCGAGGCGACGATCGTCGTGGCGTCGTACGTGGTGGTCACGGTCAACCCCTTCGGTAGATGTTCTCGAGCAGCGACAGCGCGAGCTCGAGGCGGTGGCCTTTGAGCTGGCGGCAGGAGTTGAGGGCGGCGCGGGCGAGCGTCGTGCTCATGAAGAACGCGATCCGCTCGGGCGCCGGTGGCCTGGGGTCCGGCCGGGCGGATGCCTCGACGTACCCGCCGACCAGCTCCCCGGCCAGGCACTCGACCGTGTCCCCCGGCGCCGGGTCCCCGGCCTTTGCGGCCAGCAGCACGACCTGGGCGAGGTAGCGCCCGAGGTCCTGGGCCGGGTCGGCCCAGCACAGCGTGTCCAGGTCGACCACGGCCGGGGACCGGCCGTCGAGCAGCAGCACCTGCGAGGGGGTGAAGTCGCCGTGCGACAGCACCAGCTCGGGCGCCTGCGGCACGTCCCCCGCCGAGCCGTCGAGACAGCGGGCGACCCGCGCGGCCACGTCGGGCCAGAGGCCGGCGACCACCGCGAGGTCTCGCTTCACCGCGGCCAGCTCGTCCGCCGGGAAGCGGACCGGCGCCTCCGGCACGTCACCGGAGTGCAGCGCCGCGAGCGCCTGGCCCGACTTGCGGACGGCGATGCGCAGCAGCGCCTCGGCCGTCCCCGCGCCCTCCCCTCTCCCCCGGGCGGCCTTCACCAGCCGGGGCACCCGCGCCTCCCCGGCCAGCTCCTCGGTCACCAGGAGCCGCGAGCCCGGCACGTAGGCCACCGGGGTCGGGAACCGCGCCGCCCGGAGCGAGGCGCGACCGAGCCGGTCCCGCGCCAGGGCCCGCAGGTAGCCGTCGACCTGCTGCCCGCTGGCGTCGGCGTACACCTTGCCGTACAGCACGCCCCAGGGCCGGCCGGACGGGACGGCTGCGTCGCGCGGGAACCGGTAGCGCAGCACGCAGGCGCCCTCCCGCGGGAGGTGGACCACCTCGACGACCGGAGGTACGTCGGCGGGCGGGCCGGCCGAGATGCCCCGGAGGGCACCGGGGTCCATGGCCCGCCAGAGCGTGGGCAGCCCGACGTCCACGGGGAAGCCGGTCAACGCGAGCGGTGCCTCCCGGACGACCGTGGTCGACCGTCGCCACGGGTCCGCGTGGGACGGGGCCAGCGGGCGCAGCGACGCCTGAGCCGAGGCGGTGTCGCGGTGCACCCGGCCGCTGACCTGGAGCCCGTCGGTGTCGTCGTCGTCACCGCGGAGCGTGACCTGGTAGCGGAGCCCGAAGGTCCCGTCGGCGCTCACCCAGTGCTGGGAGGCGGCGACCCGGTCGACCTGCGCGCCGTCCTGGAGCAGGTGGCGCTGCACCTGGTCGGCGACGAGGTCGACGTCGATCGCGGACGCCACCCCCGGCAGCCGGTGCAGCAGCGGACGCAGCAGGGCGTCCTCGGACCCCGGCGCCGCGGCGGCCCCGGCCCCGTCGGCTCGCACGTCCAGGTGCCGGCCGGGAGCGGCTGTCCCGGCGACGGAGGTGAGCTGCGGCCGGCGCGGGCGCAGCGCGACGACGTCGCCGCCGCGACCACCCGACCCGTCCGACACGGCCGGCTTCTCGGGGGACTCCTGCTCGACGACCCGGCCGTCGGAGACCACCAGGACCCGGTCCGCGCAGCGGACCAGCTCGGGGTCGTGCGAGATGACGATCGTCGTCGCACCGCTCATCAGGCTGCGCAGGGCGCTGACCACGGTGTCGGCCGACTCGCGGTCGAGACCGGTCGTCGGCTCGTCGAGGATCAGGATCGGCGCCCGGCGGATGAACGCCCGCGCGATCGCGAGCCGCTGCCGCTGCCCGCCGGAGAGGGTGGAGCCGCGCTCACCGAGCTGGGTGGCGTAGCCGTCCGGCATCGCCATGATGAACTCGTGCGCGTTCGCCATCCGCGCGGCCGCCTCGATGTCCTCCTCGTCGGCGTCGGCGATCCCGTAGCCGATGTTCTCGGCCACCGACCCGCTCAGGAGCACGGTGTCCTGGAGGACCACCGAGACCTGCTCCCGCAGGGAGGCGAGCGTGAGGGCTCGCACGGGCAGCCCGTCCACGAGCACCTCGCCCTCGTCCGCGTCGTACAACCGGGGCACGAGCTGGGCGATGGTGCTCTTGCCGGCGCCGCTCGGGCCGACCAGCGCGACCACCTCGCCGGGCGAGACCGCGAAGTCGACGTCCTTCAGCACCCTCGCGCGGCTGTCGCCCTTGGTCCCGTCCTCGTGCTCGACGGGGTAGGTGAAGGCGACGTGGCGGAAGGCGAGCCGGCCCGCCAGCGGCGGGGCGGGGACCGCGTCCGGCGCGTCGCTGACGACGACCTCCCGGTCGAGCAGGTCGTCGATCCGCTCGACGCTGGCGAAGACCTTGCCGACCTTGTACCACTCGCTGACGATCTTGCGGGCGGGCTTGAACATGTTCTGCAGCAGCAGGACGAACAGCACGAGCGTGCCGACCGTGATGGCCTCGTGGTCGAGCAGCCACACGCCGAGCCAGATGACCGTGGAGATCGCGAACGCCTCCAGCAGGGCGATGGCGAAGCTGAACCGCGCCTGGATGTTCGCGGCCACCAGCGAGGCGTGCATGCTGCGCTCGGTCTGCCCCGAGAACCGCTCGAGGTCGACCACGCCGCGTCCGTAGCTCTGCACCAGCCGGATCGAGGTGAGCATCTCCTGCGTCGTCGACGCGAGGTCGCCCTCCCGGTCCCGCTGGGTCTTGGACGCCGACTTGATCCAGCGCGAGTAGTGGTTCGACACCACCGCGAGCAGGGGGACCACGACGACAGCGACCAGCGCCACGTTCCACGACCGGGAGAGCAGGAAGAGGAAGCTGCCGACCAGGACCATCAGGCTGCCCACGATGTTGCTGACCGACTTCACCACGAAGTCCTCGACGACCAGCACGTCCCCGGTCACCCGGGTCAGCACGTCCCCGGTGCGCCGTTTGTCGTGGTAGGCCAGCGACAGCCGCTGCAGGTGGGAGTACATCGCGACCCGGATGCTGTAGCCCAGCGACCGTCCGGCCCGGGCCATGCTGACCTCGGTCAGCGAGTCGGCCGCGCTGTTGGCCGCGGCGATCAGGACGATGGCCACGGTGAGCACCAGGATGGTGGTCAGCCGCGCCGAGGCCAGCAGGTCGAAGCCGTGCAGCTCGGGCCTGGCTCCCTGCAGGTAATCCACGAGGTAGGCGATCGGCCACGGCTCGAAGACGGAGGTGGCCGCCTCGACGACCAGCAGCACGACGCCGACCACGTAGGGCTTCCTACTGCCCGTGAACCGCCGGAAGAGCCGGATCGTACGGCGCAGGTCGCTGACCGGCGCACGGTCGGGACGAGGCGTGCTGTCGTTCGGGGTCACGGTGTCTGCGTCAGCCTGTCCAGGCATGTGTTCGCCTCCCTCACCAAGCGACCTGCCGTCGGGGAGCCCGGCGCACGCGCCCACGCGCGCAGGGCCTTGCGTTCGAGCGCGACCGCCTCCTGCCACCGGATCCGGGGAAGGATGGTGTCGCCTCCCCACGTCTCCAGGTAGGACCGGAGGAAGGCGGTCGCGAGTGCCGAGAGCGCTCCGGACCGGGCCGAGCGCTCGGACGCGCTGCCGGTCGGGCGCTGCGCGAGCTGCCGCAGCGACGCGAGGAAGGTGCCCACGTCGACGGCCTGGTCGGACACCCCCACGTGGTCCAGGTCCAGCAGGACCGCGTGCGGTCCGTCGAGGAGGAACTGGCTCGGCTTGCAGTCGCCGTGCACGGTGCCGGCCACGGCGGCCGGCAGCGACGCTTGGGCGTCCCGCAGCCGTTCGGAGAGCCCGGCGAGGGCGGCACCGAGCCGCGGGTCGAGTCCGGCGATCCCGGCCGCGCGGCGGCCGAAGCGGTCCAGCTCGTCGTCGACCGACCGGCGGCGGGTGGTGGCCGGGGGCATCGCGTGCAGCTCGGCCAGCGCCCGGCCGGCGCGGGCCACCGCCTCGGTCGCGGCCCGGACCCCGCCCGCGGTCGACAGGGACCGGCCGAGGAGCGCGTCCAGCGGCACACCCGACACGGCCCGCTGGACCACGACGCCCTGCTCGCGGAGATGGGCCACCGCCGGCGGGATGCGGAGGGTGGCGCACCGCTCGGCGTGCCCGGACAGGGCGGGTGCCTCCTCCGCGACGGCTGCCGCCTTCACCGGGTCGTGGTAGGCCTTGGCCACGTAGCGGTCCGGCCGGCCGACGAAGCCGACCCGGAGGGTGGCGCGCTTTCCCGGCCGGTAGCGGAGCAGGGTCGTGCGGCAGCGGACGCCGATGGCCGACGCGCCGGTCGCCTCCGCCAGCGCCGGTCCCAGGCGTGCCGGGTCCACCAGCTCCGGCAGGATCGGCAGCTCCGGGTCGTGCGGGAAGGCGGAGACCCTGATGCCGGGTGCCACCACCGGGTCGCCGAGGGGGCCGACGCGTCGTGCCCCGGGGTCCGCCACCGGGAGCAGGTCGCCGCGCAGCAGCCGGCCGGCGAGCTCGTAGAGCACCGTCGCGCGGACCCCGGGCTCGTACTTCGCGTCGAGCACGTGGCAGGTCCTGGCGGCGCCTCCGGCGGCAGCGACGGCACCGACGGCGTCGGCGAGCCGGGGGCCCATCCGGCCGGGGCGCAGCGCCTCCGCGAACCGGTCGGCCTCCGGGCGGGTCGTCGAGACCGGCTCTGCCAGGACCGGGCCCTCGGGACGACGTACGCGCGCGCTCATCGGGCCGGCTCCGGCTGCGAGGAGGTCCGAGCGCGCAGCACGGCCGCGAGGCGGCGCGCGGCGTCCTCGGTGTCGTACCCGCGCTCCACGGTCCGCCGGGCCGCCTCGCCGAGCCGGGCGCGCGCCACCGCGTCGGTCAGCAGCCGGCACAGCGCGTCGGCGATGGCGTGCACGTCTCCCGGTGCGACCAGGAGCCCGTTCACGTCGTGCAGGACCAGCTCGGTGATGCCACCGGCGGTCGTGGTGACGACCGGCAGGCCGCACGACATCGCCTCGACGAGCACGTTCGGGATCCCGTCGCGGTCGCCCTTGTCCAGCTCCCGAGGCGTCAGCGCGAAGAGGGTGGCACCGTGCAGCACCTCGATGACGACGTCGCTCGCCTGGGCACCGGTCAGCTCGACCTCGTCGCCCAGCCCGAGTTCGTCGCGCAGCCGGGCCAGGTCCTCGCGCAGCGGACCGTCGCCGCAGAGCCGGGCGTGGAACGACCGGCCGCGTTCCTTCACTTCGGCGAGCGCCCGGAGCAGGTCCGCGAACCCCTTCTTCTCGACCAGCCGCCCGACCGAGACCACCTCGGGTGTCGTCCTGCCGCGGTCCCGGCTGGTGGGGGCGAAGCGGCGCAGGTCGACGCCGTGGTGGATCACCACCACCGGGGGGCGACCCGCCGGTGGCACGACCGACTCGATGTAGGTGGCGTTGACCTGGCAGCAGGTCACCACGGCGGTCGCCGCCCGCGCCCGCGCGGCCAGGCTGGTGGCCGGGATCTCGAACAGGTCCCTGGCGTGCGCGGTGAAGCTGAACGGCAGCCCGGTCAGCCTGGCCACCAGCATCCCCACCAACGCGGGGTCGTGGGCGAAGTGGGCGTGCACGTGCACGGGTTCGTCGCCGTCCGCGCGCAGGTCCTCGAGGGCGGCCGCGATGCGGATTGCGTGCACGAGGCACCGGATCGCCGAGCACTCGCCGTACCCGGCGGCGAGGCCCGGACGGCGCAGGCAGCACCACAGCGCGAGGAGGGTGCGGACCGGCGCGGTGACGAACCAGGACAGCTGCGCCCGGAGGTCGCGCGGGCCGCGGCGACCGTCGAGGTAGTGCACCCGGGCGCGCACGTCGGCCACCTGCGGCTGGACCACGGGCTCGCCGGACCGGACGAGGCTGAAGACGGCCAGCTGCACGCCCCGGCGTTCGAGGGCCAGCACCTCGTTGACGATGAACGTCTGCGACAGGCGCGGCCAGCTCCGCACGATGTAGATCACCCGCTCAGGCATCGCGCCCCCTCGGCCAGGGCACGGGCCACGTGCTCCCGCCGCTCGGTCGGCACCGTCCGGTGCGGACCGCTGCCGACCGCGCCCTGCTTCGCGATCTTGAGCCACGTGTAGGCGCAGAACGAGCCGTAGCTGCCGGGGTCGGACCAGCCGGTCGCCGCGGCGTACTCCTGGAGGAAGGCGGTCCGCGCCACCGGACCCGACGTGTCGGCGGACAGCAGGTCCAGGTAGGTGCAGAAGTGCGCGACGTCGAACGTCGGGTCGCCGCGCCGGGCCTCGTCGAGGTCGATCACGCAGACGTCGTCGCCCACGAGGACGTGGCCCGGGTGGAAGTCCTTGTGAATCGGCGCCGCGGGCACGGGGCCGGCGGCGCGGACGCCGCTCGCCCAGCCCTCGGCGAGCGCGTGGGCCTGGACGGCCAGGCAGGGGTGCCGGCTGGCGATGAGCGCCGCCCACTCCCCGGTCGTCTTCTCCTCCTGAGCCAGGGAGAAGCCGCGGGGGAGGCGTACGTCGGAGGTGTGCAACCGGGCCAGCCACCGGGCGGCCAGCCGGGCACCGTCCGCGACAGCAGCAGCCGGCGAGACGCGGTGGAGGGGCGTCCCCTCGCAGTGCCGGTAGAGGACCAGTCCCAGCGCCGGCAGCAGGGCGACCGGGGCCGGGACCCGGAGCCGTCCGCTGCCGAACGGTCCCGCGTGGAGCCGGTCCAGGTGGTCGTAGAGCAGTCTCGCCCGGTGCTGCTCGGCGAACCTCTTGCCGACCAGCGTCGACGTCTCCGGGCCGTCCAGGCCACGGACGGTGTACCGCACGACGCGGCGCGTGACGTGGGCCGGCTCGAGCTCGACCGCCGACTCGACCACGACGGGCTGCGGGCCCGCGGCCCGGCCGGCCAGGGCCGGTCGCAGCACCCGGGTCATCTGGCCGACGTCGAGGAGGTCGGCCGTGCCTCCTCGCGCCGGCTGCGTGCCGGGGGCGGTCAGCAGGTCCGAGGCCGCCTCGACGAGGTCGGGCAGCTGTCGCCACTGCGCCACCTCGAGACGGCGGTAGCGCCGCAGTGCCACCTGCAGCAGCCCGGCGGCCCGCCACCAGGCGAGCACCGCGGGGTCCGCGAGCGGCCGGCGTTCGTCGTACCCGGACAGGAGCGCCTGCTCCGCCCGTCGCAGGACCGCCCGCTGGCCGGGAAGCCGGAGTGTCTGCCAGCGCAGGTGGGCCAGCGCACTGCCGAGGTCGCGACCCTGGCCGCAGCGCCGGGCGCCGTCGGTGTCGAGGAAGACCAGCCGGCCGTCCTCGGAGCGGAGCACCTGCCCGGCCCGGAACCCGCCGTGCCC
>Ga0308173_10000158_pt1 | contig 24398 bp, 26 predicted proteins | sample PhyPR1_FD_203716 | JGI IMG/M metagenome (GOLD analysis project Ga0308173, IMG submission 203716) | Soil microbial communities from UC Gill Tract Community Farm, Albany, California, United States - DLSLS.P.R1 | ecosystem: Environmental > Terrestrial > Soil > Agricultural land | place: USA... | reverse complement strand
GCCGCTCACTGCGCCCAAAGAGATGAAGTGAGCCCATGGCGCTGCTTGGATCCAAGCGTTCGTCAGGCGCGAACGGCCTGACCGGTCGGCGCGTCCTGGCGCTCGGCGCCGCGGTGGCGGCCCTCGCCGAGGAGGGCCCGCTGGCGGGCGCGGAGGTCAGCTCGGTCGGCGTCGACGCCCTCGAGGACGTCTCGCTCGCCACCTGCGACCTGGTGCTGATCGACGCCGACGCGTGGGACGCCGCGGCGCTGGCCGCTTCGGTCAAGGCCCTCGCCGCGGCCAAGGCGCCGCCACCGGTGCTGATGGTCGGCGCGAGCCTGCCCGCGGGCCTGGTTCGCAATCTGCTCCGCCTCGAGCACGCCGACATCCTCGAGGCGCCGTTTGCGCCCGACCAGCTGACCTCGGCGATCCAGGGCCTGCTCGCCGGCCTCGCGGCCGCGGCGGTCCCGGCCGGCCCCGCCAGCGCCTCGCGTTGCTGGTCGGTGATCGGCGCGGTGGGAGGCTCCGGCGCGACCATGCTCGCCATCGAAATGGCGCACGTGCTCTCCACGCGCGAAAGCGCGCGGGTCTGCCTGATCGACCTCAATCTCGCCGACGGGGCGGCGGCGGCCTATCTCGGAGTCAACGGCGCGCTCCGGCTTGCCGATTTCGCCCAGGCTCCGGAGCGCATCGACTCCGCCGTGCTGCAGGCGCTCGCCACCGCGGTTTCGCCGAGTTTCGATCTGCTGGCGGCGCCGCGCGACCCGACGGGCTTCGATCTCGCCACGCGCGAGGCGGTTCTGCGCCTGCTCGAAGTGGCCTGCGAGACTTATGACTGGGTGATCCTGGACATGCCGCGTCACCGGCGCGCGTGGTCGCTCGAGGCGTTGTCCGGCTGCGACGAGATCCTGGTGATCTCCGAGCTCACCGTGCCGGCGCTGCTCGCCGCCCGCTCGCTTTCCGACGAGGTGGAGCATGCGCTGAGCGGGATCGCGCAGCCCAAGATCGTCCTGAACCGGCTTGCGAGCCGCGTCTTCGGACCGGCGCCGTCGATGACCGAGGCCGAGCGGGCGCTGCAGCGCAAGGCGCTGGCCGGCGTCAGCTCCGACTGGGAAGCCGCCGCCGCCGCGGCCAACCTCGGCGGCCCGGTCGCCCAGCACCGCCCGAAGTCCAAGATCGTCAAGGACGTGCAGGCGCTTGTCGAGAAACTGGTCGCCGAGCCCGCTCGGCGCGACGCCGCGAGGGCCGCCTGATGGGCCGATTCAGTCTTTCCCGCGCCACCTCGACGTCGCCCACCGCCTCGCCGGCGCCTGCGCCTGACGCTGCCGCTGCATCCGCACCTGCGCCTGCGCCTGCGCCGCCCAAGCCGGCCCCCAAGCCGAAGACCAAGGTCGAGGCGGCCGCTCCGGCCCGGCCTGCGCCGCCACCCCCCCCGGCCGCGGGCAAGTCGCAGCACATCGATCTGAGGCTGAAGCTGCACCAGCGGCTGATCGACGAGCTCGACCTCTCCAAGCTCGAGAAGCTGGAGCAGGGCGAGCTCCGCCGCCAGGTGATGGGCTTCGTCTCCGATTTCGTCCGCGGCGAGCGCGTGGCGCTGAACGCCGGGGAAGTCGAGGAGCTGGGCGCGTCCATCTACGACGAGATGGTCGGCCTGGGGCCGATCGAACCCTTGCTCAAGGACGAGTCGATCAACGACATCCTGATCAACGGGCCGCACCAGATCTACGTGGAGCGCAGGGGCGAGCTCGAGCTCACCCCGGTGCACTTCCGCGACAACGACCACCTGCTGCGGATCGTCAACCGCATCGTCGCCGGCGTCGGGCGCCGGATCGACGAGAGCCAGCCCATGGTGGACGCCCGCCTGCCCGACGGCTCCCGGGTCAACGCCGCCATCGCCCCGATCGCCATCGACGGCGCGGCGGTCTCGATCCGGAAGTTCTCCACCAAGCCGCTGACCCTCGAGAAGCTGATCGAGTTCAACGCCATGCCGCAGGCCATGGCCGACTTCATGCATGGCGCGGTGAAGGCGCGGGTCTCGACGGTGATCTCCGGCGGCACGGGCTCGGGCAAGACCACCTTGCTGAACGCGCTCTCCGCCGCGATCAGCCATGGGGAGCGCCTGATCACCATCGAAGACGCCGCCGAGCTGCAGCTGCAGCAGCCGCACGTCGTGCGCATGGAGACGCGGCCCCCGAACATCGAGGGCAAGGGCGAGATCCGCCAGCGGGAACTGGTCAAGAACGCCCTGCGGATGCGCCCCGACCGGGTGATCCTGGGCGAGGTGCGCGGCGAGGAGGCCTTCGACATGCTCTCCGCCATGAACACCGGCCACGAAGGCTCCATGGCCACGATTCACGCCAACACGCCGCGCGACGCGATCGCCCGCCTGGAGCAGATGGTCGCGATGTCCGGGATGAACATCACCGCCGAATCCATGCGGGCCCAGATCGCCTCGGCCGTGGGGCTGATCGTGCAGGCCTCGCGCCTGGCGGACGGCAAGCGGAAGGTCACCTACGTCACCGAGATCACCGGCATGGAAGGCCAGGTGGTGCAGATGCAGGACATCTTCATGTTCAACCGCACCCACACCGACGCCGACGGCACGGTGCACGGCGAATTCCGGGCCACCGGCCTTCGACCCCGTTGCCTCGACGAGATGATGCGCCGGGGCATCGCCTTCGACCCGGCGAATTTCGACCCCTCCCGGACGCTCTGACATGCAGTTCGACGGCAAATGGATCGTCCTGATCCTGATCTTCGCCGCGGTGTTTTCGGCGGCCCAGGCGGGCGTGGGCATGCTGTCCACCGCCACCGAGCGGCGCAAGCTGAACCAGCGGCTGAAGGTCGCCGACAAGGTCGAGGGGATCTCGGCCCTGGTGCTGGAGCTGCGCAAGCAACGGGGCCTGACCGCGGCCGGCGAGCGCGGCGGACGACTGCAGTGGCTTTCGAACCTGATCGTGGCCTCTGGGCTGCCGTACGACCAGAAGAAGTGGCTCACCTATGTCGGCCTGGCCGGCCTCATCGGCGCGGTCGGCGGCTTCGCGCTCGGCCATAGTCCGCTGGGCGTGATCGCCGGCGCAGCCATGGGCGGCGCGGGCGTGCCATACGGCTACCTCAAACTCATGGCCAACCGCCGCGCCCAGGCGCTCGGCTTCCAGCTGCCGCAGGCGCTGGAAATCATCGTGCGCTCCCTCGAGGCCGGCCACCCCGTGCCGACGGCGGTCTCGCTGGTCGGCCGTGAAATGCCCGATCCGATCGGCTCGGAGTTCGGCATGGCCTCCGACGAGATCGCCTATGGCGCGACGCTGGAGCAGGCCATCGGACGAATGTCCGAGCGCTGCCAGCACCCCGACGTCGACCTGTTCGCGGCCACCATCCGGCTGCAGGAGCGCGCCGGCGGCAACCTCACGGGGCTTCTGAAGCTCAACGCCAACACCGTGCGCGACCGGCACAAGATGCGCCTGAAGATCAAGGCGGCGTCGTCGGAAGGCCGCGCCTCGGCGATGATCCTGACCGCGGCGCCGTTCTGCGCCATGGGCTTCATCATGATCTCCAACCCGCACTTCTACGGCGACGTGATCAACGAGCCGGTCGTGAAGTACGGCCTCATCGGCCTGGGCGTGTGGCTGGCCATCGGCAACATGGTCATGCGCCGAATGATCAACATGCGGCTGTGAGACGATGACCATCGACAACCTCATCTATGTCGCGGGCCTGCTGCTGGTGGTGGCGGCCCTGGGAGGCCTCGGCTTCATCGCCTTCAGCGAGCTTCGCCTCAGGGCGGCGCGGCGCACCCGGCTGCAACCGGCGATGGCGGGGATTGCGCCCAAGCCCGCGCGGGCGGGCGGCCAGATCACCGGCCAGGTCCTGGCCGGCGTGCGGCGCCTGGGCCAGCAGAGCGCGGTGCGCGATCCGGCGAAGCTGTCGCTGCTCCGCACCCGGCTGATGCAGGCGGGATTCCACAACCGCGAAGCGCCGGTGATCTACCTGGGCGCGCGCGCCGCGGCGCTGGTCGTCGCCACCCTGGCCGTGATCCTGACGCTGCCTCTGGTGATGGGATCCGGCAAGGGTCCGGGCGGGCTCTTCGTGGCCTTCGCTTTCGCAGCCGCCGCGATCTTCGGGCCCGACCAGGTGCTGAAGATCCGCCGGCAGGGGCGCGAGCGCGAATACCTCGAGGGCTTTCCGGACCTGCTCGACCTGCTGGTCGCCTCGGTGGAGGCCGGCCTAAGCCTCGACGCGGCGGTCACGCGGGTGACCGAAGAACTCGGCCGCCGCTATCCGAACCTGACCGTCCACCTGAAATTCCTGGTGCTCGAGCTTCGCGCCGGCCGCGCCCGCAAGGACGCCTGGGCCGCCTTCGCCGACCGCCTGGGCATCGATGACGCCCGGGCGCTGGCCACCATGCTGCGACAGGCCGAGGAGATGGGCACGAGCCTCGGCGAGACGCTTTCGGTGTTCGCCAACGACATGCGGGCCAAGCGCATGCTGAAGGCCGAGGAGAAGGCGCTGGCGCTCTCCGCCAAGCTCACCGTGCCGCTGGTCCTGTTCATCTTCCCGTGTCTGCTGGGCGCCCTGATGCTGCCGGCCGCGGCGCGGCTGATGCAGGTCTTCTCGCACCACTAGCCGGTTGAGGCCGCCGCTGCGGCGCTGGCCTCGGCGTCGAGCTCGGGATTGCGCTCGCCGTCCATCGTGGCGATCAGCCCCTTGGGAATGAGCAGCAGCACCGGCAGGATCAGGGCGTAGACCACCGTCGTGGCGATCGCGCAGTAGAGGAAGCCGTTGGTCGGGCTCAGGCTATAGAGCTTCGCGCCCAGCACGTCGCCGCCCCGGTAGGACAGCTGGAAGCCGGATTCCACCAGCATCATCAGCGTGCCCTGCAGGCCTGCGGGACAGGAGCGCATGGCGAGGTCGAAATAGGCGCCGGCGGCGATGCCCCCCATCATCCCGATCGGCGCGGCCAGCCAGACCGCCGCCTGCGCCGAGTGGATGAACGCCAGCGGCATCATCTGCGGCACGGTGATGATGGTGCCCCACCAGAGCAGCTTCTGCAGCGACACCCGTTTGCACAGCCAGCCGTAGACGAAGAACATCGGGACGAAGGCGGCGGCGAACACAGCGTAGTACTCGCCGTAGACGGCGTCCGAGGCGTGCAGCTTGTCGTGCAGATAGAACTGCAGCGGCGTGTTGGAGCCCGGCGCGAACTGGAACATGAAGGCGATCAGCACCGCCGGATAGATCGCCCTGTGCTTCACCAGCCGCTTCACGTCGCCCCAGAAGTGCGTCCCCTTGGCGAGCGGCTGGTCGTAGGCGCCGCGGAACACCGCGGCGGGCTTGAGGGCGCCGTAGGCCCCCAGCACCAGCGACATGATCGCCAGGATGATGAAGGTCTCGCTGGGCCTCAGGTGCTCGGCGACCCAGCCGCCCGCCAGCGCGCCCAGCACCTGCGGGAATGAGGCCACCACCTGCCAGAGCGCCGTCAGCCGCCCCGACATCAGCTTCTCCTGGCCGATCAGCGCGATCAGGCCCTGGTAGGCCGCCGACTGGAAGCGGGAGAGCGTCATCAGGAGCAGCATGCCGACCAGCAGGCCGCCGTAGCTGAGCTTGGTCACCGCCAGCCAGGTGAAGATCGCCGCCATGACCGGCGAGAAGAGGAACAGGTAGGCCCGGTCGCGCCGCCCGAGCGGGTTCCAGAGGTCTCGCGTCAGGCCGAAGACCACCGCGAAATAGGTCGGGATGGCGGTGATCAGGCGGAAGTTGGCGACCTGCTCCGCCGTGGCGTGCAGCTGGTCCTTCAGCATGTAGGAGGTGCCGAAGTCGACCAGGTAGGCGGTGGGCGCGGTCAGGTAGAGCAGGAAGGTGAGCGGGCCGAAGTAGAGGAAGACCTGTCCGGCCCGGCTCTGCTCGCCGCCCGGCGCGCTCTGCGGCTCGGTCATGGCTGCGATTCCTCCCGCGCTTCCGCTGCTCGCCAAGGGAGGGCGCCGGACCTCCGCCGTCAATCGCGCGCGGGCGTCGCTAGAGGCCGTAGGGCCTGTAGGGCCCGGCGATCAGCTGCTCGAACACCCCGATTCCCTGACGCTCCGGCTCGCTCGGCGCGGAGAACGTCGCCTTCGAGATCGCCTGGATGTGCCAGTTCTCCGGCTGGCCCATGTCGACGGCGGCGAGCTCGATGTCCTCGCGGCCGACGGCCAGCTCACCCTTCAGCGCGCCGTGGCGCCATTCGCCGCCGTAGCCGATGCCGCGCATCAGGAACGGCTGGCCGATCGGCTCCAGCCGGACACGGGCTTCGCCCTGCGCGAGCGGGATCTTGAGCGTGCCGCCGCTGGCGTGGCGGGTTCCCGGCTTCAGCGCGACATCCTCCATGCTGGGGACATCGGAATGCCAGCCGCCCTCCGGCCCCGCGCCGTCGGGCAGGATCACGGCGCGGGTGTTCCAGGGCTTGCCGTCCGGATCGGCGTTGACGTGGAAGAACACGCTGCGGTCCTCGAAATTCACCGGCGTCCATTGCCAGAAGAAGCCGGCGATCCCGCCCCCGGGCGTCGGCTGCGGATCGGGCGCGCCCACCGGGCGGATGCCCCACGACCGGTCACGGGTGCCGGTCCAGCCCGGACCCATGTCGCGCCGGTCGCCGTCGACCTCCAGCCAGCCGGAGACGCGGCCGTTCTGGGTGAGCCGCGTGTAGTCCATGAACAGCCGAGGGCCGTTGCGGCGAACGAACCTGGGCTCCTCGATCGGGAAGGACCGGCCTTCGAAGACGAGCTCGCAGGCGATCCCTTCCGAGCGCGCGAGCGTGACCTTCAGCTTCTGCAGCGGCTCGATGACTTCGATGCGGATCGGGCCCACGGCGATGTCCATCCGCTCGAGCCCGAGGATGCGCGAGGCGTGCAGGCAGCGCTGCACCCCGTCGCGGATGATCGAGACGTGGGCGTCGGCCACGTTGAGCGCCGGATAGACCCCGAACGCCACCGCCACGAACTCCGAGCCGTCCGGCGAATAGCCGTTGAAGAAGTAGCGGTCGTAGAAATTGCGATCCGAGCCCGCATAGGCGATCGGCTCCGGAGTCTGGTGGATCGGATAATCGTCGCCCTTGGTCAGCATGCCGCCAGCCCCTTCGTCTTGACGCCCCGTCACACTTGCGACGCGCCCCCGCCCGGTATCAACTCCGGGCGACGATAAGAAGAAAAGGGAGGCGGCGTCTCCGGTGACCCCACGTCACCGCGTGGCCGCTAATCGCATGAGCGTTGCCGAAGCCATCGACCACCGCATTCCGCAACACCTCGCCGACAAGCTTGCCGAGCCGCACGCCTACGCCACAGACGAGATCCACGAGGCCTATCGCTGGCTGCGCAAGAACGAGCCGCTGGGCGTGGCCAAGATCGACGGCATCGACCCGTTCTGGGTGGTGACCAAACACGCCGACATCCTGGAGATCAGCCGGCAGAACGCGCTGTTCCATAACGGCGACCGCTCGCCGACCCTCACCACCCAGCAGGTGGACCAGCGGGTCCGGGCGATGATGGGCGGCAGCCCGCACCTGCTGCGCACCCTGGTGCAGATGGATGCGCCGGATCATCCGAAGTACCGCCTCCTGACCCAGGCCTGGTTCCTGCCGCAGAACATCCGCAGCCTCGACGAGCGGATCCGGCAGATCGCCCGCACGGCCGTCGACAAGATGGCGGCCACCGGCGGCCGCTGCGACTTCGTCAAGCAGATCGCGCTGCACTACCCGCTGCATGTGATCATGACGATCCTGGGCGTCCCCGAAGAGGACGAGCCGCTGATGCTGAAGCTCACCCAGGAGCTGTTCGGCGCGGCCGACCCCGAGCTCGGCCGCGAGCAGACGCCTCGCCCCGACCCCGAGCCCGGCAAGGAGTTCGACTTCGGCGTGATCAAGGACTTCATGGACTACTTCCAGGCGCTCTCCGAACGGAAGCGGAAGACCCCCACAGACGACCTCGGCAGCCTCATCGCCAACGCCCGGATCGACGGGCAGCCGATCTCCGATTTCGAGGCCATGAGCTACTACATCATCGTCGCGGCGGCGGGCCACGACACCACCTCCTCGTCCACCGGCGGCGCCATGTGGGCGCTGGCGGAGCGGCCCGGCGAGGTCGCGAAGGTGAAGTCGGACCCGTCCCTGATCCCGGGCCTCGTGGAGGAGTCGATCCGCTGGACGACGCCGGTGAAGACCTTCATGCGGACGGCGACGGCGGACACCGAGTTCGCGGGCCGGCAGATCGGGAAGTTCGACTGGCTGATGCTCTGCTACGCCTCGGGCAACCGCGACGAGGACGTCTTCGAGGACCCCTTCGAGTTCCGCGTCGATAGGCAGCCGAACAAGCAGCTTTCCTTTGGGTATGGCGCGCACGTCTGCCTGGGCCAGCATCTCGCGCGGATGGAGATGAGGATACTCTGGGAGGAGATGCTGCCGCGCCTGAAGTCTGTGGCCCTCGACGGCGAGCCGGCGATGAGCGACGCCGTCTTCGTGAACGGCCCCAAGCGCCTGCCGATCAAGTTCGAGATGAGCTGAGGCCCAGTTGCCAACCCTCTTCGTCATCCCGGCCGCAGCGAAGCGGGGAGCCGGGACCCAGCGGATTGCGAGGTGCGCCGGCCCTGGGTCCCGGATCGGCCTGGCGGCCGTCCGGGATGACGGACGGGGGTCGCGATGACGGACCACCCGCTCGCGCCGCGGGTCGCGGCCTACCTCGCGACCAAGATACCCGGCGCCTCGGACCTGACCGTCGAGGCCATGGAGCGCATTTCGGGCGGGGCGAGCCGGGAGACCTACCGCTTCCGCGCGCGCTGGCGAGAGGCGGGCGAGAGCCGCGAGCGGCGGATGATCCTCAGGCGCGATCCGCCGGCCTCGCTGATCGAGACCGAGCGGCGGGTCGAGTTCGCGGCCTACCGCGCCTTCCACGGCTCGGCGGTGCCGGTGCCGGAGATGCTCTGGCTGGAGGAGGACCCCGCCCACCTGGACCATCCGTTCTTCATCGCCGAGGAGCTGGCGGGCTTGCAGGCCTCGCCGCAGATGCTGCTGGCGGGCGGCTACGACGCCGCGCTCCCGAAGGTGGCCGAGCGGAAGTGGACCATCCTGGGCGAGATCGCCAAGGCCGATCCGAAAGCGCTGGGCCTCACCGAGGTGATACCGGCGCCGCCGCTCGACGGCTGCTGGCGGCGCGAGCTCGACTACTGGGAAGCCGTCTTCGACCGCGACCAGGCCGAGCCGCTGCCGATCGCGCGCGCCGCGATCCGGTGGCTGAGGGCCCATCCGCCGCCGCCGGCCCAGAAGCTCTCGGTCGTGCACGGCGACTACCGCACCGGCAACTTCCTCTACGACGAGGCGGGCGAGATCCATGGCGTGCTGGACTGGGAGATGGCCCATCTCGGCGATCCGCTGGAGGACCTGGCCTGGGGCTTCAATCCGATCTGGGAGTTCGGACGCGGCCTGGCCGGCGGCCTGCTGCCGCGCGAACGGGCGATCGCCATCTGGGAGCAGGCCAGCGGCCTGAAGGCCGATCCGCAGGCGCTGCACTGGTGGATCCTGTTCAACTGCGTGAAGGGCCAGGCGATCTGGGTGGGTTCGGCCGGGGCCTTCATCAAGGGCGGCAACAAGGCGCCGATCATGATCTATCCCGCCTGGTGGCTGCTGAACGCCCAGGACCGCGCCATCCTGAAGGTGATGGGGAAGCTATGACGCCCGAGGTGCCCGCCGTCCTCGCCGAGCTCGCGGCCGTGGTCGCCCGCAACGCCGCGCCGGGCGTGCCGGAGCCGGAGCGGGCGAGCGAGCTGGGCCTCACCGCCATGCTGCTGGGCCTCGCCGCGGAGGTGTGGGACGGCGCGGCCGCCAGGCTGGTCGAGGAGAACCGTGCGCTGAGGGCGCTGCTGTCCGACACCGGCGCCGACGAGGACCTGCGCCTCTCGAAGCTCAAGGCCGGGAACGATCGCCTGCGCGCCGCGCTGATCGAAGCCCAGATCGCCGCCGAGCAGGCCGGCGACCAGGCGCGCCAGGAGGCGATCTGGGCCGAGCTGCGGGCCTCCACCGAGCGGCGGAAGATCTCGGTCTCCCTGGTCTAGGTGCGGAGCAGCTCGAGCGTCCTCGCATCCGCCTCACCCGCGAAATACTTGGCGAGCGCCGCCTGGAACACGGGCTCGTCCGGCGCGGCCGCGTGGAACAGCGTGAGCGAGGAGCGGAACTTCAGGTCATCGGGGGAGCCGAAGATCTGGTGCGCGGTGCGGCCCGCCAGCGCGTTCACGGCCGCCGTGCATTCGATGAGCCTCGATCCCAGCAGCGGATGGGCGAGGTAGGCCCGGGCCTCGGCGAGCGAGCCCAAGCCGTAGAACTGCGCCGTGGGGCTCGCGCCGAGGCCCTTCAGCTGCGGGAAGACGAACCACATCCAGTGCGTCCGCTTGCGCCCGGCGCGCAGCTCGCCCAGCGCCTGGCCGTAGATGTCCGCCTGGGCGGTCTCGAAGCGCCGAAGGTCGAAGGGGTCGTCCATCGCGATCTTCCGCTCCGGCGGGCGTGACAAGCGCGCCCGGGTCGGCTTTGTTGCGCCGCCGCCGTTCATCGCGGCGCCCACTCTCAGCCATTTCATCAGGACAGCTTTTCAGATGCCACCACGGATGTTGCCCGACCCCACGCCGGAGACCCGGCATTTCTGGGACGGGTGCAGGCAGGGCGAACTGCGCCTTCAGCGCTGCACCGAATGCGACGGCGGAAGCTATTTCCCGCCGAGGCCCTTCTGCCCCAAGTGCGGCAGCCGCAAGGTCGAGACCTTCAAGGCGAGCGGCCAGGGCGTGCTGTGGTCCTACGTGATCAACATGCGCCCCCGCCCCGACATGGGGACCGAGCCCTACGCCATCGCGATCGTGAAGCTGGCCGAAGGGCCGAAGATGATGACCAACATCACCGGCTGCCCGCAGACGCCCGAGGCGCTGAAGCTCGACATGCCGCTGAAGGTCGCGTTCGCCAAGCAGAACGACGACATCTCCCTGCCCTTCTTCGAACCGGCGGGAGCCTGACGCGCCATGAAACAGAAATCTGTCGCGGTCGTCGGCGCCGCCGAGACCACCAAGATGGGCAAGATCCCCGACCAGTCGGTGATCGGCCTGCACGCCGATGCGGCGCTGAACGCGCTGGCCGACTGCGGGCTGAAGCCCTCGGACATCGACGGCGTGGCCACGGCGGGCCTGAGCCCCGTCGAGCTCGCGCACTACCTGGGGATCACGCCCACCTACGCCGACGGCACGAGCGTCGGCGGCTGCTCCTTCATGCTGCACGTCCGCCACGCGGCGGCGGCGATCAACGAGGGGCTCGCCAACACCATCCTGATCACCCACGGCGAGAGCGGCCGCTCCCGCGTGGGCGCCGGCGGCCGGTTCGGCGGCGGGGCGTCGAGCCTGGCGGGGCAGTTCGAGCAGCCCTACGGGCCGGTCGGGCCGCCGACCATGTTCACCGTGCCGGTGCTCCGCTACCTGAAGTCCTATGGCCTGACGGAGGAGGATCTCGCCTGGGTCTCGGTGATCCAGCGCGAGTGGGCGGCGATGAATCCCCGCGCCAGCTTCAAGGACCCGATCACCGTCGAGGACGTGCTGAACTCGCCGATGATCGCCTGGCCGTTCCGGATGCTGATGTGCTGCCTGGTCACCGACGGCGGCGGGGCGCTGGTGCTCACCTCAGCCGAGCGCGCCAAGGACTTCCCGCGCAAGCCGGTCTACGTGCTCGGCACGGGCGAGAGCGTCGAGACGCCGATGGTCAGCCAGATGGAGGACTTCACCACCTCCAAGGCGTTCCGAGTGTCCGGCAAGAAGGCGTTCGACGAAGCCGGGATCACCCACAAGGACGTCGATCACCTGATGATCTACGACGCCTTCGCCCACCTGCCGCTCTATGGCCTGGAGGACCTCGGCTTCTGCAAACCGGGCGAGGCCGCGGCCTTCATCCGCGAGCGCAACACCGCCCCGGCCAAGGACGACAAGCCGATGGGCAAGCTGCCGCTCAACACCAACGGCGGCGGCCTCTCCTACATGCACTCGGGCATGTACGGCATGTACGCCCTGCAGGAGAGCGTCCGGCAGCTGCGCGGAGTCGCCCCCGCCCAGGTGCCCGACGCGAAGATCAGCATCGCCCACGGGGTCGGCGGCATGTTCGCCGCATCCGGGACCATCGTCTTCTCCAACGAGGCGCCCTGAGAAGGGGCCCGGTCTCCTTCCAGCCCGGTTCGGGAAGGAGACCGGCCGCCGGCGCGGGAACACGGTTCAGCTTTGTGAGTTGCTGTGATCGGGAGGCCCGCGATGGGGATGCTCGCCCGTGCGACCGTGGCTGCGCCGTTGCTCGCGGCCGCACTGAGTCTGGCGGGCTGCAACCGCGAGGCCCGCGACCTGCACCCCGCGCCGGCCGCCGAGACCGGCCCGAAATCGGTGAGCGTCAGCGACCTCTACCCGGGCCCCTATCCCGCGCCGACGCCCAGCGATCCGCGCGCGCAGGTCTATGACGGCAACGCCTTCCACATCGCCAACGGCCAGCGCTACTACGAGTGGTTCAACTGCTCGGGATGCCACTTCCATGGCGGCGGCGGCATCGGCCCGGCGCTGATGGACGAGAAGTGGCGCTACGGCGGCAAGATCGAGCAGATCTACGCCTCCATCGCGCAGGGCCGGCCGAACGGCATGCCCTCGTTCAAGGACCGCATTCCCGAGACACAGATCTGGGAGATCGCAGCCTACGTCCGCTCGCTCTCGGCCAACGCGGACAAGCTCGCCGTGCCGAGCCGCGAGGACACGATGCGCGGGCCGCCGCCGCTCAACAACCTCGACCGGGAGCCGCTGAAGGGCGATCCGGCGGCCGCCAAGGCGGGCGGCGGCTGATGCCGCGGCGGGCGCAGCTTGTCGCGCTGCTGGTGCTCGGCGGCGGCGTCGCCGGCTGCAGCGGCGTGCAGACGGCGCTCGACCCGGCCGCCGACCAGGCAGCCTCGATCGAGGTGATCTGGCGCACCATGCTGGTGGTCTGCGGGGTCATGTACCTGCTGGTGCTGGGGTTCCTGGCCTGGGCGCTGTGGCGCGCGCGCCGCCCGGCCGCGGTCGACGATGCGCCCTTGCCGGCCGAGACCGCGGCGGAGCCGGCGCTGGCCCGCGGGCTCACCGGCTGGGTCGCCCTGATCGTGGCCGGGCTCCTGGTGCTGACCACGGTGAGCTTCCTCGTCGACCGCAGCCTGGCCGAGGTCGGGCCCGATCCTCTGAAGATCAAGGTCACCGCCAATCAGTGGTGGTGGCAGGTGGAGTACGAAGGCGACGCGCCCACCGACCGCTTCACCACCGCCAACGAGCTGCACCTGCCGCTGAACCGCCCGGCGGTGATCGAGCTGCATGCGGCGGACGTGATCCACTCCTTCTGGGTCCCGAACCTCTCCGGCAAGACCGACCTGATCCCCGGCCGCACGAACTACATGGCGGTGACGCCCAGGCGGCTGGGCGCCTTCCGCGGGCAATGCGCCGAGTTCTGCGGTTTCGAGCACGCCAAGATGGCCTTCGACGTCGTGGTCGACCCGCCCAGGACCTTCGAAGCCTGGCGGCGCCATCAGATCCAGTCCGCCTCCGATCCGGTCACGGCCGAGGCCGTCTACGGCAAGCAGGTGTTCACCTCCCAGGCCTGCGTCATGTGCCACCGCATCCAGGGCACGGACGCGGGCGCGACGGTCGGGCCCGATCTGACGCACCTGGCGAGCCGCAGCCACATCGCCGCCGGCGCGCTGCCGAACGACACCGGCGACCTGCAGGCCTGGATCGCCGACCCGCAGGGCGTGAAGCCCGGCACGGCCATGCCGCGGGTGGCGCTGAACTCCGGCCAGCTCAATGCGGTCGTCGACTACCTGGAGACCCTGAAATGAGCGCGGCCGACGCGAGCGCCCTGCCTACCGCGCTGCCGGCCGAGGAGGACGTGCGGCTGACCCGCACCTGGGCGACGCCGCCGGGCTTCTGGGGCTGGCTCACCACCGTCGACCAGAAGCAGATCGCCAGGCGCTACGTCGTCACGGGCCTGGTGTTCTTCGCGCTCGCCGGCCTGCTGGCGGCGGCCATGCGCGCACAGCTGTCGCGGCCCGACAACCACCTGCTCAGCCCCGACCGCTACAACCAGATCTTCACCATGCACGGCTCGACGATGATGTTCCTGTTCGCCGTGCCGATCATGGAGGGCATGGGGCTCTACCTCGTGCCGCTGATGATCGGGGCCAGGACCATGGCCTTTCCGCGGCTGAACGCCATGAGCTACTGGATGTACCTGGCCGGCGGGATCTTCCTGTGGACCGCCTTCATCCTGAACGTGGGCCCGGACATCGGCTGGTTCGGATACGTGCCGCTCTCCGGCCCCGAGTACGGCATCGGCAAGCGGGCCGACGTCTGGGCCCAGATGATCACCTTCACCGAAGTGGCGGCGATGGCGGCGGCCGCCTCGACCGCGACCAGCATCTTCAAGATGCGCGCGCCGGGCATGACGCTGGCGCGGATGCCGATCTTCGTCTGGGCCATGCTGACCACCGCGTTCATGATCATGCTGGCCATGCCGGCGGTGATGCTGGCCTCCAGCTTCCTGATCTCCGACCGGCTGATCGGCACGCACTTCTACAACTACGCCGAGGGCGGCTCGGTCCTGCTGTTCCAGCACCTGTTCTGGTTCTTCGGCCACCCGGAGGTCTACATCATCTTCATCCCCGGCCTGGGGATGGTCTCGGAGATCACCCAGACGTTCTGCCGCCGGCCGGTGTTCGGCTATCCGGCGGTGGTGCTCTCGATGCTGGCGACCGGCTTCCTCGCGTTCGGGCTGTGGGTGCACCACATGTTCGCGACCGGCCTGCCGCACATGGGCGACAGCTTCTATACGGCCGCCTCCATGACCATCGCCATCCCCTCGGGCGTGCAGATCTTCTGCTGGCTGGCCACCATGTGGGACGGCAAGCCCCGGCTCGCGCCGCCGATGCTGTGGGTGATCGGCTTCGTGATCACCTTCGTGCTGGGCGGGCTTTCCGGCGTGATGCTGGCCTCGGTGCCGCTCGACACCCAGGTGCACGACACCTACTTCGTGGTCGCCCACTTCCATTACGTGCTGATCGGCGGGGCGGTGTTCCCGCTCTTGGGCGGCATCTACTACTGGTTCCCGAAGGCGACCGGCCGGATGCTGAACGAGGCGGCCGGCAAGTGGAGCTTCTGGCTCGTCTTCCTGGGCTTCCATACCGCCTTCTTCCCGATGCACATCCTGGGGCTCTGGGGCATGCCCAGGCGGGTCTGGACCTACCCCGCCGACATGGGCTGGGGCGCGCTCAACCTCACCTCGACCATCGGCGCCTACATCCTGGCGGCCGGCGTCCTCGTCTACGTGCTGAACCTCATCGTCAGCTACCGCCGCGGCGCGCCCGCCGGGCCGAACCCGTGGGGCGCGAGCGGGCTGGAGTGGGCCGCGGCCTCGCCGCCGCCGAGCTACAACTTCGGCCTCACCCCGGTCGTCGAGAGCCGGCATCCGCTGTGGACGGGGGGCGGTCGGCTGCCGACGCTCACCGGCCTCAGCCTCGATCACCGCGAGGTGCTGCTGACGACCGTGACCGATGCGCGCCCCGACCTGCGGCACGGATCGCCCTCGCCGAGCATCTGGCCGTTGCTGACCGCGGTCGCGGTGAGCGCCCTGTTCATCGGCTCGATCTTCGACGAGTGGTGGATCGTCTGGCTGTCGATCCCGTTCGCGCTGGCGGTGCTGGGCTGGTTCTGGCCGCGCAAGTCGCACGGCAAGAAGGTGGGCGCGCCGGATGAGACGCCGCCGGGAGCCCTGGCATGAGCCGCCGGCCCGCCGCCGTTCCGGCCGGACAGGACCTCTCGCTCCTGCCCGCCGCCGGCTTCAGCGCCCATGGGCTCTGGTACTGGGCGGGCCTCGCCTTCATGCTGATGGAAGGCTCGGCGTTTGCGCTCGCCTGCGCCGCCTATGTCTACCTGATGAACTCGGCCGACCAGTGGCCGCTCGAAGGCCGCGCCCCGGCGCTCTCCTGGGGCACGGCGCAGACCGTGCTGCTGCTGGGCAGTCTGGTCCCGACCTGGTTCCTGGCCCGCGCGGCGCTGCGCCGCGACCTGAAGGCGACGCAGGGCTGGGGCGTTCTGGTGGCGGCCCTCAACGCCCTGGCGCTGGTGATCCGCGCCGTCGAGTTCCTGCATCTCAACACCCGCTGGGACAGCGACGCCTACGGCTCGATCACCTGGACGCTGATCCTGCTGCACACCGTCCACCTGATCACCGACTTCGTGGACACCTTCTTCCTCACGGTCTTCCTGTTCACCCATCCGGTCCCGACCGAGCGGTTCTCGGACGTGCAGGATGACGCCCTCTACTGGGCCTATGTGGTCTTCACCTGGCTGCCGCTCTACCTCCTGATCTACTGGGCCCCGAGGTGGGCGCCATGACCTCCGCGCTCCGCCGCTCGCCCTGGACGCCATGGGCCGGCCTGTTCGCAGGCGCGGCGGGCTGGTTCCTGCACCAGCAGGGCGGGGCCGGGGCCAACTACTGGGACTGCCGCTTCGGCGGGCCGCTCTGGACCGTAGGCCTGGGCCTGGTGAGCGCGGCGATCATCCTGGCGGGCGGCTGGATCTCCTGGTCGGCCAGGCGGGCGCCCGAAGGCGGCGAGGACCTGCCCGGCGCCCGGCGGTTCGGTGGAACGGTGGGGGCGATCGCGGCGCTGGTGTTCCTGTTCGCGGTCGCGCTGCAGACGCTCGGCGGCCTGATCGTGCCGGCGTGCCCATGAGATGAAGCGGCTCGCGCTCACAACCTTTGCGATCCTCGCCGCCACGCCCGCCTGGGCGCACACGGCGGCGACCGCCGCCCAGCCCGGCTGGCCCGGGCCGGAGCCCTGGATGCTGGTCCCGATGCTCGCCGCCGCCGGGCTCTATGCGCTGGGCTACGCCAGGCTGGCCCGGCGCTCCGACCACGGCCGGGGCGAGCTGGCGCGGCGCGGCCGGTTCTTCGTCCTGGCGATGGCGGTGCTCGCCGGTGCGACGCTCTCGCCGCTGCACGCGCTGGGGGCGCGCTCGTTCACCGCGCACATGGGCGAGCACGAGCTGATCATGCTGGCCGCGGCGCCGCTGTTCGTGCTCGCGCGGCCGCTGGCGGTGATGATCTGGGCGTTCCCGGCGGCCGCCCGCCAGGGCCTCGCCGCGATCCCGCGCAGCCGGACAGGCGCGGGGCTCTGGCGGTTCTTCACCGATCCGCTGCTCGCCACCGTGCTGCAGGCCGCCGCGCTGTGGGTCTGGCACCTGCCGTCGCTGTTCGACCTCGCCCTGAAGTCGGAGGCCTGGCACGGCGCGCAGCACATCGCCTTCTTCGTGACCGCGCTCCTCTTCTGGTCGGCCATGCTGTCGCCCAGGCGGAGCCCCTGGACGGCGGCCGCCTGCCTGTTCTTGACCTCGATGGCGAGCGGCGCGCTGGGGGCGTTCATGGCGCTCTCGGAGAGCCCCTGGTACGCGCCGTACGCCGCCCTCGGCCTCGCGGCCTTCGGGCTCACCCCGGCCGAGGACCAGCAGTTGGCGGGCGCGCTGATGTGGGCGCCGGGCGGGCTGTTCCATGCGGTGGTGGCGATCGCCATTCTGGCGCCGGCGCTGCGGAGCGGCGGCAAGGAGGTGGTCCATGGCTGACGGCTCTCGGACCGCGGCCCTGGTCGGCGTGCTGGTGGTCGCCGGCGCGGTGGCGGCGATCACCTACAACCAGATCGATGCGCGCCGGCAGCTCGACGCCCGCGTGCATGTGCTGACCGGCGGCGATCCCGACATCGGCCGCGCCGACCTCGCTAATCGGCCCTGCGGCAGCTGCCACGAGATCCCGGGCGTGGCCGGCGCGGTGGGCCGCGTGGGCCCGCCGCTCGAGCACTTCGCCGGACGCACCTTCATCGGCGGCCGGGCGACCAACACGCCGGAGAACCTGGTCCGCTGGATCGAGGATCCGCACACCATCGACCCGCAGAGCGCGATGCCGGCGATGGGGGTCGGCGACCGGGAGGCGCGCGACATGGCCGCCTACCTCTACACGCTGAGCTGAGGGGGCCCGCTGACGCCCCGCATAGGAATCGCGGCTGGTGCGTTGTGGGGCGATGCTCGACTGCGTGATCGTCGGCGCAGGCCCAGCCGGCCTGACCGCCGCCATCTACCTGGGCCGGTTCCGGCGCGACTTCCGGGTCGTCGACGCCGACGCGAGCCGGGCGGCGCGGATCCCCATGAGCCGCAACCATCCCGGATTTCCCGACGGCGTGCGCGGCCGCACGCTGGTCGCCCGCATGCGCCGCCAGGCGGAGCGCTATGGCGCTCAGATCGTCGCCGGACGCGTCGACCGCCTTCATAGGGTCAGAAGCGGGTTCCGGCTCGCGCTTGCGACCGAGGCGCTTACCGCCAGAACGGTGCTGCTCGCCACTGGCGTGGTGGACGTCGAGCCCGAGATACCGGGGGTCGAGGAAGCGGTGGCGAACGGCCTGATCCGCATCTGCCCGATCTGCGACGGCTACGAGACCATCGGCCAGAGCGTGGGCGTCATCGGCCGGGACGAGCACGCCGCTCGCGAGGCGCTGTTCATGACCACCTATTCGGACCGGGTGAGCCTGATCCATGCGGGACCGCACGAGGCGCTGTCGGCGAACATGCGCCATCGCCTGGACGCCGCCGGCGTCGAGCTGGTCGAGACGCCGATCGAGAGCGTGGTGCTGGACCGCCGGCGGATCTCGGCGCTGTGCTTCGGCCCGGACGCGACGCGGCGGTTCGACAGCCTTTACGCGGCGCTCGGCGTGCGGCCGCAAATCCGGCTGGCGGTGGACGCCGGAGCGAAGCTGGACGAGAGCCAGCGGCTCGTCGTCTCCGAGCACCAGGAAACATCCGTGCCCGGACTCTACGCGGCAGGCGACGTGGTGCGCGGCCTGAACCAGATCTCCACCGCCGAGGGCGAGGGCGCCATCGCGGCCACCCACATCCACAATGCGCTGCGCGCCGTCACGGCGTGACAGGCTGGCGTTCCGCGGCTATAAGCCCTGCCCGATGATCCTCGCCGCAGCCCAATATTCGTTTTGGTATTTCGGCTATCCGACGCCCCTGGCGACGGCAGAGGATCGCTCGGCCTAGACATCCAACAGCCGAACCTTCCCGCAGCCGCCAGATCCTGGCGGCTTTTTTCATGGCCGCCGGACCTCCCTTCCAGGACCCAGATGACCATGACCCAGCCCACCGAAGACCTCCGCATCCGGCAGCTCGACCTGCTCTCGCCCCCGTCGCAGGTGATCGGAGAAGCACCCGCCACCTCGCGCATCGCCGAGGTGGTCGCCAACGCCCGCCAGGTCCTCCACCGCATCCTGTGCGGCGCCGACGATCGGCTGGCGGTGGTGATCGGCCCCTGCTCGATCCACGACGCGCACGCCGCCGGCGACTACGCGGGGCGGCTGGCCGAGGCCCGGCGGCGGCACGCAGAGGACCTGGAGATCCTGATGCGCGTCTACTTCGAGAAGCCGCGCACGACGATCGGCTGGAAGGGCCTGATCAACGACCCGGACCTCGACGGCAGCTTCCGCATCAACGAGGGCCTGAGGCTCGCCCGCCGGGTGCTCCTCGACGTGAACGCCCTGGAGCTTCCGGCGGCCTGCGAGTTCCTGGACGTGATGATCCCGCAATACCTGGCCGACCTGGTCGCCTGGGGCGCGATCGGCGCGCGCACCACCGAGAGCCAGATCCACCGCGAGATGGCCTCTGGTCTCTCCTGTCCGGTCGGCTTCAAGAACGGCACCGCCGGGGACGTGAAGATCGCCATCGACGCGGTGCTGGCCGCTTCGCACCCGCATCACTTCCTGGCCGTCACCAAGGAGGGACGCGCGGCGATCGCCGCCACCACCGGCAACCCCGACGCCCACATCGTGCTGCGCGGCGGCGACGCGCCGAACTACGACCCGGCCAGCATCGCGGCGGCGAAGGCGACCTTGCGGCGCGCGGGGCTGCCCGAGCGGCTGATGATCGACGCCAGCCACGCCAACAGCGGCAAGGATTACCGCAACCAGCCTCGCGTGGTCTCGGAGGTCTGCGCGCAGGTGGCCGCGGGGGAGACGGCGATCGTGGGGGTGATGATCGAGAGCCATCTGGTGGCCGGGCGGCAGGACCTCGCGCCGGGCCAGGCGCTGACCTACGGGCAGTCGATCACCGACGGCTGCGTCGGCTGGGAGACCTCGCTCGAGCTCCTCGACCGGCTCGGCGCTGCGGTGCGGACGCGGCGTCGCTTGGCGATCCGGCCGGCCGCGGCGGTCGCCGCCGAATAGGCCCTAACGGTCGAATTTGGTGGAGAGCACGATCGAGGAGTTGGTGCGCTCGACGCCCTTCACCGCGCCGATCTCGTCGATGACCGCGTCCATCTCCGAGACGCTCGGCGCCTCCACCGAGGCGATCATGTCGAATGGCCCGCTCACCGACTGCAGGCGGCGCACGCCGGCCATGCGCCTGAGCGCGGCGGTGACGGCGGCCGCCTGCTTCGGCTCGACCGTGAGCAGCACATAGGCGTGGATGCGCCGCGCGGCCTCGGCCTCGGAGAGCCTCACCGCGTAGCCGGCGATCACGCCGGAGCGCTCCAGGCGCGCCAGCCGGCTCTGCACCGTGGTTCGCGAGAGCCCGAGCGCGCGGGCGAGCTCGGCCACCGGCGCGCGGGCGTTCTCCCGCAGCTTGGCGAGCAGGTGCTGATCGAGGTCGTCCATGGGCAGATCAGCGGCAACCTACGTCTGACCGCCGAGAATAGGCCTGCAGATCGACGAACCGCCAGTTGAATCTGTCGTCGCCTGGGCCGATTCTGAGTCGTGGGACGCGAGGAGACGCGCATGCGCAAGGTTGCTGTCATCGGCGCGGGCAAGATCGGCTCCACGGTCGTGGACCTGCTCACCGCGTTCGGGCCCTACGAGGTGCTGGTCGTCGACCGCTCCGCAGACGCGCTGGCCGGGCTCGGCGGCAAACCGCGGGTGTGGACGCAGGCCCTCGCCATCGACGACCCCGATGCGCTGGCGGCGCGCCTGAAGGGCCGCTTCGCCGTGGTGAACTGCGCGCCATTCCACCTGACGATCCCGGTGGCGAGGGCCGCCGCCGCGGCCGGCGCGCACTACCTCGACCTCACCGAAGACGTGGCCTCCAGCCGGGCGACGCGCGAGCTCGCCAAAACCTCGAGCACCGCCTTCATCCCGCAGTGCGGCCTGGCGCCCGGGTTCATCACCATCGCCGCCTGGGAGCTCGCGAGCCATTTCGACGAGCTGCACGACGTGCGCCTGCGCGTGGGCGCCCTGCCCCGCTATCCGTCCAACGCGCTCAACTACAATCTCACCTGGTCGACGGACGGGGTGATCAACGAGTACTGCGAGCCCTGCGAGGCGATCGTCAACGGCCGCCTGCGCGAGACCCCGCCCCTGGAGGAGCGCGAAGAGTTCGCCCTCGACGGGGTGACCTACGAAGCGTTCAACACCTCCGGCGGCCTGGGCACGCTCTGCCACACGCTCGACGGCAAGGTCCGCAACCTCAACTACAAGACCATCCGCTACCCCGGGCACGCCGACATCATGAAGGCGCTGCTGAACGACCTGAACCTCAGGAACCGGCGCGACGTCCTGAAGGACATCCTGGAAAACGCGGTTCCCGCCACCCTGCAGGACGTGGTGATCGTGTTCGTCACCGTCTCGGGGCTGAAGCACGGGCGGCTGATGCAGGAGACCTACGTCAACAAGGTCTACGCCCAGGCGGTCGGCGGCGAGCTGAAGAGCGCGATCCAGGTGACCACCGCCGGCGCGATCTGCGCCGTGCTCGACATGCTGGCCGAAGGCGAGCTGCCGCAGCAGGGCTTCATCCGTCAGGAAGACATCCCGCTTTCCGACTTCCTGGCCAATCGTTTCGGGCGTTTCTATGCCCCCGATGACGCGATCGTCCTTAGGGCCGCGGCCGAATAGACGAGCTCGACATGAACCTGCAGACCAAGATCGCCTCGGCGGCGTCCGACGCCGCCGACGTCCTCCAAGCCTTGGGCGTGCGCCAGGTGCTTTGGAACGCCGGAAACCGGCCCGTGCGCTCGCCGATCACCGGCGAGATCATCGCCCATGTCGAGGACGCCGGCCCGGAGCGCGTGCAGGCGGTCATCGAGGCGGCGCACGCGGCGTACCTCGCCTGGCGCGACGTTCCGGCGCCGCGCCGGGGCGAGCTGGTCCGGCTGCTCGGCGAGGAGCTGCGCCGCATCAAGCGCGACCTCGGACGGCTGGTCACGCTGCAGGCCGGCAAGATCGTCTCCGAGGCCGAGGGCGAAGTGCAGGAGATGATCGACATCTGCGACTACGCCGTGGGCCTGTCGCGCCAGCTGTTCGGCCTGACGCTGGCCACCGAACGGCCCGAGCACCGGATGATGGAGACCTGGCGCCCGCTGGGCGTGGTGGGCGTGATCACCGCGTTCAACTTCCCCGTCGCGGTCTGGTCCTGGAACGCGGCCCTGGCCCTGGTCTGTGGCGACCCCGTTGTCTGGAAGCCTTCCGAGAAGGCCCCGCTCACCGCGCTCGCCGTGCAGGCGGCGTTCGAGCGCGTGGCGGCCCGCTGCCCGGAGGCGCCGCAAGGGCTCTGCGCCGTCGTCCTCGGCGGGCGCGAGGCGGGCGAGGCGCTGGTGGACCACCCGAAGGTCCCGCTGGTCTCGGCGACCGGCTCGACGGCCATGGGACGCGCCGTGGCGCCACGGCTCGCCGCCCGCTTCGCGCGCGCTTTGCTCGAGCTCGGCGGCAACAACGCCGCGATTGTCTGCCCGTCCGCCGATCAGGACCTGGCGCTGCGCGGCGTCGCCTTCGCCGCCATGGGGACCGCCGGGCAGCGCTGCACGACGCTTCGTCGCCTGTTCGTGCACCGGAGCATCTACGACGCCTTCCTCCCGCGCCTGAAGGCGGCCTACGCCTCGGTGGCGGTCGGCGATCCGCGCGAGGCGGCAACCCTGGTCGGGCCGCTGATCGACCGCGCGGCCTTCGAGGCCATGCAACGGGCGCTCCTCGAGGCCCGCAAAGCCGGCGGCGTCGTGAGCGGAGGCGATCCGGTGGATATTTCAGGCGCCAGCGCGGCCTATGTCCGCCCGGCGCTGGTCGAGATGCCGAGGCAGGCCGAGATCGTGCTGCGGGAGACCTTCGCCCCCATCCTCTACGTGATGCGCTACGCCGAGCTCGACGAGGCGATCGCGCTCAACAACGCCGCGCCCCAGGGGCTGTCGTCGTCGATCTTCACCAACGACCTGCGCGAGGCCGAGCGGTTCCTCTGCGAGCGCGGCTCGGACTGCGGCATCGCCAACGTCAACATCGGCCCATCGGGGGCCGAGATCGGCGGGGCGTTCGGCGGCGAGAAGGAGACCGGCGGCGGCCGGGAGGCCGGCTCCGACGCGTGGAAGGCCTACATGCGCCGGGCCACCAACACGGTGAACTACGGCTCGTCGCTGCCGCTGGCCCAGGGCGTCAAGTTCGAGCTCTGAGGCGGCGTCAGAGCGCGTAAGCCACGCCGAGATCGACCGCGGCCCGGTGCAACCGCCCATCGCGCGTCCAGAGCTTCGCCTCCGGCGTCAGCCGCGTCGCCGCGAGCAGATGCGCATCGACATAGCCGATGCCACGCCCGAACAGCCGCTCGGCGGAAATGAGGCCCATGACCTCTGCGTCGGTGGCCATGACGGTGGCAGGGAGCAAGGCCAACTGGGCAAGCGCCGGATCCCACGGCGGCGCGTTCCCGAGGCAGAGCTCGCCGATCACGAAGGGATGAACCAGCACCTCGCCCCCATCCAGAAGACGGGTGAAGCCGAGATCGGCGGTCCGGAAGTGATCGACCCAGATCGAGGTGTCCGCGAGGATCACGCGTCGTCAGGGCGCCGACGCGGCCCGGCTTCGAAATTGGGCATGCTTCCGCCGAGCCGCGCGAGGCGGCGGGCGCTCTCCCGCTCGATCAAGGCCTTCAGCGCCTCCCGCAGCAACGCAGACCGCTCCCTGACCCCCGTAAGCTCCTGCGCCTTGGCGACCATCTCGTCGTCCAACGCCACGGTGGTGCGCATGCCGGTCTCCTTTGACACGGAACATAGCATCATCTGATGCTGAAATCCATGCCTGACGCCCGAGTCATGGCAGCGTTTGCCCTTCGGCGTCGGCTTCGGCACAATGAGGCTTTCAACGCTCCCATTTCGAAAGTCCGATCCTTTGACCGTTTCCGCCTCGACCGCGCGCGCCGCCGCGGCCGCCAATCCCCTCGCCTCCGTCGACGGCCTGATCGAAGGCCTGGCGAGCGTCGACTACATCGCCTCCCGCCGCATCGCGACCGCGCTCTACATGGGCGTCAACCTGCAGAAGCCGATCCTGGTGGAGGGCTCGGCCGGCGTCGGCAAGACCGAGCTGGCGCTCTCGACG
>Ga0308173_10000157_pt1 | contig 24437 bp, 20 predicted proteins | sample PhyPR1_FD_203716 | JGI IMG/M metagenome (GOLD analysis project Ga0308173, IMG submission 203716) | Soil microbial communities from UC Gill Tract Community Farm, Albany, California, United States - DLSLS.P.R1 | ecosystem: Environmental > Terrestrial > Soil > Agricultural land | place: USA... | reverse complement strand
CCGGTCCCCCACGAGCACCAGCCGGTCCGGCTCGGACTGGCGGGCGCTCAGCACCTCCACCACCTGGGGGTCGAGGTCCAGGTCGTCGAGCCGGCGCCCGACGCAGTCGCCGGGCAGCTGCAGGAGCTGGCGCGCGCTGTCGTTGACGACGGTCACCCGGCTCTCCCGGTCGAGCGCGACCACGCCCTCCTTGACGCCGTGCACGAGCGCCTCCCGGTGCTCCACGAGCCCGGCGATCTCGGTGGGCTCCATGCCGAGCGTCTGCCGCTTGACCCGGCGGGCCAGCAGCAGGGACCCGCCGAGCCCCAGCAGGCTGGCGACACCGAGGTACGCCAGCAGGTTCGGGACGACGTCCCCGAGCCGGCTCCACACCGACGGGACCCGGCGGCCGACCGCGGCCAGCCCGACCACGTCGCCGTGGGTGTCGTAGACGGGGACCTGGGCGACGACCACGGAGTCCCCGGCCTCCTGCTGCACGCCGGTCCAGGCGGCACCGGCCAGCACCTTGCTCGCGCCCAGGCGCACCGGTCGCCGCACCTGCGTCGGGTCCGAGGAGACCAGCACGATCCCGTCGCTGCCGGCCAGCATCGCGGTCGTCGAGCCGGACACGGTGCGTGCCTGCTCGGTGGCGGCGGACAGCGCCCGCCGGAACGGGTGCCGCTTCACGAGCTCCTCGCGGACCACGGCGCGCCCCGCCAGGTTCTCCGCGGCGCTCAGCGCCGGTCGGACCTCGCTGCGCTCGAAGCTGCGGGCCGACTGGGCGAGCGAGATCCCCCCGACCGCCACCAGCACCGCCAGCACGATCAGGACCTGGAGCAGGAGGTACTGCCGTGCCAGGGTCATCTCGTGCCGCTTCACACGCCACAGGATGGCACCACCGGGCCGGCGTGTGCCCGTGACCACAATGACCACAACGTCCTTTGAGAACGCAATCGTGACGACGGTCACGCGGGCCGCGAGGGTTCTGGCAGCCAGCCAGCCCCTGACGCACCGAGAGGAAACACCATGCGTCCCAGAACCCGACTCCTCCGCACCACGGTCGCCGCGATCGGCCTCGCCCTCGCGGCCTCGTCCGTGGCCGCCTGCGGCGTCACCGACAAGTCGTCCACCGACGCCGCGGCCGACAGCAGCAAGCCGCTCTCCGACCTGCGGATCATGGTCCCGAACTCGCCCGGCGGTGGCTACGACATCACCGCACGCACGGCGGCCAAGGTGATGGAGGACAGCGACATCACCGCCGGCACCGAGGTGTTCAACCTCGAGGGAGCCGGCGGCACCGTCGGCCTCGCCCGCACCGTGAACGAGAAGGGCAACGGCGACCTCGCCATGCTCATGGGGCTCGGCGTCGTCGGTGCGTCGTACACGAACAAGTCGAAGGCGACCCTCACCCAGACCACCCCGATCGTGCGGCTGATCGAGGAGTACGGCGCGGTCATGGTGCCGAAGGACTCGCCGTTCAAGACGATCGACGACCTGGTCAAGGCGTGGAAGGCCGACCCGCGTTCGCTCAGCGTCGGCGGCGGCTCCTCCCCCGGCGGCCCCGACCACCTGCTCCCGATGCAGCTCGCGCAGGCCGTGGGCGTCGACCCGCGCAAGGTGCGGTTCGTGTCCTACGACGGCGGCGGCGACCTGCTGCCCGCGCTGCTCGGCGACAAGATCGACTTCGCCACCTCCGGCGCCGGCGAGTTCAAGGACCAGATCGCCAACGGCGACATCCGGGTCCTGGCGACCAGCGGCGACGAGCGCATCGACGGGATCGACGCGCCCACCCTCAAGGAGGCGGGCATCGACCTGGTCTTCACCAACTGGCGCGGTGTCGTCGCCCCTCCCGGCATCTCCGACGCCCAGCGCGAGCGGCTGATCGACGCGTTCAAGAAGATGCACGACACCCAGGAGTGGAAGGACGCGCTGAAGGCGAACAGCTGGGCCGACGCGTTCGCGACCGGTGACGAGTTCGGTGCCTTCATCAAGGAGCAGGACAAGCGCGTCGCCGACACGCTCGGCGAGCTGGGTCTGGCCTGACCACGATGTCCACAGCCATCGGTTCTCGCGATCGACGGAGCCGGCTGGCCGGCCGCTCCGAGCTGGGGGTCGCCCTCCTGCTCGGAGTGGTCGGGGTGGTCGTCCTCGTCGACGCGGCGCGCATCCACGCGCCGTACTCCCAGGCCGACCCGGTCGGCCCTCGCACGGTGCCCTTCGTGGTGGCCGGCCTGCTCCTCGTCTGCTCGGTCGGTCTGGCCGTCAACGTGCTGCGCGGCGGCCACGGCGAGGCCGAGGAGGGTGAGGACGTCGACCTCACGGCCCCGACCGAGTGGCGGGTCGTGCTCCCGCTCGTCGGCGCCTTCCTGGCCAACGTCCTGCTGATCGACCTGCTCGGCTGGGTCATCTCCGGGGCCTTGCTGTTCTGGGGCTCCTCGTGGGCGCTCGGCAGCCGGCACCCGGTCCGGGACGCCGTCATCTCGCTCGCGCTGTCGCTGGCGACCTTCTACGGCTTCTACCTCGGTCTCGGCATCATGCTGCCCGCCGGTGTCCTGGAAGGAGTCCTCTGATGGACGTCTGGTCCTCCCTGCTCGACGGGTTCGCCACCGCCGCGACGCCCGCGAACCTGCTCTACGCCCTGGTCGGCGTGCTGCTCGGCACCGCGGTCGGTGTCCTGCCCGGGCTCGGCCCAGCGATGACGGTGGCGCTGCTGCTGCCGGTCACCTTCGCGCTGGAGCCGGCGAGCGCGTTCATCATGTTCGCCGGCATCTACTACGGCGGCATGTACGGCGGCTCGACCACCTCGATCCTGCTGAACACGCCGGGCGAGTCCTCGTCGGTGGTGACCGCCATCGAGGGACACAAGATGGCCAAGGCGGGACGAGCCGCGCAGGCGCTCGCCACCGCCGCGATCGGGTCGTTCATCGCCGGCACCATCGGCACCGTGCTCCTCGTGGTCTTCGCGCCGGTCGTGGTGAAGTTCGCGGTCAGCCTCGGCAACCCCAGCTACTTCGCGATCATGGTGCTCTCGCTGCTCGCCGTCACCGCGGTGCTCGGCACGTCCCGGCTGCGCGGCTTCTGCGCCCTCGGCCTGGGCCTGACCGTCGGCCTGGTCGGGGCCGACCCGGTGACCGGCCAGCAGCGGCTCACGTTCGGGCTGCCGCTGCTCGTCGACGGCATCGACATCGTCGTGGTCGCCGTGGCGATCTTCGCGGTCGGGGAGGCCCTCTGGGTCGCCGCGCACCTGCGCCGCACCGCCGCCCACGTGATCCCCGTCGGCCAGCCGTGGATGGGCCGCGAGGACTGGAAGCGGTCGTGGTGGCCGTGGCTGCGAGGCACGGCGTACGGCTTCCCGTTCGGCGCGCTGCCCGCCGGTGGCGCGGAGATCCCGACCTTCCTGTCCTACGTCACCGAGAAGCGGCTGTCGAAGCGGCCGGAGGAGTTCGGGCACGGCGCCATCGAGGGCGTGGCCGGTCCGGAGGCGGCGAACAACGCGTCGGCGGCCGGCACGCTCGTGCCGATGCTCTCGCTCGGGCTGCCGACCAACGCGACGGCGGCGGTGATGCTGGCGGCGTTCACGCAGTACGGCATCCAGCCCGGTCCGCTGCTGTTCGACCGCGAGCCGCAGCTGGTGTGGGCGCTGATCGCGTCGCTGTTCATCGGCAACCTGCTGCTGCTGCTGATCAACCTGCCGCTCGCCCCGGCGTGGGCCAAGCTGCTGCAGATCCCGCGGCCGTACCTCTACGCCGGCATCGTGTTCTTCGCGACGCTCGGCGCCTACTCGGTCAACCTGCAGGCGTTCGACCTCGGCATCCTGCTGGTGCTCGGGCTGCTCGGCTTCCTGATGCGGCGCTACGGGCTGCCGATCCTGCCGCTGATCCTCGGCGTCATCCTCGGCCCCCGGCTGGAGAAGCAGCTGCGGACCTCGCTGCAGCTCTCCGACGGCCACGTGTCCGGTCTGTTCACCGAGCCGGTCGCGATCGTGGTCTACGTCATCGTCGCGGTCGTGCTGCTGTGGCCGCTCGCGCGCCGGCTGGTCCGTCGTACTCCTGCGGCCGGCGTCGGCGCGGTCGAGGAGCGGGAGAAGGTGGAGGCACGATGAGCGTCGTGGTGGGCTACGTCCCGACCCGGGAGGGCGAGACCGCCCTCGACCACGCGGTCCGCGAGGCCCGCTCGCGGGGCGTCCGGCTGGTGGTGGTCAACACCTCGCGCGGCGACGCCCTGGTGGACGAGAGGTACGCCGACGACGAGCAGCTCGCCGCTCTCGGCAGCACCCTCGCGGACACCGGCGTGGACCACGAGGTGGTGCACACCATCCGCGGCCGGGACGCGTCGGAGGAGATCCTGTCCGTCGCGCGCGAGCGCCGCGCGGAGCTCGTGGTCATCGGGCTGCGCCGACGCTCCCCCGTCGGCAAGCTCCTGCTGGGCTCGACCGCGCAGCGCGTCCTGCTCGACGCCCCCTGCCCGGTGCTCGCCGTCAAGCCCTGAGACTGCCGGCGCGACATGGACTAGTCGCGCCGGCGGTCTCGGGCCCACCGGTGAACCTCGCCGGCGGTCACCCACGTTGTCTGCTCCGTAGGGATGTTCCTGGTCTCGGGCCGATTCATCGTTCCGAGGGAGGAATCTGATGAGACTGAGTGCCCGCCTCGCGGCTCTTGTCCCGATGGTCATGGGGGGCGCGGCTCTGGTGGTGGCTCCCGGGTCGGCGGTGGCGGCCGCACCGGCCGCGCCGGCGAGCTTCCTGGGGTCGCTGCCGAGCCAGACGCGCGTCGCGTCGACCGTGCCGGCGAACGGCGACGTCAACCCGTACGGCGTCGCGGTCGTACCTCGCTCGACCGGACGGCTCCAGCGGGGCCACGTCCTGGTCAGCAACTTCAACGCCCGCAGCAACGCGCAGGGCACCGGCACCACCATCGTCTCGATCGCCCCGGGCGGGCGCCGCAGCCTGTTCGCCCAGCTGCCGCGCACGCTGCCCGGACGGTGCCCCGGCGGGGTGGGCCTGACCACCGCGCTCGGCGTGCTCCGCTCCGGGTGGGTGGTGGTCGGCAGCCTCCCGACCTCCGACGGCACCGCGGCCACCGCGAAGGCGGGCTGCCTGATCGTCCTCGACAGCCACGGCCGCGTCCGTGAGACGTTGCGCGGCAACGGCATCAACGGCCCGTGGGACATGACGATCGCGTCCGGTCGCCGGCAGGCACAGCTGTTCGTGAGCAACGTCCTCAACGGGACGGTCGCCGGTCATGGTGCCGTGGTCCGCAGGGGCACCGTCGTGCGCGTCACGCTGCAGCTGCGCGGCAACCGGCCACCTCGACGCGTCGCCACCACGGTGGTCGGCAGCCGCTTCCCCGAGCGCACCGACCCCGACGCCCTCGTCGTCGGGCCCACCGGTCTGGTCCTCGGCCGGAGCGGAGCGCTGTACGTCGCGGACACCGCGAGCAACCGGCTGGCCCGCATCCCCGACGCACTGACGCGGACGCACAGCGCCGGCCGGGGCATGACGGTCAGGTCCGGAGGCGCCCTGATGGCGCCGCTGGGTCTGGCGCTGGCGCCGAACGGCGACCTGCTCAGCGCGAACGCGGGGAACGGGAACCTCGTCGAGACCGCGCCCGGCGGTCGCCACATGAGCGTCCGCACGGTGGACCGGAGCGGCATGCCGCCAGGAGCCGGAGCGCTGTTCGGGCTCGCCGTGCCCGGCCCGCACTCCCTGCTCTTCGTCGACGACGCCACCAACACGCTGCAACGGCTGCGCTAGGGCGTGTGTCGAACAGATGCCGCGCCGGCGGGCGTGGCATCCGCGCCCGGTCCGGCCAGGCGGAGGTGCGAGAGCGCAGCGTGCTGCGCCGAGCGCCGACAACGCCGCCGGTCGGGATGCGGGGCCGCGGACGCCGCGGCAGATGTGAGAGACACGCCCGTCCGTCCTCACGAGCCGACCGTCGCCGCCATTGCGACGGTCAGCTCGTGACGTCCTTGGCGGCGAACCGGGCCCAGGCGGCCAGCCAGAACACCGCGACGTAAGCGCCCGCGACGTACAGCCCGACGGTCATGTCGCCCCAGGCGACCGGCGCCCGGAACAGGTCACCGAAGGCCAGCCAGTGGTGGGTGATCAGGAACGGGTGCAGCCAGCTGACCTGCGGGATGCTGTCCAGGATGAAGCTGGCCGTGCTGAAGATGACGATCGCGATCGTGGCGCCGATCGGCTGCTCGGTCAGGGAGGAGATGAACAGCCCGACCGCGCCCAGGGACGCGAAGCACAGGGACAGGTAGGCCGTGGCACCGAGCACGCGGACCAGCCCGTCGGCGAAGCCGATCTGGCTGCCCGAGAGCAGCGTCATGTCCCCGCCGCCGAACAGCAGCAACCCCATCAGCATGCCGGTGAGGCTCACCGTCAGGGTCGCGGCGAAGGCGAACACCACGATCGCGGCGTACTTCACGCCGAGCAGCCGGGCGCGGGCCACCGGCACGGTCAGCAGGTAGCGCAGCGTCCCGATGTTGGCCTCGCCGGCGATCGAGTCCCCGGAGATCGCGGCCACCGCGAGCGGCAGGAACAGGCCGAGCTCGAGGGTCAGCGCGGCCAGGGACACGAACAAGCCGTTCTCGGTGATCGAGCTGAAGAAGTCCGGGCCTCCGCTGTCCCGCCCCGGCGACGAGAGCCTGACGGCCACGGCGATCAGGACGGGTACGGCGGCCAGCACGCCCATCCCGGCGATGTTGCGTCGTCGCAGGAAGATGAGGCGGAGCTCGGAGCGCAGGAACCGGGTGGACAGGATGCGTGTCCGGGGCGTGCTGCCGACCTCAACCGCTGACATCGAATCCCTCCCCGGTGAGCGTGACGAAGACGTCCTCGAGCGAGGGGGTGTCCACCCTGAACCCGGTGACCGGCACGCCTTGGTAGACACAGGCCGCCACGATCTTCTCCGGCGCGATGTCACCGAGCAGCCCGACCGCGCTCGCGTGCGTCGTGCGCACGTCGCGCAGCCCGAGCTCGCGCATGATCCGGGCCGCCACCTGCGGCTGCTCGGTCTCCACGGTCGCCTGCGCCTCGGTGCCGGAGCGGACCTCCGCCACCGTGCCCTGCACGAGCAGCCGGCCCACGTGCATCACCCCCACGTGCGAGCACATCTGCTCGACCTCCGAGAGCAGGTGGCTGGACACCAGGACCGTGGTGCCCCCGTCCGCGAGCGAGGCGACCAACGACCGGACCTCGCGGGTGCCCTGGGGGTCCAGGCCGTTCGTAGGCTCGTCCAGCACCAGGAGGTCGCGCGGGCGCAGCAGGCAGCTGCCGATCGCCAGCCGCTGCCGCATGCCGAGCGAGTAGGCGCGGTACCTCTTGGTCGCGGCGGCGAGCAGTCCCACCCGGTCGAGCGCGGCGTCCACCCGCGCGCGGGAGGTGCGGGGGTCGCTGGTCCGGTCGGCGTCATCGAGCCGGGCCAGGTTGGCGCGACCGGAGAGGTACGGGTGGAACGCCGGTCCCTCGACCAGGGCGCCGACCCGCGGCAGCACGTCTCCCGCGCCCCGCGGCATGGGCCGGTCGAGCAGCCGCACCGTGCCCGCCGAGGGCGTGACCAGGCCCAGCAGCATCCGGATCGTCGTCGTCTTGCCGGACCCGTTGGGGCCGAGGAAGCCGTAGACCGCGCCGGACGGCACGAGCAGGTCGATCGCGTCGACGGCCACCTGGCGGCCGAACCTCTTCGTCAACCCGTCCGTGGTGACGGCGGCCGCCGTCATCGCGCCGCGAGTGCCGCGTAGAGGGCGTCGGGAGGGACGGCGCCGACCGCGACCCGGCCGTCCTTGGTGAGCAGCGCCGAGAACAGGCGGCCGCGGAGCAGGTGCCCGGAACCCCAGTCGCCGCTCACCTTCGGGAGGGCCTCGAGGATCCTTGTCGCCGACGACGAAGAGGGTGTGCTGCCGGTGGGCAGGGTGGCCACGACCACCGTCGCCCAGCCACTGCCGACGGTCCTCGGCGCGGAGGCGGACCGGCTGTCGGGCGCCTTGCTCGACGGGCTGCCGGGCCGGCTCTGTGCCATGCCGCTCTGCTGGTCCTTCGAGCCCGACTCGGTCACGGTGGTGCCCGGCGGCGGGTTGAACCGGAACACCGACGCGGGCGGGTTCGAGGGGTCGAACGACGTGAACCCCACCTCGAAGGCCGGCTTGCCCGCGCCACGGGCAAACACCTGGACCCGGGTCGGCACGTGGGTGCTGCCGTCGATCGCGATGCGCACCGAGCCGACCAGCGATCCCGTGTCCCGCGGCTGGAGCAGCAGCTCGTAGGCGGACCGGCCGGCGACGACGGCGGTGCCGTCGGTGCTCACCTTGGTGGTCGGGGTCACTGCCTTCAGCGCGGCGTCCGCTGCCTGCTGCGGCGTCACCGGGGAGGCCGCCGCAAGGCTGCTCGGAGCGTGGTCCGTCACGAGCCCGACGGTGTGGTGGGTGGCGCTCTTGTCCTTGCTCGACCAGCTCCACAGGTCCTTGCCGTTGCGCACCAGGTCGGACTCGCCGAGCGAGCCGAGCAGCGCCAGCCGCACGTGGTTCGGGTCGGCGTACCAGAGCCGCAGCGTGTGCGACCCGGACACCAGCGACGTCATGTCCGAGCTCCCGCTGCCGCCGACCCCGGGCAGGCTCGGCAGGCCGAGGTCGGAGTTCTGGACGATGGTGCCGGAGAGCCCGTCGATGCGGGCCTTCTGCACGTCGACGAGCAGCTGCGCGGCGCTGCGGTGCGGGAGGCCGCCGCGAGCCGCGGCGGTGATCAGGCCGAGGGCGGAGCCGCCCACGGCGAGCAGCACGGCGGCGAGGAGAGGTACCAACCAGCGCAGGGCGGGTCGGTGCTGGAACACGGTCATGACGACAGTCTGCGCCGCGGTCGCTGTGAGATCACTGAGAACCTGTGGGACACCTCAGCGGGCCGTGCCAGGCTGGGCCCGTGAGGCTGCTGGTGGTCGAGGACGAGGCCCGGCTGGCGAACGCGCTGCGCCGTGGACTGGTCGCGGACGGGTTCACCGTCGAGGTCGCGGCCGACGGCGCGAGTGGCCTCGAGCTGGCCCGGTTCGGCGACTTCGACGCCGTGCTCCTCGACGTGATGCTCCCCCGTCTCTCCGGGTACGACGTCGTGCGCACCCTGCGCGAGGAGGAGAACTGGGTGCCCGTGCTCATGCTGTCGGCCAAGGACGGCGAGCACGACCAGGCGGACGGTCTCGACTACGGCGCCGACGACTACCTGACCAAGCCGTTCTCCTACGTGGTGCTGACGGCCCGGCTGCGGGCCCTGCTGCGCCGGGCTCCCCAGGCGCGACCCACGGTGCTCGCGGCGGGCGACGTACGCCTCGACCCGGCGACGCGTGAGGTCACCGTCGCCGACGAGCCCGTGTCGCTGACGCCGCGCGAGCTCGGGCTGCTGGAGTACCTCCTGCGCAGGCCCGGACAGGTGATCACGAAGGTCGAGATCCTCGACCACGTGTGGGACCCCGCCTCGGCGGTCAGCCCGAACGTCGTCGAGGTGTACGTCGGGTACCTGCGCCGCAAGCTGGGGCGACAGCTCGTCGAGACGGTCCGCGGCGCCGGCTACCGCCTGGCCCCATGAGCCCCCGATGAGGAGTGCGTGGCACCGGCTGAGCCTGCGTGCCCGGCTGCTGCTGATCGGGGTGGCCGGCGTGGCCACGGCCCTGGCCGTCGGCAGCGTCGCGCTGTACGGCGTGCTGACGCTGGCCAGCTACCGCACGCTCGACGCCTCCGCGACCGCCACCGCGCACGAGGTGGCCGACCTCGTCGACCGGGGACGACTCCCGGACCCGATCCCGGTCACCGGCAGCCAGATCGTCCAGGTCGTCGACCGCCGCGACCGCGTGGTCAGTGCCTCCGCCAACGCCGACCGGCTGACCGCGCTGCTGCTGCCCGGCGAGCGGAAGGCGGCCCTCGGCGGTGAGCCCGTGGTGGTGCCGGGGTCCCGGATGGGCGGCACCTCCCCCCTCCGGGTGGTGGCGGCGCCGGCCGGCCCGCACACGGTCCTGGTCGCCCAGCAGTTCGACGACGTGGCGCACAGCCAGCAGATCCTGCGGACCACGCTGCTCGTCACCTACCCCCTCCTCCTCGCCGTCCTCGCCCTCTTCGCGTGGCGGGTCATCGGCGCGGCGCTGCGCCCGGTCGAGGCGCTCCGGTCCTCGGCGGAGCTCATCTCGGGCACCGACCAGGACACGCGTCTGCCGGTGCCGGCCTCCGGCGACGAGATCCACCGGCTCGCGGTCACCCTGAACTCGATGCTCGACCGGCTCGCGGCCTCGCGCGCCCGGCAACGGGCGTTCGTGGCCGACGCGGCCCACGAGCTGCGCAGCCCGCTGGCCTCGATGCAGACCCAGATCGACGTACAGCAGCGCGTCGACGGCCCGTCCTGGCAGCTGCAGGACCTCGACGACGAGGTCCGGCGGATGACGAGGCTCGTCGAGGACCTGCTCGTGCTGGCCCGGCTCGACGCCGACACCCGGCCGTCGACCGCGCCGGGCGTCGTCGACCTCGCCGCCGTCGTCCGTGAGGTGACCGCTGCGCCGGCCGGTCGCGTCCCGGTCACGACGACGCTCGCCGCGAGCGCACGGCTCCTCGTCCGCGGCAGGCACGACGACCTACGGCGAGTGCTCGGCAACCTCGTGGACAACGCGGTGCGGCACGCCCGCACGGCTGTCTCGGTGACGGCCTACGAGGACGGCCGACGCGTCGTCGTCGAGGTGTCCGACGACGGCGGGGGCATCCCGCGGGCGGACCGCGAACGGGTCTTCGAACGCTTCACCCGCCTCGACGAGGGGCGCGCCCGGGACGCCGGTGGCAGCGGGCTCGGGCTGGCGATCGCCCGGGAGGTGGCCCGGCGCGACGGCGGTGACGTGGAGCTCTCCGAGTCGGCGACCGGCGGCCTCACGGCCCGGCTGCTGGTGCGGCGGGGCGACCCCCGCTGAGCCGGCGGCTCGCACCGCTTGCGGCGAATGTAACGGTTCGATAACGGGGGATTGACGTGTGACCTGTACCACCTGTTCCCTTGACTACGTAGTCATTTGACTACGTAGTCAAGGAGTGGACATGGCCACCGAAGCCGCACCACCGGGCCCCGACCGGAAGCCGCGCAGGCCCCCGGCGAGCACCGACGTGGCCCGGCTCGCGGGCGTGTCCCAGAAGACCGTCTCCCGGGTGATGAACGGCGAGCCGCACGTCAAGGACGACGTGCGCGAGCGGGTCCTGAGGGCGGCCGCCGAGCTCGGCTACCGACGCAACAGCGCCGCCCGGGCGCTCATCTCCGGACGGACCCGTCGCATCGGGGTGGTGTCGCTGGGGACCGCGCTGTTCGGCCCGGCGACGGTGCTGGTGTCCTTCGAGCGCGCCGCCCGCCGTCAGGGGTACGCGCTCAGCCTCGCCAACACCTTCGAAGGTGACGCCGGCGGGATCAACGGCGCGCTGGAGGAGCTGCTCGACCAGGGCGTGGACGGCATCATCCTCTCCGAGCCGATCGACGAGGGACCGCTGGACCTGGACGTCCAGGTCCCGGTGCTCGTGGTCGGCAGCTACCCCGGCCTGACCGCCCCCGACGTCCTGCACACGAGCGCTGCCGGGCACCTGTCCGCCCAGGCCGGGACCGAGCACCTGCTCGGGCTGGGGCATAGGACGGTGCACCACGTCAGCGGACCGGAGCGGTGGTTCTCCGCCCGCGACCGCGAGCGCGGCTGGCGGCAGGCCCTCGAGCAGGCCGGGGCGGTCGTGCCACCGCCCCTGGCCGGCGACTGGAGCGCGGCCTCCGGCTACGCGGCCGGCCAGGTCCTCGCCCAGGACCCCGACGTGACCGCCGTGTTCGCCGCCAACGACGACATGGCCATCGGCGTGGTCCGGGCCCTGACCGAGGCGGGTCGCTCGGTGCCGGGAGACGTCAGCGTGGTCGGGTTCGACGACATCCCGGTCTCCGGCTTCTGCAACCCGCCGCTGACCACGGTCAGCCAGGAGTTCCAGAGCGTGGCCGAGGCGGGTGTCGCCGCGCTGATCCAGCGGATCGCCCACCCGGACGAGCAGCCCCCGACCGTCGACGAGCCTCCCGTCCGGGTCGTCGTCCGGGACTCGACAGCACCCCCGCGCACGGCGGTCCCCCCGGGGCCCGCGTGAGCGGAGCCTCCCATCCGGCCCTGGCACGGCCGACCACCCTCGGCGGCACCCGTCGCCGTCCCCGTTCGTGCGGCAGGTGCGCCGCGCAGCCCAGTTCGACAACCGCTCGACAACCGCTCGACAACAAGGAGTGCTCGTCATGAAACGTCCCTTCCTGCCCGGCTTCCGCCGTCGGGCGCTGATGGCCGCAGCCGGCATGCTGAGCGCGAGCCTGGTGCTCGCGGCGTGCGGCGGCTCCAGCGGCTCGTCGACCGCGACTCCCGACAAGGTGAGCCAGGCCGACGTCGACAAGGCCATGAAGACCCCGACCGACCTGACGTTCTGGACCTGGGTGCCGAACATCAAGAAGGAGGTGGCGGTCTTCGAGAAGAAGTACCCCGCCATCCACGTCAAGATCGTCAACGCCGGGCAGGGTGAGCCGCAGTACACCAAGCTGCGGACCGCTCTCAAGGCCGGCTCCGGTGCGCCCGACCTCGCCCAGATCGAGTTCCAGTACATCCCGACGTTCTCGCTCACCAAGAGCCTCGAGGACCTGCGCCCGTACGGCGCCGAGAAGCACGCCAACACCTTCGTCGACTGGACCTGGAACCAGGTCAAGGGCAGCAACGGCGAGATCTGGGCCTACCCGCAGGACACCGGGCCGATGGGGATGCTCTACCGCAAGGACATCTTCGACAAGTACGGCATCAAGCCGCCGAAGACGTGGGACGAGTTCGCCGCCGCGTCGAAGAAGCTGCACGCCGCCGACCCGAACGTCTACATGACCAACCTCGCGGCCAACCAGAACGGCGTCTGGATGGGCCTGCTGTGGCAGGCGGGTGCCAAGCCGTTCGAGAACACCGGGGCCGACTCGGTGAAGGTGTCGGTCAACGACGCGACGTCGAAGAAGGTCGGGGACTACTGGGAGGGACTCATCAAGGGGGGCTCGGTCTCGACCGACCCGGACTTCACCGACGCGTGGTACCAGGGCCTGGCGCGCGGCAAGTACGCCACCTGGCTGACCGCCGCCTGGGGCCCGGTCTTCCTGAGCGGCAGCGCGAAGGGGACCTCGGGCAAGTGGCGGGCCGCACCGCTCCCCCAGTGGGACGCCGCCAAGCCCGCCTCCGGCAACTGGGGCGGCTCGACCACCGCGGTCATCAAGGGCACCAAGAACCCGATCGCTGCGGCCAAGTTCGCGGAGTTCCTCAACACCGACGCCGAGACCACGAAGATGTTCACCACCGAGCAGTTCTTCTTCCCGGCCACCAAGTCCCTGCTCGCGGACCCGGCATTCACCAACCAGAAGCCCGCGTTCTACGGCGGACAGCAGGTGAACCAGGTCTTCGCCGACGTGAGCGACACCGTGGACCTGAGCTTCCAGTGGCCGCCGTTCCTCGACCAGGCGGTCAACGACTGGGACGAGACCGTGGGCAAGTCCTTCGCCGACAAGGGAGACGTCGGAGGCGCCCTCGACACGTGGCAGCAGCGCGTCACCGACTACGCCAAGAACCAGGGCTTCAAGGTCTCCCAGTGAGGCCGGGTCCGCTCCCGGGGGCGACCCCGGGAGCGGACCACCCGGCACGCGCCGCTCTCCATCCGTTCCAGGAGTCACCATGACCACCACCACCGCTCCCCCACGCCCCGCGACCACCCGCAAGGCCGCCAAGACCTCCACGCGTCGCAGCCAGGCGACGGCCGGCTACCTGTTCGTGACGCCGTTCCTCCTGGTCTTCCTGCTGTTCTTCCTGCTGCCGCTCGCCTACGCCGCCTACCTCAGCCTGTTCCGCGAGCAGCTGGTCGGAGGCACGGTCTTCGCCGGGTTGGACAACTACGTCCGCGCCCTCGGCGACGAGCGGCTGCTCGGCGGCGTCCTCCGGGTCGCCCGCTTCTTCGTGCTGCAGGTGCCGATCATGCTGGTGCTGGCGCTGCTCGCCGCGCTGGCCATCGACAGCGGCCTCCTGCGGGTCTCCAAGGTGTTCCGCGTGGGCATCTTCATCCCGTACGCCGTGCCGAGCGTCGTCGCGACGCTGATGTGGGGGTACCTCTACGGGCGTGACTTCGGGCCGTTCGCCCAGCTCGGCCACGCGATCGGAGCCGCCACGCCGAACTTCCTCGGCGACGGGCTGATGCTCGGGTCGATGGCGAACATCGTCACCTGGGAGTTCACCGGCTACAACATGATCATCCTGTACGCCGCGCTGCGCGCCATCCCGACGGACCTCTACGAAGCGGCAGCCGTCGACGGCGCCAGCTCGTGGCGGATCGCCTGGAACATCAAGGTCCCCGCGATCAGACCGGCACTGTTCCTGTGCCTGATCTTCTCGGTGATCGGCAGCTTCCAGCTCTTCGCCGAGCCCCAGCTGTTGCAGCGCCTGGCACCGAGCGTCATCGACAGCGCCTACACCCCGAACCTCTACGCCTACACCCTGGCCTTCACCGGGCAGGAGGTGAACTACGCCGCCGCGGTCTCCTTCCTGCTCGGCGTCGTCATCGTCGTCGTCTCCTACTCGTTCCTGTTCGTCACCAACCGCCGGAGCCGTTCATGAGCCGGACCGCCTCTCCCACCGACCGCCGCAGCAACCTGCTGACGCTGGGCATGCTCGCGCTGCTGCTCTACTTCCTGCTGCCGCTGTTCTGGCTCGTCGTGTCCGCCACGAAGACCACCAGTGACCTCTTCTCCACGTTCGGGCTGTGGTTCAGCGGCGACTTCTCGCTGCTGCGCAACATCCACGACACGTTCACCTACGACGGCGGCGTCTACGGACGGTGGATGCTGAACACGCTCGCCTACTCGGTCGTGAGCGCGGGCGGCGCCACGCTGCTCGCCGCCCTCGGCGGCTACGGGTTCGCCAAGTTCCGCTTCCGCGGCAACAACGCCCTGTTCGGCCTCGTGCTCGGGTCGATCATGGTCCCGACCACGGCACTGGCCATCCCGACGTACCTGCTGTTCAGCAAGTTCGGGCTGGTCAACACGCCCTGGGCGATCATCCTCCCGTCGCTGGTGAGCCCGTTCGGCCTGTACCTCATGCGCGTCTACGCACAGGACGCGGTCGCGGACGCCACCCTCGAGGCGGCCCGCCTGGACGGCGCCGGCGAGCTGCGGATCTTCTTCCAGGTGGTGCTGCGCAGCCTCGCCCCCGGCCTCGTCACGGTGCTGCTGTTCACCCTGGTCGCGACCTGGAACAACTACTTCCTGCCGCTGATCATGCTCAACGACCCGAAGCTCTACCCGATCACCGTGGGCCTGTCCGCCTGGTCCTCGCAGGCCGTCGGCGGCAGCGGGTCGAGTGCCGAGCTGCTCGCCCTGGTCGTCACCGGGTCGCTGCTCTCGGTGATCCCGCTCATCGCCGCCTTCCTCATGCTGCAGCGGTACTGGCAGTCCGGCCTGACCACGGGAGGTGTCAAGGAATGAGCGCCCGGTGGATGCGCGCCCCCGCGGGCCTGGCCTACGGCGGCGACTACAACCCCGAGCAGTGGCCCCGCGAGGTGTGGGACGAGGACGTCCGGCTGATGGCCGAGGCCGGGGTCAACCTGATTACGCTCGGCGTCTTCTCCTGGGCACTGCTCGAGCCGCGTGAGGGCACCTACGAGTTCGGCTGGCTGGACGACGTGCTGGACCGGCTGCACGACGGCGGCATCAGCGTCGACCTGGCGACCGCGACCGCGTCACCGCCCCCGTGGCTCTCGCGTGCCTACCCGGAGACCCTGCCGATGACCCAGGACGGGCAGCGGATGTGGCCGGGTGGCAGGCAGGCCTGGTGCCCGAGCTCCCCGGTCTTCCGGGAGAAGGCGCTGGCGCTGACCGAGCAGATGGCGACGCGGTACGGCGACCACCCGGCCGTCGTGCTGTGGCACGTGTCGAACGAGCTGGGCTGTCACAACGCGCACTGCTACTGCGACGTGTCGGCGGACGCCTTCCGGCGCTGGCTCACCGACCGGTACGGCGACGTGGCCTCGCTCAACGACGCCTGGGGCACCGCCTTCTGGAGCCAGCACTACTCGGACTGGGCTGAGGTGCTGCCGCCCCGGCTGGCGCCGACGTTCCCGAACCCGACACAGCAGCTGGACTTCCGCCGCTTCTCCTCCGACGAGCTGCTGACCTACTACGTCGCCGAGCGCGACGTGCTGCGCCGTCACTCCCCCGACGTACCGGTGACCACGAACTTCATGGTGATGGCGCACTTCGACAAGCTGGACTACCGCGCCTGGGCGCCGGAGATGGACGTGGTGTCCAACGACCACTACGTGCTCGGCGAGTCCCCGGACCCGCACGTCGAGCTCGCGTTCTCGGCGGACGCGACCCGGGGGCTGGCCGCCGGTGAGCCGTGGCTGCTCATGGAGCACTCCACGAGCGCGGTGAACTGGCAGCCGCGCAACGTCGCGAAGCTCCCGGGTGAGCTGGTCAGGAACAGCCTGCAGCACGTGGCCCGCGGCGCCGACGGCGTGTGCTTCTTCCAGTGGCGGGCGTCCCGCGCCGGCGCCGAGAAGTTCCACTCGGGTCTCGTGCCGCACGCCGGGACCGACACCAAGGTCTGGCGGGAGGTCGTGCAGCTCGGCGCCGCGCTGGACAGCCTGGCCGAGGTCGCCGGCACGCGCGTGGTCGCCGACGTCGCCATCGTCACCGACTGGCAGTCCTGGTGGGCGTGCGAGCTCGACTCCCACCCCAGCTCGGACGTGACCTACCTCGACCGTGCGCACTCCGTCCACCGCGCGCTCTGGGACCGGGGCGTCACCGCCGACGTGGTGGGGCCCGACGCCGACCTCAGCGGCTACCGGCTCGTGGTCGTGCCGACGCTGTACCTCGTCACCGACGCGGCCGCACGCCGGCTCCAGGAGTACGTCGCGGCGGGAGGCACCGCCCTGGTGACCTACTTCAGCGGGATCGTCGACGAGCACGACCACATCCGGCTGGGGGGCTACCCCGGGGCCTACCGGGAGCTGCTCGGACTGCGGGTGGAGGAGTTCTTCCCACTGCGCAAGGGCGAGAGCGTCACCCTCGACGACGGGTCGCGGGCCGACGTGTGGACCGAGCTGCTGCACCTCGACGGCGCGGACGCTGTGGCGTCGTACGCCGACGGGCCGGTGCCGGGCGTCCCGGCGCTGACGCGCAACCGGTTCGCGGACGGGACCGCGTGGTACCTCGGGACCCGTCTCGACGAGACCGCGACGGCCCGCCTGGTCGACCGGCTGCTCGCGGAGACCGGCATCGAGGCCCCCGTCGCGCCGACCCCTGGTCTCGAGGTCGTGACGCGGTCCGACGAGGCCTCGTCGTTCGTGTTCCTGCTCAACCACACCACCTCGCACCAGGACGTCGAGCTCGAGGGACGGGAGCTGATCACCGGCGAGACCGTCGCGGGCACCCTGCGGGTCCCTGCCGGCGCCGTCCGTGTCGTCCGTCGCACCACCACCTAGAAAGGAAGACGCGTGGCTCACCTGCCCAAGCGCGTGCTGTTCGGGGCTGCCTACTACCACGAGTACCAGCCCTACGACCGGCTCAAGACCGACCTGGACCTGATGGAGGAGGCCGGCTTCTCGGTCATCCGGGTCGGCGAGTCGGTGTGGTCCACCTGGGAGCCGGAGAACGGCGTCTTCGACCTCGAGTGGCTGCAGCCGGTGCTCGACGGCGCCCAGGAACGCGGCATCTCGGTCGTGCTCGGGACGCCGACCTACGCCGTACCCCCGTGGCTGGTGCGGCTCTACCCGGAGATCGCTGGCGAGCGCCGGACCGGTGAGCCCATCCCCTGGGGCGCCCGCCAGGAGGTCGACTTCACCCATCCCGGCTTCCGCTTCCACGCCGAGCGGGTGATCCGCAAGATCCTCGCCCGCTACGCCGACCACCCCGCGGTGATCGGCTTCCAGGTGGACAACGAGCCGGGGAACGAGCTCTTCCACAACCACGGGGTCTTCCAGCGCTTCGTCGACTCGCTGCGCCGCACCTACGGCGACGTGGAGACCCTGAACCGCGAGTGGGGGCTCGTCTACTGGTCGCACCGCCTCTCGACGTGGGCCGACCTGTGGACGCCCGACGGCAACGTGCAGCCGCAGTACGACGTCGCCTGGCGGCGCTTCCAGGCCGAGCAGACCACCGAGCTGATCGCCTGGCAGGCCGGCATCGCCCGGGAGTACGCCCGCCCCGACCAGTTCGTCACCACGTGCATCGCCTACGAGCGTCCGGCGCTCGACGACCACGAGCTGACCGCCGGGCTGGACATCACGTCGGGCAACGCCTACTACCGGATGCAGGACGGCCTGGCGCTGCCGGACACCCGGACTCCTCAGCAGTACTGGACCACGAACAGCACGTGGGCGATGTACCTCACCGCCGACCGGATGTACTCCTCGCGCCAGGAGCCCTTCCTGGTCACGGAGACCAACGCGATGCACATCGGGTTCCCGTGGCTGAGCGAGCCCGCCTTCGACGGTCAGTGGCGGCAGGCGGCGTGGTCGCTGGTGTCGCGCGGCGCGCGGATGATCGAGTACTGGCACTGGCACACGCTGCACTTCGGCGCAGAGACGTACTGGGGCGGCGTGCTGCCCCACAACGGTCGCCCGGGACGGACCTACCGCGAGGTGGCACGGCTGGGTGCGGAGCTGGCGAAGGCCGGCGAGCTGGTGGCCGGTCTGACGCCGGACGCCGACGTCACGCTGCTGTTCTCGATGCCGAGCAAGTGGCTCATGCAGAAGTACCCCGCGCTCGTGACCCGGGACGGCGCCCCGGACGAGCGCGCCTACCAGGGGTTCTTCGAGCCGCTCTACCGCGGCGCCTTCGACGCGGGGCTCCAGACCCGCGTGGTGCATGCCGGGCAGCTCCTCGCCGACGACGGTGACGGTCCTCGGGTCTCACCCGAGGAGGGTGCCCGCCGGCATCCGGTCCTGGTGGTGCCGGCGTTCTACGTGGCCGCCGACGCGGAGCTGCAGTGGCTGCGCGCGTACGCCGCCGCGGGCGGTCACCTGGTCCTCGGCCCACGGACGGGGTACGCCGACCACGAGGCTCGCGCCCGCACCGAGACGGTGCCGGCGTTCCTGACCGACGCGGCCGGCATCTGGTACGACGAGTTCAGCAACGTGGCCACGGACGTGCAGGTCCAGGCCGGACCGGACTCGCCACTGCCGCTCGAGCCGGACGCAGCCGGCACGCGGTGGGTCGACGGGCTGGTCGACGAGGACGCCACCGTGCTCGCGGAGTACGCCCACCCGCACTTCGGTCAGTGGCCGGCGGTCACCACGCACGAGCACGGGCGCGGCCGGGTCACCTACATCGGCACGGTGCCCAACCAGTCGCTGGCCCGGAGCATCTTCCGCTGGCTGGTGCCGGAGCCGGCGAGCGGGTGGCAGTCGCTGCCGCCGTCGGTCACCGCGACCAGCGCGACCGCCGAGGACGGCAGCCGGGTGCACTTCCTGCACAACTGGTCGTGGGACGACGCCTCGGTGCCGGTGCCGGGAACGTTCCGCGACGTGCTGAGTGAGGACGTCCTGGAGACCGGCCAGGCGCTGGCCCTCGGTGCCTGGGACGTGCGGGTGCTGGTCGAGGTGACGCGGTGAGCGGGGTGCCCACCGTCCCCGCCCGCTGAGCCGCGATCCCTCTGGTCTGCCGGTCCGCCGCGCCTTACTCCCTTTCGGCGCGGCGGACCGGTGCATGTCCGCACCCGGCCGGCGGCGACGGCCGAGCCCGGGGTTCGAGACTGTCGCCGACCTACCCCTTGACGCCGTCGGCCGGACAGGAGCAGGATCGGGCAGGTCCCGAGAGCGAACGTTCGCGTAACCAGGGGGTGAACCAGATCTACGCCTCCATCAAGGACGTGGCTGCGCGCGCCGGAGTCAGCTTCCAGACGGCCAGCAAGGTGCTCAACGGGCAGTCGGGCGTGGTGTCCCCCACGACGAACGAACGCATCCTCGGCGCGGCGCGCGAGCTCGGATACGTGCCCAACGCCCTCGCGCGGGGCCTGGTGCAGCAGGCCTCCACGACGATCGGCATCCTGTCGGACGACTTCTCCGACGCGGCCATCGGACGTTTCGTGACCGGTGCCCAGCACTCCGTCGACCGAGCCGGCCACACCGCACTCGTCGTCAGCACCCCACCCGGTGGCGACCACTCCACCCCCCTGCGCCGGCTGCAGGAGCACCGCGTCCAGGGGATCCTCGTGATCGCGCCGACCCTCGAGGGCGACCCCCGGTTGGCGGAGGCGCTGCCCAGGACCGTGCCCCTCGTCAGCCTGAGCCACATCGCGGGCACGAAGGTCCCGGTCGTGGGCTCGGACCACCGCAGGACCGGGGCCCTGGTGGCAGAGCACCTGGCCTCGCTGGGGCACACGAAGGTGGCGACGATCACCGGCAGCTGGAACCGTCAGGTCACCCACAGCCGGCTCAAGGGGTTCCGCACCGCTCTCGACGCGGTCGGCGTGACGCTGGAGCCGACCGCCGTCGTCGAGGGCGACTGGACCAGCGCGGGCGGACGTGCGGCCACGCACCGGCTCCTGGACGCGCACAACCGGATCACGGCGATCTTCGCGCACAACGACGTGATGGCGCTCGGCGTGCTGCGGGCGCTGACCGAGCGCGGGCTGCGCGTTCCCGACGACTGCTCCGTCGCCGGGTGCGACGACCTGGAGATCGCGGAGTTCCTCTCGCCGCCCCTCACCACGGTCCGCATCCCGTTCGAGGACACCGGCGCACACGCCGCGGCCCAGCTGCTCAGGCTGATCGGCGGCGAGAAGGTGCCGGCCCGCTCCCTGCTCCCGGTCACGTTCGTCGGCCGGGCCAGCACGGCCCGGCCGCCACCGCGCCGACGGTCCACCCCACGCCCGAACGCAACCAAGAAGCCATCCCGCAACACCGGTCGCCAGGAGAGATCATGAGTCTTCAACCAGGACTGAGCCGCCGAAGCCTGCTCAAGAGCGGCCTCGCCGTCGCCGGGCTCGGGCTCGGAGGTGCGTCGCTCGTCGGCTGCTCCTCCGACAACGTCGCCAGCGGGCTCACCGTGTCCCGGAGGGACACCAACTCGGTGGACTTCTGGAACCTCTTCGGAGGTGGCGACGGGATCCGCATGACGGAGATGGAGGACGGCTACAAGAAGGCCCACCCCTCCATCGGGCTGTCGGCGGTCACGCTGGCTTGGGGGAACCCCTACTACACCAAGCTCTCCCTCGCGACGCTGGGCGACAAGCCGCCGAACGTCGCCGTCGCCCACCTCACCCGCGCCAGGACCCTCGTCGCCGCCGGCCTGCTGGAGGAGCTGCCCCTCGACGCGCTGGCCTCGGTCGGGATCACTCCCGACAAGCTCAACAAGCGCGCCTGGGACACAGGCATCGTCGACGGCAAGGCCTACGCCGTGCCGCTCGACACCCACCCCATCGTGACGTTCTACAACACCGACATCTGCGACAAGGCCGGGCTGCTCGACAGCGACGGGAAGCTGAAGCCCTTCACCAGCGAAGAGACGTTCATGGAGGCGATGTCGAAGGCGAAGGCGGTGACCAAGGGCTACGGCGGCGTCAGCGCGATCAACAACGAGACCGCGACGCCGTGGCGGATCTTCCAGTCGCTCTACTCCCAGCTCGGTGGGCAGGTCCTGTCCGACCAGGGCACCAAGGTCGTCATCGACGACGACCTGGCCATGAAGGTCCTGACGTTCATGGACAGCTGGCGCACCAAGAAGGTGTTCCCGTCCAGCGTCGACTACCAGGGCTCGATCGCCATGTTCGCCAACGGACAGGCGGCGTTCCTGTTCCAGGGCGAGTGGGAGATCTCGACGTTCCAGACCGCGAAGATGCCGTTCTCCATGACGCCCTTCCCGAACGTCTACGGCGGGGACAAGTACGCCTGCCAGGCCGACTCGCACACCCTGGTGATCCCGAAGCAGCCGAGCCGCGACGACCAGGCGTTCGCCCGGTCCCTCGGGTTCATCCGGTCGATGCTGGACCAGAGCGACACGTGGGCGGCCGGAGGTCACGTGCCCGCGTGGCTGCCGTACGCGGACAGCGCCGCATTCAAGAAGCTCAAGCCGCAGTCGGAGTACGCCGCCGCCGCGGACGGCGCGGTCTACGACCCCGACGGCTGGTACTCCGGGTCCGGCTCCGACTTCGAGATCATCATCGGCTCGGGGATCGGCTCGGTGCAGTCCGGCCAGCAGAGTCCCAAGGCCGCCCTCGCCCAGATCCGCAGCAAGCTCAGCACCCTCGCAGGTACCGCCTCGCCCATCTGATCCGACCTGGAGGTCGTCCGTGTCCACCCAAACCGTCACCCGTGATACGCGCAAGAAGCGGGCAGCTGCTGGCCGGCCCAGCAGTCCTGAGAAGGCTCGAGACCACACCCGGCCGGCGATGGCGTTCCTCGCGCCGTTCGTAGGGCTCTACCTGCTCTTCATCATCGGGCCGGCGCTGTACGGCCTGCTGATGAGCTTCTTCGACACCAGCCTGGTCAAGCCGGGGCTCTCCAGCTTCGCCGGCCTCGGGAACTACGCGGAGGCCCTGCAGAGCAGCGACTTCTGGTCGTCCATGTGGCACACCATCTGGTTCACGATCCTGACGACGCCGCCGCTGATCGTCCTCGGCTTCGTCCTCGCCCTGCTCGCCGACCGGGTGGGCCGCGGCCGCTGGTTCTTCCGGCTGGCCTTCTTCGCGCCGTTCATCCTGCCGTCGGCGGTCATGGCCCTGATCTGGATCTGGATCTACACACCGGGGCTCGGCATCCTCGAGACCGCCCTCGGCAAGATCGGCATCACCTCGCCGAACTGGCTCGGCGACGCCTCCTGGGCGATGCCGTCACTGGGGATCGCGACCGTGTGGTGGACGCTCGGCTTCAACTTCATCCTGTACCTCGCGGGCATGCAGGACATCCCGGCGGAGCTCTACGAGGCATCCGCCATCGACGGCGCCGGGCCGTGGCAGCAGATCCGGAGCATCACGATCCCGCTGCTCGGCCGGACCACGACCCTGGTCGCGGTGCTGCAGGTCATCGCGTCGCTGAAGGTGTTCGACCAGATGTACATCATGACCGCCGGCGGACCGAACTTCAGCACGCGATCGGTGCTGGAGTACATCTACGACGAAGGCTTCACGAACTTCCGCACCGGCTACGCCTCGGCGCTGTCCATGCTGTTCTTCCTGGTCGTGCTCGCCGTCTCCGCCGTCTGGTTCATGATCGTCCGCTCCCAGGAAAGCGTGGTGTGACAATGGCTACTTCCACTCTCGACCGGCCGGCGTCGGCGTCGAAGACGGGCGTCACCAAGACCCAGGTGGACAGCCGGACCAAGCTGTTCAACCGCATCTGCCTCGGCGTGCTCATCGCGTTCTCGATCCTGTGGCTGCTGCCGCTCGCCTGGGCGCTGGACACCGCGCTCAAGCCGAACGCAGAGACGACGAAGAGCACCTGGCTCATCGACAACCCCACCCTCGACGCCTTCGTGCGGACGCTGCAGGACACCGACATCCTGCGGTGGTACGCCGCGAGCACCATCACCTCGGCGCTCACCGCCCTGTTCGTGGTCGTCACCGCGAGCATGGCCGCCTTCGCGCTGTCCCGGATGACCTTCCGGTGGAAGAACTGGGTCTTCTGGTTCGTGCTGATCGGCATCATGATCCCGGGCCAGGTGCTCATCGTGCCGCAGTTCCGCGAGTTCAACAGCGTGGGCCTGCTGAACACCTTCTGGGCGGTCATCCTCCCCCAGGTGCCGACCGCGGTCGCCGTCTTCATCTTCAAGCAGTTCTTCGACGGCCTCCCGCGGGACCTCGACGAGGCGGCCACGATCGACGGCGCGAGCTTCTGGTGCGTCTACCGCACGATCGTCATGCCGATCACCCGGCCGGCGGTCGCCGCCGTGGCGATCTTCACCTTCGTCACCACCTGGAACAACCTGCTCTGGCCCCTCCTCGTGCTGACGAACCCGAAGCTGATGACGATCCCCGTCGGCCTGGCCACCGTGCAGGGCTCCTTCGGCATCCGGTACGCCGACACGATGGCCTCCGCGATCCTGGGCGCGCTGCCTCTCGTCGCGGTCTTCCTGCTGTTCCAGCGTCACATCGTGCAAGGCATCGCCGGCACCGGCCTCAAGGGATGACCCTTCCCCCGTTCGCCTCCCAGATCCTCCACCGATAGGAGTCTCGTGCACACCGCTTCGCTCACCCTCGACCGCGCCTTCCGGATCGCCGAGGTCGACCCGCGGATCTTCGGCTCGTTCGTCGAGCACATGGGCCGCTGCGTCTACACCGGCATCTACGAGCCCGACCACCCCGAGGCCGACGAGCACGGGTTCCGGCAGGACGTCGCCGGACTCGTCCGCGACCTCGGGGTCCCCCTCGTCCGGTACCCCGGCGGCAACTTCGTCTCCGGCTACAACTGGGAGGACGGCATCGGGCCGA
>Ga0308173_10000156_pt1 | contig 24592 bp, 16 predicted proteins | sample PhyPR1_FD_203716 | JGI IMG/M metagenome (GOLD analysis project Ga0308173, IMG submission 203716) | Soil microbial communities from UC Gill Tract Community Farm, Albany, California, United States - DLSLS.P.R1 | ecosystem: Environmental > Terrestrial > Soil > Agricultural land | place: USA... | reverse complement strand
GTGCAGTTTATGCTGGAAGATCGCTCCGGCGGGAGTCTCAGTTTCCTTGCGAACAATGTGGATAAGTTCGTTGCGGCCGCCAGGAAGCGCAAAGAATTAGCATCTGTAAGTACAACCAATCTTCCGAACGTTCCGCAGGATTTTGTAGACGTGGACCGCGCCAAAGTTGTGCGGCAGGGAGTAAACGTGGCGGACGTTTACCAGACGCTGCAAACCTTCATGGGTGGGTATCTGGTGAATTACTTCAATCGCTTCGGACGACAGTGGCAGGTGTATGTCGAAGCGGAAGGAAACTACCGGACGACCGCCGACGATCTCCGGCAGTTTTACGTTGCCAACCGAAATGGGACGATGGTTCCACTAAATGCCGTAAGTAATATCAAACCCATCAATGGCCCCGAGTTTACTCTACGATACAACGAGTACCACGCGGCGCAGATTAATGCGGCGGCCGCGCCCGGATATAGTTCCGGCCAGGCCATGCAGGCTTTGGAGGAGGTCTTTGCCCAGACCATGCCGTCTGAAATGGGATTCGATTACACCGGCATGTCGTATCAGGAGCAGAAAGCCGCCCAGGGCGTCTCAACCAGCACTATTTTCGGGCTGTCGCTGCTGTTTGTGTTTCTCATCCTCGCCGCACAGTATGAAAGTTGGTCGCTGCCGCTCAGCGTGCTATTGAGTACACCGGTGGCGGTCTTCGGCGCGTATCTGTTTCTATGGGCTCGGAAGTTCGACAACGACGTGTATGCGCAGATCGGCGTCATCATGTTGATTGGACTCGCTGCCAAGAACGCGATTCTGATTGTCGAATACGCCAAACATCAATACGAAAAAGAGAACAAGAGCATTCGGGAAGCAGCGCTCATTGGAGCTCGCATCCGGCTTCGCCCCATTTTGATGACTGCGTTCGCGTTTATCCTGGGCTGCGTGCCTTTGTGGACCGCCTCAGGATCGGGCGCGGTTTCAAGAGAAGTGCTGGGAACCACGGTGATCGGCGGAATGCTTTTCGCTTCGCTGCTTGCCATTTTCCTGATCCCGGTGATGTTTTACGTTGTGGAGAAGTTGTCTCATCGCCTCAAAGGGAAGAGCGCCCACCCTGTACCTGGACGACCACGCGACGAAGGAGAACCGGCCTGATGCGTTGGGCTATTGGTTTGGCCGCCTCGCTGATTCTTCTGGCCAGTTGCACCGTCGGACCGAATTACAAGCGGCCGGTCGCTAATGTGCCGGCCGTGTACCGCGGTGAAGCGGCATCTGAACCAGGCAATCAAGCCGCCAATTCCTTGGGCGACGAGAAGTGGTGGACCGTTTTCCAGGACCCGGAGTTGCAGAATCTGATTCGCATGGCGCTGAAACAGAACTACGATCTGCGTATTGCCGCCACTCGTATTCTGCAGGCTCAGGCCCAGGTGGTTATTGCCCGGGCGGGCCAGTTCCCGAACGCGAGCGTCGGTCCCAGCGTTAGCGGCGTCCGTTCGCCCGGAATTCCGGGAGTCTTCAAAAGCTATTCCTATCTGGCCGATGAATTGACCCTTTCGGGTTCGTGGAACATTGATTTCTGGGGACGATACCGTAGAGCCACCGAAGCCGCACGCGCATCGCTGCGCGCCAGCGAGTGGGGCCGGCGAGCGGTGATCGGCACTCTGGTCGAAAATCTTGCGGCTGCCTACTTCCAATTGCGCGAGATCGATCTCGAACTGAGCATTGCCAAGCGCACGCTTGGTTCGCGCCAGCAATCCCTGAAGCTGGCGACAACTCTGGAACAGGGCGGTGCTACATCCATGGTGGATGTGCGGCAGTCCCAGCAGCTTGTAGAAGGAGCCGCCGAAACCATTCCCGATACCGAGCGTCTCGCCCAGCAAACCGAAAACCAGATCAGCATTCTACTGGGCGAGAACCCTACAGCCATTCCGCGAGGCCGTCCGATTACCGAACAGCCCCTTCCGCAAACAATTCCCGCGGGACTGCCATCGCGGCTGCTCGAAAGGCGGCCGGATATTCGGCAGGCGGAACAGCAGCTTATTGCGGCCAACGCCGAGATCGGAGTGGCCCGAGCGCAACTGTTCCCACAGATTTCATTGACCGGCAGCGGCGGTGTGGAGAGCATCGGCCTGGGAAACCTGCTGACGTGGGCGGCTCGATACTGGAATTGGAGCGGCACCGCTACCCAGCCCATCTTCAATGCCGGCAGCCTCCGCGCGAATGTCCGGCTGGCGAAAGCGCAGCAGCAGCAACTCCTGCTCACGTACCAGCAGACCATCCAGACCGCCTTCCGCGAAGTGTCCGATTCGCTGATTGCCTACCAGAAATATCGCGAATTCCGCCAGCACCAGCAGGCATTGACCGCAGCCGCGCAGGATGCCGCTCACCTTTCCGAGATCCGCTATCAAGGAGGAGTGGCTAGTTATTTAGAAGTACTTACGAACGAGACCACTTACTTTACTGCCGAACTTAATCTTGCACGCGCGGAGTTGAATGAGCGGCTCTCGCTCGTACAGGTTTACAATGCGCTCGGCGGGGGTTGGGAGCAATAGCTAGTTTGCGGTGTGCTGTTATCCGAGGGGCTCGCTGCTACATCAAATTCGCCGCACGAATTAAGACCGCAGGAGCACTACGACCAGAGTAGCGCTTCGGCTAGTAGGTCCCGGCTTTCCGCAAACCACGAGGCACGTTCCCGATCGACGTACTCGTGGGCATCGATGTCGCGCCAAATGTCCTTTCCAGACCGCGTAGCTGCAAAATGCTGGTTGGCTGTTCTGGTAGCGCATCGAGCCGGTGCGCGATTTCTTCAAGGAGGCGTTTTTGATCAGCAGGGCTTAGAGATTCTACTTGGCGAAGCGCCTCTTCGTAACGTGTGGTGGCCATGATTGTCGCGCCGTTTTGCGGGTGTTCCTTCACTGAAAGAATAGCGCGAGAAAGCGCGCCTCTCTTGCGGCGTTAAACGGTAGCCTTATTGAATGGCCTTAATGCGAGTGCTCTACAGATACTTCGCCGCTACTTGCCTTACCGCCTCGCTCATATTCGTCTGCTTGCGAGTTGGGCATCTGAATGCCACTACCGTCGCGCTCCTGATGTTGCTGCTTGTTCTTGGAACCGCGACCAGGTGGGGTTTGCGCGAGGCAATTTTCACATCGGTGCTTTGCGTCTTCGCGTTCAACTACTTCTTCTTGCCTCCGCTTGGAACTTTGACCATTGCCGATCCGCAGAACTGGGTCGCGTTGACTGCCTTTATCGTGAGCGCGATTGTGGCCAGCCAGCTCTCCGCCCGCGCCAAGAGCCGCGCCGAGGAGGCTCTGGCCCGGCGTCGCGAAATCGAGCGCCTGTATCAACTCAGCCGCGCCCTGCTCATGGACGAAGCAGCGGACCTGAATCGTATCGCCCTCTCTCCTATTCGCGATATCTTCGGATTGACGCACGTGGCCTTTTATGAGTCGGAAACTGCCCGCGTGCACTCGGCCGATCCCGGCCCGCTCACCCGGAAGGATCTGGAGCGAAGCGCGCAATTAAACGAACCGGAGGCGCAGCAGGATGCGACCATTATTCCGGTACGCCTCGGAGCAAGGGTCGTGGGCAGTCTGGGCCTCGCCGGGCCGCCGCTCACTACGCCCGAGCAGGAGAGCATCGCCAATCTCGTGGCCATCAGCTACGAGCGCACGCGCGCACTGCAGCAGGCTGCATCCGCAGAGGCGGCGCGTCAGGGAGAGCGGCTGAAGACGTCCATCCTCGATGGGCTTGCGCACGATCTGAAGACGCCACTTACCGCCATCAAGACCTGCGTCAGCACGCTCATAACGATTCCACCCCAAACCGAAGAAAAGCGCCGCGAGTTACTCAACATCATCGATGAAGAAACGGAACATCTCCATCGAACCATTACGGAGGCAATCCAGCTTGCGCGGATCGAGTCGCACAAAGTGATGCTGCAAAAGACCAGGACGCGAATTGCCGGACAACTCGAAATCCTCCTCTCGCCTTTCCCCGATGCACAGCGTTTTCTAGTCGATGCGCCGCAGGACTTGGAGATCAGTGCCGATGTGGATCTTCTGAATCAGGCGTTGCGGCAACTGATTGAGAACGCCAGAAAATATTCCGCCGGCAAACCAATTGATATTTCCGCGGAGAGGGATGGCGCAACCGTGAGCATAAAAGTGTCGGACCGGGGTCCTGGGATCAGCCCGCGCGAGTTGGAGCGTATCTTCGACAAGTTCTATCGCGGGACGCGCGGGCGAACCGCGGCGGAGGGGACCGGCATGGGCCTGGCGATTGCGAAGGGTATCATCGAAGCGCATAGCGGAAAGATCTGGGCCGAGAACAGGCCCGGCGGCGGCGCTGCTTTCGTGGTTCAACTTCCGGCGGCATGAACGGCACAACCATCTTGGTTATCGACGATGAACCGCAACTGCGGCGTGCCATGAAAGCTACGCTGTCCAGCATCGGTTACGCGGTCGTAGAGGCGAAGACTGGCGAAGAAGCGCTGGCCGTGCTGGATGAGTTGCGCCCCGATCTGATTTTGCTCGATCTAAACATGCCGGGAATCGGAGGGCTCGAGACCTGCCGGTCCATTCGCGAGCGTTCAGATGTTCCCATTATCATTCTTTCGGTTCGCAACAACGAAATAGACAAAGTACACGCCCTTGATGCCGGCGCGGATGATTATGTCACGAAGCCTTTTGGCATTCAGGAACTACTCGCGCGCGTTCGCGCGGCAATGCGCCGGGGCCCCGCCGGCGACAGCAGCACGGAGCTAATCCAGGCAGGCGATCTTGAAATTGACTTCGCAGCTCGCCTTGTTACTCTGAACGGACTCGCCGTTCGCCTGACGCCGAAAGAGTTCGACCTCTTGCATTTCCTAGCAAGCAATGCCAATAAGCCGGTCCCGCACAGAAAACTGCTGCAGGCGGTTTGGGGGCCCGATTACGGCGATGAAGTAGAGTACCTTCGGGTTTTTATCAACTCGCTGCGTAAGAAGATTGAGCCGCAGCCGTCGAAGCCCCGGTACTTAGTTACTGAGCCGTGGGTCGGATACCGGTTCGTATTGCCTAATCCAGAATAAGTTCTTGAGTAATTCTTAACGCCCTCTTTATGGGTTTCGCCCTATCTTGGTTTCGAAGTGAGGGACGCTGCCCATCATGCTTGACCTGTTCTGGATTCTGTTGTTGATCGCGCTGTTTTGCGTCTGCTGGGTGTTCACCCTGGCCTGCGATCGCCTGTAGCGAAGAGCAACTATGGAATACACAATTGCCGCGGTCCTGGCAGCCCTCGTTGGAGCATACCTGCTGTACGCTCTGCTGCGGCCGGAAAGGTTCTAACTAAATAGTGACTGCAAATGGCTGGCTTCAGATTGCCGTTTTTTCGTTTCTGGTTTTGCTGTGTACGAAACCACTCGGAATCTACATCGAAGCGGTGGTCCAGGGGCGGTGCACGTTGCTCTCGCCTGCGCTCCGATGGCTGGAACTGCTTATTTACCGCTTAACCGGAGTGCGGGAATCAGAGGAGACGCGATGGACCACCTACGCCGGCGCCTTGCTGGCATTCAGTGCGGTCAGCGCGCTACTGCTCTATGGCATTCAGCGTCTCCAGGGCGCGCTTCCATTCAACCCAATGCACTTGGGGGCCAAGGCGATTCGTCCCGATCTCGCTTTCAACACAGCAATCAGTTTCACCACGAACACCAACTGGCAAAGCTACACTCCGGAAACAACGGTTAGCTACCTGGTGCAGATGGCGGGGCTCACGGTACACAATTTCCTTTCAGCGGCAGCAGGTCTGTCCATCGCCATCGCTCTGGTACGCGGTTTCGCGCGGCACAGCTCGAAAACCATCGGCAACTTCTGGGTGGATCTCACCCGATCCACGCTGTACATCCTGCTTCCGCTCGCAGTTGTCCTGGCTCTGGCGCTCTGTTCGCAGGGGGTGATTCAAAATCTGCATCCGTACACGGCTGTCAAAACATTGGAAGGCGTCACGCAAACCATCGCGCAAGGACCGGTTGCATCCCAGGAAGCCATCAAGATGCTGGGCACAAACGGAGGCGGGTTCTTCAACGCTAATTCCGCTCACCCATTCGAAAATCCCACTCCGTTTACAAATCTGTTGGAGATGCTCGCCATCTTCATCATCCCCGCTGCCCTCACGTACACGTTCGGCAAGATGGTGCGGGACACACGTCAAGGCTGGGCGTTATTCGCTGCAATGGCGGTTTTCTGGTTCGCGGGTACCGCGTCGGCTTATCACTTTGAACAGAAGGGGACGCCCGTGCTGGAGAAAGCCGGGGTTCAAGTGCATGCAACCGCGAAGCAGCCCGGAGGCAACATGGAGGGCAAGGAAACACGCTTCGGTATTGCCAATTCCGCTCTGTTCGCGACGGTCACCACAGATGCAAGCTGCGGCGCTGTGAATGCCATGCTCGACAGCTTCACGCCATTGGGCGGATTGGTTCCGCTTTTCAATATCGAGCTGGGCGAGGTGGTGTTCGGGGGTGTCGGCGCGGGGCTTTACGGCATGCTGATGTTCGCCATCCTGGCCGTCTTTATCGCGGGCCTGATGGTAGGCCGCACGCCGGAGTATCTCGGCAAGAAGATCGAACAAAAGGAAGTGAAGATGGCGATGCTTGCGCTCCTGATTCTGGCATCCAGCATTCTGATTTTTTCGGCGCTATCGTCGGTAGCGCCGTTCCCGAAGAACGGATTCTGGAATTCCGTTGGCCCCGCGACGGCGAATCTCGCTAATCCGGGCGCACATGGCTTCTCCGAAATCCTGTACGCATATACCAGCGCGACCGGCAATAACGGCAGTGCCTTTGCGGGCTTGAGCGCCAACACGCCCTGGTACAACATGACGACCGGCTTTGCCATGCTGATCGGCCGCTTCTTCATGCTTCTGCCTTTGCTCGCCATAGCGGGCTCACTCGCCCGAAAGAAGCAAATCCCAGCTTCGGCGGGTACTCTGCCGACCCATGGGCCGCTGTTCGTGGCGCTTCTGGTTGGCGTGATCATCATCGTGGGTGCTCTTACGTTCCTCCCGGCCTTATCGCTGGGACCGATTGTGGAGCATCTCATCTCATAGGAGAAATCATGAACGCCGAATTGGAGCAGCTGCCCGATGTCTTTCCCCTGAATCTCGCACCCTCTCCCGATCCAATTCTTCCGGCGGGAAAGCGATCGCGGCCTCTGTTCGATCCTCCGATCATGCGCCGGGCCCTGCTCGATTCCGTACGGAAACTCCATCCCGGGATGCATGCAAAAAATCCGGTGATGTTTGTGGTCGCGCTTGGCGCTCTGCTGACGACAGTGCTGCTGTTTCGGAGCGATACGGCCCACATTGCCTTCAACGCGCAGATCGCGATTTGGCTTTGGTTCACGGTGCTCTTCGCAAATTTCGCCGAGGCAATGGCAGAGGGGCGCGGCAAAGCGCAGGCGGAAACTCTCCGAAAGGCGAAAACGGAAACTGTTGCTCGGAAATCAACCGGCTCGGGGGTCGAGATTGTTCCGGCATCGACGCTACGGAAAGGCGACGTTTGCGTTTGCTATCCGGACGACATCGTTCCCGGAGATGGCGAGGTAATCGAAGGAATTGCCAGCGTCGATGAATCCGTCATAACCGGTGAAAGCGCTCCTGTAATCCGCGAAACAGGCGGAGATCGCAGCGCCGTGACTGGCGGGACCAAAGTGCTCTCCGACTTCATAAAGGTCAAGATCACATCCAACCCCGGCGAGACATTCCTTGATCGCATGATCGCCCTGGTAGAAGGTGCGCAACGGAAAAAGACACCCAACGAGATTGCATTGAACATTCTGATCTCGGGCCTTACGCTCATTTTTCTGCTCGCATGTGTAACGCTCGCTCCATTTGCGCACTACGCTGTGAGTGCGTCGGGAAAAGGTTCGGTCCCGAGTGTGGCCGCTCTTGTCGCCCTGCTGGTCTGCCTCATCCCAACCACAATTGGTGGTCTGTTATCGGCCATTGGCATAGCCGGCATGGACCGCGTGATGCAGCACAACGTGCTGGCGATGAGCGGCAAAGCGGTGGAAGCATCAGGGGACGTGGACACCCTGCTTCTTGATAAGACGGGCACCATCACGTTCGGCAACCGCCAAGCCGTTGAGTTCATCCCTGCTCACGGAGAAAGCGAGGCCGAACTGGCCGAGGCCGCGCAACTCTCCAGCCTTGCCGATGAAACGCCCGAGGGCCGGAGCATCGTCGTGCTCGCAAAACAGAAGTATGGACTGCGTGGACGCGAAATTGCGCCGCATGAGGCGGAGTTCATCCCGTTTTCGGCGCAGACCCGGATGAGCGGCCTGAACCTGAATGGGCACGAGATTCGAAAGGGCGCTACGGAATCCATCAAAAATTATGTGAGTGAGCGCGGCGGCTCATTTCCTTCAGAACTGGCGCAAGCCTCCGAAGCGATCAGCCGCTCAGGCGGCACGCCGCTTGCGGTCACGGTGAACGCGCGGGCCCTGGGCGTTATTCATTTGAAGGACGTGGTGAAAGGCGGCATGCGCGAGCGCTTCGATCAGATGCGGCGTCTGGGCATCCGAACCGTGATGATTACCGGCGACAATCCGCTTACCGCGGCGGCAATTGCAGCCGAAGCCGGAGTGGACGACTTCCTTGCGCAAGCGACTCCCGAAGACAAACTGGAGCTTATTAGGAGGGAGCAAAGCAAGGGACGGCTGGTGGCGATGACAGGCGATGGAACCAACGATGCGCCGGCTTTGGCGCAGGCGGATGTGGGCGTTGCGATGAACACCGGCACTATGGCCGCGAAAGAAGCCGGCAATATGGTTGACCTGGATAGCAACCCGACGAAGCTGATTGAAATTGTCGCCATAGGCAAGCAACTGCTGATCACACGCGGCGCGCTTACGACGTTTTCCATCTCAAATGACGTGGCGAAATACTTTGCAATCCTCCCCGCCATGTTTGCCCTTACCTACCCAGCGCTCGGAAAGCTCAACATCATGCGATTGCACTCGCCGGAGAGTGCAATCCTAGCGGCCGTGATTTTCAACGCGCTGATCATACTCGCCCTGGTGCCGCTTGCCTTGCGCGGAGTGAAGTACCGAGCTCTTAGCGCCGGCCGTCTCTTGCGCCGCAACCTTCTGATCTACGGACTTGGAGGAGTGCTCGCGCCGTTTCCCGGCATCTGGTTGATTGACCGGCTTCTTGGGCTGATTCATCTCGCGTAAAGGAACTTGCCTGCCGTGTTTTCGCAATTACGACCTGCTTTACTCATCACCCTCGCGCTTAGCGTTCTGACCGGAATCCTGTATCCGCTCGGTATTACCGCCCTTAGCCGGCTGCTTTTTCCAGCGGAAGCGAACGGCAGCCTGATCAGTCGCTACGGTACGGTAGTTGGTTCAAAGCTGATCGCGCAGAATTTTGCGAACCCGGAGTATTTCCATCCGCGGCGGTCTGCCGCTGGAACCAACGGCTACGATGCAACGGCCTCAGGCGGTTCCAATCTCGGCCCGACCAATCCGGATCTGGCAAGCCGCCTTCAAAAGGATGCGGCCGCATACCGGGCCGATACGGGTTCGGCTGCGCCAATACCGGCGGACGCCATCACCACGTCTGGCAGTGGTCTCGACCCCGAAATCAGTCCCGCCAATGCGCTGCGGCAAGTAAACCGCGTGGCGAGAGCACGTCATGCCGATCCTGACCGGATCCGATTGCTCGTGGAACATCGGATGCAAGGGCGTCAGTTCGGAATTTTGGGAGAACCCCGGGTCAACGTACTGGAACTGAATCTTGCGCTCGACCAGCACTTTCCGGTTCGCCGGTAGGCTGATCCGGCTCCTTAGTTGATCCTCGCAGTTTTGCGCGTCACTGAAACACAAGCAAACATCCCGGCGTCACCAGCACGGAGCGAGGTGCCCCTATGACCGCGTCTGATGTTCTTGTCGAGAGCTTGATCGATTGGGGAGTAGACGTCGTCTTCGGCCTCCCCGGAGATGGCATCAACGGGTTCATGGAGGCGCTCCGCACTCATAAGGACCGCATCCGCTATATCCACGTGCGGCACGAAGAGACTGCCGCGATGGCGGCCACCGGGTATGCGAAGTTTACCGGCAAACTCGGCGTCTGCTTTTCCACCGCCGCGCCGGGCGCCATCCACATGCTGAATGGGTTGTACGACGCCAAGATCGACCAGGCGCCGGTACTGGCAATCACCGGGATGACCTATCACGACCTGATCGGCACCAACTACCTGCAGGACATGAATCAGGATTACCTCTATCAGGACGTAGCCCTCTACAATCAGCGCCTGATGGGGCCCGCGCATGCCCGAAATATTGTCGATTACGCGTGCCGCGCGGCACTGGGCAATCGAGCCGTCGCCCACATCGCGCTCCCGATTGATTACCAGGCCGCCGATATGGCCGATCAAAAGCGCTCGAAGCGCAATCTCAAAGACCACACGTCCGAAGCGTTCACCATTCCCAAGCGCGTTCCGGAGCGTCTTCAGCTTGAGAAGGCAGCGCGGGCGCTCCAGGGCAAAAAAAAGATCGCGATTCTAGTAGGCTCCGGCGCTCGCGGCGCAAGAGAAGAGGTTCTGCAAGTGGCCGACCGGCTTGGCGCTCCGGTTGTGAAAGCGATGCTCGGAAAGGATGTAATTCCGGACGACAGCGCCTATACGACGGGCGGAACGGGCGTGGTTGGTACCCGGCCTTCTTCCGATGTTTTCGAAAATTGCGATGCCCTGCTGGTGATCGGAAGTTCATTCCCATACATTGAATTTCTGCCGAAACCCGGCCAGGCGCTCGGTATTCAGATTGACCACCGGCCGGAACGCATCGGGCTTCGCTACCCGGTAGATATCGGACTCGTCGGCGATGCACAAGCCACTTTGCGCGAGCTCTTGATGTATCTGCCGCGCAACGAGGACCGCACGTTCCTGAAGCAGGCGCAAAAGGGCATGGAGGACTGGTGGGAGCTGATGGAAGAACGCGGCACCCGTACCGATAGGCCGATGAAGCCGCAGGTAGTGGCGTGGAATTTAGGCCAGGTGCTTGCCGATGACGCCATCGTTACCGGCGATTCCGGGACAGTCACCACTTGGGTCGCGCGCATGAAGCTGCGTGCACAGCAGCAATTTTCATTCAGTGGAACATTGTGCAGCATGGCGGCGGGCCTGCCGTATGCGATTGGCGCGCAAGTGGCTTACCCGGGACGACAGGTCGTTTCCTTCACGGGCGACGGCTCGCTCAGCATGATGATGGGCGACCTTGCAACGCTCGCCCAATACAAGCTGCCGGTCAAGATCGTGGTTCTCAAAAACAACACGCTCGGGCTCATCAAATGGGAGCAGATGATTTATCTCGGAAATCCCGAATACGGCGTCGATCTGTACCCCATCGACTTCGTTAAAGTGGCCGAGGCGTGCGGAGCCACGGGCGTTCGCATTGACCATCCGAAGCGCTGCAAGGATCAATTGAAAGATGCATTGGCGATTGATGGCCCAGTGGTAATCGAGTGCATCACTGATCCGATGGAGCCGCCCATGCCGCCGAAGGCCACGAAAGCGGAGATGAAACATTTGGCGCAGGCGCTGGCGCGTGGCGAGCGGGATCGCGGACGAATTTCGCTTACGATCGGCCGCCAGGCCGTGGACGAATTTCTGTTTCCGGCCAGCGATTACGGCGCTATCCCGCGGGCTGCTGAGAAAATTACCGGAAAAGACAAAAAGAAGGAGGAGGATAAATGATCCCCTCCGAAGAAGTGATGGAGCCGAAGGCTGCCGAAGAACTGGCTTCCGCGCTCAAGCGCAAAATCGATGGCGAGGTCCGCTTCGATAGTGGCTCACGGGCTCTTTACGCCTCCGATTTATCTATTTACCGGCAGGTGCCCATCGGCGTGGTCGTACCGCGAACGTATGAAGACGTAATCAGAACCGTTGCGCTGTGCCGCGAGTTCAATGCGCCCATTTTTGGCCGGGGTTGCGGGACCAGTTTGGCCGGGCAATGCTGCAACACGGCGGTTGTCATTGATTTTTCGAAATATCTGAATAAGATTCTCGAAATCAACCCGAAGCGGAAATACGCCTGGGTGGAGCCGGGCCTGATCCTCGACACCCTTCGCGACGAAACGGAAAAGCATCATTTGACGGTCGGGCCCGATCCGGCCACGCACGAGTACTGCACGCTGGGCGGCATGATCGGCAATAACTCGTGTGGTGTTCACTCTGTAACCGCAGGTAGAACGGAAGATAACGTCGAGGAACTCGATGTTCTCACGTACGACGGCCTGCGCATGACTGTCGGTGAGACAAGTGAATCCGATTTGGATTCCATCATCGGAAAGGGCGGCCGCCGCGGTGAGATCTACGGAAAGCTCAAGTCGATTCGCGACCGCTACGCCGATCGAATACGGGAGCGCTTCCCGAAAATTCCACGGCGCGTCTCGGGCTACAACCTTCCCGAGCTGCTTCTGGAAAACGGATTTCAGGTTGCCCGGGCGTTGGTGGGGACTGAGAGTACCTGCGCCATTATTCTGCGCGCCAAGATGAAACTGGTCCACAGCCCGCAGCACCGCGCGCTCATCATGGTCGGGTTTCCGAACGTATTTACCGCGGGCGATCATGCCGCGTCATTCCGCGATCTGGGCCCCATTGGTCTGGAGTGTTTCCATCACAAGGTGCTCGACAACGAACATCGCAAGGGAAATCACATGCCGGGCGAAGACTTGTTTCCGAAGGCGGATACCTACGTTCTGCTTGAGTACGGCGGCGATTCCCTCAAAGAGGCAAAGAATCGTGCGCAGACGGCGATGCAGAAGATTCGCGCGATGGACAACGATCACACCTGGATACGCCTGATCGAAGACGAGCATGATCAGAAGCTGATCTGGAAAGTCCGCGAGAACGGTGTAGGTGCCAGCCGCATTCCGGGAATTGAAGATGCCTGGCCGAGTTGGGAAGATGCCGCGGTTCCGGTTGAGCAGGTTGGCAATTATCTTCGAGAACTCTATAAGCTGCTGGACAAGCATCATTACCAGATGACGTTGTTCGGCCACATCGGCGACGGCTGCCTGCACACTCGCATTACGTTCAATCTGAAGACGGCCGAAGGCGTAAAGAACTACCGCGAGTTCATGACCGAGGCAGCTCACGTCGTCACGCGCTTTGGAGGTTCGCTATCGGGCGAGCACGGCGATGGTCAGGCGCGCGCCGAGTTCCTTCCGGTGATGTACGGCCCGGAGATTGTACAGGCCTTTCGCGAATTCAAATCCGCCTGGGATCCGGAATGGCGGATGAATCCGGGCAAAGTGGTAGATCCGTATCCGATGGATACGAACCTGCGCACCGGTCCCGATTTCAAGCCGAAACCGGTCCTCACTGTTTTTCAATTCCCGGAGGACCAGGGCAGCTTTGCTCACGCGACGGAACGCTGCTTTGGCGTGGGGAAGTGCCGCGGCCTGGATGGCGGCACCATGTGTCCCAGCTTTCATGCCACTCGCGAGGAGATGCATAGTACCCGGGGCCGTACGCGCCTCCTATTCGAGATGCTGCGCGGCGATGTGATCCAGGACGGCTGGAAAGATCCGCACATTAAGGATGCTCTCGACCTGTGTCTGGCCTGCAAAGGCTGCAAGGGCGATTGCCCGGTAAATGTAGACGTTGCAACCTACAAATCGGAGTTCCTGTACCACTATTACGAAAGCAATTCGCGGCCCACCAGCGCGTATGCAATGGGCATGATCAACCGCTGGGCCGAAATTGCGTCGCATTTTCCCGATGCTGCCAATCTGCTTACCCAAACGCCCGGGCTGTCGAGAATCGCAAAAACGCTCGGCGGGCTTACGCAGCGCCGCAGAATGCCCGCATTCGCGAAGCAAACCTTCAAGGCCTGGTTCGCGGAGCATACCGCTGAGACGAAACGGAAGCATGACAATCGACCGGCTGTGATGCTCTGGCCGGATACCTTCAACAATTACTTCTTCCCGCACACCGCGAAGGCCGCGGTTGAAGTGCTGGAATCGGCGGGCTATCGCGTAGAAATACCGCAGCGCAGTCTGTGTTGCGGGCGGCCCCTTTATGATTACGGTTTTCTCGATCAGGCGAAAACATACCTGCTGAATATTCTGGATGCTTTGCGGCCGCAGATTACGGCAGGCATTCCAATCGTCGTTCTGGAGCCAAGCTGCGCTTCCGTGTTCCGCGATGAGGCCACAAATCTCTTCCCGGGCGACGAAGATGCCCAGCGTTTGCGCGCTCAAACGAAACTGCTGAGCGAGTTTCTTGTCGATACAAAGTACAATCCACCGAATCTGAAGCGCAAGGCTCTCATCCACGGGCATTGCCATCACAAATCGCTCTGGGGCATGTCCGCAGAGGAAAAAGTCGTGAAGCAGATGGGCCTCGACGCGGAATTACTCGATTCGGGCTGCTGCGGGCTGGCGGGCTCGTTTGGCTATGAAGAACATCACTACGATGTTTCGATGAAGATCGCCGGGCGAGTACTCTATCCGCGCGTGCGCGAAGCGGAGCATGACACCTTAATCATCTCCGATGGCTTCAGTTGCCGCGAACAGATCATGCATGGGACACGCCGCCACGGCATGCATCTGGCTGAGGTGATTCAGATGGCTCTTCACCAGCCGCTGACGCCGAAGAAGAAATTCATCGAAACCGGATGGGTTCAGGAGGAACCTTCCTATCCGCTGGTAACGGCCGCGGCCGGTGCAAGTCTGCTGGTAGCCGGCGGTATGTTGCTGATGAACCGAACAAAAAGCGGGCAAGCACATTAGCCAGAGGCTTCCAGCCGTTCGGCCATCTCCAGCAACTGCAACACGGTGTTCCAGTTTCTGCCGGTTCCGGATGTCTTTAGCTTCCTTTCAATAACTGGCCACGACAGCCTGGGGCGGCCCATACCGTTTGGGAAATAAATATATACTTCGCGGCCCTCGATTCGCATCTCCTCGGGGTCGGTTTCGATCTTGAGGACGTTCTCCCTGGTTTCCGGATCGGGCTTGCTGGCTAGAAAAGTGACCAGCAGTTTGCTTGGATCGATGCCGGGCCGCGCCGCGAACGGATTTTTCTCGACAACCTTTCTCAGCTCGGATGTCGTTCGGAGGATGACGCCGGCGCGGAAACCGAAGCTCTGCTCAATGCCCTTCCCGATTCGCTCGCTTAAAGCGGCCAGATTCCGCTCTCCGGCCTTGAAAACGACGTTGCCGCTCTGAATGTAAGTTTGCGGATCTCGTAAGTCGAGAGATTCATAGAGCCGCCGCAGATGATCCATTTTGATCCTGTTGTGCGATCCGACGTTCACGCCCCGCAGCATGGAAACGACAGCGGTCATCCTACTGATCCAGAATATCCATCTTCAATAGCATCCTCACTGAAGCGGCGGCCTGCTCTAGCAATTTGACCAGTATTCCATTCCAGTTGTGACGGCGTCTAGGGTTTGATGCCCGATCATAATAGTTCCTCTAGCTCAGCCTGGCCCGTCTTCCGGCAGGTCGCAAAACGCGACGTGTTCGCGCTGGATGGTTCGACTGCCGGTTCCAGCCGGACTGAAATGCTGGTTGCCAGAACGAAGGCCGCGGATCGCGTGGTGGGCTCTGTTTGCCCTTACTGCGCCGTCGGCTGCGGTCAGCTCGTCTACGTGAAAGACGAAAAAATTATCGACATTGAGGGTGATCCGGCATCGCCCGTTTCGAACGGATGCCTTTGCCCAAAAGGGGCCGCGACCTTTCAACTCGTCACCGGAACCCATCGGGTATCGCATGTCCTTTATCGCCGGCCGCACGGCACGGAATGGGAGCAGATTCCGCTGGAGCAGGCTATCGACATGGTTGCCGAGCGCGTGAAGCGGACTCGCGATGAAAACTGGGAAGACAAAGACAAAGATGGCAACCCACTTCGCCGCACTATGGCCATAGCTCACCTGGGCGGCGCAACGCTCGATAACGAAGAGAATTACCTCATCAAAAAGCTGTTCACGAACCTGGGCGTTGTCCAGGTGGAGAACCAAGCTCGCATTTGACACTCCTCAACGGTCCCCAGTTTGGGGACCTCGTTCGGCCGCGGCGGCGCAACCACGTTCCCAGGTGACCTGGTGAACTCGGATGTCATCGTGATTGAAGGCTCGAACATGGCGGAGTGCCACCCGGTCGCGTTTCGTTGGGTGATGCAGGCACGCGAGCGCGGTGCGACCGTCATTCACGTCGATCCGCGCTTTACTCGCACCAGCGCGGTCGCCAATATCCACGTACCCATTCGCGCGGGAAGCGATATCGCTTTTCTGGGCGGAATCATTCGGTACATCATCGAGAACGAGCGCTATTTCAAAGATTACGTGGTCAATTACACGAATGCGCCCGTCATTATCGGCGATGATTTCAAGGACACGGAAGATCTGGATGGTCTGTTTAGCGGGTGGGAAAAAAAGAAGGGCAAGTACGAAACCCGTACTTGGATGTATAAAGATGTGGACCCTGAGCCCGCGGGCGGCACGCGCGAATCTCCCGCCGGTAAGAAGGGCGAACCCATCCAGCGCAACCCGATTCAGGCAGAGCACACGGACCCAACCCTGCAGGACCCGCGCTGCGTGTTCCAGATTTTGAAGAAGCATTACGCGCGGTACACGCCGGAGATGGTGGAGGAAATTTGCGGCATCCCGCCGCGTATGTTTCTCCGCGTTGCAGAAACGTTATGCAGAAACTCCGGCCGTGAACGCACCGGAGCGTTTGTGTATGCCGTGGGTTGGACGCAACATACGGTTGGCGTGCAATACATCCGGTCGGCTGCCATCATTCAGTTGCTCCTCGGCAATATGGGGCGTCCGGGCGGCGGCATTATGGCTTTGCGCGGCCACGCATCCATCCAGGGCTCAACCGACATCCCGACGCTCTACAATCTTCTGCCGGGCTATCTGCCCATGCCCAAGGCGAAACACGACAAAGATCTCGATACCTATCTGCGCCTGAATACATCGCCTTCCGGCTGGTGGGGAGAGTTCCCGAAATACATGGTTTCCATGCTGAAGGCGTGGTACGGCGATGCGGCAACTAAACAGAATGACTGGTGCTACGATTACCTGCCCACGTTGACCGGCGACCACTCGCACATGAACACCGTGGTGGATATGGTGGACGGCCTGGTGAAGGGCTACTTTGTGATGGGCGAGAATCCGGCGGTTGGCTCCATGAATGGAGCGCTGCAACGGAAGGGACTTCGGCAGCTCGACTGGCTGGTGGTGCGCGACTTCCAGTTAATTGAGACGGCCGAATTCTGGCGCGATGCGCCGGAGATCGCGCGCGGAGATGTAAAAACGAAGGACATTCATACGGAGGTGTTCTTCTTCCCCGGCGCCGCGCACACCGAGAAGGACGGCAGCTTTACGAATACTCAGCGCATGCTGCAATGGCATCACAAAGCGGTAGAACCGAACGGGGATTCGCGCAGCGAGCTGGATTTCGTCTTCAAGCTGGGTCAACGCTTGAAGAAGCTGTATGCCAGCGAGTACCATCAGGCCCGCAACTGGCCCATTCGTGACATGACTTGGGATTATCCGACGCACGACCCCTTAAACGAACCGAGCGCCGAGGCCGTGTTACACGAAATCAACGGATATACCGTGGCGGACCGCAAACCGGTTGAGGGCTATACGTCCCTGAAGGATGACGGTTCGACAGCCTGCGGCTGCTGGATCTATTCCGGCTGCTACAAGGATGGAATTAATATGACTGCCCGCCGCAAACCGTATTGGGGGCAGAATCATCTGGCGCCCGAGTGGGCCTGGGTGTGGCCGCACAATCGGCGGATCCTGTATAACCGGGCATCGGCGGACCCGGCGGGCAAGCCCTGGTCGGAACGGAAAAAGCTGGTGTGGTGGGACGAACAAAAGCAGCAGTGGACCGGCGACGACCAGCCGGATTTCATCGCCAAGCTTCAGCCGTCTCACCGCCCTTCGAAAGAAGCGCGCGGAAAAGACACAATTGCGGGCGTCGATCCATTCATCATGCAGGCCGACGGCAAAGGATGGATCTACGTGGCAACCGGACTACAGGATGGACCGCTGCCAACGCACTACGAGCCGCAGGAGTCCGTTATTAAGAACCCGCTTTATGGCCAGCAGTGCAATCCCGAGCGCATGGAATGGATGCGGAAAGATAATCCGTACCATCAGCCCTATGACGATCCGCGATTTCCTTATCTGATCACGACCTATCGCCTGACCGAACATCACACGGCTGGAGGCATGAGCCGGTGGTTGAGCTGGCTATCCGAATTACAGCCGGAGATGTTCTGTGAAATTTCGCCTGAACTCGCGAAAGAACGAGGGCTGCAGAATGGCGAATGGGCCACCATCCGCACAATGCGGGGCGAGATTGAAACCCGCGTGCTGGTCACCAAGCGCCTGCAGCCGCTACGCATCAAAGGCAAGCTGGTGCACCAGATTGGTTTGCCTTATCACTGGTCGACAAAAGGACTGGTGCGGGGCGATGCGGCGAACGATCTCATCGGATTCGTCGCCGATCCGAATGTCTCCATTCAGGAATCGAAGGCCTTCACCGGTAACATCGAGCCGGGGCGCAAGAGCAAAGGGCGCAGGCACGTCACCAGCGGACGTTTCGTCAAAAAGCTGCCTTCCCGGGAGCAGGACCGCGATCTTCCGAAAGTAGGCCACAAGCCGGAAACCAAGCACGGGTACAAGGCCGAACAAACGAAAGAAGGGAACATTTAGCCGTGGCTGCCACCAAGGGATTCTTTACCGATACCACTCTGTGCATCGGCTGTAAGGCATGCGAAGTGGCATGTAAACAGTGGAATCAATTGCCGGACGACGGCTTTTTATTTTCCGGCATGTCGTACGACAACACGGTTCATCTGGGCGGGTCAACCTGGCGTCACGTGGCGTTCATTGAACGGCCGGTACCCTTGAACACCCAGGACGGCGGGGCGTTTTCGTGGCTGTTTTCTTCCGATGTTTGCAAGCACTGTGCGCGGGCCGGGTGCCTGGAGAGTTGCCCGACCGGCGCCATTATCCGAACCGAGTATGGCTCGGTTTATGTGCAGCCCGATGTATGCAACGGCTGCGGATACTGCATTGTGAGCTGCCCGTTCGGCGTGATCAATCGCCGCGAAGAGGATGGGCGCGCGTGGAAATGCACGCTCTGTTACGACCGCCTGCGCGATGATTTGACCCCGGCGTGTGCGAAGGCGTGTCCCACCGAATCGATTCAGTTCGGCGATCTGGATCAGCTTCGCGAACGCGCCAGCGAACGCGTGGAGCAATTGCATCGGCGCGGCATGCCGGAGGCGTACCTGTACGGCGCGAGCGCGGAGGACCAGCCGGGGACCGAGGGGCTAAATGCTTTTTTCCTGCTGGTGGACAAGCCGGAGGTTTACAATCTGCCGCCCGATCCGGTTGCGCCTGGCAAGAAAGTGAAAGACGCCTGGGTGGCCGCTGGGGCCGCCGCCGCCGGTATGGCTCTGGCTGCAATTGGAGCAGTGCTGTTTGGGGGAGAGCGCGCATGAACAGGACTGTTCGTTATAAGAGTTCGGTCGAGCCGGTTTACACCGATGGGCGCGATATCGACACAGAAGTTGCCACACTTACCGGAGAAGCGGCCGATCAGGAGGCGTCCGGCGCGGCAGACAAGCACCTGAAACACGAAATGCAGGTGTGGCAGCAACTCCCGATGCCGCAGCCGGGGGACCCGACGTACTATAACGTACCGATGCTTAACGAGCCGGTATGGGAGTGGGCGATTCCGACCTATTACTATGTGGGCGGATTGACCGGGGCCGCGCTGGTATTGAGCGCCGCGGCCCAGACGGGAAATTCGCGCGGAAGAGAAGAGCTAATCCGCCGCTGTCATTGGATTGGCTTGATCGGGGCAAGCGTCAGTGGCGGCCTGCTCATCTACGACCTGGGCATGCCCTCGCGATTTTTCAATATGCTGCGGGTATTCCGCCCAACGTCTGTGATGAACATGGGTGCGTGGATTCTTGCCGGCACAGGTGCTATGGCGTTTCTGGCGCTTACCCTGCGCGGCCGGAAAAACTGGCGTGGCAAAACCGGAGAGATCGCCGGCTATCTGGCTGGCATCTTTGGGGCCGGGCTCGCAACCTACACGGGCGTCCTCACTGCCAACACCGCTGTCCCGGTCTGGCAGGCGTCGCGCAAGATCTTGCCGGTCCTGTTTGGGACCTCCGCAATGTCCAGTGTGGGAGCACTGTTTGAGTTGACAGTGGAGAATTCCGAAGAGCGCCGGCTCACCAAAATTTTCGGAACCGCCGGTCAAATTGCTGAGTTCGCCGCCTCGATTGCAATGGAAAAGCAAACGAGCGTGGTTCCACGCGTTGGTCGTCCACTCAGAAGGGGGCTAAGCGGATTTTTGTGGCGCACCGCGATGGTTTTGACGGCTGGCGGCCTGGTACTCGGACTCATTCCGAAGCCGACCAAAAGGAGACGCCTGGCGGCTGGGATCGCCGGTACTCTGGGTTCGGCTCTCATGCGCGCAAGCGTAGAGCACCTTGGCACGGCATCCGCGCGGGATGCGCGGGCTTCTTTTCAGCAACAGCGCGCCGGGTATGGCGCTGCGGAATTAGCGAACCGTTCAAATCAATAGACCGGCACGCTTGGATCTATTTCGCGGCTCCAGCGGTCGATGCCACCGGCCACGCTGAAGCAGTTCTCCAGCCCATGCTCGCGCAGCCATTGCACCGCCTGCAGGCTGCGAACGCCGTGATGGCAGATCAGCAGAAGTTCGCTCTCGGCCGCTAATGCCTCCAGTTTCTGAAGTTCGGCGGGAATCTCCTGCATGGAAATTAGCCGGCCTCCGTCAATCCGCGCTGCGGCAAACTCTTCCGGTTCCCGCACGTCGATCAAGGTCGCGACTCCGCTATTTAGCCGCCGTTGAGCATCTTGCGGCCTAATCTCCAGTGTTTCAGTCATCGCTTTGTTCGACTCCAAAATCTACTCTCTTGTAAAAGTCTTGAGAAATCCAGATAGTACTGGGAGAATCCCCGATTCTTCTGGCTTTTGAAAATCGGAGCGCCATGCCATACTTATGACTCAGAAAGCGGACCTTAATAGTACACATGCCGCCGCTTAGCGAGGCCGTCGCCCGCTATCACAAGCTCCTGGAGCACGATCGCTACTGTGACCTCCGCTGGGCCGAACAGTTGCACGAGCAGATGCGTCCGAACCTTTCTGATTCCGGCCGCCTCCTCATGCCTGTGCTGCGGCCGCATTTTATTACCCGGCGGCAGCTTGAAAATCTCACCCGCGTTTCCGAGCAGCTTGCCGTAATCGTTGACCAGGTTGAGGCCGTAGCGCTCGAATCGCGCCCGCTTCTCGAACGTTTGCAAATGTTGCCGGCCGAGAAAATGCTCGCCGCTATTCCCTCGGGCTATTCGCGCTTTACGGTCGCCTCACGCTTCAGCGCGCACATTCAGAACGGTTCGCTTTTCATGTGCGGTGTTGATGCGTGCAAAGCCGCTGGACTGGCGTATTCTGATCTGCTCGACGATCTGTTCCTCGAACTGCCCATTGTCAGGGAATTCAAGCGCGCCGGCTACAAGCTCTCAAAATTGGGGAGCGTGAAACACCTGCACTCCGCTCTGCTTAATGCCTGGAAAGAATTCGGGGGCACGGCTCCGCCCAACATTGCCATTATCGAATCGGCCCAGCCCACGGGCGCGGGGGAAGTCCGCCTGCTGGCAGAGCGCTTTAGCAGTTTTGGTTCTCCATCCCTGGTCGTTTCACCCGAGCAGCTTGATTACTCAAGCGGCGTGCTATACGCGGGTGGGTTCCGCATCGATATCGCCTTCCGGCGGATGCTCACCCGCGAACTGCTGGTTCGTTCCGATCTTTCACATCCGCTGCTGCATGCCTATCGCGATCGTGCTGTTTGCCTCGTGAACAGTTTCCGCTCGGAGATCGCGCAGCGCCGGTCGCTCTTCGATCTGCTCACCGATGAAACCGTCACCTTCCGGCTTTCTTCCGCCGACCACAAGCTGATTCGTACTTTTGTTCCTTGGACCAGAGTGGTGTCGCAGCGAAAGACCAAGTACCGCGGCGAGACGATAGATTTGCCGGAATTCATCCTGCGCTCACAAGGGGATCTGATGCTGCTTCCGAATGAAGAAGGAAATGACGGCCGATCGTTCATTGGGTCCGAAATGAACGCACCAGCCTGGGAACGTGCACTCCAGCTCGCCCTGCGGGCTTCGTATGTGGTTCAGGAGCGCCCTCGCGCAGCCCCAGAATCGTTTCCAGTGCTTGCGTACGGCGAGCTAAAGATGAGAGAGGCGAACGTGTTCGTGCATCCCCAAGTGTTCAATGGACAGGTTCAGGGTGCGTCCGCCACTCTCGAGTCCACTGCGCCCGGCGCCCCAGCCGCGTTCGCGCTCGCCCCTGTTTTTCTCCTCGAAGAGAACTAAACGCCTTTTGAGGAGCCGCCGTTATTATGCGGCGGCCAGTTCAAAACTTTCGTCGTCCTCCACGGGTTCACCCGCCGCGCGCTGGCGGTCGACTGCTTCCTGGCAGCTAACGCAGTACGCCGCCCAGGGCAATGCTTTCAGGCGCTTCTCTGGAATCTCCTCTTCACAGCGGAGGCAAATCCCAAAAGTTTCTTTATCCAGCCGCTTCAACGCGGCGCGCACTTCCTTCAGCAGCTTTGCTTCCCGATCCAGGTTGCGAATTGCCACCTCCCGGTTGAGCTGTTGCTGAAGCCGGTCAAATTCCTCCGCCGCATTCTCAATCAGAATTTCAGCGCGATCGGAACCACCCGCCATCAGCTCCTTTTGCTTACTCTCCAGCACCCGCCGGAAACTGTTCAATTGTGTTTTAGACATCTCTCTTTCTTTCCTCCAATCGCAGCCACACAGATTTTTCAATACGTTGTCAGGTTTGTACCTCTGATCTTGGGAACTTGGGGATTTTAGCCGCCCGGAAACTACTTATGGCGCTTCAGTGGATTCAGATGCGGCCCCGCGAACGAAAGTTTCAAATATGAAAAAACCAGGGTACTCCGGCCCTCTTGCTTTGTTTCCTGTGATTTGCCGGCGGGCCGGCGCTTCTGTTTATTCTTCGAGCCGTTACGCTATCTTAATGCGCTTGTAACGCTTGCTCCAATATCCTTGAACAGAGATTATGAACCGACTAGTGATTCTGAGTCTGCTCTGCCTCGGAGCGGCCCTGCGGATTAGGGCAGCCGAAGCGGCATCCGCATCGGCCGAAGAGCTCCAGCAGCTTCGAGCGCAGATCGTGCAGCAGAGAGAGCAGATCCAAAAACTCCAGCAGGCAATTGATACCCAGCAGAAACTCATTGAGCAGACACTGCGGAGCACTCCGGTAGTGAACGCCGCTGCGGCGAAGACCAAAGCGCCGGATCAACAAGAGAAGCCGAACTCGGGCGGATCGCCGCTTAGCATCAACATCGGTAACACGACGTTTACACCTCTCGGGTTCGTAGACGCCACGCTCTTCGGGAGGTCCACCAACTCGGGGAGCGGGATTGGAACAAACTTTGGGAGCATTCCCTACAACACATCTCCCACGGGTCACTTGTCAGAGTTGAATTTCAGCACGCAAAACTCGCGCATCGGCTTCCGCGTGGATTCCAATTTTCGCGGGGCAAACGTTCTGGGCTACTTTGAGGCTGACTTCTTAGGAAACCAGCCTGGAAATGTTTTCGTGTCGAGCAACTCCGATACATTTCGCATGCGCAATATATTTGTCGATGTCCGGAAAAGCAAGTTCGAGGTTCTGGCGGGACAGGACTGGTCAATGGCCGTTCCCAACCGACGCGGCATCTCTCCGCTTCCTTCCGACATTTTTTACACCCAGAACATGGATACGAATTATCAGGCCGGTCTGGTCTGGTCGCGGCAGACGCAGTTTCGTTTCGTCGTGCATCCGAACGAGAATTTCGCTTTGGGCTTATCGCTTGAAAATCCGCAGCAGTATCTCGGCGGCTCTTCCGGCGGCGGTCCCGTCGTGCTTCCTGCCGCGTTCATATCCACGGCCGGCGGACAATTCAACAACGGAAGCAACAGTTACGGCGCGGCCAACCTGCGTCCGGACATCATCTTCAAAGGAGCTTACGATTGGCATCCAGGCGGCAAGCTGATGCACCTGGAAGCAGTCGGCCTTTTGCGGACATTTAAGTTCGCCTATGGCACAGCCAAGCCGGTCGTGTATCAGGCCTCCTCGGCAACGGCGGCATCAGGCGAGGTGAATGCGAACCTTGAGGTGGTTAAAGGCTTCAGGCTGATCGCGAATACGTTCTTCGGATCCGGGAATGGACGTTATGTCTTCGGACAGGCTCCTGATGCCGTGATCCGCGCGGATGGAAGTATTTCGCCCGTCCACACCTACTCAACGGTCGATGGGTTTGAAGCGAAGGCTGGGAAGAACACGCTGATTTACGGGTACTACGGCGCAATCTACATGAAAAGGAACACGGCGCTGGATGCAAACGGAACAACGCCGATTGGTTACGGCTTCGCCGGTTCGCCCAACACTCAGAACCGCACAATTCAGGAAGGGACATTCGGGGTGGTCCAGACGCTATGGACAAGCGAGGGCTATGGATCGCTTGCGCTGATCACCCAATACTCTTACCTCAC
>Ga0308173_10000154_pt1 | contig 24684 bp, 21 predicted proteins | sample PhyPR1_FD_203716 | JGI IMG/M metagenome (GOLD analysis project Ga0308173, IMG submission 203716) | Soil microbial communities from UC Gill Tract Community Farm, Albany, California, United States - DLSLS.P.R1 | ecosystem: Environmental > Terrestrial > Soil > Agricultural land | place: USA... | reverse complement strand
ACCAGCCAGGCCGTGGTGGCGTGCCCGGCCTCGTGGGTTGCGATGAGGGTTCGCTCCTGGTCGGTGTACTGCACCGGCTGGCCGAGACCGATCTCCTCGGTCAGTCGGGCGCGTTCGATGTCTCGGATGGTCATCGCGCGGTCCCCGCGCCGCAGCGCATTGACCAAGGCCTCGTCGAACAGGTGCTCGATCATGACGGGTGTGTAGGCCTGGGTCAGGGCGGCCAGGTGCTCCCGGACGTCGTCGTCGTCCAGTTCGGGTACGTGTGCCTTGCGGGCCAGAAAGTGGTCAACGAGCTCACGGCGGGCCACCCGCCCGGGTGGGTCGAACGTCAGCCGGCGGTCGAAGCGGCCTGGGCGGAGCAGTGCCGGGTCGAGGTTGTCGGCTCGGTTCGTCGCCGCGATGACCAGCACGTTCGTCGGCGCGGGCAGGGGCCGGGGCAGCTGCCGGTGGGCCGGCAGCAGCGCGTTGAGCTGCTCGGCCAGCCAGGCGTGGATCCGCTGCGGACCGCTCGGCTCGTCGAACGACTGCATTTGGACGAGGAGTTCGTTGACCACGCCGCCGGTGCCCTCACTGAAGGTCGCACGGTTGGTCGCTGCGGTCCGGTTGACGGTGAGCGCTGTGGCAGGCGTGTTCCAGCCGCATGAGGCGTATCCGAGGAGGGAGGAGTCGAACGGCAGCACAGGATCGGCGTGACTCGGAGCAGGCACGGCGGCCATGCCGCCCCGGGTCATCGCGATGGCGTCGATCTCCTCGATGAAGCCGATGGCACCGCCGTCGCGTCGGGCGGCCTTGCGCAGCGCCCGGAAGTAGGAGCGGATCTTGCGTGCTGTGGCGCCGTAGTACATCGACTGGAACGAGGTCGCGGACACGAACAGGAACGGGACGCCGGCCTCGCGGGCCATCGCCTTGGCCATGTGTGTCTTCCCGGTTCCTGGCAGCCCTTCGAAGAGCAGTCCTCGCCGCGCCGTTCCCCCCATCTCCTCGGTGAAGGCACGATGGGCGAGGAACAGGTTGAGGGAGCGGACGACGTCCTCCTTGACGGCGTCGATCCCCTTCACGTCGCCGAGGGTGACCTCGATCTGTTCCGGCCTGAACATGATGTGGGGCGAGCGGCCTGCCCCGATCGTCGCGCCGAGCAGCACGCCCGCCATCGAGAGCAGGAGCAACGAGGCCAGGACCAGGAACGGGTCGAACGTCGGGAGCCGCCACGAACGGATGTCCATCGGGTCGCCGCGGAGCAGGCGCCACCACAGCCACGCCATCAGCAGGGTCAGAACGAGCGCGAGTCGGCGGAGGGCGAGTTGCCTACGCCGCTCGCGGGCAGCGCCGACGTCCGCCTCGGAGGCGACCAGGCGTCCTACCCCCGCATCCGTCAGCAGTGATGGTCCGTGCTCGAGCCTCTTCGTCACCCGTCCACCTCCGCCAGCCATGCCTTTGGCCCTCTGGTTCCGCCGTCGTCGACATCGTCGACATCGTCGACATCGTCGACATCGTCGACATCGTCGACATCGTCGACATCGTCGACATCGTCGACATCGTCGACGAGGGAGGAATGCCGCGGCCGGCAACCGCGCGGTCAATCCCCAACTCAGATGAAATCTGGGACCCGGACGGTCGCATCCACGTCCAGGTGTCGCGTGGGCTGCATGGCAGCGCGAACGGCAAATCCGCAGGTCGCAGGCTCGCAAGGGCGGCGTGCGGGCTGTCGTGGTCCGGGGCAACCCCGACGGATCGCTGAAGGTCACGCGGTCCCGGGTGCTGTCCGGCAGTGATCTTGCGTCCACCGTGTTGCGGGTCTCCCTGTCTTGGATGGTCGGATTCATGGGTCTGTTCTCCTCGCTGAAGGGAGCAGTGCGCGAGGCTCGCGCCGCGCATGAGCGCAGGGGCCACGTCGGAGCAGAGGACCATCGGGCTCACGAACTCCTCGCCGAGGCAGGCCCCAATGCTGCGATCGTGCTGGTTCGCTGCCAGGACGAGGAAACGCGGCGGCTGGTGGTCGGGGCTGCCGACCAGAGCGCGCAGGATTGGTGGGACGGTTCGCTCGCGGAGTTTCTCGGCGCTCTTGATCCCGGCAGCAGTCACGATTGGGTGCGCGCCGCCATCGGTGAGCCCACAGGATCCGGCAAGTGGGCACCATCCGGTGACCCGCGACACCGGATCCGGATCCGGATCCGGATCCGCGACCGAGCATCCCGCGAGACCGTCGTTCCGGATGTCGCTTCGGGTATCGCCAGCGGACCGTGGGTTCTGCGACCGCTCTGGCGACGCTGAACTACTGGCTTGCCGCTGCGGCAACGCAGTCGAGGTCGCCCGCCAGCCCGCCTCACGACACGTACAGATCCGCTTGGCCATGCCGTGTTGAGCCTGGTTTCTCACAGGTGCGTCGAACCGCCGCGAAGGGGCGGGACCGGTAACGATCGATCCCGCCCCCCTCGCGCTTCCAGCGTCTGGCTGCCTACCGGATTCCAAGCTTCTGGTCCGCCACCTGGGCGAACTCGTCGGTGTAGGTCTTGCTCGGGTCGACGCTCGACACATCCGTTCCGATGACCTTCTCCGTCTCTGCGACGGTGGCCGGGCCGGTTGTCGGCATGATGCCGTCTGGCAGGTACTGGCCCTTGTCCTCGGTGAGCGCCGTTACGTAGTCGGCCTCCGAGATCAAGTCGTTGGACACGTAGTCCGGCGGCATCTTCGCGGCGATCTCCTCCGGTGTGTGGGTGTGAATCCACTGCATGGTCGCCACCAGTGCGGTGACCACGCCTTGGACCTCGGTCTTGTGCGAGTCGACCCAGTCCGTCTTGGCGAGCGCCGTTGCGGCCGGCCAGGCGCCGCCGAGTGCCTGAGTGGCGCCCGCGGTGGTGGCCAGGTCGACAGCGGAGTACGCGAGCCCCTTCTTCTCGAGGGCCGCGACCGTCGGCTGGGTGGTCATCACGCAGTCGGCTGAACCCTGTTGGATCGCGGCGATGGCCGTCGACCCGGCTCCAACCGCCAGCGTGTGGTAGTCCGAGTGGGAGACGCCGCCCTTCTCGGCGATGAACTGGGTCAGCTCATCGGTGCCGGACCCCAGGTCGGTCACACCCATCGTCTGGCCCTTGAAGTCGGCACCCGAGTGCACGTCCGCGTCGGTCGCACACATCTCGCGCTCCCCCGGAGCGCCGCCGAGCTGTACGACGCCCTCGACGGCCTTGCCCTGGGCCTGGAAGTCGAACGAGTGGATGTACCACGCGCCGGCCATGTCGACCTGCCCCGAGGCCATCGCGTCCTCGGCCCCGACGCCACCGTCGACCTCGTCGGAGAGCTGCACGTCGACGCCGTACTTCTGGTAGAAGCCGAGCTGCTTGGCGAGTGTGAACGGCAGGTAGATCTGCTTGTCCAGGCCGCCGACCATGATCTTCACGACCGGCAGGCCGTTCGCGCCGGTCGCGCTGCTGCCGCCGCACGCCGTGAGTGGACCGGCCAGGCATGCGGTGACCGCCACGGCGGTCAGGGTCTTCCTCAACATGTGCGCACTTCCTTTTTTGGGTGAGTGGTTGGGAATCTCAGACGCCTGACCAGTTGGACTGGTCGGTGGGACGCCACGAGAGGAGTCGCTTCTCGACGAGACCGATCAGGAACTCGGCGCCGAGGGTGATCACCGCGATGACGAGCATGCAGGCGAACACACCGTTCGGATCGAAACGGTTCTGCGAGGTGCGGATGATCAGACCCAGACCTCGTTGTGCGCCCAGGACCTCGCCGACCAGCGCACCCACGATCGCGAATCCGAACGCGGTGTGCAGACTGGCGGTGATCCAGGTGAGCGCCGACGGCACGGTCACGTGCCGCACGATCTGCAGTGGAGAACCGCCGAGGACCTTGGCGTGGGCCACGATGTTCCGGTCCACCTCCCGCACGCCCTGGAAGGCGTTGAAGAAGACCACGAAGAACACCAGGACGGCGGCGAGCAGGACTTTGGGCGTACTGCCGACGCCGAAGGCGACGATGAAGATCGACCCGAGGACGATGCGCGGGATCGCGTTCACCATCTTGATGAACGGCCCGAGCACGTCGGCCAGGAATGCGCTCTGCCCAAGGAGGACTCCGAGGAGCACGCCGGCGATGGCGCCGCAGAAGAAGCCGTACACGGCCTCCTTCATCGTGGTGAGGATGTCGAACCAGAACGAGCCGTACGACGTGCCGTGCTGGAACAGCTCGATCGTGCGCTGCCAGACCAGGCTCGGCCGACCGAAGAAGAACGGGTCGACGAGCGGGGTGGACCAGCCCTTCGGAGTCCAGCCGGTGCAGAGCTGCCAGCCGCCGAGCGCTACGCCGACGAAGGCGAGGCGAGCCAGCCAGACCAGGGCGCTACGGCGCCAGCGCAGGCGGCGCGCCGACGCGGACGCCGCCTTGTCGGCAGCGGCGAACCGGTCGTCAGTGGTCTCTTCGCGGCGGGCCGCGGGGATCGTCGTGCTCATGCGGGCACCGCCGAAGACCGGGCGTACGCTCGCTCGACCTCGTCCTTGAGGGACTCCCAGATACCGTGCTGGATCTCCAGGAAGCGCTGGTCGTAGCGAAGCTCCTGGACTGCACCGCGTGGGCGCGGCAGGTCGATGTCGCACGTGGCCTTCACCGATCCGGGGCCGGCTGTCATGACGATCACCCGGTCGGCGAGCGCGACCGCCTCATCGAGGTCGTGGGTGATGAACAGGACCGACGGCCGCAGCTCCTCCCACAGTGCGATCAGCTCGGTCTGCATGATCGCCTTCGTCTGCACGTCGAGGGCTCCGAACGGCTCGTCCATCAGCAGGATGTCGGGCTCGTTGATCAGCGCAGCCGCCATCGCGACGCGCTTGCGCATGCCGCCCGACAGCTGGTGTGTGTAGTGGTCCTCGAAGCCGGCGAGGCCGACCCGCCGGAGCCAGTCGCGCGCCTTGGCAGCGGCCTGCCTCTTCGAGCTGCCGCTAAGGATCGGGCCGAGCATCACGTTGTGGAGCACCGACTTCCAGGGCAGCAGCGCGTCGGCCTGGAACATGAAGCTCACGCCCGGCGTGACGCCCCTGACCTCCTTGCCGCCGACCATGACCGAGCCCACGCTGGGCCGGTCGAGGCCGGCAACCATGCCGAGAGTCGTGGACTTGCCGCAGCCGGTCGGGCCGACGATCGCGCAGAACTGTCCCGGCTCGACCGTGAACCTGGTGTCCCTGAGGGCCGTGAAGGCCGACCCCGAGGGAGTCAGGAACCGCTTGGTCAGTCCGGTGACCTCGATACGGGCGCCTTCCCGTTGGGCACTCGTGGGTCGTGTTGACGGGGACGACATTGGACTCTCCTAGCGTCTCGGGTGGGGCGAACCAGGACGCTAGGTATGACCGCCGTCACACGAAAACCTTGTGTGCGCAAGTCGCGGTATTGCCGATTTGGCAGAGTTTTGTGCGTTCTTCCCGCTGCTCCACGACTGGTCGCGGTGACGACCGGCACTCACAATGGGGGGATGCCCGTCATGGCGCGCCGGCTCTCGACGCAGATCTTCGCCGCGCAGCTGATCATCTTGATCGCCACGGTGGTGATCGGGTTCGCCCTGTTCGCGCGCCAGGCACGGTCGACGCTGGACCACCAGTACCAGCAGCGCTCGGTCGCCATCGCATCCACCGTCGCCGGTATGAGAGACGTGCGCGAGTGCTTGTCGAACTCAGCCGACTGCCAGGAGCCGTTGCAGGATCTCGCCGACCGCGTGCAGACGGAGACGGGCGCGACGTACGTCGTCATCTTCAATCGCCACGACATCCGGATGACCCACCCCAACCCCGACATGGTCGGGGTGAAGAACGACGAGCCGCTCGCGGTCCTCGACGGCCGGACCCACATGGGCACCGACGGGGGCACCCTCGGGCTGTCTGCCAACGGCAAGGCTCCGATCTGGGGAGCGAGCGGCGAGCTGCTCGGGGAGGTCTCCGTCGGCGTGCGGGAGTCGACGGTCGCGGACGCGTTGCGGCAGCAGCTGCCGTCGTACGCCGTGTGGTTCCTCCTCGCTCTCAGCGGCGGCGCGATCGCGTCCTGGCTCCTGTCCCGGCGCCTCAAGAAGCGCACGTTCGGCCTCGAGCTCGACGAGATAGCGCTCCTCCTGCGCGAGAGAGAGGCGACGCTGCACGGCATCCGTGAAGGCGTCATCGCCTGCGACCAGGACGACCGGATCACGATGGTCAACGACGAGGCACGTCGACTGCTCGGGCTGGGGATCACCCCCACGGGCGGACGGCTGAGCGAGGTGCTGCCCGACGGACGGCTGCTCGACATCCTGACCGGGAACGAGACGGCCCGAGACGAGGTAGTCCTCACCGACGACTTCGCCCTGGTCGTCAACAAGATGCCGGTGTACCTCGCCGGGCGACCGCATGGCACGGCCATCACGCTGCGCGACCGGACCGAGATCGCGGGCCTGCTGCGCGAGCTCGACGGTGTACGCCGCCTGACCGACACGCTCCGTGCCCAGCACCACGAGTTCACCAACAACATGCACACCGTCGCCGGGCTCATCGAGCTCGGCGAGCACGAGGACGCGCTGGCCTTCCTCACCGACGTGCAGACCGACCAGGCAGCGTTTTCCGACGCCGTCCGTGAGCGAATCTCGGCGACTCCGATCGTCGGCCTGCTGCTGGGCAAGGCCGCCGCGGCCAGCGAACGCGGCGTCGACCTGCGGCTCTCCGAGGACAGCTGGCTCGGCGACACCCCGGAGAAGGTGCATGCCATGACCACGATCGTCGGCAACCTGATCGACAACGCGCTCGACGCCGTGTCGCCGCACGGCGGACGCATCGAGGTCGTGATCTGCGAGGACGAGCAGGAGATCCTGATCGAGGTCGCCGACAACGGCCCGGGCGTGCCCGAGGAGCTGCGTGAGCAGATCTTCCTCGACGGCTTCACGACCAAGCCGGCCCACGACGGCATCCGGCGTGGGATCGGCCTGGCGCTGGTCCACCGCCTGGTCCAGCGGCTCGGCGGCTCGATCGAGGTCGCAGGCGCGCCGGGTGCTCGCTTCGTCATCCGGCTCCCCGTCGGCGTCGGGCACCGACGTCCGCGGGAGGTGCAGTCGGCATGAGCGAGCCGATCCGCACGGTCGTGGTCGACGACGACTATCGCGTTTCCGCGATCCACACTGCGTTCGTCACTCGGAGCCAGGGCTTCGCCGTCGTCGGTACCGCCCACACTGCGGCTGAAGCCGTCACGATGGTCGACGCGGCCAGGCCCGACCTCGTGCTGATGGACGTGTTCCTGCCCGACGGCGACGGCCTCGACGTCGTACGCCAACTTTTGGACGGATCCGACGCACCGGACGTCATCGTCATCACCGCCGCGCGCGAGGTGGCTACCGTGCGCACGGCCATGCAGCTCGGGGCAGTCCACTACCTCATGAAGCCCTTCGGCTTCGCCGCGCTCGACGCACGACTCCAGTCGTACCGCCAGCTCCGCCAACGCATGGCGGATCTGCACGAGGCCGATCAGGCCGAGGTGGACGAGCTTTTCGGGATGCTCCGTCCGCCCAATCCTCATCAGGATCGCCCCGCCAAGGGCCACTCCGCGCCAACGCTCGAGCTGGTCCGACGTGCTGTTGCCGATGGCGGGAACGTGTCGGCCGAGGAGGTCGCCGCCGAGATCGGCATCAGCCGTAGCACAGCCCACCGCTACCTGACCTACCTCGAGCAGCACGGCATCGTCCGACTGGAGCCGCGCTATGGCAATGCGGGACGGCCCAAGAACGGCTACACCCTCGCCCAGCGGTCCTCAGGCCTCGGACGCTGAGCGACCGGACAACCCCACGACACCCAGGCTGCCTGCGCATCCTGAGGTGAACTTTCGGCGCACCTCCGAGATCAACGACAGCCGAACCTACTTTCGGTCCGGCGGTCGCCGATGTCGTGAGACATCACATCGCGGCGGGGTGAGGGCCAGATCCGCAATCCGCTCGTTGACTGTCCAGGATCAGACGAACGACGAGCATCGATGGCTGATTGCCCCCGCGGACCCGGTCCGGTGGCGTTCTCGACCCAGGACACCCCATCGATGGGGAGACCCATCAAGATGTCGACGAGCTGGATCTCTTCCTCCTCGGCCCGCTGCTGTCGTTCGTACAAGGTGAGCACGACGCCCGGAACCGGGCTTCCGACGGCCGGCGACCACGCGCATCCTTGAACCATGACAGACACCCCGGAACCGCGAAGCATGGTCGTACCGCTGACCGCGTTCACTGCGGGTGCGGTCGTCGCTGTTCTCCTCGGGGTGTTTGGGAAGGTGCACAACCCGACAATCAACGGGACGACGACGCTGGGCTTCACCACCGTCATCGACATGAAGGTCGTGCTCACCACGGCGATCGGGGTGCTCGCGGTCCTCCAGGTCATCGGCGCACTGTGGCTGTACGGCAAGCTCCACATCCGGGCGCCGTCGTGGCTGGGTGCGGCGCACCGCATCTCCGGAGCGACTGCGCTGCTGCTGTCGGTGTTCGTCGCGTACCACTGTCTGTGGGCGCTCGGCCTCGAGACCGGCCGATACCCCGGCGGTCTGAAAGTGCCGATGCGGACGGTCGTGCACGGCGTCCTCGGCTGCGCGGTCTTCGGCGCCGTCGTCGTGAAGGTCGCCGCGGTCCGGTCTCGGCGCGCGCCTGGCTGGTTCCTGCCCGTGGCCGGTGGCCTGCTGTTCGCCCTGCTCATCGCCGTCGTGCTGACCTCGGCGGGCTGGTACCTCGACACGTTCGGCTGGCCGGGTACGGGCGGCTACTGACGAAGCCCACTTCAGGCATGCGCACGGTGCGGGCGCAGTGGAGGGCTCAGAGATCTGCGCGCGGTCGACGGAGGCAACCGAGGTGTCGCCGTTGTGGGGATTCTCAGGCGCTCGGCGCATCGTCTGCGCCGGATACCTGGTCCCGGGCGCAGGCGATCAGCCCTGCAAGGTCGAGACCGTACGTCGGTCCCGCAGCCTGCTCGTACGCCTCCAGGCGGTCGGCTGCACGCTCGACGAGCCGGGAGGCTCCAACAGCGTTGCCGCGCGCCTGGTGGGTCAAGCCCACACACAGCTGGGCCAGCCCCTGCCACAGCTCGCGTTCCTCGTCCGGGCACGACTTCCACCGGACCTCGAGAGCCTCATGCGCCGCGAAGGGTCGGCCAGCGTCCAACAGGCCGCGGGCGTACACCAAGGTCGCCTCCGGGGCCAGCGGTTCTTCCGAGATGGGCTCGACGCCGGCTGCGCCATAGGGCAACGGGCGTCCGAGCGCGTCGCGAGGTCGAGCCTGTTGGGCTCGCCCTTGCTCGTTCCGATCGCGATCGCTGGTCACGTCAGGCCGCCTAACCAGCGTCAGCAGGACGGCGCGAGGAGCACTCCGACCGCGTCTGGCCGATAGTCATCGCAGGGTGGCGGCGAACGAGGCCGGCCGGTGACTCCTCCCGCATTGTTTCCCTCCCGTCAGGGACCTTGATCGGTCCCAGGGCGCCCAGTGTCCTGACCCCCACCATACGGATCCGGACAGCTCGCTGAGCACGGCCGTCGTGCTGGCCATTCGGCGCCCGGTACTCGCAGCACCCGGGTCCTGTCGCAATACCCCACACTGAACGCGCCCCCTTGCGGTCTTTCCGCCGCCAGTCGGCTGGCGCGACTCGACGAACGACGCCGGCTCTTGGGCGAGGCTCACGTTGTGAGCTGCGGGAAGAAGCCGACGGCGTCGGCGGTTGCCGCAGCATGAAGAAGATCGGCTTCCTGTCCTTTGGCCATTGGAATCCCTCTCCGCACTCGCAGGCGAGGACCGCATCGGACGTGCTGCTGCAGTCCATCGACCTCGCGGTCGCTGCCGAGGAGGTCGGCGCGGACGGCGCCTACTTCCGCGTGCACCACTTCGCTCAGCAGCTCGCCTCGCCGTTCCCGCTTCTTGCGGCGGCGGGCGCACGGACAAGTCGCATCGAGCTCGGCACCGGTGTCATCGACATGCGCTACGAGAACCCGCTCTACATGGCCGAGGACGCCGGCGCCGCTGACCTGATTGCCGGCGGGAGGCTGCAGCTCGGCATCAGCCGGGGGTCACCGGAGCAGGTGATCGAGGGCTACAAGTACTTCGGCTACGACCCGGGCGAGGGCAACGACCACGCCGACATGGCGCGGCAGCACGCCCGGGTGTTCCTCGAGGTGATCGACGGGCAGCGGTTCGCCGAGCCGAACCCGCGACCGATGTTCCCCAACCCGCCGGGCTTGCTCGGTATCGAGCCGCAGTCGCCCGGACTACGGGACCGGATCTGGTGGGGTGCCGGCACACGCCAAACTGCCGTCTGGACGGCCGAGCAGGGCATGAACCTGATGAGCTCGACGCTGCTCACCGAGGACACCGGTGTGCCGTTCCACCAACTCCAAGCCGAGCAGATCCACATGTTTCGGGACGCTTGGAAGGATGCCGGCCACGAACGCGAGCCGCGGGTGTCCGTCAGCCGCAGCATCTTCCCGATCGTCAACAGCACCGACCGCGCGTACTTCGGCGCGGAGTCGCGCAGTGAGGACCAGGTCGGGTTCATCGACGGAGGCGCAGCCCGATTCGGCAAGACGTACGCCGGGGAGGTCGACCAGCTCGTCAAGGATCTCGCCGGGGACGAGGCGATCACCGCTGCCGACACGCTGCTGCTGACGATCCCGAACCAGCTCGGCGTCGACTACAACGCGCACCTGCTGGACAGCATCGTCCGGTACGTCGCACCGGAGCTGGGCTGGCGGTGACGTTGACCGCCGGCCCGAGCTCCAGGATGTTGAATGACGTCTGAGTGCGGGACCACAGACGTTGTCCCAGTCGGGCCGCCAGGTGTCACGCGGATCACATCACCCCAGTGATGACTCGCACGGCTTCGCCGGAGGCGGAGGTTCCGATCGACGACCAGGCTTGCAGGTCGCGTGCGGCGAAGACCGTGCGTTAGATCGGCGCCTGCCGGCCGCGCGCGAAGCGCCCCCACATGCCGTTGAGAGAGCGACCGGGACCGCCGCATCTTGCACGTAGTTGTCACCGAGGCTGATCTTGGCCAGAGTGGATCACAACGACTTTGGAGGGCACCGTCATGGCCTCGAAACCCGTCGTCTTCATCCACGGTCTCTGGCTGCACGCGACCACGTGGGATCCTTGGGTCGAACTCTTCCGCGAGGCCGGGTACAGCCCTCTTGCGCCCGGCTGGCCCGGCGAGCCCGACACGGTCGCCGAGGCTCGAGAGCATCCCGAGCGCGTAGCCAACATCGGCATCAACGACGCGACGGGACACTACGCCGACATCATCGACGGCTTGGACGACCCTCCCGTGATCATCGGTCACTCCTTCGGAGGACTCATCGCCGAGAAGCTCCTAGGCCAAGGGCTCGGAGCAGCTGCGATCGCCATCGACCCTGCGCAGATCAAGGGCGTGCTTCCGCTCCCACTCGCCCAGCTGCGTGCTGGTTTACCTGCGCTGGGAAACCCGAGCAATCTTCACAAGGCGGTCTCCCTCAGCCAGAAGGAGTTCCGGTTCGGCTTCGGGAACGCACTCAGCGAGGAGGAGTCCGATCAGCTATACGAGAAGTGGACGATCCCCTCACCGGCCAGACCGCTGTTCCAGGCTGCCGCTGCCAACTTCGTGATGCACTCCCAGGCCAAGGTGAACACGGCCAACGAGAACCGCGGACCGCTCCTCCTCGTCTCGGGACTTGAAGACCACACCGTTCCCGACGTGGTCACCCGCTCGACGTTCAAGCAGTACCGCGACTCCGCGGCGGTCACCGAGCTCAAGCAGTTCGAGGGTCGCGGCCATTCGCTGACCATCGACAGCGGCTGGAAGGAAGTGGCCGACGCCATCCTGGCCTGGCTAAAGACCAACGGCCTCTAGACCGAGCGGAATCGTCGGACCTGGTCAAACACCAGTGCCCACCAGCGGCGAGGCCCGGCCGGTTCTGGGCGGTTGCGCTCGCGCGGATCTGTCGCTGATGGTGTGGTCATGCCAACGAGCGGTTCTTGCGAGGATGCCGTCGTGAAGCCTTTTCAGCGCGGTCGTCGCGCAGACCAGGTGTGAATCGTTTTCGACGAGAGCGAGGGCGCGCCGGAAGTGGTCCTTGGAGTGTTCGGGACTCGGAACGCTGCGCAGCACTTCTTCGACTCCCTCGACTCCAGTGACTTCGAGGGCGCCGCGCTTGGCCACTACGTCGTCCCATGGACGTTCCGCGACGGAAGCAGGAAGCACACGTCATAGGACGCGCTCATCTCATGGGTTCTAGCCGGGCTTCTTGTGTGATGGGAGGCTCGGTTCCGGTAGCGGCTGGCGGGTCAGCACTCGCACTTATCTGACCCCTGAGGTCTGGCGGCAGACTGTGCGCCCGCTGGTCGTGAGGAGACGGTGACCGCTGCTGGGATGACGTGCCGATGAGCACTGTGACCATGAGATCGCTGGGAGTCTCCTCCGCGCTGCTGCGTGCTGCCGGGCAGATCGCCATCGCGACGAAGGAGGCAGTCGTTGTTGTTCGTGGGTGACGACTGGGCCGAGGACCACCACGACGTGGAGCTGGTCGACGAGGCCGGCACGGTCTTGGCACGCAAGAGAAGGCCTGAGGGGCTGGCCGGCGTGACCGGCCTGCACGCGTTGATCGGCGAGCACCTGCCGGACCCGGGCGATGACCCCGACCCACACCCGCAGGTGGTGGTCGGGATCGAGACCGAGCGCGGCCCCTGGGTCGCCTCGCTGGTCGCGGCCGGGTACACCGTGTATGCACTCAACCCCAAGTCGGTGGCGCGGTCGGGAACGGCACTCGACCCCGGGGGCGAAGTCCGATGCCGCGCATGTACACCTGATGGCGGAGATCGTCAGGCTGGACCGGGCCGCGCACCGCCCGGTCGCCGGTGACACGGCGCTGGTCGAGGCCATCCAGCTGGCGGCCCGGTCCCACCAGGACCTGGTCTGGGAACGCACCCGGCACGTGCTGCGGCTGCGGTCGGCGCTGCGGGAGTTCTATCCGGCCGCACTCGTCGCGCTTCCGGAGCTGGATTCTCCCGATGCGCTGGAGTTGTTGGGCAAGGCGCCCGACCCGGACACCGGTGCCCGATTCTCACGCCGAACCATCGCCGCGGTCTACGCACGTGCGAACCGGCGCGACCCCGCCGCACGGGCCGAGAAGACATGGCGAATTCTGCGCGCCGACGAGTTGCGGCAGCCCGCCCCGGTCCAGGCATCGTTCGCAGCGATCACCACCAGCGAGGCAGCGATCATCGCCGCGTTGAACCAGCAGATCGAGGCGCTGGGGAGGGTGGTGGCCGACCATTTTGGCCAGCACCCGGCAGCTGAGATCCTCACCAGCCTGCCGGGGCTGGGCGTCATCCTCGGGCCCGACTGCTGGGCGAGTTCGGCGACGCCTCTCGCCGATACGTCGACGCCAAGTCCCGCAAGGCCTACGCCGGCACCGCGCCGGCCAGCAGACCCGTGCGCCCGGGACGGCCCCGGGCGACGAATCGGTCCCGATGGGCGCTGCCGGCTTCGACGGCCCCGCCGGGTGGCAGGTGCCCGGCGGCGAGGTCATTGTGTCCACCACCGGCGACCTGATCGCACGCTGGCTGTCTCGCAGCGATGCGGCGGAGCTCCGCGCCGGCCCGCGACGGTGGAACCACTCCAGAGATACGTGGTTGTCTCCGTAGTCCTGGCGAGGGCAGAGGACCTCCGGGGGCGCGAGGATCGATGTCGGACGTGAATACTCGACGCGGAATCCCTGGAGTTGTGCCGCTGTGTTGATCCCCCGACAGCCACCCGGTCTCTTGATGGTTTCGCTCGTCCCCGAGACCCCCTGCCTGTTGCTCGCCCTCAGGGGCGAGCTCGACCTGAGCAGCGAGCACCAGGTGCCCGGAGATCACTACGCGGATCGGCCGGACCTGACCACGGTCCTGATCGACCTCGGTGACCTCACCTTCTGTGACTGCAGCGGCCTGAGGAGGTTGTTGAACTTCCGGGAGACGCATGTGGCCCAGGGCCGGGCGGTCGAGGTCGTCCGTGCCAACCCATTCATCCGGCGGCTGGTGCACCTGTGCGAGCTCACCGACCGGCTGCAGGTCGAGGGTGCTGCCGATACGCCCGCGTGATCCAGGCCGAGGGAGGCCTCGGGGTCGGGCAACGTGTGGACGGCCGGAACGCCGCGCTTGGCTGTGACGGTCGGTAAAGCCGCCACGCGATGCAGGCCGGGAGCTAGGTTCGGTCGGTCCCGAGCGTCGGGTCGCCTCTCGATTGCTCGGCAAGCCAGCTGGCGACCTGTGCGCGTGAGGTCATGCCCAGCTTGCTGAGGATGTGGTCGACGTGTGACTCGACCGTGCGCAGTGAGATGACGAGGCGAGTGGCGATGTCCTTGTTGGTCAGTCCTTCGGCCAGGAGATGAGCGATCTCGTGCTCGCGCCGCGTCAGCACGCCGGTGCTCGCCGTGCTTCGGCGCCCCCGTCCTTGCCACCCGCTGGAGTCTTGTTCGCCAAGGGCGAGCGTCACCGCCTGCTCGAAGGAGTAGGCAGCGCCCTCGGCGAACGCCGGGTCCAGCTCCGCTTCGCCCACGGCCTGGCGGATCCTTTGGGCAGACCGTTGGTCGAACATCCCGTACGCGTTCGTCTCGTCGACCTTCGCGCCGCTGGTCCTCCACACGGCCTGCGAGGCGCCCATGAGCCGCGCCGCGGCGGCGTCGGGGGATGCGAAGGCGGCACACCAGGACAACGCCTGGACGCCGAAGCTGATGCCGGTCAAGTCGTTCATGGTCATGAATAGCCTCACCGACTCGCGCAGCGTCGCGGTTGCACTGTCGTAGAGGCCGGCCCGCCACTGGTGGATACCGACGCTCCAGAGAGCGTAAGCCTTCGAAGACAGCGCACCGTGGCGTTCAGCCAAGGCCAGTGCCTGCTGGCTGAACTCCCCCAGACGTGGGTCGTCGAGGAAGAACGTGGCGGCTGAGAGCAAGATCAGCGTGTCGAACTCGCCGAGCGGGTCCCCGGTCGCGCGGAACTCGGCCCGGGCCTCCTCGAGCAGCTCGACAGCCGCGGCCAGGTCCCCGTGGTACAACATTGCGTGCCCACGGCACTCCTTGATCCTGGCGTGCAGCAGCTCGTCGTCGAAACGGTCCGCGAGCTCCCGACACTCGTCCAACATCACGGCGGTCTTGTCGAACTCGGTGGCGAACATGGCCAGATAGCTGGCCGCCCACAGGCCGTAGGCCCGGCTCGGCGTGGGCTCCGGGGCAAGCCTGAGCGCCTGCAGCATGTACCGATAGCCCTCCCGGAGGAAGCCGGCGAACCAGAAGTTCCACATCGGAGCCGCGATGTCCAGCGCGGCGGCCGCTTGTCCCGGCTCCTGGAGGCAGAACTCCAGTGCCGCCCGTACGTTCTCGTGTTCGCGGCGTAGCCGGATCATCCAGCCCGCCTGTTCCGGGCCGAAGCACTCGGCGGCGTACCGCCCAGCCATGCCGCGGTAGTGGTTGCGGTGTCGAGTCCGCACGAGGTTGACGGAGTCGAGCCCGGGGAGACGGGACGCGCCGTACTGCCTGATCGTCTCGAGCATCTGGTAACGGGCCGCCGTGTGGTCGCCGGCAAGCTGCCGAGTGATGATCGACTTGTTGACCAGGTTCGCCAGCAGGCCGAGGACATCGGCCCGGTCGAGCCCCTCGGCCGAGCACACCGCCTCCGCCGCCTCGAGATCGAAACCACCGGCGAAGACGGACAGTCTGGCCCACAGCAGCCGCTCTGCCGGCGAGCACAGGTCGAAGCTCCAGGCGATGGCGGCGTCAAGCGCTCGTTGTCTGGCCGGCACCGCCGGTCTGACCGCCGTCAGCAGTCGGAACCGGTCCGCCAAACGGTCCAGCATCTGCTCCGGGGACAGGACGCGCAGCCAGACCGCCGCGAGCTCGATCGCGAGGGGGATGCCGTCCAGCCGCCGGCACAGCTCCGTGACTGCCGCCCTGTTCCCGTCACTGATCGTGAACTCCGGCGTCACCGCGACGGCGCGATCCAGGAGGAGAGCCACCGACTCGTAATGCGTCGCGTCGCCCGCCTCCACCCGCGACTCCCCGTCCGGTGTGCTCAACGGCGGCACGACGAGGATCTGCTCGCCCCCCACGCCGAGCACGTGGCGGCTGGTGGCCAGGACCCGCAGACCGGGAGCAGCCGTGAGCAGCTTGCTCACCATCACCGCGACCGCGTCGGAAAGATGCTCGCAGTTGTCGAGGACCACGAGGAGTTGCTTGCGCTCGAGGTAGTGCGCAAGATCGGCCGTGGGGTCCGCCGAGACCTGACGAAGCTCCAGCGCGCTCGCCATCGAGTGCGGAACGAGCTGCGGGTCGTGCAGAGCCGCCAGCTCGACGAACCAGACGCCGTCAGGGAACGTGCGGCGCAGCTCGGCGGCCATCCGCATCGCGAGCCGGGTCTTGCCGACGCCGCCGACCCCGGTCAGCGTCAGCAACCGACTCCGGGCCAACAGCCGACGGGTCTCGGTCAGTTCCCGCCGTCGACCCACGAAGCTCGTGACCTCGGCAGGCAAGAGGCCGCGCTCGCTTGGCACGCGTTCGGTACCGGCCATGCGTCTTTCGCCTCCGCACGCCCCCGGTCGAAGCGGTCCGGTAGCCACTCACCCACTGCCGGGAGTCCACCCCCGTGAGCCACCGCCGACAGCGTCAGTCTAAGCCGGTGGAAGGCGATGTGGCTGGGTTGGAACCTCGCCGTTTCCCGAGAGATGCGCGTGACTGCGCCGCATCACGGCTGACTGCAATGTCCAAAGATGCTGTTCGGATCCCATGGGCAGTTCAGCTGCTCTGTGGGGGTCGGACATGACTCGGTCCGCTACTGCAGGGTCAGGTCACCCGTCGCTTCGGTGGCTCCCTGATGGGTAACCACCAGTGCCCCGCGTCGGTGGCGCCGCTGGTCATCTGGATGTGCAGGGGGCCGCTGGGCCTCGGGCGCCTACAGGCGCTGTGAACCATCCATCGTTGCCCGCGCCATTCTCTTCAGCGTGATGTCCAGGCGATCCCCGTAGACGCCGAGCACCGGGTGGTGGGTCTGCTGCACGATCAGACGCGGCTAGGTTCGGCGCGTGGAGCGGATCTGCGAAGCCTGCGGGGCAGCGGACTGCTGTACTGCGACATGCACGATGCCGATCTGTGCGCTTGGTGTGACCGGAGGCTGAGCAGCATCTGCGGAGACTCGCAGTGCCCGCACTGCCCCGGCCGACCCGAGCGACCGAGTGGGTGCAGCCACGATGAAGACCACTGGGATCTCTTCGCCTGACCACCGGTCGTGCCGCTGATAGGGCACACCAACCTGCCGATGTGTGCGCAGGATCAGTCGAGGACTTTGACGTCCATCTCGTACTTACCGGTGGGGCTGCCGCACCGGTCGTCCCCGAATGCCTTCGAAGGCTCTCATCGCGGGAAGGTCGTAGTTGCGGATGACCCGCCCTTGGGCCCGGGCCCGATCTACACGTTGAGCGACTGCGATGCCCCGCACGGCGTCGTCGGGCATGTCCCTCGGGGGTTCCACGTGCGCCACCCGAGTTGCCCACGCCCACCCTTGTCGGCTTAGGGGAACATCGTCAGGCATGTGCCGATACGCCGTACAGAAGGACTTGCTGGAGGTTTTGGGCGGACTCGTGGCGACGTCGTGACCGCACGCTGAGAGGCTGAGTCCTAAGACCAGGCCAAGGCAAACGATTAGCCGTCGTCACACAGTCTTATCCACGCGCAGATCGTGACATGGGGGCTTTAGTCGTGAGGGTCGAACAGCGAATGTCCCAGGTGCCTCTCATGACGCTGATGGGGCCACGAACGTGCCGATGAGCGTGCCCTCAGATCGAGGCGCGAACCGCGACGTGGAGGGTGGATGAGGTCGCGAACGCGAAAACCTGACCCTGCGGGGAGAAGCCGCAGGCTCGTGGCTCCTCATCGTCATGGACAGTGATCAGGCTGCCATCGGCCCCAGACAGTGCCGCGCCCCCTTCGGGGTCCGTCTCCACCGTTGGGTTGGCTGGGATGGGGTGTGACGAGCACTCAGCCTGATGCGGCAACCACCAACTCAGCGAGGAGGCCGATCCCGCCTCTGATCTGGTCGGTAGTCGTGTTGCCGAAGCCGATGACCAGCGCGGGCGGCCAATCCCGGATGCGTGCGTCATCGTCGGGCACGACCCGATAGTCACTCAGACCGCGCACCGCGACTCCAGCGTCGGCCGCCATGGCAACGACTTGGTGCTCGTCGACCCCGGTCGGCAGTCTGAGCAGGGCGTGGTGGCCGGCGTCGAGGCCGGTGATGGTGGCGTCTTCCAAGCTCTCGGCGACTGCAAGGACCAGGGCGTCGCGACGCGCGCGATAGCGGTCCCGGACCCTGCGTAGGTGCCGGTCAAAACGACCGGTCTCGATGAGCCGGGCCAGCGCCAGCTGATCGAGCTGGGGGACGCCCCGGCTGGTGAGGTGCTGCTCGGTGCGGATGGCGTCGCGGAACCGCGGTGGTGTGAAGACCCAACCGATGCGGAGGGCCGGCGCCAGAGTCTTGCTGACCGATCCCAGCGCCACGACGCGGTCGGGGGCAAGGCCCTGGAGAGATCCGACGGGCTGCCGGTCGTAGCGGAACTCGGCGTCGTAGTCGTCCTCGAGGATCACCCCGTCGACCTCATGGGCCCACTGCACGAGCTCCTGGCGACGCGCCGCGCTCAGCACCGCTCCGGTCGGGCACTGGTGGGCGGGCGTGAGCAGCACGGCGCGGGCGCCGCTGGCGCGCAGCCCATCGACGCAGACCCCCTCCGCGTCCACGGCAACACCGCAGACCCGCATGCCCTGGCGCCGCGCGATCTGGTCGTGGTCGCGTGGCCCCGGGTCTTCAAGTCCGATCAGCGTGATGCCGTGCGCGACGAGAGCAGCAAGGACGAGGTTCAGCCCCTGGCGGAACCCGCCCACGACGACCGTGTTCGCGGCGTCGGCGCACCCGGCGCGCACCCGGCGGTGGTACCCCGCCAGCACTTCACGTAGGTGGGCGTCGCCCTCGACGGTGCCGTCGCCGAGAGCGGCAGCCGATACCGCCTTGGTGGCATCGCCCAGTGCCCACACCCAGTCCCGGGTCGGAAAGGAACGCAGGTCGGGGATCCCGTATCCGAAGTCGATCCTCGGCGCAGGACGCACCTCAAGCACCTCGGTCGAACCCTGGTCATCGTCCCCGGTGAAAGCACTTGCCACTCGGGTGCCCGAGCCGACGGTGGAGACGACGTACCCCTCCGCCAGCAGCTGCTCGTACGCCGACACCACCAGGCCGCGAGAGACGCCGAGCTGGTCCGCCAACTGTCGGGTCGAGGGCAGCCGCTCGCCATGGCGCAGCATCCCGGACCTGATCGCGCGCCGAAGCGCGTCCTGGACCTGCAGACCCAACGGCCTCCCGGCGGACCGGTCAACCGACAGTGCGAGGCCCGGCACAACGCCGGAGAAATCGACCGTCACCCGGGGATGCTATGCCGCAATCACGCGAAATGGACCACTGCGCATGGATCGAAATGGATCTTCCATGCGGACCGATTTGGGCAAACACTGACTCCACAAGACGAACCCGCTCGGCAGAGCGGGTCATGATCACCCGCGATGCCAGCGCCGGCCCGCTCCCATGGGTCGACTGAGGAGGACAGCATGAGTGACGACCAGATCGACCTTGCCGCGACCATCAGGCCGATCCTGGTCGCCGAGTTGGTCGCCGAGGGCCAGCCGATGCCGGTTTACGCCCACGTCATCGACCATCCCGAAGCTCGCGTGCTCGTCGACACCGGACTGACCCGACGACACCCGGCCGCAGCCGACCTCGAGCCACGCCCGATCCCCCTGGACGCGCAGCCCGACTTCAGCGTGAAGGACATCGACATTGTCGTGAACACCCATCTGCACTTCGACCACTGCGGCGGAAACCATCTCTTCGCGGGCAAACCGATCTACGTCCAGCGCAGCGAGCTCGAGGACGCGCGCACCCTGGACGACTACATCAGGGAATGGGTGGACGCACCAGGGACGCAGTACGTGCCAGTCGACGGCGAGCTCGAGCTGCTGCCGGGGCTGCGGCTCGTCCCTGCGCCGGGCCACACGCGAGGTTCACAGGTGGTGGTCGTCGAGACCCGCGGGCGCCCGGTCGTCATCACCGGCGACACGGCGGTGTTCATGGACGACCTCGACCGGCCACGGACAGAGGGGCAGCGTCTGGTGCGCGCACTCGATCCTGAGCTGGCATGGCTCTCCCACCAGCACGAGCCATGGCGACCGCCGGTGAACCAGCACGCATGACCACAACGGCGCAGTCACTCCGGAGCCCGGTCACCAGCCGACTCTCCATCCCCCAGATTCTTGAAGACCTACTCCTCAGCGCGCCGGCCAACGGGCGCAATCCTCGGCCGACCACGCCGCACCGGCCGGAGGCCGACTCTGCCGCATGGTGTGCGCGTCAGCGCGCGCGGATCTGCCGCTGATAGGGCGCACCAACCTGCCGATGAGCGTGCGCCGGCTGTTGCGTCTGGGAACGGGGCTCCCCTAGTACGACAGGTGCCCGCCCGCGTGGATCTGGAGCTGGAACAGCTTGGGTGGCTTGTTCTGGCTGCATCCGACGAGGGCTACGTGCAGCCGGTACTTGCCGCCGCCGGACACCTGGCTGTACCTGCCGGTGCCAGCGACTGCCGTCCAGGTGCCGTGCTCGGCGAACGTGCCGTAGCAGGTGCGCTTGTCGAAGTGGTGGGATCCACCCGCCCTCTTGTGTCGGATCTTCACCGATCCCTTGGGAAAGATGAACCGGTCGGTGTGCCCGTTGATCTGCTTGTCGGTGCCTCTGGCGTGGATCGTGCCGAATCCAAGCAGGATGCCGCCGGGCTGGGCGTCATTGTTGCTCAAGAGCAGGAACAGTTGGTGCCCCGCTGTTCTGCCGGCGTCGTGGCCTCCCGTCGCGACGGCGGAAGGGACGCTCAACAGCGCCCCAGTCAGCACCAGTACCAGGGCGAGAAGACGCACGCGTGTGTTCATGTGACTACCTCTCAGTTCCGCTCCATGAGGGCCTGATTGACCCGGTCGATCCGGGTCTCTTCGGACCCACGATTCGCCCAAATGTCCGGGGTTTCGTCCCCCACATTGGGGAGCAGGACGTCACTTCGGGGTGTTGCTTCGACCCTTGGAACGTGATGCTCACTTTGATCGGGGGAGCGCCCGGTCTATTGGTCACGCACCACCTGGCCGGTCGCACACCCGAGGAAGATGCACTCTCATGCCGCTGATGGCGCGCCTCTGGCGATGAGCCAGCACTGTTCACCCCAATCCCGGTGCGTGTTGCAGGACGTGGGCCAAGGGCGGGCCCGGTGCTGGCAGGGCGCCGACTGTAGTCCCAGTACGGTCCGGTGAGGACGCGCTGCGCATCAAGGGAGGGCAACGAGATGAGACCGCTTCGATACTCGATCAACGTCACACTCGACGGCTGCTGCCATCACGAGGCAGGGCTCCCCCCGACGAGGAGTCGATGCGTTACTGGACCGCTGAGATGGAACGCGCCGACGCCTTGCTGTTCGGCCGGGTGACCTACGAGATGATGGAGTCGGCGTGGCGGCAGCCGGCCACCGGCACGTGGCCTGACTGGATGGATGAGTGGGAGATCCCGTTCGCCGAGGCCATCGACCGGACGAGGAAGTACGTCGTGTCCAGCACGCTGCCCTCGGTCAACTGGAATGCCGAGCTGGTGCGAGGCGACCTGGGGCAAGCGGTTCAGCGGCTCAAGGAGGAGCCAGGCGAGGGCCTGTTCGTGGGTGGCGTGACGCTCCCCCTGGCGTTGGCAGATCTGGGAATGATCGACGAGTACGTGTTCCTCGTGCAGCCGGTCCTTGCCGGACGCGGGCCGACGTTGCTCGCCGGTCTGCGCGAGCGCATCCAGCTCGAGCTCGTGGATCGCCATGAGTTCGGGTCGGGGGCGATCGCCCTGCGATACCGGCCCACGAGTGACGGCTCGAAGTGACGTGTCCTGGCACGTTGGCTGGTGCCTCGCGACGGAACGAACCTGATCCAGCGCCTCAACGAGAGTGAGCCCCCACCTCGTCACCCTTCGCGATCCGTCGGGCGCATTGACCGTCGTCAGGCTGAGCTAGACAGGTCCGAGATCAACCGATCTCCATCTGCTGGTACGCGGGCGTGAGCTCGTCCCAGCGTGCCTTCCAGCCGGGCGCCCCGGCCTCGGAGCTCCAGCCCTCCGGATGGACCGGGCCGTCGACCTCCAGCGACCGACCGAGATCCTCGAGGTGGACGCGCCAACCAGAGGCGTGGAACGGGAGGTGCGTGATCGGAAGGCCGCGCTCCTCGACCACCAGCCGGGTCTTGGAACCCTCCTCGGTCAGCCACGCCTCGATCTCCCCCTCGTCGTCGGTACCCGGCTCCGTCGTCAGCAGCAGGTGGTGGGGCGCATCGCACACCTCGATGCGCGCCGGACCGGTCCAGCTGCTCGTGAAGACAGCCTGGATCGTGCCGCCGACCCGCAGGTCGCCATCGACCCGGGCGATCCAGCGGGCCAGCCGCTCGGGCGTCGTACACGCCTGCCAGAGGTCGCCGATGTCCGTGTCGTACAGGTCCTCGACCCGGACTGCTCCGCGGGTCTCGTCGAGCGTTCGCATCGTCGCGATCGTGGTCATCGTCGTGCCTTCTTTCCTCTTGCGATCTCGGTATGGAGGGCGTCGAGCCGCTCCCAGAGCCGGCGGTACTCCCCCAGCCACTCGTCGACCTCGACGAGCGCCTCCGGGCGGAGCGTGTAGATCCGGCGCTGCGCGTCCTGGCGTACGTCGACCAGCCCGGCTTCCCGCAGCACGCGGAGATGCCGGGACACGCCCGGGCGAGCGATCGGGAGAGCCTCGGCCAGCTCTCCTGCAGTCGCCGGGTGGTCACGGAGAATCTCGAGAACCGTGCGCCGGCTCTCGTCTGCCAGCGCGTGCAACACAGCGTCCATGACCAATAATGTAACTGAACGGGTACGTACCCGCAAGGTTACTTTCGATCCATGCACCTCGCGCTGACGGTGGAGCGTCTGCACTTCCGTGCCGCTGCGTCTGGGGATCCGGTGGTCATCGCGTTGGCGCGGTCGTGTCGATGACAGCGCGTCGAACTTCAGCCGGGGTGAGTCCGTGTCGCATTCAACAGAGCGGTTCGCACAAGCACGTGGACGGGAGGAGGCAGCTCCTCGAGGTCGAACCATCCGATGTCGTCGTGTTCCTCGGGAGCGACGTTCGCTGGCGTTCCCTGCCAGTCACGCACAAGCCAAGCGCTGAGGAGTGCCGGCTCTTCTGCAGGGCCTGCGGTCAGCCGACACAAATGAGCCGCCGAGCCCGTCGCGATCTGCACGCCGAGCTCCTCGTGCAGTTCCCGCGTGAGCGCGTCCAGTTCTGACTCGCCAGCCTCAATGAGTCCACCGGGTAGGTCCCACACGACTGGGTACGCGCGCTTGTTCGGACTCCGATGCACGAATAGGACGCGGCCTTCACGAACCAGCGCGCCGAGAACGACTTCATGCATTCGCCCACAAGAGCATGGACATCCGACACCGAACGTCCAACAGCCGCCCGGCGCCGGGGATCGCGGAGGTCGCCGCACGGATCGCCCTGGCGCTGGGTACCTTCGCAACATGCCCTCCTCCGCGACAGACGCCCCTGTTCCCGGTGCCTTGACCTCCGCTTCCTGGTGGTTCCGTTCCGCAGACGGACGCCTGACCCTGTGGCAGTTGCCGAACCCGGCGCTGTGCGTGTGGCTGGTGACGCTGCTGCTGGGGAGACTCGACCTGTCGACGGCGGACAGAGCGGCAGTCGAAGGCATACGCCGCGGAGCAATTCTTGTGTGGGCGCTCGACGAGGTCGTTCGCGGCGCGAGCCCGTTCCGGCGCGTGCTTGGCGCCGTGGTCCTCGCAGCTCAGCTCGCCTCGCTCGTCACCGGCTGACCGGGCGCGCCTTCCGCCGCTCGTCGGTCGCGCCTCTTTGTCGTCTGGCTAGCGGCGATGTCCTGGGGTGTGCCGCACCGTCGGTGATACCGACAAGAAGGCCCTGCCGACCATTCCGCTCACGACCCTGCCGAACGGTCAGCTTCCCGACCGGCGTGGCGCGGATGAGGCATCAAGGACCGTGGGCAACGAGGGACAGAGTTGTGGACGCATCGCCTCACCGGGCGGCCCTGTGCGGGACCACGACGGGCCCTCCGTCGCGTGGCAGCACCTCGACGCGCGCGCCGTAGATCTGCCGCACGCGTTCGGTGGTGAGGACCTTCTCGGCGACGTCGTCGGCCACCACCCGCCCGTCACTGAGCAGGGCCAGGCGGGTGCTGTACTGCGCGGCCAGCGTGAGGTCGTGCATGGCGGCGACCACGGTCAGCTCGTCGGATCGTCGTAGGGCGTCGACCAGCTCGAGGACCGACTGCTGGTGGCCGAGGTCGAGGGCGCTGGTCGGCTCGTCGAGCAGCAGCACCCGCGGCTCCTGCGCGAGCGCGCGGGCCAGGATCACGCGCTGCAGCTCGCCGCCGGAGAGCGAGGAGACGAGCCGGTCCTCGAGACCGCGGAGCTCCAACCGGGTGAGCGCGCGTCGCACTGCCTCGCGGTCGGCGGTGGTCCCGCCCCGCAGCGGCCGCAGGTGCGGGGCCCGGCCGAGCGCGACCAGCTCGCCCACGGTGACGCCGTCGGGGAGGACCGGCCGCTGTGGCATCAGC
>Ga0308173_10000153_pt1 | contig 24712 bp, 21 predicted proteins | sample PhyPR1_FD_203716 | JGI IMG/M metagenome (GOLD analysis project Ga0308173, IMG submission 203716) | Soil microbial communities from UC Gill Tract Community Farm, Albany, California, United States - DLSLS.P.R1 | ecosystem: Environmental > Terrestrial > Soil > Agricultural land | place: USA... | reverse complement strand
GGTCGATGTTACGCCGGTGCGGAGATCCTTCACAAGCTGGTAGGGCTGGAGGACGTACGAGCGGATCTGGTGGCCCCAGCCAATGTCGGTCTTGGCCGCATTGGCGGCGCTCGCCTCGGCTTCTCGCTTCTGCAGCTCTGCCTCGTAGAGGCGCGCCTTGAGCTGCTTGAACGCCGAGGCGCGGTTCTTATGCTGCGAGCGTTCGTTCTGGCACGCAACGACGATCCCCGTCGGGATGTGCGTGATGCGAACGGCGCTATCAGTCGTGTTGACGTGCTGCCCGCCCGCGCCTGACGCGCGATAGGTGTCGATGCGCAGCTCGGACTCGTTGATCTGGATATCGATGTCGTCATCGACCTCGGGATAGACCCAGACGCTCGAGAAGCTGGTGTGGCGTCGTGCATTCGAATCGTAGGGACTGATGCGCACGAGCCGGTGGACTCCGCTTTCGACCTTCAGATTACCATAGGCATTCTCGCCCTTGATGAGCAGCGTTGCCGACTTGATGCCGGCCTGCTCGCCCGAATGGTGGTCGACGAGCTCGACTTTCATCTTGTGCCGCTCGCCCCAGCGTGAATACATGCGCTGGAGCATCTCGGCCCAATCCTGACTCTCGGTCCCGCCCGCACCTGCGTTGATTTCGACATAGGCGTTGTTGGCGTCCGCCTCGCCTGCAAGCAGCGCGGCGACCTTGTCACGATCGGCTCGTTCAGCGAGCTCGGCGAGGCTGCGGATTGCATCATCGACGAGCGCGTGATCGCCCTCGCTCTCGGCGAGTTCCATAAGCTCAGACGTGTCCGCCAGTTCGCGCTCCAGCGTCCGCGTCGCGCCGATCGCCTCCTCCAGGCGTCGTCGCTCGCGCATGACCTCCTGCGCCGCTTTGGGATCATCCCACAGCGTCGAATCCTCAACCCTCGCGTTCAGTTCCTCCAACCGCTTCAGCGCGCGATCCCAGTCGAGAAACCGGCGCAGCAGAGCCGTCGCAGCATTTATCTGATCGATATGGGCCTGCGCTTCGGCGCGCATCGTAAACAACCTTCGAGTGAAGTTAAGCTGTGGAAACCCTATTAAAGGCTGTTCTGGGTTGGCAAGCCAGTGGGTTGCGCAGGAGGAGGCGCCTCGCGCGTCGCCGCAGGCCGTGACGGAGCTGGGCTGTGCGCGGCCTCACGCTGCTGCATCGCCGCCTGATAAGCCGCCTTGAGCCGCTGTTGTTGCTGCTCCTGATTGTACGGGTCCGTACCGCCAGCGTTGAAGCTGCGACGTGGCTCCGTCTGCGGCTGGAACGCCTCCCAGATCACCGACGCCTTGGGATCACTATCGGTCGGGAAGACGCCGTAGACCGCCTTGCCGCTGGCGCGGTCGATGCGAACCCAGCGAATGCCCGGAGGCGCGGCAAACGGAACCTTCGGCTGGTCCTTCAGCGCGGTCAGCGCCCATTCCTTCCAGATCGGAGCCGAGATGCGGCCCCCCTGCGCCCATCCGCCGAGTGGGCGGGGGTGATCGTAGCCGAGGTAGACGCCGGCAACGATGTCGGGGGTACCGCCCACGAACCAAACGTTGGTCGGCCCGTTCGTGGTGCCGGTCTTGCCGAACAGCGGGCGGTTGAGGTCGCGAAGCACGGTCGCCGTGCCACGCTGGATCACGCCTTCCATGACGTGGACCATCTGGAATGCCGCCATTGGATCGACCAACTGGCGGCTCCGGCTGGGCGGACGCGGCATCCCCTTCCCGTCCCAGTCAGCGGCATTGCAAGTGCTCATCAGGGCGCAACGGTTATCTGTGCGGTAGATGATCTTGCCATTGCGGTCCTCGACATAATCGATGGTGGTCGGCTTAACGCCGCGCCCCTGGTTCGCGAGAATCGCATACGCGTTGGTCAGTCGAAGCACCGTCGTGTCGCCCGCGCCAAGCGCGAACGAGAGATAATTGCCATAATCGCCCACGCCGAGCTTCCGCGCTGTATCGGTGATCTTCGGCATGCCGACCGTCGATGCGGCTCGGACGGTCATTAGGTTGCGCGACTGCTCGACGCCCCAGCGCAGCGTATGCGGACCGGCGGACCGGCGATCGAAGTTGACAAAGCATTTGTTGCCGAGCCCGGCGCCCTGCCAGACGCAGAAAGGCGCATCCAATTCGATCGTTGCCGGGGTGAAGCCGTTCTCAAGCGCCGTTACGTAGACGATCGGTTTGAAGGCCGAGCCCGGTTGGCGAAGTGCCTGGATGGCTCGATTGTAGCTAGAGCCGACCACGTCAAAGCCGCCCTGCATCGCAAGCACCCGGCCGGTGTGAACCTCCTCGACAAGCATTCCGCCGGACACCTCAGGCACAGACTTGAGCTGCCAGGTGCCGGGTCCCGTCTGCTTCACAATAATTACCATGCCGGGCTTCAACGCGTCGAACGCCGCTCCTCCCTGGCCCCGTACTGGCGTGACAGCGCCAGACGCCGGAAGCGTGCCCGTCGAGCCGTTCTGGAATCCGATCGATGCCTCTCCGCCATTCTTCGAAAGCACGACGGCCTTCTTCCAATCGGGGAAGCCAGTACCGACCGGCGCCCGATCCAGCTGGCCCGCCCAGTCCTTGGTGACGTCGACCGTCATCCCCAGGTCTTTCCAGCCCCGCCCGCCATCGAACCTGACGAGACCGCTTCTGAGCGCCTGCGCCGCCGCGTCCTGCATCAGGGGGTTCATCGATGAGCGGACCCAAAGACCACCAGCGTAAAGACTGTTGGCCCCGTCGTTGGCGTTCTCACCGAACTGCTTGATCAGCTCACGGCGCACTTCCTCCATGAAGTAGCCGCCCTGCTGCTGGAACTTCTCATTGCTTCCGTAGCGGATCGTTCCGAGCGGCGTCGCTGCGGCTTCATGCCATTGCGCCTCGGTGATGTAGCCGTTCCGGTACATCTCCCGCAGCACGTAATTGCGGCGGTCGAGTGCCTTCTGCGTAGCGCGTACCGGATCGTAGTTCGAAGGCGCTTTCGGAAGGATGGCGAGATACGCCGCCTCAGGCAGTGTCAACTCGTTGACGTCCTTGTCGAAATAGGCGCGAGCCGCGGCCTGCACGCCATAAGCGTTGCGGCCGAGAAAGATCGAATTCAGGTAGATCTCGAGAATTTGCTGTTTGCTCAGCGTGTCCTCGAGTCGGAACGCGAGGATCGCCTCACGCGCCTTGCGGCCGACGTTATAGCTCGAGTCCCTAAGCAAATACTTGGCGACCTGCTGGGTGATGGTCGAACCGCCCGGCACGCGGCCACCTCGACCGATATGGACGGTGTAATTGAAGATCGCCTTGATCGTCCCGGGAAAGTCGATCCCGTGATGCTCGAAGAAGGTCTTGTCCTCAGCGGACGTGAAAGCGCGGACGAGCACCGGCGGGTACTCGTCAAAGGCGAGCTCGACGCGGCGCTCCCTCGCGAACGTCTGGACCGGCGTTCCGTCGAAGCCGCGCACGTTCGTGGGAAGCGGCGGCTGGTAAGCGAGAAGCGTCTGCGATGAGGGAAGTCCGCTCGCAAAATAAATCCACATCGCGGCGACGAGCGCGAAGAGTGCCAGGCCGGCCCACGTGATGAAGCGAACCCAACGGCGCTTCCACCAAGGGTCAACGAACCCGTGCACCTTCTCATTAAAGGCGACGAGATCCGGCAGCGGCCACTGGGGAACGTTCAGGCGCTCAAACTTCATTCGTTGGTGCGTCTAGCCTGTTCGATTGCCTGGCGGAAGTTCTAACGGCGCGATCGCGCGGCGATATCCGTTTCGATCGCCTGAGCCAGCGCCAAAGCGATATCAGAACGGTGTTGCGGAGTTCTCAGCAGCACCTCGTCATCGGCATTGCTGAGATAGCCAGCCTCGAACAGGACCGCTGGCGTCCGGGCACTTCGGAGCACGTGGAAAGCAGCGAAGCGATGCGGTTCCGGCCGGAGTTCGAAACGCCCAGCCGACTTTCGGACGAGGCGTGAAGCAAGGTCCGCCGAGGCGCTCATCTGAGCGCGAGTTACGAGATCGGCGAGCATCTCGTCCACGGAGCCGTTGCCGAGCCCGCTGTTCCACCGCGGATTTTCCTCCGCCGCAAGGCGCGCTGCTTCAGCATCCGAGGCAACGTCGGACAGCGAATAGACGCTGGCACCCCGGGCCAGCGGATTGGCGGCGCTGTCCATGTGCAGCGACACGAACATCGAGGCGCCAAGCCGCCTCGCAACAGCCGCTCGATCTTCAAGCGTCAGGTAGGAATCGTCCTCGCGAGTCATGGCCACGCGGACCCGGCCCCGTTTGACGAGCTCGTCGCGGAGCTCTCGCGCCAAGGCGAGCGTCAGGTCCTTTTCCACGACTTCACCGGAAACGCTTCTAGCTCCGGGATCACGGCCGCCATGGCCCGCGTCGATCACAACGATCGGACGGCCCTTCGCCGTCGCGCCGCCATAGATGCGATCGGTAGCGGCGGCCGGAACAGCAACCGTAAGGCTCGCCTCCCGCGCCTCGCCAAGTACTGCGGAACCATCCGCGGCAGACGCGGTGCCGCTCCGGCTGGAGTTGAGGGCGATTGTCCGCGCCGCGCCCGCAACACCGATCACGGCAATGCATGCAACAATCGCATTCTGAGAAAATTTGAGCTTCACCAACCCCAGCCAAGCCGTTGACGCGGAACCCGATCTATCATGCGAATATGGTTAGTGCGACAATTCGGATAGGCTTATCCCCATTTGATCCGGCACGGCGGTTGCGGCGGTTAAGCGGGGATGCTAACCGCAGTGTAGATACCCGGATCATCGGGAATCCGAGTGCCGCGACCAGTGCAAGAGTACGCGGCTTCACGAGGTTGACGCTGACATGATGCCACAGAATGTTTTCCAGCCGCTCTCTCAAGAGGCGGCGGTTGCGTTCCCCGTACCGAGGTTCGGGATGGCTTCCTCAGCAGAAGCGCTTTCAAACAATATCGCCAATGCCAGCGGACCAGGGGCCGCAGGACTGGCCACAATCATCGCGCGCCACTGGCTCAGCCGGATGCACAGGCGCGCCCGGAGAAATTTCAATGTCAATGCGCATGCTAATCGACGCGCGCCACCCGGAGGAGACCCGGGTCGCAGTCGTCAAGGGAAACCGGATCGAAGAATTTGATTTCGAGTCCGCCGAGCACAAGCAGCTCAAAGGGAATATTTATCTAGCCAAGGTTACCAGGGTCGAACCGTCACTTCAGGCGGCGTTCGTCGACTATGGCGGAAATCGCCACGGCTTCCTGGCCTTCAGCGAAATCCATCCCGACTATTATCAGATCCCCAAGGCCGACCGCGAAGCCCTGCTTCGCGAGGAAGCCGAGCACGCCGCCGAGGAAGAGCGGCTGCGGGCAGCCGCCGACGACCTCGATCTGATGGACGATCATCACTACGACGACACAGACGATCGGGCGGAAGAGCTGTCCGAAGAGGAACTGCACGATGCGCCCACCGCCGAAGAGACGGGCGGTGGTGGACGCAAGTCGTCGGTGGACGAGGCTGCGGCGGACGAACTGCGCAAGAAGCGTCAGGCACTCCGTCGCCGCTACAAGATCCAGGACGTCATCCAGCGCCGTCAGGTATTGCTGGTTCAGGTCGTCAAGGAAGAGCGTGGCAACAAGGGCGCCGCGCTGACCACCTACCTGTCGCTGGCTGGCCGCTATTGCGTGCTGATGCCAAACACCAGCCACGGCGGCGGCATCTCGCGGAAGATCTCGAATGGAGCGGATCGCAAGCGCCTTAAATCGATCATGACTGACCTCAAGCTCCCGACAACGATGGGGCTGATCGTCCGCACCGCAGGGCTGTCGCGCACCAAGGTCGAGATCAAGCGCGACTTCGATTATCTCGCGCGTCTGTGGGACGAAATCCGCGAGCGCACGCTCAAGAGCACCGCCCCCGCACTTATATACCGCGACAGCGATCTCATTAAACGAGCTATCCGCGACCTGTACCACCGCGAGATCGACGAGGTGATCGTCGAGGGCGAGGAAGGTTACAAGGCGGCGCGCGGTTTCATGAAGCTGCTCATGCCGAGTCACGTCCGCCGCGTCTCGCTGCACAGCGAATCGACGCCGCTGTTCCAGCGCTACGGCGTCGAGGACCAGCTGAGCGCGATGTACCAGCCGGTCGTCCAGCTGAAGTCTGGCGGGTACCTCGTCATCAATCCGACCGAGGCGCTGGTCTCGATCGACATCAACTCGGGCCGCTCGACCCGCGAACATAATGTCGAGCAAACGGCGTTCAGCACGAACCTCGAAGCCGCGCAGGAGATCGCCCGGCAGCTCCGGCTGCGCGACATGGCTGGCCTGGTAGTCATCGACTTCATCGACATGGAGCAGAACAGCCATGTCCGTAAGGTCGAGAAGGCCATGAAGGAGGCGCTGAAGAACGACCGCGCCCGCATTCAGGTTGGACGCATTTCCAGCTTCGGCTTGATGGAAATGAGCCGACAGCGCCTGCGCACCGGCGTACTCGAGGCTTCGACCAAGCCGTGCCCACACTGCGAAGGCACTGGTCTGATGCGTACTGCGGCTTCAGCGGGCCTTTCGGCCCTCCGCATGATCGAGGACGAAGCCGCCCGTGGACGCGGCGAGCGAATTTGCCTGCGCGCCGGTAAGGAAGCTGCCGTTTACGTGCTCAACAAGAAGCGCGGCGAACTGGCGGACATCGAGCAGCGGTACGGCGTTTTTATCGATATCCTCATCGATGAGAGCTTCGAAGGCGCGAAGATGATGGTCGACAGTTCGGGCCCGCGCCCGGTCGCGGTCCCGCGTCACGAGCCAACTCCGATTGAGGAGGACGTCGAGGAAGTCGAAGCGCTCGAAGAGGAACTCGAAGAGGACGACGGAGAGGACGAGCAGGACGAGGAAGAAGAGCGCGAAGGCCGTCCCGAACAGGGCGAGCGGGCGGAAGGCGACCGGCCTGGCCGCCGGCGCCGACGGCGGCGCCGCGGTGGACGCGGTCGTCGCAGGGAAGGCGCTGAGGAAGGCTCGTTCGCGCCGGAAGGCGATGTCGCGCTTGAAGAAGCGCCAATCGGCGAAGCCGAAACGCATGACGAGGCTCCCGCTGAGACCGAAGCCGCAGAGGAGTCTGGACCTGGCAAGAGCCGTCGCCGTCGGCGCGGCCGCAGGGCTCCCGCATCCGAAACCGAGCAGGTGATCGTCGAGGCGGACAGCTCGCCGATGGTCGAACGTCCAACGGACGAAGAACCGCCAATCGCGGAAACGCAGCCAGCCGAGGAGCCCGCTCCCAAGCCCACGCGCCGCCGGTCGAAGAAGGCTGCCGAGGCCGAAGTCGTTGTCGTGGAGCCGGCTCCTTCGGACGCGCCACCGGCCGAGACTACCGATGAGGCACCGCCGCCCGCGAAACCCGCACGCAAGCGCCGGACGAAAGCGGCTGGCACCGAAGCGGCTGGTGAGCCGCAGGCTGCGCCCGCCCCCAAAGCGGCAGCTAAGTCCGAACCAGCCCCGACGGCAGAGCCTACATCGGTGCCTGCCGCGAACAACGACACGACGGCAGAGGACGACGGCGGAGAGCCTCGCCGTGGCTGGTGGCAGCGTACCTTCGGCTAGCAATAAGGGGGCGCGTACCGCCACGGGACGCGCCCTCCTTTTCATGCTTCGTTCAGCCGAAAAAATGCTAATCGACCGCCGATGAAGTCTCCGGCTGCCCGGTGCGCGCGCCTGCTCATGATGGCGCTTTTGCTCGCCATCGCGATGGTGCGGCCGGCTTACGCCGATGACGGCTCCGGTCCATCCGTCCTGCGCGACACAGAAACGGAACTGCTGTTCAAGGACATGTCGCGCCCGCTGATCATCGCCGGCGGACTCGACCCGCACAGCGTCAACGTCGTTCTTCTGAACGATCCCGAGATCAACGCCTTCGTCAGCCAGGGACAAACGGTCTACCTCCAGACGGGCCTGCTGGAAGCGACGGACAATCTCGACCAAGTTCAGGGCGTTGTCGCGCACGAGCTTGGCCACGTCATCGCCGGCGATGCGATCCGCAGTGAAAGCGGTGCCAAGCAAGCGACCGGCATCAGCATCCTGTCGCTGGTCCTTGGCGCCGTGGCCTTGGCCGCCGGCGCCGGAGATGCGGCGATGGGCATCATGATGGCGGGCCAGCGTGCGGCGATTGGCGAGTTTCTGGCGTTCACGCGCGCTCAGGAGGCGACCGCCGACGCAACGGGATCGCGCCTGCTCTCCAAAGCAGGCATCAGCGGCAAGGGCATGCTCGAGTTCTTCAACAAGCTGCAAAAGCAGGAATATCGGCTGGCCATCTATTCAAAAGACAGCTTCGATCGAGATCACCCACTGTCGTCCGAGCGTATCCAGGCGCTGGAGCAGAACCTCAAGAGCGATCCCGCCTGGAGCAAGCCTACCGATCCCGCTCTCGAGGCGCGCTTCCAACGAGTCAAAGCCAAGCTCATCGGCTACGTCGACCCGAAGCTGGCGGTTACCAAGTATCCGGAGAGCGACCAGAGCGTGCCCGCTCATTATGCGCGTGCCTATGCTTACCACCTCGGCGGCTATCCGGATAAGGCACTCTTCGAAGCGGACGCGCTCCTCGCGACCGACGCGCACGATCCGTTTTTCCTCGAATTGAAGGGCCAGATCCTGCTCGAAGGCGGAAAGCCTAGGGAAGCCATCCCCATTCTTCGCGAGGCAGTGCGGCGTTCGAATGAGGCGCCGATGATCGCGGCCATGCTTGGGCATGCCCTCGTTGCGACCGACGATCCTAAGAATTTTGCCGAGGCCAAGCAGATCCTGAAAGTGGCGGTTGCACGCGACAATCAGGATCCGTTCGCTTGGTACCAGTTGGGAATCATCTACGACCGCGAGGGCGACGATGCTCGCGCCGCGCTTGCCACCGCAGAGCGCAGCAATCTCGAGGCCAATCCGAAAATGGCACTCGCGAGCGCCGAAACGGCCTTGAAGGGGATTCCGCCGGGAACGCCGGATTGGCTTCGCGCGCAGGATATCGCGATGGTGTCGAAGTCCCAGATCAAGGACAAGAAGAGCAAGAAAGAGCGGAATTAGTGAACGACACCAATGGGCCGCCCCCCAAGCGCGGGACGATGGGAGCGGCGGTCACCGGGGGCGTCATCGGATCCGCACTGACGGCCTTACTGCTGCTTGTTGCGGCACCAGACTTCCTCGCTAGCCGGATCGTCCGGCATGGACTGCTCGCCGATCCGGCCATCCTGTCGGACACCGTCGATGCCATGCGCGATGCCCAATATCGACCCGCGCTTGCCGCCAATCGCGCGGCCATAGAAACGCCGTTCGGAAGCTCGTGGAAGGGTGCAGCGAAGCCGCAAGTCACCCTCGTTGAATTCTATGACTACGCCTGCCCCTACTGCAAAGCGAGCAACCCGCATGTCGATCAGCTGCTCAAGGAGGATAAGGGTCTCCGCGTCGTCTATCGCGAGCTGCCGATCCTCGGTCCCGATAGCCTGACGGCCGCGCGCCTGTCGCTTGAAGCCTCGAAGGCGGGCCGCTTCGCGCAATTCCATGATGCCATGTGGGCGGCGGGGCGTCCCGCTCCGGATACGATCGCCAGCGCGTCGCAGTCGGTCGGCATCGCGGCTACTCCACAAAACGATCCGACGATCGAGACTGAGCTCAAGCGCAACTTCAATCTTGCCGGTCAGCTCGGCGCCACCGGAACGCCGCTGTTCGTCGTTGGCGACCAAGTGATGAATGGCGCCGTCGGCTACGACGCTCTAAAGGCTGCCATCGCCAAGGCTCGCGCGAAGAGCTAGAAGAGCGAAGCGAAAAATAGCGCCGTCGCAACGGCCATAACTACCGTGGCGAGCGAACCCAGCATTTTCAATGGACGGCCCGCGGCGAGACGTCCCATCGCGCGCGGATTCGACACGATTAGCATCATGATCACCATCAGGGGCACGGCGAGCACGCCGTTCACCACCGCTGCCCAATAGAGTGCCTTCACTGGGTTCACACCAAGAGAGGTCATCGATGCACCGGCAAAAGTGGTCGCGGCGATCACTGCGTAGAAGAAACGCGCGTGAGCAGGCTTGGCGTCGAGGCTTCCGGCAAGGCCCACCATCTCGCTGAGTGCATAAGCCGCGGAGCCGGCGAGAATCGGCACGGCCAAGAGGCCCGTTCCAATGATGCCCATTGCGAAAAGCGCGGAAGCGAACCGTCCGGCTAACGGACGCAAGGCGTCGGCAGCCTGAGCGGAGGTCTCGATATCGGTGATCCCGTGAACGTGCAGCGTCGCGGCAGTCGAAAAAACGATCGCAACCGAGATGATGGTGCTGAACGCCATGCCGATCAGCGTGTCGAACCGGATACGCTTCAGCTCCGGCCCCGCCGTACGAGGCGAGATACAAAGAGGTTTGGCGTGGGTTCGCTTCTCCTCCTCGATCTCCTGCGCCGCCTGCCAGAAGAAGAGATATGGGCTGATCGTCGTGCCCATGATCGCGACGAAACCCGTGGCGTATGCTGCGGTCCACTGCAGCCGTGGCACTACGAGGGACGTCAAAGCCTCGCCCCACGGCACGTGCGCGACCGCGACCACGCCTACGTACGAGAAGAGCGAAATCGACGTCCACTTAAGGAACGACGCATATCGACGGTAGCTGAGGAACACTTCCAGCGTGACGCAGAGCACCCCGAAGATGAGCGTGTACAGACCAACGCTACCGCCGATCAGCAGCTGAAGTGCTGCACCCATCGCGCTGAGATCGGCGCCGAGATTGATCACGTTGGCGATCAGGAGGAGCGACACGGCGAAATGAAGCAACGGCCGCGGGTAATGGCGTCGCAGGTTCCGGGCGATGCCGCGGCCGGTCACCCGGCCAATCTCGGCAGCGACGATTTGAATGACGGCAAGCAGCGGAAAGGTAAGCGTGAAGGTCCAGCTCAGGGCGTAGCCAAACGCTGCGCCAATCTGACTATGCGTGCCAATGCCGCTCGGATCGTCGTCGGCGGCCCCCGTGATGACCCCCGGTCCGATGACGTTGAGCAGGTTACGGCGCGTACTCACGTGAGCCCCCCGGCTAATTTCGGCCGTTACACTGCCTCATTGGAAGCACCCTTGAAACCCTGCGCGATGACGTACCATTCGCTCGAGTCCTTGCGGCTCGCCGGAGGCTTGGCGTGCTTCACCGTCGTGAAGCTGCGCTTCATCTCGGCCACGAGCTGATTGTCCGCACCACCCGCAAGGACCTTGGCAACATAGGCCCCGCCTGGCCGCAATATCTCTCGCGCGAAGTCCAGGCCCGTTTCGACCAGACCCATGGTGCGCAAATGGTCCGTTTGCGGGTGACCCACCGTGTTCGCAGCCATGTCGGAGAGAACGAGGTCGGCGGCAGCTCCTAGTGCATCCTTGATTTTGCCAGGCGCCTCTTCGGCCATGAAATCCATCTGCAGGATGATGACGCCGTCGATGGGGTCGGTAGGCAGCAGGTCGATCCCAACCACCTTCGCCTGCGGAGTCTTGCGCCGCACCACTTGGCTCCATCCGCCCGGGGCAATGCCCAGGTCCACCACAGCTTTGACGCCCTTCAGCAGCCCGAACTTCTCGTCGAGTTCCAGCAGCTTATAGGCGGCGCGGCTCCGATAATTCTCCGCCTTGGCCCGTTTGACGTAAGGATCATTGAGTTGCCGTTCGAGCCAGCGTGTCGACGAGACTTTGCGGCCTTTGGCAGTCTTGATCCGCTTCACAATACCCAGCCGTCGCGCGCCATCAGCGACCGCAGGATGCCTTCGCGAATGCCCCGGTCGGCGATGCCCAGGTTCTTAGCCGGCCAGATTTCGATGATGGCCTCCAGAATGGCACATCCGGCAACGACGAGATCTGCTCGCTCCGAACCGATGCATGGAAGGTCGGACCGCTCATAATAGTCCATGCCCGCGATCATCGCGCTGATCTCCTGCATGGCCTCAATGGGAACGTGAAGGCCGTCCACCGCGCGGCGATCATAGGACGGTAGCGCCAGATGCACGCTGGCTAGCGTCGTCACCGTCCCGCTCGTGCCGAGCAGCCGGATGCCTTCCTTATCTTCCGGCAACATCGTCGCGAAGTTCGCGAACGCGCGCCGTGCCCGCTCACGCATCCGCTTGTAGGCAAGCAGGCGATCCGGCCCTTCGAGCGCCTCCTTTCCCTCGCTCTCAGTGAGGGAAACCACGCCCCACGGAGCGCTCCACCATGCGCGAATGCGTGGATGGCCTTCCTCCTGATCGATCAATACCAGTTCGGTCGAACCACCACCGATGTCGAAGATGAGCGCCGGGCCGTCGCCTGGCTCCAGCAACTTGTGGCACCCAAGAACCGCAAGGCGCGCCTCTTCAGCCGGCTCGATGATGTCGAGAACGATGCCCGTCTCTTCGCGCACGCGGTCGGCGAAATGCTGGCCGTTTCTCGCGCGGCGGCAAGCCTCCGTCGCAACCGACCGAGTGAGCGACACATTGCGGCGCCGAAGCTTGTCGGCACAGACGGCCAGCGCGGCAACCGCGCGATCCATTGCGCTTTCCGACAATTCGCCGCTCTGCGAGAGCCCCTCGCCCAGGCGGACTATGCGCGAAAAGGCATCGATGACGGTGAAGCCGCTGTCGTGCGGCCGGGCGATCAGAAGCCGGCAGTTATTCGTGCCGAGGTCGATGGCGCCATAGGTGTGGCGATGCGTGTCCCGCCTCGAGTGCGGTCTTGGTACTGACGGCCCGCTCTGTTCAGCATAGGTCTGCTGCAGAGCGGGCGCACTGGCGACACCCTGCGCCATGACACACGCCCGTTCTTTCCTCCACCGCGTCGATCAGCGGCTGACTTAAACCGGTTTTAATCACAAATGAGGGGGTCAGGGCAAGGTGGGTCGAACCCAACCCCCCGGCGTTGACACCAAAGGACCTGCTTCGTATCTCGCCCGCGTCCGCGACAATTCGCGAATTGCCCCGTCGTCTAATGGTAAGACTACGGACTCTGACTCCGTCAATCGAGGTTCGAATCCTCGCGGGGCATCCATTCTCGCTTATGTTGAGAACACTAAGTTCTTGCCGCTCTAGCTGAGTGTTCTGGCCACGGCTGAGCGCCAGCCTTTGAGCATTTGCTCGCGGTTCTGATCGGGCATGGCCGGCTCAAAGACATCCTGCGATTCCCAGGTGTGGGCAATTTCATCAAGGCCGCTCCAGACGCCGGTTGAGAGTCCGGCCAGGAACGCCGCGCCAAGAGCGGTGGTCTCGATGTTCTTCGGACGCTCCACCGGCACCCGCAGGATGTCGGCGAGGAACTGGCAGAGCCAATCGTTGGCGGCCATTCCCCCATCGACGCGCATGCCGGCGGGACCGCAGGCGAAATCCTTAGCGACCGCTTCAAGTAGGTCGCGCGACTGATAGGCCACCGCCTCGAGCGCGGCGCGTGCGAGGTGCGCCTTGCTGGCCCCCAGCGTCAGGCCGAAGATGGCTCCGCGCGCATCCGGATCCCAATGGGGTGCGCCGAGGCCAACGAATGCCGGCACCATATAAATGCCATGACTGTCGGGCACGCTCCTGGCCAGACGATCCGTTTGCGCGGCGTCCGTGAATGCACCGAGGCTGTCGCGGAGCCATTTGACGGCGGCCCCCGCGACGAAGATCGATCCTTCCAGTGCATAGGTCGTGCGGCCCTGCAGCCGATACGCGGGGGTCGTGAGCAGCCGGTGATGTGATTGCACGGCGTCCTGGCCCGTATTCACGAGCATGAAGCAGCCAGTGCCGTAGGTCGACTTGGTCATGCCAGGCGCGAAGCAGGCTTGCCCGAACAGGGCGGCCTGCTGATCTCCGGCTATTCCGCCAATCGGCAGCTGCACATCGAACAGACCTGGCGCGGTCGTCCCGAAGAAATGACTGTTGTCGTGCACCTCGGGAAGGAGTGCCTCCGGGACCCGGAACAAGCGGCAAAGTTCGCTGTCCCAGCACTGACGGTGAATGTCGAACAGTGATGTCCGCGCCGCATTTGTGACATCCGTCGAATGCGTTGCGCCGCCGGTGATGCGCCACAGAAGGAAGCTGTCGATGGTCCCGCACGCCAGTTCGCCACGTTCGGCGCGCGCGCGGGCTCCCGCCACGTGGTCGAGGATCCAGGCAATCTTCGTGGCGGAAAAATACGGATCGAGGAGAAGACCGGTCCGCGTCTGGACCATCGCCTCGGCGCCTTCAGCGGCGAGCTTTGCGCATTCGTCGGCCGTTCGGCGGTCCTGCCAGACGATAGCACGGTGGATCGGCTCCCCAGTCTCCCGGTCCCACACCACCACGGTTTCGCGCTGGTTAGTAATCCCAATGGCGGCGACGCGTACAACGTCGGCGGCGCTCAGCGCCTCTCGCGCTACCGCAACAGTATCTTGCCAGATCTGCTCGGGCTCGTGCTCGACATGCCCTGGTGCCGGATAATGCTGCTCAATTTCACGCTGTACCACGGCGATGGCGCGAGCCTTGGAATCGAACAGAATCGCACGCGTCGAAGTCGTGCCCTGGTCGATCGCCAACACATGATCCTTCGGCCCCACAGGCGAACCATATAATCCACCGCCGCGACCCGGAAGGGGTTCTCAGCCCAGCGCACCCGGCCTAGAGCCGCCGCCCCATGGAATTCGCTGCCACGCCGCGTCCCGAGCAGGACGGTTTTCTCATCGACGTTCAAGCAGACGGCCGCACAGGGAACTATCTCGTGCGTACCGCGACGCAGCAGGACTTCAACGCATTCTTTCGTGAGCTTGCTGCAGATTTCGGCACGCGCGTGCCGCATATCTTCACCAGATCAACGGAGCATCCGGCGCCAAGCTTCAAGTGGACGCCGCTGCTCACGGAGAACGTGCACCCCAAGATTCTCATCGGGTACGGCGACCCCGCCGTCCTCAAGAGCGACGAGGGGTGGTGGCTGGTTGCGACATCGAACGATGCCCCGGACGCCTTTCCAATCCTGCATTCGAACGACCTGGTCGGTTGGGAGCCCAAGGGCTTCATCTTCCCTGCGGGGCAGGAACCAGAATGGGCCGCCAAGGGTCGCAACACAGCCGACTTCTGGGCGCCGGAGATGGCGAAGGTCGGTGATGAATATTGGACGGTGTTCACGGCGCGCCAGTCCAACAATGCTCTGGCGATCGGCCTGGCTCGTGGGCCAGCGCCCCTCGGCCCGTGGATGGACAATGGCGCGCCCCTCGTGACCGGGCGGCCGGTCAACACCACCGGGCTCGCTTCCGATGCCGGCGAGCCGCAGCTAAGCGGCGGCGTTATCGATTCGCACTTGTTCGTGGACTCGAACGGCGATCGCTACCTCTTCTGGAAGGATGATACGAACGGCGTTTGGCCGCGGCCCCTGGCGATGCTTCTGCGCAATCATCCGGACTTGATCGACAGGCTATTTGCCGAAGAATCCGATCGCAGGACGGCGGCGTTCGCGGCTGCGATCGTGCCTTGGGCGAACGCGCAGCGGCCGATGACCCGTTTCTTCGTGATGCAGCCGTTGATCGAGGCCGCGCTCGATAATTGGAACGCAGTGCGATCCGTGCTTGCCGAGTTCAGCCTCCAGGCAAGCACCATCCTGCAAGCGATGACCACACCGATCCACGCGCGGCGGATTGCGGGTGATGGCCGGTCGCTGATCGGCGAAGACAGAATCGTGCTCCAGAACGACCAGGATTGGGAGGGGCATCTGATCGAAGGCCCCTTCGTCACCCATCAGGAAGGCCGCTACTGGCTCTTCTACGCGGGCAACGATTTCTCGACGCCCGCATACGGGATCGGCGTGGCGGTGGCCGATCATCCGCTCGGTCCCTACACGAAGCAGGGAGAGCCCCTGCTCAAGTCCACACAGGAGTGGACTGCGCCAGGCCATGCTTCAGTTGCGCCAGGATTGAACGGTCGGCCGCAGTTATTCTTCCACGCCTTCCACCCGGGCGCGGGTGGCTACAACGCCTTCCGCGCCTTGCTGACGGTGGGACTGAGGTTCGATCGCGGGCGAGCGGAGGTCGTTGAGCTCAGTTGACGGAACGGACCTTCCCGCCACCGCGGATCGCGCTGCTGACCTCCGGATGGCCGACATAGCGAACAGTCCCTCCACCGTTGATCGCCGCCGCAAGCGTCGCTCTGGCGCGGACGAAGATGTCACCGCCGCCGTTCACAGCGGCGGATACGTTGATCCCATCGACCGCGCGGGTGTCGATCTTCCCTCCACCATCGACGGCCGCGGCGAGATCGGGCTGCGGCCGGAAACCGCTTTCAGCGGTGATGGCGCCGCCGCCGGTGACGGCGAGATCTGGCAGGTCGGGCGACTGGATTTCAACGCGCATGCGATAGATCTGCGGGCAATGCTCATTGCAGGTGTCGATGCGGAGCTTGCCGTCCCGTTCGAGGCGAAATCGCGTGAATTGCCTGCTACCCTCCATCAGCGTCACGCGCTGAACGGGACCGGGCACCAAGGTGACATTGCCCCCACCGCGAAGCTCGACCCCGCGAAAGGGCCCGATGTTGACCGCCTCGCCCGCGAATACTGGGGCTGAGATCGACAGGACGGCGGCGAAAAACGGTATGATCGAGCGCATGAGCGTGGTCCTCTGTTGATCGACTTCACGCTACATCTGTAGCGCTACAATTGCAGCGTGTCTAGGCCCCGCTTGCGGGCTGCCGATTTCCGCTGCATTCCGCTCCCTTGTGACCAAGCCGCTTACCATCATCGGCAGCTACGTCAGCCCCTATGTCCGCAAGGTGCTCGCGGCCATGAACCTCAAGCGGCTGAGCTTCGAAGTCGATCCAATCACGCCCTTCTATGGCAACGAAGAGTTCGAGCGGCTTAGCCCGCTCCGGCGCATTCCTGTGCTGATCGATGGCGATTTCACCGTCTGCGACTCGTCGGTGATCTGCGCCTATCTCGACGACGCGTATCCCGGCCACCCCCTCTTCCCGACCAACCCCAAGGACCGCGCACGTGCTCGCTGGTTCGAAGAGTTTGCTGACACGCGCCTCGGCGATCTCTTCATTTGGAACCTCTTCTATCAAAAGGTGGTCCGTCCACTGGTCTGGGGCGAGCCGACGGACGAGGAGCGCGTCCGCAAGGCCGTCGACAAGGACATCCCCGCAACGCTTGATTATCTCGAAGGCGAACTCCCGAACGAAGGCTTCCTATTCGGCGACATCAGCGTCGCGGACATCTCGATCGCGACGTTCTTCAGAAACGGAGCCTATGCGGGTTTCGAGAGCGACCCGGATCGCTGGCCCTGCACGACCGCTTTCGTCGAGCGCACACTTTCGCACACCTGCGTCGCCTCATTGCTGCCATTCGAGGACGTACAACGCGGATCGTCGATCAAGGGCCGTCGCCAGGCCCTGCTCGATGCCGGCGCGAGGCTTACGGGCGAGACCATGGGCCTCCGCGAACCACGCAAAGGCTACATGCGCCTCTAGTGATGCTGGTGCTGCTGTCCTGAAATCCAGTTTTCGAAGCGCGTCCTGAGCGACAGTTTGGACGGAATGTAGCCCTGCTCTCTCGGTTCGGCCGGCGCAGCAGGATCGTACAGCGTGAGATTGACTGGTGGTTTAGGCCGAACAGCCTCTCGCCCGCGCAGGAGGTCCTCGGCCGTTGCGAGAGATCGATGTATCTCTTCGGCGGTGAACGGCTTCATCAAGCAGCCGATCGCCAGGTCGGGCATCGGGAACTGCGGCGCCTTGCCGCTGACGAACATGCATGGAACGCCCAAGTCGTTGAGGCGAACCGCGACAGAGAAGCCGGTCGAACCATGCGCCAGATGAAGATCGAGCAGCACCAGGTCGGGCTCGTGCTGTTCAGTCGCGGCGATCGCACCGTCGGCATCCTCGGCTGTAGCGACTACCCGGTATCTGGGATTATCCTCGACGAGATATTTCATCGTCGTCGCTAGCTGGACGTCGTCCTCGACGATTAGGATCCTAAGCACGTGAGCCTCCCCGATCAGCTCACGGAAATTCCAGTTGGAATATCCGTTGTTTGATCGTTGCGCGGAAAAGCTCCCGCGCGAATCCCCCGTGAACGACGTTATCGCCAGAATGCTACCTCCCCGGGCCGAAACGAAGAAGGCGCCCGCAACCTAAGTTGCGGACGCCCTCACCCCTCCTGATTTAAGCTCGGTTAAGCGCGGTAGAAGATGTGCGCGCCAATCTTTTCCACCACGTTCAGGCGACGACCCCACGAGGGAGCGACATAATTCGCGTGGTACCAAAGCACGTCGTTTTGAACGCTCGGAACGATGTTCGCCGTCGCCAGTCGCGCGATCCCCTGAGCGCGCGCCCATGCCGTCGAATTTGTGTCGATCCATGGGAACTCGCCGTGGCGCACGAAAGAGAATTGCGCCGGCTGCTTCACGACGCTGCAGTAGTCGGGCGGATAGCGACCCGACGCAGCGCGGTTCATGACCACATGCGCGACCGCCAGCTGACCTTCGAGCGATTCCCCGCGCGCTTCGAAGTAAACGGCGGTGGCAAGACAATTGCCCTGCTCATCGAGTGCATCGCCGGTGCTGTACTTGTCGACCAAGGCGTAGAGGGGCCAACCGCTCTTGTAGAGCCAGGCGGCCTCGTTCGCCCACGTCGGCGCCAGCTTGACGGTCACCGCCTGGGCCGGTTGCGTCTGGAGGATGCTGCCCGTGGCGGTTGCGACCGCGGTCGTCGCCGCAATTGCAGGACGCGCGATGGTGCTCGCGATTGTCTGAGTTACCGTGCCTAGTGGCTTTGCGGCCGCATTGACATCCAGTACCTTCACGGCAGCAGGGACATTTAGCGACAGGTTCTGCGCACCCGCGCTCGAACCCACCGCAAGCATAGAAATCCCCATCACCGCGGACGCGCCGCGGCTACCCAACAATTTGATCACTTTTGTCGCTACCCTCTTGGCGGACAAACCCGCTGAGCGGCGCTTAACGCGCACTAATTGCCCAGCGGGGAAGTCCGTCTTGCCCTGGAGCCGGCGCCCCGCGCCTTCGGCTCACTCGCTCTCATTTGCTGCATCCCAGATATGTTAACTTTTCCCAGAGTCCAACCAATCGGCGGTGAACCGTTCGCGACTCGGGATGGAATCCGGAACACATTGCATTCGTTTGTTTTTTTGAGGTTATCCACAGCAGGTACAGCTCAGTTTAGCGCCGCTTTCGCTCACTTCACCGGACATGGTACCAGCCCGGGACAGGAGGTGTTGCAATGGCGCATTGGCTGATGAAGTCCGAACCGGAGAGTTACAGCTGGAATGACCTCGTTCGTGACGGCGGCACCGAGTGGGACGGAGTCCGCAACAATGCCGCGCGCCTGCACCTCAGGGCGATGAGGAAGGGTGACGAGGCCTTCTTCTACCACAGCATGTCGGACAAGGCGGTTGTCGGCATCATGCGAGTCACGCGCGAAGCACAAGCAGATCCGAAGGACTCCGACTGGGTTTCCGTCCATGTCGAGCCCGTAAGGACGATCGCGCCAGTGACACTCAAGCAGATCAAGGCCGAACCGACACTTGGCAAGATGGAGTTGATCCGCCAGTCGCGGCTGTCGGTGGCGCCCATCCGCGACGACGAGTGGAAGAAGATTCTCGAGATGGCAGACGCGCGGTGATGCTCCTCCTGCTGGCAGCCTCGGTCGCCCAAGCGCAGAGCGAAACGCCGAAGGCATTCATGGCGCGGATTTACGCGAACTATCGTCAGAGCGACTACAGCCCCTTTAAACATCCTGAACGCATCTTCTCCCCACGGCTGATGGCCGCGCTTGCGGAGGACTCACGGTTGTCCAAGGACGGAGTAGGCTATGTTGACGCGGATCCTGTCTGTCAGTGCCAGGATGCTGACGGGGTCACCGGGAAGATCGAGAAGATCAGCAACCGAGGTGCCGGCCACGCAACGGCGCGCGTGATGATCGGCTTCACCGATTCAACTCCGCGAAGGGTCACGTTCAGCCTCGTCCGAACTGCAGCGGGCTGGCGGATCAACGACGTTTCATCACCCGACGAGCCGAGCTTCCTGGCCGGGCTCGAAGCGTCAAATCGCAAAGCTCGGGTCAAGCACTAGCCGGGCGCAACGCCACTCCGATCGCGTCGTATCGATCGCGCGGTCAGGCAGCTTCCATCTTGCGCGCTTCGCGCTTGCGTTCATGCGGATCGAGGAAGCGCTTGCGAATGCGGATTGCCTTCGGCGTGACCTCGACCAGCTCGTCGTCCTGAATGTAGGCGATCGCCTGTTCCAGGCTCATGCGCTTCGGTGGCGTCAGGCGAATGCCTTCGTCCTTGCCCGACGCGCGGAAGTTGGTGAGCTGCTTCGATTTCAGCGGATTGACCTCGAGGTCCTGCGGCTTCGCGTTCTCGCCGATAACCATGCCTTCGTAGAGCATCTCGCCGGGCGAGACGAACAGGATGCCGCGTTCCTCGAGCGCGTTCAGCGCGTAGGCGACCGCCGGTCCCTGCTCCATCGAGATGAGCACGCCGTTCTGACGGCCGGCGATCGGGCCCTTGTAGGATCCGTATCTCTCGAACAGCCGGTTCATGATGCCGGTGCCGCGCGTGTCGGAAAGAAACTCGCCGTGATAGCCGATCAGACCGCGCGATGGCGCCGAGAAGGTCAGGCGAGTTTTCCCGCCGCCCGACGGACGCATGTCGGTCATCTCCGCCTTGCGCATCGCCATCTTGTCGATGACTGTACCGGAGAACTCGTCGTCGACGTCGACTACGACGGTTTCGTAAGGCTCCTCGCGGCCGTTCGGGCCGTCACGGAAAAGGACCCGCGGACGGCTGATGCCGAGCTCAAACCCTTCACGGCGAAGCGTCTCGATGAGCACGCCCAGCTGCAGCTCGCCGCGGCCTGCGACTTCATAGGCCTCGCCGCCCTGCGTTTCGCTGACGCGGATGGCGACGTTACCCTCGGCTTCCCGCAGCAGGCGATCGCGAATGACGCGGCTCTGCACCTTGTCGCCGTCCTTGCCGGCAAACGGGCTGTCATTCACGGCAAACGTCATGCTGAGCGTCGGCGGGTCGATCTCGCGCGCCGGAATCGGCGCCGCGACCGAGGGATCGGCAATCGTGTTGGAGACCGTCGCCTTGATGAGACCGGCAATGGCAATGATGTCGCCGGCAGCGGCCTGCTCGACAGGGACTCTCTCGAGTCCTTGGAAAGCGAACAGCTTGGTGGCGCGGCCGTCTTCGACGAGCCTACCTCCAACATCCATCGCTCGGATCGGGTCGTTGACGCGAACCGTGCCGCTTTCGACCCGGCCCGTAAGGATCCGGCCGAGGAACGGATCGCGATCGAGCAAAGTTGCGATCATCCGGAAGGGACCCGCATCTACCCGTGGCCGCGGCACGTGAGAAACGATAGTTTCGAACAGCGGCGTCAGATCCCCCGAGCGCACGTCGTCCGTAAGCCCAGCATAGCCTGCACGTCCCGAAGCATAGAGCGTAGGGAAGTCCAGCTGCTCATCATTTGCTTCGAGGTTGAGGAACAGCTCGAACACCTCGTCGAGCACTTCGGCGGCGCGGGCGTCCGGCCGGTCAATCTTGTTGACCACAACGATCGGCTTCAGGCCCAGCGACAACGCCTTACCGGTAACGAACTTCGTCTGGGGCATCGGCCCTTCAGCCGCATCGACGAGCAGGATCACTCCGTCCACCATGCTGAGGATTCGCTCGACCTCGGCACCGAAGTCGGCGTGCCCCGGGGTGTCGACGATGTTGATGTGCGTGCCGTTCCACTCGACCGAGGTGCACTTGGCCAGGATCGTGATCCCGCGCTCTTTCTCGAGGTCGTTCGAATCCATCGCACGCTCTTCGATCCGCTGGTTTTCGCGGAAGGTGCCCGACTGGCGGAAGAGCTGGTCGACAAGGGTCGTCTTGCCGTGATCGACGTGCGCGATGATCGCGACGTTACGCAGGTTCATCTGATTTTCCCGGAAAAAAGTTCGGCGGCCATGTAGTCGTTAGCAGCCCATGTTGCAATGCAGCATGAACGGTCGCGGCCGTGATGCGTTTTCATCATCGAGACGAAATCCAGTCAGGAGGTTTGTCATGCCCCGCGGAGCCTATACAGCCAAGCAGGACCGCAAAGAAAAGCATATCGAGGAAGGCTACGAGAAACGCGGCGTGTCTAAGAAGGAAGCCGAGCGTCGCGCCTGGCTACCGTGAACAAGCAGGAGAAAGGCGGCAGGAACGCGGGTTCGGGCCGCAAGTCGAGCCGTAGCGAGGCCGCGAAGCAGGGCTGGGAAACCCGCCTGCGTCGTGGCAACGGCTAATAGCTAGCCGCCTGATCCATAGGTGAATTCCTTGGCCTGCCTCCGCTGTGGCAGTTGCGCTCGTTTGATCAATGGCCGAAGAACGCCCGCGTGGAAGACCCGTTTCTCCGTAGTGGCCGCTCCTGCGGCCAGTGCACGCTTTGCTGCAAGGTTCCTCACATCAAGGAACTCGGCAAACCGCGTGATCAGTGGTGCCAGCACTGCGAGATCGGACGAGGATGCCGGATATATGAAGAGCGGCCACCGGTCTGCAGGGGGTTCTACTGCGATTATCTGACACAGCCGCTGGTCGGCGAACACTGGTATCCGGCGCGCAGCAAGATGATCCTGTTCACCGAACCCGATGGCGGTCGACTAGCGATCTACGTCGATTCGGCGCGACCCGGCGCGTGGCGGGAACAGCCCTACTACCGTGAGATAAAGCAATGGGCGGCATGGGCGGCTCGAGACATGAGGCAGGTTATCGTTGTCGTCGGAGGCCGCTCCATCGTCATCCTGCCCGACGAGGACATCGACCTCGGTCACGTGGAAGAGAACGAGCGCATAAGCGTCTCCGAGGTCATGCAAGCCGGTCGAATTAAGCTGCGAGCTATGAAGATCCGCGCCGACGAACCTGGCCCGGTGGTTCGACCTTAACGGCAGCAGTGTGCCGAGACTCTAGCTCGCGCGCTCCAGAATTTCGATGGCGCGTTCAATCGCGCGCAGCTCGCTTTGAGCGAGACGTTCGAGCCTGATCTCCAGACCGGATCCGGCCTTGGGAATATTGCCAAGCTCCTCGCGGCCTTCTTGTGTCAGGCGCAGCGCCAGACGGCGACGATTTTCCGGGTCCTGCGTGCGTTCCACCAGTCCGGACCTTACGAGCATGTCCACGGCGCGGCTCACGGCGGGCGCTCCTCGCCCGACCGCTGACGCAATCTGATTCAACGTGGCCGGTTCCTTCGCACCGATCTGGGACAGAAGCTTGCGACGTGCGCGCTCAGCGCGGGCTGCGGGTCCATCCGCGACCCAGTTCTGGGCCAAGGTGTTGAAACGATTGGCAATCGCCGACGGTGATGACCCCCACATCATGGTTGCATCGTAACAATCATTTGCCGAAGCGCAATGTTGTTTAAAGGACGACGCGACGAGTAGTTGCACGAGCGGGACGGAGCCGCGATGAGGCCATGTGAGCACGCGCCCTCCCCTCCCGCGCAACGTCTGGATCCTCGGCTTCGTCAGCCTGCTGATGGACCTGTCGAGCGAAATTTATCATGCCCTCCTGCCAGCGTTCGTGACAATTGTGCTCGGGCTTCCAGCAACCGCCCTTGGTGCGATCGACGGTATTGCCGAGGCAACCGCCAACTTCGCGAAGCTTGCGTCGGGCCGGCTCTCCGACCGCAGCCGCAAGCGCAAGCCGTGGATCGTTGCGGGCTACGGTGTCGCCGCGCTCTCCAAGCCGCTATTCCCGCTCGCCAGCAACGCGGCCACCGTCATGGGTGCCCGCTTCGCGGACCGCATAGGCAAAGGCATCCGCGGCTCACCGCGTGACGCGATTGTGGCCGACGAGACGCCGCCTGAAATGCGCGGTCGTGCGTTCGGATTAAGGCAGTCGCTCGACACCGTAGGCGCGCTGCTGGCGCCGCTTGTCGCCATCGGCCTCATGGCGCTGTTCGCGAGCAACATCCGTGTCGTCTATTGGGTCGCGATCTTACCCGCTCTTTGTTCCGCCTTGCTCGCGTGGATCGCACTCCGGGAGCCGGAACAGCACCTAGCCCCGTTCAAGCCTTCGCCCTTCTTCTCCGGTTTCCGTGAACTCGACAAGGATACGAAGCGACTGCTCGCCGTCGGGTTCCTCTTTTCACTCGCCCGCTTTTCGGAGGCGTTTCTCATCCTAAAGGGCATCGAACTTGGGCTTAGCGAGGCTTTATCACCGGTCACACTCGCTCTGTTCAACCTGGCATACGTTCTCCTCGCTTACCCGGCGGGCAGCCTCAGTGACCGAATGAGCCCGAAATCCATCCTGATGGTGGGCATCGCTGTCCTCATCGTCGGTAACGTCGTCCTCGCCAATACGGAAAGCTACGCAGGCCTGGCACTCGGCGTCGGTCTGTGGGGTGCGCACATGGCGCTCACCCAAGGCATCTTCTCCCGCATGGTCGCCGACAGCGCGCTGGAGCAGCTGCGCGCCACCAGCTTCGGCGCTTTCTGGTTCGTGTCAGGCATCGGTGCGTTGCTCGCGAGCCTCGGCGCAGGATGGCTATGGGATCGGAGCGGCAGCGCGACCACTTTCGCGACAAGCGCGGGAATCGCAGCGGTGGCGCTCGCCATGCTTAGCCTGTTGCCTGAGGAGCGCGGCGCCTAGCGGGTAAAGCTCTCACCCTTCTCCGCCTTGTCGAGCAGCAACTTGGAGAAGCTGAACTCCGGCTTCATCCGCTCTTCCTGGCGCTTCAGCCCCTCCACAATCTTAGCGGGCCCTACCGTGTCGGCCCAGAACATCGGCCCGCCGCGATAAACGGGCCAGCCG
>Ga0308173_10000152_pt1 | contig 24716 bp, 40 predicted proteins | sample PhyPR1_FD_203716 | JGI IMG/M metagenome (GOLD analysis project Ga0308173, IMG submission 203716) | Soil microbial communities from UC Gill Tract Community Farm, Albany, California, United States - DLSLS.P.R1 | ecosystem: Environmental > Terrestrial > Soil > Agricultural land | place: USA... | reverse complement strand
AAGGACCGGGAGTCGACGTTCTTGGGCGCGGGCTGGTTGGGCATGGGCTCGTTGATCGCGGTCAGCGAGTTCTGCTCAGTCGCCGAGTAGTTCGTCTTGGCGCCCGAGTCCAGCGCCAGCTTGTTGGCGGTGGCCAGCTGCATCGCCTGAGCGAAGCCACCGACCGCCTGGATCTCGCCGTGTGACAGGTCCGACTGGGCCAGGGTCAGCGCCAGCTGGGGCTTGTCGGCCCCGACAGCGGTCCCGGCAGCGGAGAGCCGGGAGGTGAACTGGTCGGGGCTGGTCATGTGCGGCTAGAGCCCTCTCTGCTGTGCGGCGAGCAGGAGCTGCTGCAGCACCCCGGAGGTGTCGGCGGCAGCGGCCCTGGAGATCGCCTGGGAAACGGCCCCGCCCGTAGCGGGCAGGCCGGGAGTCATACTGAGGATCGAGGAGTCCGCGCCCGGCCCCGCGTCGGCGCCGTGCGTGACGGGTTCGCCGGGGCGCTGGGTGGGCGCGTGCAGCTCGGGGGGCGGTGGCGGCAGCGGGGTGGCCGCCATCGGGGCGGCCGCCTGCTGGGCCATCAGCTGCTGGCCCTGGCCGTAGGGCAGGCCAGTGACGGCCCGCATCGGCTGCTTGTCGATCCGCTGGCTCATCGCACCGGGGCCGCTGGCCCCGATCGGGTCGATCGGTGCGGTCATCCTGTCGGAAGCCTCCTGCTCACACTCGCGTTCAGCTGCGGACTGCCGTTGCGTAGGCCCGCGACCAGCGTCTGCAGGTCAGGGGCGCCGCCCGGCTTGAGCCCGGCCTGGCCGGGTACGATCCCCTCGGGCAGGCCGGAGACCGGGTCCTGACCGGGGAGGGCGCCGTCCGCGGCGGAGGCCCCTCCGGCGGCCGGGGCTCCGGCCTGCTGCTCGCCGTTCTCCTCGGCGTCGGCGGCCTTGGGGTCGGCCATGTTCTCCGGCGCGAACGCGTCGATGAACAACTGCTCGAGCTCCTGGCCGTTCTGCCGACCCTTGATGATCATGGCCGCCGCGCGCAGGAACGGGCGCGGGTCCATCCCCTGGGCGGCCATCGGCCCCAGCCCCTGCAGCAGGCCGTTGAGGCCCTGCTTGAGGGCGTCGGCGGTGGACTCGACGTCCATCGCCCGCTGCATCCGCTCGTCGTCGATGTCGAAGGGCAGGTGCTTACGCACCGTGGACCTGTCGATCAGGCCGTCCCCGCGCAGCTGCAGCATCATCACCGTGGCGGCGTTGGGCGCCAGCCCGGCCGCGAAGCCGTAGGTGACGTCGACGGAGTAGTTGTCGCCGATCGCGGAGACCGGCTTGTAGGTGAGGTCGTAGGGCTCGCCCTGGCTGTTGCCGGTGATCCGCTTCGTGCGGTTCGGCCAGATCTTGCAGTCCATCTCGAAGGCGAACTCGGTGGCCTTGGCCAGCGCCTGGCCGATCACCTTCTGCGCCGTCTGCACCTGGGTGTCGAAGGACCCCATCAGCGCCTGCACGCCCCGGCCGGTGATGACCGAGGCGTCCATGCCACCCGCGCGCCCCTCGGGGTAGCGGGCGCCCATGCGGAGTTCCTTCTCCAGGGTCTCCTGCAGGGCGAAGGTGGAGTTGGGGACCTCGATGCCGACGCGCCGGATCTTGTCCGGGTTGTCGGTCTGCAGCACCGCATCCGGGCCCACGGCGATCTCGACCATGTCCCTGGGGACCGCGAGCGGGGCGCCGACGGCCTTGACGCCGGCCTCCAGGCCGAGCAGGGCCATCCGGTGCCGGGCCAGCTGCACCCAGATCACGCCGTCGTACTGGCCGACCGGCTCACCGAACAGGCCGGGCCGCTCGGCGACCGCGAACGGGCAGCGCCCGATCGGGTTGTCGTAGGCCGAGACCACCAGGTTCTGCCGGTCCGGCAGGTACAGCAGCCACTGCTTGTCGTCGCAGTACCGGACGATCTCGATCGTCTCGTCCGGCAGGCACGTGGTGACCTGGCCGAACTGGTCGATCTTCGTCATGATCCGGGCGGCGTGCTCGGGGAACAGGGCCGCCACCTTGGAGACCGGCTCCTTGTAGCACTTGGCGATGCGCAGCGTCCGGCCAAGCCGGTCGTTCTCGTAGTAGAACCCTCGCGGATCCTCGGCCCGGATCCGGGGCATCGAGGCCTCGTAGTCCGGCTCCGCGTACAGCGGGGCGAAGCCGTAGGACAGGTAGGCGTCGCAGTAGGAGTACATGTGCGCGGCCAGGTTCGACTCGCGCCAGTAGTGCGTGCCGATGACGTTCTTCTTCTGCGCCTTGGCCTTGTCCGCGTCGGTCTTCATCGCACGGCTAGAGCAGTTCAGGGCGGGCAGTGGGGCGATCATCTCGGCGAAGTCGCGTGCCACGGAGTCGATCCAGTTGGCGACGATCGACTTCTTCCAGGTGTCGTTAAACAGATCCGGAAAGAGGAGCTCGGGCTTGCCCGCGCGGACCATCTGAATGGTCATCATCCGGACGTCCCGCTCGATGGCCTGGCGCTTCATCTGCTGAACGCGGGCGTGGATCGGCGCAGCAGACTGTGGCATGGTCAAGCGGGGGCTCCCTCTAGGCGTAGATCGACTGCTCCTTCGCCCCCCGCAGCTGCATCTCGCGCAGCTCCTGCAGGTTCACGACGGCGCGCGTCCGGGCATCGGCCCGGGGGGTGTAGGGGTTGGCGTGGTGGGAGGCGGTGTTCCGCTGCTGGTCAATGACCTTCTGGATGCCGATGTTGGCCATCCACAGGGCCATGACGAGGTCTGTCTTCGTGTGCTGCTGGCGCTGGCCGTCCTTGGGCTGCCAGGTCGTCAGCTGCATCGTCAGCGCGTCCACGAACGTGGAGAACCTCGGGTTGGGCAGCGAGATCAGGTGCTTGTCGAATGGCCGCGCCGACCACTTGTCGGACTCGAGGTCGTGGTCCGCGCACGACAGGAACAGCGGGGCGAGGCTGGCGACGCCGAGCGACTCGTCCCATTTCTGGCTGCCGGTGTAGTGCGGGTTCAGCAGGCACCCCTCCGCGTACATGAAGTCGCGGAGATCGGCCGAATTCGTGATAAACGACTGAAACGCGTTGCGTTCTACGATCGCCTCACGACAGCGGTACTGCGTCACGAACGCCTTGATCTTGTTGATCAGCAGTTCGGGCGGTGTCCGTGCCATGTTAAAACCGTCGAGCACGAACCTCTGGCCGGTCGCCCGGTCGTACCCGAGCACGATCATCGCGGTGAAGCCCTCGGCCGCGGGGTCCACGCCGAGCACCGTGTACAGCCCCTCGATGGGACCCGAGGAGCGGCGGCCGTCGACCGAGGCCATCACCGCCCCGGTCGGGAAGACCTGGTCGATCGTGGCGTCCATCTGCTGGTAGGTGAGCATCCAGCGGGCCGCGGTGGCCTCGGCCTTGAGCCGGGCCAGCGATTCGCCCGGCCACTTCGCCGGCCACAGGGTCATCCACGTGGACGGGTGCGGCTCCGGCATCTCGAAGACGGCCGGCTGGGCGAAGTAGGTCCAGACCTGCTTCTCGCCGTCCCACTCGACCAGGTCGCGCAGCTCGGAGTACAGGTCGTTGGAACCCATCCGGGTGCCCAGCACGTGCAGCACGCCGTCGTCGTCCATCCGGTTGGCGACCTCGGCGCCGATCCAGTCGGCCAGCTCCTTGTACGTGTGCACGTTCTTGCTGGTCACGAGGTCGTCACACAGGATTACATCGAGCCTTGAGCCATAAATCTGACCCCCGAGCCCGAGCGCCTGCAGGGTCGGATCGTTCTGCGCCTTGTCGACGCCGGACAGGTAGATCTCGGTCTTCGTCCAGGACGAGCCCTGCCAGCCACCTTCGGGCATGAAGGCCGCGTGCAGCTTGGCGAACTGGGGGAGCTCGAGGATCTGCTTGACCTGGTGGATGATCTTTTTGGCGAACTGCTGCGTTTGAGAAACCACAGCGATTCGGACGTTTGGGTCTAGCATCATGCGCCAGATGCAGTAGTTGACCGTCCACACCTGAGTCTTGGCATGGTACGGTGGCAGGTTGACCAGCAGCCGGCCCTTGCGGCCCTCGGCGTAGCGGATCGCCGGGTGCATGTCGCGCGGTTCGCGGCCGTTCAGGACGTCCCAGATGCGCAGGTGGTGCAGCGGCATCGGCATGTCCAGGTACCGCTCGCAGAACTCCGGGAAGTCCGGCACCTCCGTGGCGCCGTTACCGTTCCGTGACCTCGCTGCCCGGGCGACCTCGCGGACCTGGTCCACCTTCGCGGCGAAGACCGAGTCGGTCTTCCTCCAGTCCACGTACGTCAGCGGCGACCGGTCGACGAGCGCCATCGCCTCCTTGACCTGGACCCCGTCGCGGATCGCGGCGAGCACCTTCTCCTTCGCGTCGGCCACGGTCGTGGTCCGGCGGGTCGAGGAGCGGGCGCGGTTGACAGACAGGAGAGACTCCGGGCGTGATCAGGGCGACAGGTGGCCGGCGCTGCAAGCTGTGCGGGCGCGCGGACTTCCACGTGCACCGGAACGCCAGCAGCCCCGCCCGGAAAGACACGGGCGGGGCTGGGCAAGTAGGTGGCCGGCGGGTCTTCCCCACCCCCGGCCGCGGCGCCCCCAGGTGGAGTCAGTCTCGGGTTCCACCCCGATCCCGCTCCGGTGGGCCAGACCAACCGTGCCTGTTCTAGCGCCCCGTCAGCAATCACACCGGGACAGCACGGTCGATCAGTACGCGCCGGGCGCGGGGAGTCGAACCCCACCTCGGGGCCCGGGGCCCCGTGCGCTGCCGTTACGCCAACGCCCGAGCGGCTTAGGGCCGCGACTCCCACCCGACTTCGGCAGACCGGGTCCGACTGAACGGACTCACTGCCCGGGCTCGGCGAACCCGTTGAGAAAAAACTTACACTGCGTGACCGTGCGACCGCAAGCGGTACGTCACACCTGTTGACTCGCGTGCACACCAGGCGCAGCAGTCGGCGGGGGAGTGCCCTGGTAGAGGCCGGTCGGAGCCGCCCGCGTGTCCGGGTCAGACTGCGCGTGCACGCCAGGAGCCGGCAACACACCCAGGCCGCCCAGCAGATGCCGGGCAAAAGCGCCCATCATCCCGGCCACCTCATGGTTCTGCACCGGCGCCCGCTCGGACGGCGGCACCTCAGACCCGTACTGGGCCATGTAGCTCGCCGCCCGCTGGTAGACGCTCGGCTGCTCACTGTTCGACCGGCGCATCAACGGATCGTTGGAGTGGATCGAACCGATCCCGTCCTTCGTGGCCATCGCCGCCTGATACCGCAGCGGATCGAACGCGCCGAAGTGGTAGGCGTACGCCAGATTCCACTCGTACTCCTTCGCCGCCGAACGCACCCCCAGATCCCAGCCGCCGCGGTCCAAGCCCAGCGACTTGTCCACCGCCTTCGCCCGGTCCGCGTACGTCGGGTACTTCGACTGCCAGTACTCGACACGCGGGGCAGTCGGATCGTTCGGGGCGTCAGGAGTCGGGTGGGTCACAGGTACCCCACGGCCACCGACAGCCCCGTCGTCGGGGCGACCGCACCAGCCGTCGTCGCCGTCGTCGTCGCCGCCACCGTGATCGCCGTGCCGTTCGACAGGTAGCCGCCCGCAGCCGCAGGCAGAATCACCGTCGCACCAGCCGCCACCGGAATCGTCAACACCGGGGCCGTCGTGCCCACCGTCGGGGCCGTCGCGTTGTAAAAGTGCACCGCGGCCATCGCCGCGTTCGGGTTGTAGATCGCCGCCCAGAACAGCCGGCCCGCCGTGGCCTTCACCGTGGACGCCGTCGCCAGCAGAGCGTCGAAACGGATCGCCGTCGGCGCCGTGCCCACCGTCGCAGACGAAGACGGCACGACGAACTGCGTGCCCGAGATGCCCACCGCCGGCGAGTTCGTCACCGCCACCGCCATCGCCTGGCCGGGAGCCGTCGAGCCGCGCCCGCCGACCAGCTCCACCGGCGTCTCGGTGTGCGAGTCCGCCGTGATGTGACCCACCCACACGGTGGTCGTCGAAGCCGGGGCCACACCGCCGTTCAGGATCCGCACCCGGATCTTGTAGGCGAGGTTCGGGTTCGGCACCGTCGTCGTCCGCTGGTAGGTGCCACGCGCCGACGCGATGTTGTCCGACGTCCGGTAGTGCCAGAAGACGTCGTCGACCAGGTGCTCGAGCTCGAACGTCGTCACCGGCGCCGTCGTCGTCAGCGCACCCACGTACGAGTTGACCGACTGGTTGCCGTTGCGGAACCGGGCCGCGCCACCGTTCTGCACGTCGTACGACGCCTGGGTGGCCGTCACGCTGTCATCGCCGCAGAAGCGCCAGGCCAACACCCGGGACTCGTCGATCACCCCGGTGACCGGGTCGCACGCCACCGCCTCGAAGTACACCTGGCAGTTGGCGATCTTCTGCGACAGCTGGATCGACGCCGTCGCCCGGAACGGGGCGGTGAAGACCTCCTTGCTCGTGATCGACGACGTCGCGTTGACCGTCGTGCCGGTGTTGATCGCCAGCACCGTGCCCTGCGTCGTCTGCGCGGGCGTCATCGACATCGACGCGTCGGTGACCACGTCCCAGACGTCCAGCTGCGGGGCGACCGGGAACTCCGCGCGCATCCGACGGATCCCATGCCCCTGCAGCTGCGACTGCTCGACGGTACGGACGGGAGACAGAGGCACCAGCACACTCCAAGATCAGGCGGGGATATTCGGCTCGCGGGATATTCGGCTCGCGGTAAAAGCGGCCTCGACCAGGGGCCGGATTAAAGGAGGCCCCGACCCAGGTAATGGTCACTGGGAATGGTCCGAGAAAAGGACATGGGTATGGCCGTTTGTGAACGAACCGGCCGGCCATGTACCGGCCAACCCCCGGGGCTCCTCTAGCCCCGCCCCGGGGTGGACCAACCGGCCGGACCGGCCGGGTGTCGGCGCTCGCCTGCGGCTCGGCCTCAACTCGAAGGACCCATCTTTTATAGAGCTGTCCGGACCGCGAAAACCGGACAGCCTCTGACCAGATGTTACCAAACCGTTACCTCCCGTGATGTTCCCCCGGGTCAACCCCCGGCCCGTACACGGGCCCCACCTCCCCCCGCTCCACCTGGAAATCACGGTCGGGTACGTGTTACTGGGGGCGGCCGGCTCGTTAACAACCCCGGGTCTCGCGTGGGCGTGCGCGGCAAGGAATCCCTGCGCACGCGGGGTTCTCCGCGCGGGGCGGGACGGTCCGGGGTGTCCCGGCCTACACCCCGACCGACCAGCCAGGCCGGGCAGGCCTGCCTCCGCACGGCCAGGCCTGGCAGTGAGTGGCGGCGCCACGCACCGGCAGGCCAGACCGGCAGGCCTGGCACCGGACCGGCTCACCACCAGCCAGGCGCACCGGGCACGGGCACCAGGGCAGCACCAGGGCAGCACCACCAGGGCACGGGCTGCCGGGGTGGCCAGGCCTGGCCGTGCCGTGCCTGGCCGTGCCTGGCAGGCCTGGCAGAGGGGCCGGAGGGTGCGACCTGGTCGTCGTGACCGTTTCGTTATGAACTTTCTGAATTCGCGTCTGACCTGCAGGTTTACCGTGGAACGGTGTCCGGCATTCACCCTTTCGAGTGGCCCGATGGGCACCATGGCACGGTCTGTGGTTAAACTGACGAGGCAACACCGGATCGGCCGGTGCGGCACTCACGAGAGGACCACCCACGATGAGCACCACCACCACCCGTCAGGCCACCCGCGTTGACTCCCCGGAGGGCACCATCCGGGTCTACGTGCCGGGGCAGGACGACACTCCGGCCCGTTCCGCCGCTCGCTCCCTCGCTTGCAAGATCCACGGGGGCGTGACCGTCGGCCGGACTCCGGCGGGCGTCAAGGCCAACCGGGGCCACGTGTACACGTTCTCGCCGGTGGCAGTCGTCCGTCCGGCCCGGCCGACGGCGAAGCCTGCCAAGCCTGCCAAGCCTGCGAAGGCGGACGACCGGCTCGCCTACCTCACCCGGGAGCTCGCCCGGGTGACTGCCGAGCTCGCAAAGGTCCAGGGCAAGCCTGCCCCCGTGGCCAAGCCTGCCCGTGAGGTCCCTCCGGCGATCGCGGCCCGGATCGCGGCGAGCCACGCGATCACGTGCAAGACCTGCCGCGACCTCAAGGTCGTCCGGGGCGTGGGGTCCCGCGCCGGGCAGCCCTACCGCACGGCGGACGGTGCGGCGGCCGCCAAGCAGGCCGGGCGCGCGGTGCCCTGCCCGACCCACGTCAAGGCGCGCAAGACGGCCTGACCCACCCGGGGGGGGGGCGGCTCGCCCGCCCCCCCAAGCCTGGCCAGGACGCCCTACGGGGCGTGCCGGGGTGCGACTCCCCGGACAGGCACTCACGGCCACACGGCGCCGCTCACGCGGTCGGCCCGGCCGGGCACGTTGACAACTCAACAGCGACCCGTACACGTACCCGCGACCTACCCGCGCCGGATGACCCGGCCCGACGGGGGCAAGCGGCGAGTGGACACGCACCCGTCACCAGGGTGGCCAGGGTTCACACACTCACGCGTCGTGGTGACGCGTGGCAGGCACGGCATGGCACATCCCCACGGGGCTCTGTGGCCATCCACGCGGTTCGTGACCGCGCGTGACCGCTAGGGCTGGCGCTGGGCCAGCCCGCGCAAGGGAGGACCAACCCATGATCACTACGGACGACACGCGGACGATGGCACCGGCCGAGCACAAGGCCTGGAGCATCGTCCTGCTCCTCCGGGGCGTGCCTGGCGCGTCCCAGCAGCTCGCCCGCCTGGCGGACGACTGGGAGCGCCGGTCGCTGCGTGCGGAGGAGCGTGGCTGTCACGCGATGGCCACGAACACGCAACGCGTCGCCGAGCTGTTCGACTACGCACAGGTGAGCGTCTAGGCCTCACCAGCCCGGTGCCCCGTGAGGGGCGCGCTGTCACGAATCGCACGTGACCCGGGCGCTGGCGGCTCATCCGGCCGCCGTTCCGGCCCGCGCGAATCGGTCGCGCTGGTCACACACTGATGGAGGACCAACCCATGATCGCAATCACCACCAGCGGCGCCCGTCTCGTCCGTGACGCGGACGACTGGCGGATGCTCAACACGCTGGCCGTGGCCATCGCCAACGCGGTGGCCACGTCACGCGGGCTGGACGTCGCCTTCGACGACTGGACCGGCGCGTCGGCCCTGTCCTACCTGCGGGAGCTCGACCCGCCGCAGGGTGACCGGGACGTCGTGGTCTGGGCCTGGACGGACACGCCCGCCGCGTCGCGGCACGTGACCCTGCCCGCTGTCGAGGCGCCTGCTCCCAAGCAGGTCGGCCGCGCCAGTAACGGCCGGTTCACCCCCGCCGCCTAGCTGGACCAGCCCGTGCCCGCGCAAGCGGGTGTGAGCGAGGCATCGGACCTCGCACGGGCACAACCCACGCACGGATCGGCCGCGCGTGGCGAACGAGAGGACCAACCCATGACCACTCCCGAGAAGATCCGCGTGTCCGGCCCGTCCGTGCTGGCCGCGATGGTGCCCTCGCTGCTGGGTTTCACCCCGGCGGACGGCAGCCTCGTCGTGATCACCCTGGTGGACCGACGCGTGGGCATGACTGCCCGCGTGGATGACCCAGGCGTCGACAAGGTCGAGGGCCTGGCCGCGGAGCTGGCCCCCGCGCTCCGGCGCGGGGAGCCGGAGCTGACCGGCCTGGTCGTGATCGGCTGGCAGGCGGCTACGGGCGTCGCGTCCGACCTCATGTGGGCGCTGCGCCGACTCGGCCTGCCCACGATCGAGGCCCTGGTGGTGCAGGACGGCCGGGTGGCGGACGACTGCTGCCAGGGGCCGTGGCAGCCGCTGGGCACGGACGTCCTGCGCCCGGTCACCGTGGTGCAGGGCCAGGTCAACGCGGACTCCCGCGAGGACCTGGAGGACCGGATCACCTGGTGCGGCTCGGTCAAGCCTCCGCACGGGGGTGACCAGCTGATCGTCGACGGGTGGCGGGCCACGGTGCACACCGTGGATGACCGCGACCACGCGCTGGCGATGTTCGGTCACGCGTCGGTGGAGAAGCTGGCCCAGGACGTGGAGGGCTTGTCGCTGACCCTGCGGTTCACGCCCACCTGGGGGCCGAAGCGGGACGACCTGCTGGCCCTGCTGGCCGTGGCCGCGTGGCTACGGGGCAACGGCGCCCTGGCCAGCATCGCGCTGGACCAGGCGTCGACCGGGCACTCCCTGTCCATGCTGCTCCGGCAGGCTCTGGCCGTGACCCTGCCCCCTGCGGAGCTCCGGAAGCTGCTTGCTTCCATGCCCGCATAGCTCCACCAGCCCGTGAGCGGAATCGGCCGCGCACGACAGCATCCGAGGCTGTCCGGGCACGCTGACCACGCGGGATCGGCCCGCGTGGCAGGAACGAGAGGATCAACATCATGACCCGTTACACGCAGACGATCGCGGTCAACGTCGAGTTCGTCGACAACTTCGACGTCTACGACGCGGCCGCCGCGGTGCGTCGGCTGCCCGGTGTGTCCCGCGCGTTCGTGAACTGGGACTACACGGAGACCCGCGCGGAGCTGCCCGAGGTCAACCGCGCCAAGCTGATCGAGGTCGCGCAGTGGGCGGCCGGCCAGCAGGCGCTGAAGGACCTGGGGCTGCCGTCCGAGTGGTCTCAGGCGTCGTGGCTGTCCGAGCGCGAGGGTGTGGCCGCTGGCGGCTGGTGCGGCACGGCGTGCTGCATCGCGGGCAAGGTCGCGCTGGATGCCGGGTGGAAGCCGATCCTGCACACCTTCGACGACGGCTCGACGAGCCTGAGCTCGGACACGCGGGTCGTCAAGGAGATCGACGGCCAGCTGGTGACGCGCGACGTCGCGGCGGTCGCCCGTGAGGTGTTGCAGCTCACGGGCGACGACGACCTGTTCTCCGGCAGCAACGGGCTCGACGACGTGATCCGCATCGTCGGCGAGTTGATCGCCGAGTGACACCCGCCCTGTCCCCTGATCGTGGGGGGGCCTGCCCGTTCGACCCGGGGCAGGGCACGAGCGCACCATGCGCTTGCGATAGGACAGTGCCGTCTTGACGACTTGACGGCAAAGCTACACTGATGCTGACCGGGATCGGCCTGGTCGGCGAGGAAGGGGAACGAATGGCGAAGGGTGACCCGGTGCCGGTGAGGCACCTGTCGTGGCGCCGCAACAGCCCGCAACGCTGGCACGACTCGTGGCGCCAGACGGACCGGATCTGCCGGTTCGTGGGCCCGTGCGCGGTCTGCGGGACGCGGACGTACGCGTTCGACGACGGCGAGAACGACCCGCGCGGCGTCCTGGGGGACCACGCGGCCAGCCCGCTGGCCGCCGAGGACCACGAGATGGTGGGCCCGGACCTGCCGTTGTGCTTCGAGTGCGCCAACACCTACGAGCTGTACCAGCAGGCCCTGGCGCTGGCCACGGCCACGTGGACGACGCCCGAGGAGGAGACCGAAGGACCGGCCACCTACCGCATCGTGCGGTTCTGGGAGCGCGGCGGCCGGGACTACGTCGAGGGTGAGGACACGACCGGCCTCACGCTGGCCGAGGCGCAGGCGTGGTGCAAGGACCCGGAGACGTCGTCGAAGACGGCCACGAGCGGCGCCGCCCGCATCGTGACGGCCGCCAAGGGCGACTGGTTCGACGGCTACGAGGAGGAGTGAACGGCGCCCTGGCCCCGTAGGTGGGGGGCTTCCCGGTTCGACCCCGGGCAGGGCACGACACGGGACGGTCCCGTGGCAGAGGAAGGGGAATCACCATGGCTACACCGCGAGGCAAGCGCACGGCGCCGATCATGACGGCCGTGCCGGAGGTGCCCGAGGCTGACCGCGAGGTCATCGCCGGCGAGCCGTCCACGGACGGGGAGAAGTGCGGCACCTGCAAGGGCCTGGGCCTGGTCCGGGCGGTCGGCAAGAACGCCGGGAAGCCGTACCGCACCCTCAACGGCGCCCAGGCGGCGCAGGAGGGCGGCCGGGCGACCGACTGCCCGTCGTGCAAGGGTACCGGCCTCATCGGCCTGGCCGTCTGATGTCCATTCACGTGGAGTGGATGGACGCGGGCGCCACGTCCGCCGAGTTCGTGGAGGCGGGCGAGGAGGTCATCGAGGGCGACGAGGAGTCGGTCGTCCCCGAGGGTGAGATCGCCCTGGTCCTGAGCGCGGACGACGTGATGGTCCTGTCGTCCACGCCGGAAGGGATGAGGGCGTTTCTGCAGCGCCTGATCGACGCAGTACCCGACGCCTGGGTCATCCCGGGCGTCACACCCACCCAGAAGGAGAGCAACGCATGAGCAAGGTCCTGATCATCGCACCCGGCACGAACGTGGCCACCGTGCAGGACGTCACGCCCAACCTGGAGACCCTGCAGGGCCTGGTGGGCGGGCTGATCCAGCCCATCACGCTCGGCGACGGCGTGATGTGGTGCAACGAGGACGGGAAGGAGCAGGGTCTGCCGCACAACTACGCGGCGGACAAGCTGCTGGTGGCCGCCGGTATCGCTCTGCTGCCGGGTGACTTCATCGTGGGCCCGGCCGTGATCCAGGGGCCGGCCGACTACGACGGCGCCACCGACACCGAGACGTACCGCGACGTGTCCGAGACGGTCATGGAGTTCGTCCACCTGGCCGGGATCGAGCTGCAGGAACCGGCACCGGCTGACCCGCCCGTCACCGAGTAGCACCACCGCCCTGCCCCGCACCTGGTGGGCAGCCCGTCCGAGTCGGGCCAGGGCACGAGCACGGGATCACCCGTGCCAGAGGAAGGGGAACGCGATGTTGACCTTGACCGACCTATTCTGCGGGGCGGGTGGTAGTGCGCTCGGAGCGCACGCTGTCCCGGAGATCGACCTTAAGCTGGCCGCCAACCACTGGCAGTTGGCTGTGGACACCCACGCGGGCAACTTCCCGGACGCCGACCACATGGTGGCCGACATCTCCCAGGTGGACCCGCGCCGGGTGCCCCGCACCGACCTGCTGTGGGCCTCACCCGAGTGCACCAACCACTCCCAGGCCCAGGGTCGCAAGCGGCAGACCGGACCGGACCTGTTCGGCGAGACGCTGCCCGACGAGGCATCCGAGCGGTCCCGCGCCACCATGTGGGACGTGCCCCGGTTCGCCGAGCGGCACCACTACCAGGCGATCGTCGTCGAGAACGTGGTCGACGCCGCCAAGTGGCTGCTGTGGGACGCGTGGCTGATGGCCATGAAGGCGCTCGGCTACGACCACCAGTTGGTCAGCCTCAACTCGATGCACGCCGAGGCCGCGGCCGCACCGAGGGCACCGCAGTCGAGGGACCGGCTGTACGTGGTGTTCCACCGGGCGGGCAACCAGGCGCCGGACGTGACACCCCGGCCGCTGGCCTGGTGCACCAGCTGTGACCAGGAGGTGCAGGCGGTGCAGACGTGGAAGCCGGGTCGCAAGGTGGGCCGGTACCGGGCCCAGTACACCTACGTCTGCCCGGTGCTGCGCTGCCGAGGCCAGCAGGTGGAGCCGTACGCCCTGCCCGCTGCGTCAGCGATCGACTGGGGCCTGCCCGGCCAGCGGATCGGTGACCGGGACCGGCCGCTGTCGGACAAGACGATGGCCCGGATCGAGGCAGGGCTCGTGCGGTACGCCGGGGAGCTGATCGTCCCGTCGGGCGGGACGTGGAACGACACGGCCCACCCGGCGAGCTCGCCGATGCGGACCCGCACCTCGCGGGAGACGGACGCCCTGGTCGTCCCGATGGAAGGCCGCGAGGGCAAGCAGGCGCTGCTGGCCAGCCGCCCGTACCGCACGATGACCACCAGGGCCGAGAATGCCCTGGTCGTGCCGTACTACCGCACGGGCGTGGCCCGTCCGGCGTCCCACCCGCTGCGCACCCAGGGCACGGTGGACACCGACGGCATCGCCTTCATCGCCGAGCTGCGCGGCGGCCACTCCGACCACCGCTCGGTCCGGCACCCGCTGGCCACCGTCACGGCGTCGGGCAATCACCACATGCTGGTCCGGCACAACTCCAGCAAGGGTGACGGTGGCGAGATGTGCACCCCGGCCAGCGAGCCGGCCCGCACGCTCACCACCACCGGGCACCAGTCGCTGGTCGGCTGGCCCACCGTGGTGCCGGACGTGGAGGACTGCACGTTCCGGATGCTGGAGCCGCACGAGATCCAGGCGGCGATGGCTTTCCACGGGGACTACACGGTGCTCGGCAACCGGCGCGAGCGGGTGCGCCAGCTGGGCAACGCCGTCACCCCACCGGCCGCGGAGTTCCTGCTCCGCGGCGTCGTCAACTCCCTGTCCTGAGAGGACCAACGATGGACCCGAACGAGACCCTGACCAAGATCCGCGAGCTGGCCACGAAGATCGGCCAGTTCGACTTCGACCACCCGGAACAGCTCTACGGCACGGCGGCCGACCTGGCCGAGCATGTCGAGGCGCTCGACGAGTGGCTGTCCAAGGGCGGGTTCCCGCCGGACGCATGGGGGCGCCCCGAGACCGACGACGAGTACGCGCTCCGCATCGTGACCGCCGAGCCGCTCGGCGGGCCGATCCCCGGCGTCGCTGGATCACACCTACCCGAGGGAGAGCACTGATGTACGCGTTCACCGAGGACCGCAACGTGGCCCTGCGGGCATGGGCCAAGGGCAGCCTGCCCGACATGGCCGGCGTCGAGCTGCTCATCCGGTCCGGCTGGGCCAGCAAGCTCGACCAGGCCGGGTGGATCGAGAAGAACGGCGACTACGCCTACCCCAAGGTCGGCCTGTTCCTGGCGTCGGCGGGCTACCTGTCCGGCGGTGAGCGCAGGCAGATCACCATCCTGGGCAGCCTGTTCGGCCAGCGCCGGGACGAGGACGACGTGGCGATCGGCACCGTGCTGGCCCACGACCTGGGCAACGTCGACCACTCGTTCATCCGGCTGTTCCAGACGGCGATCGGCATCGCCGCCGGGATGTACGAGACCTGGCCGGGGGAGGACTGATGGCCACCACCGTGCTCATCGTGATCGACGACGACGACGGTTCGACCACGGCCACCTGCTCCTGCGGCCGGGACCTCGGATCGTCCGACGCTCACGGGGCAGGCAGCCTGATCCGCACCACCGTGCCCTCCCACGTCGGGCTGCACGCGTCGGCCAACCACATGGGCGTGCCATGGGCGGACGTCGAGCAGATCCTCAAGGACAGGATGCGTCGGGCGGGCGGTGCTTTCGGTGGATGAGCTGACCCGTCGGCGCCTGCTCAAGCACGGGCTGACCGAGCTGCCCGACCGTACGTCCGACGCACCACCGGGCGACCTGCCCACGGTGCGGGAGGACCTGACCACGGTGCGGGGCATGGTGACCGAACTGCAGGCCGAGGTGAAAGCCCTCGACCCGCCGTCGATGACCATGACCCGCGCCATCGACCACCTGGCCGACGCTGTCACGTCGGCCCAGCAGATCGCGGAGATCATCGAATGACCAAGCGAACGCCCATCCCACCCGCCGACGTCCTGTTCAGCGGGGCCCAGCGGGACCGCCCCCGTGCGGCCCCCCAGCCAGCCCCTGAGCCGGACAAGCACGTCAAGGTGACCTACTACATGCCCCGGGCCATGGTCGCCGACCTGGACGCACTGAGGGTGGACCTGCAGCGGGCCGGTGCCCGCGTCGACCGGGGGCAACTGGTCCGGGCGGCCATCCGGCTGGCCCAGCAGGACATCAAGGCCTGGTCGGCGGCCGCCGTCTGGGGGGAGGAGAGCGGGTGACCGTCAGCCAGCTGTCGGAGGTGGACCGCGCCGAGATCCTCGAGCGGTACCGCAAGGGCCAGTCGGTGCACCAGCTGGCCGTCCGGTTCCGCACGTCGCACATGTCGATCCTGCGGGCACTGCCGGACGACGAGCCGCGCCGGCCGGTCGGATACCAGCCCAAGCCGGTGTCCACCGAGTGGATCGTCGAGCTACGCAAGGCGGGTCACTCGTACGCGGAGATCGGCAAGATGACCGGGCTGTCCACCACCGGCGCGCGTAAGCGGTATCTCACAGCGTGTCACCCCGGTGGTGCGGCGGGATGACATCCGTGTAAGTTCCCCCGAGAAGACGTTGAGGCGGGCCCCCTGGCAGGGGCCCGCCTCGACAGACCCGGTCGCTCGGGTCCGGTACGTACGCACACGAGTATAGGCCATCAGGCCCCTCTCGTCACACCGGATCAGGCGCCCCGGGTCGTGACGATCGAGGAGGCGAGGCCCATCACCGGATGTAGAGCGCACGACGCTCCGCCCGTGGCCTGATCATCCCCGGAATCGGACGCTCTCCAGCCCCTCGTCGCGCCCGCGACGGGAGGCCATGACCCGTTGCCGCTGAGCGGACGGGCTGGCCACGGCTCGGCGAGGTCCCTTCCTGGCCTTTGGTGGTCCTCCGGACCACATAGAACCTCAGTTCCTCACAACTCCAGAGAGAGCCAGGATCACCGGCTGATCCTCGGCAAGAGCAGGACGAAAGGGGGCTACTTTGCTGGCCGTACCCGACGAGCAACGCAAGTAGAGCAGGGTGAGTACAGACCGCGCGTGCGCGCGCGCGAGAGCGGAGGTGTCGTGAAGCTGGCCATCGAGACCGACTGCCGCTACTGCCACGAGCCCGTGTTCAGGGCCGTGTGCATCGACGGCCGGTGGCGGACGTTCGAGAAGCTCACGGTGCCGGCCGCTCCGATCGGGGTGTGGGCCTGGCGCAGGCACCAGGGGATGCAGGAGCAGGACCTGGTGCCCGGCAAGGGCCTGCACTACTGCCCGCAGTACCGGGAGGCGGGTCGTTCCCGAAACGCTCCCAGCAAGTTGACAGGTGTGACCATCCCCACCTGGCAGTAGCTGCCGAACTTACTCCCAGTAGTCACAACCTCGCTCTAAGTGCTGGTTTCTGTCGGACCTTCCTGTTCTAGTACCGGACATGGCCACCGGCAAGAGCGAGACGCTCCTCGACCCCGAGGACTACGTGCGCAGCCTGCTCATGCCCGACGAGCAGGGCGAGCGGTCGGTCCGGGTCCAGCACTACGACGGCGCCGCGCTGTACGCCGTCGCCGAGGACCACTTCCTCGTCCTCTGCTGCACCCAGCACAAGCACCGCGGCCACGAGTACGTGGCCAAGGTGCTGCCCTCCAGCTGGGAGTGCTTCGCCCAGGTCACCAACGCCGACGAGGGATTCGCGGCGTACCACTACGGACCGGAGTCCTGATGCTGTCGATCTACGGTCCCCGTCTCCTCGGCTGGCTGGAGGGCGCCCTCGACGAGGCGCACAACATCCTCGACGAGTTCACCGAGTACGTCGTCCGCTGGCGCGAGCTCCTCGAAGACGCCGCGTGACCGAGACCAAGGTCCGGCGGCGCAGCTACTCCGCGCTCACCGTCTACGAGAAGTGCCCCGAGCAGTACCGGATCAAGTACGTGGAGCGCGTCCCCGAGGAGCCGAGCGTCTGGTCGATCGGTGGCACCGCGTTCCACCAGGTCGCCGAGTGGTACCTGGCCGGCCTCATCGGCACCAGCGAGGCCGACCTGTTCCAAGCCTGGCTGGAGGCGTGGGAGCAGGCCAAGGCCGAGGTGCTCACGCGCAACCCCGAGGCCAACCCCGACGTCCGCACCTGGCGGGCGGCCGACCGTGGCCGCGAGAACGCCGAGTGGTGGATGGAACACGGCTTCGCCATGGTCAAGCGGTTCGTGGCCTGGTGGCCGACGTCGGGGCTCACCGTCTACCAGGACGAGGAAGGGCTGGGGCTCGAGCGGCGCATCGAGACCGAGCTGGGCGGCGTGCCGATCGTGGCCATCCCCGACGCCCTCGTGGTCGACGAGCACGGCCAGCTGAACATCCTCGACTACAAGAGCGGCAAGCCACCGAAGGAGACGCTGCAGCTCGGCGTCTACCGGGCGGCCGTCCTCGCCGGGATGGGCCTGGACACCACGTGGGGCCTGTACTACATGGCCCGCGCCGCGCAGCTGCTGCCCACCCAGCTGGCCAAGCACGACCCGCTGGCCATCGCCCAGCAGTTCACCGAGTTCGACGCCGGGGTGAACGCCGGGGAGTTCGAGCCGACCCCCAGCACCGAGACCTGCAAGTTCTGCCCCTACAAGCGGCGCGAGTGCCGCTACTACAACCCCCCGGAGGGCCCATGACCACCAAGTTCCAGATCAGCGACAAGATCGGCGAGGCGATCTTCGTGATCTCGTCCGAGGGCGCCGACCCCGGCCAGGCCTACGGCGACTTCGCGGTGGCCCTGTCGCTCGTGGGCAACCAGCAGGCCGAGGCGGTGCTCGGTCGGCTGACCGACGTGCTGTCCCGTGGCGCCGTCGTGTCCACCGTGGCCGACCCGCTGGCCGCCGCGCGGGCCACCGTGCAGGCCTCCTTCCCCGGTGCCGTCGAGGCCGGCGGCAACCAGTGGGGCCAGCCGCCGGTCCCGGCCTACCAGCCGCCGATGCCCGCCGCTGCCGCAGCACCCGCCCCGGGTGATCCGCGAGCGATGTGTCAGCACGGGCCGAAGACCCTGCTCAACGGCAAGGGCAAGAACCCGCCGCACAACCCGTGGCAGGCGTGGGGCTGCAACGCGCAGAAGAACGACCCCTCGAAGTGCCCGCTGGACTTCATCCGATGATCGGCTCGATCGTCACCGTCGACCTGATCGACAGCCTGCTCGCCGCGTCCTCCTCCTACACGGTGCTGGAGTCGGCCGTGCAGGACCTCGACTCGGCGCCGATCACCGATGAAGACGTGGCCACCCTGCGCGACCTGCCCCCCGAGCTGCGGGTGCACTGCCTGGCCCGGCTGCACGTGATGGCCGACCTGCTGCGCGAGCACGTCCGCACCCTCGACGGCCTGCTGCTCGGCGTACCGGCAGAGAGCTAAGCCGTCATGCAGTCACTGGACAGGGTGGTCCGCCGCGGTGCGACCGTCGCCCACCAGATCCATCTCCCGTTCGCCGGCCTCCGGCGGATCGGATTCGGGCTGGCCATGGGCCAGCTGGGGATGATCGCGGCCGCACCCGGCGTGGGCAAGTCCGCCCTCGCCCTGCAGGTCGCCCTGTCCAGTGGACTGCGCACGCTGTACGTCTCGGCCGACACCGACGCCTGGACCATGTCGGTCCGGACGCTGGCGCACAACACCGGCCACCCGCAGAGCTACATCAACCAGTGCCTAGAGGGCGGCTACGCCCTGGAGGAACTGGACGTGGCCCTGTGGGAGGCCCGGCACGTGCAGTTCTCCTTCGACTCCTACACGACCCGGGAGATCCACTCGGACGTGCAGGCCTACGGCACCGTGCATGGCTCCTTCCCCGAGCTGATCGTGGTGGACAACCTGATGAACTGTGCCCGCGGCGGCGAGGACGACCTGTCCTCCCAGACCAAGGCGATGGACGAGCTGCACGCCCTGGCCCAACAGACCGGGGCCCACGTGCTGGTGCTGCACCACGCCACCGGCTCCTACGACGACGGAGACCGGCAGATCCCGCTCTCCGGCCTGGCCAACAAGCTCTCCAAGCTCCCGGCCCAGGTGCTCACGCTCTACCGCAAGGACCCGCACGTCTTCATGTGCGTGGTGAAGCACCGGCAAGGCAAGGCCGATCCGTCCGGCGGGCTGCAGGTCCGGCTCCGGTTCGACGGCGACCGACAGACCTACCTCGATCAGGAGTGAGCATGGGCCAGAGCGAGCACGTCACCCACCACTGGGTGCGGATCGAGGATGTCGACCTCGACCTGATCCTGAGCCTCGACCCTGACGACGCGGGCGGCACCACCGCCGAGCGGCTCTACGCCTACCGGCGCTGGGCCGAGACCGTCAAGGACATCGTCGAGGACGGGCTGGAGTCGGCGTGAAGGTCCAGCTGGTCGCCGGGATCCTGATCGGCGTCACCGCGGCCGTCATGCTGCTGGTGGTCGTCGAGACCTATCGGGCCTGGTGACCTGCAAGGACTGCCCGCCGGACAGCAAGCGGCCGACCCCCTTCCCCGGGCCACGCTGCGCCACCCACCACCGAATCCGGGCAGCCACGGTCAAGGCGGCCGCCCACGCCCGCCGACTCAGCCAGGTCTACTCGATCACCGCCGAGTTCTACGAGGCGCTCCTCGCCCTCCAGGGCGGCACGTGCGCGGTGTGTCAGCGGGCGACCGGCGCCAAGCGGCGCCTCGCCGTCGACCACGACCACAACCAGGCCCGCCTGGATGGCCACGATCCCGAGAAGGGCTGCATGTCGTGTGTGAGAGGCCTGCTGTGCAAGAGCTGCAACCGGACGTTGGGGTTCTACCGGGACGACCCGGAGGCGTTCCTGCGAGCGGCGAACTACCTGCGGAACTGGCCGAGCCGTTCCGTCTGATCACCAAGATGTGCCCCGAGTGCCTCGGCCAGGGGCGGATCACCGTCCGCCGCAAGGCGTACATCACCTGCGGCCGGTGCTGGGGTGCCGGAGAGATAGAGGTTCAGCGTGGCCCGCGGCCCGATCCGCAAGTACCCGATCGCGGTGATCTTCCGGGCGCTGGGGGGTGAGTGCGGGGACTACCGCAGCGGCAAGCAAAAGGTCCGCTGCCCGTTCCACGACGACAGCCGGCCCTCGGCGCAGCTCAACTTCGACTCGCAGCGGTTCATCTGCTGGGCCTGCGGCGTCGGGGGCGACGCCCTCGATCTCCTCGTGACCCAGGAAGGACTCTCGCTCAGTGCCGCCGTCGACCGCGCAGAAGCACTCACTGGAGGAGAAGCTGCTCCGGTACGAGATCAGCGCGCAGCAGAAGCTCCTGCCCTATTTGCACGGCCGAGGGCTGGGGGACGCGGCGCGTGAACGGTTCCGGCTGGGCTACGTCGAACCCTCCGAGCTCGACGCGCGCATGTACTGGCACCGGCTGGCGATCCCCTACCTGACGCCCACCGGCGTGGTGCAGATCCGGTACCGCTGCCTCGACCAGCACCACGACGCCGGGCAGGACGCCGGGCGGTGTCCGAAGTTCCTCGGCCCACCAGGCCAGGAGGTCACCCTCTACAACGCGCAGGCCACGCTGACCGCCGGGTCGGTCCTGTTCCTCACCGAAGGGGAGCCCGACACCTGGGCCATCGAGACCCTGCTCGGCTACCCGGCGGTCGGCATCCCCGGCGCCGAGAGCTGGAAGGCCCACCCGTACTGGGCCCGCTGCTTCGTGAACTTCCCGCTGATCATCCTGCCCGCCGACGGCGACGAGGCGGGCAACAACCTCGCCACCGCCGTGGCCAAAGACCTCCCGGAGACCCGCATTGTCCACCTCCCCGACGGAGAAGACGCCAACTCGATCCTCGCGCACGACCCCGACGAGTTCCTCAAGCGTGTCGGCCTCTGAGGCGCGGTCCCGCGCGGCGCACCCGGCGGGCAAGGGCGGCCGCCCCGGCCCGGTGCTGCTCAAGCGCCGGCCGCTGACCATCGAGGCCTGGCAGGTTCGGGCCGACAACATCGACGACGTGGCCGCCTGGTCGGGTGGAGTAGCCCTGCAGCCAGGCCGAGGCGTCGCCCTGTTCACCGACACCGGGGACCTGACCCACGCCTTCGTCGGGGACTGGGTGGTCCGCGGCCCCTTCGACGAGTTCTACCCGGCGGTGGACAAGACCATGGCCGCCAACTACGAGGCCGTGATCTCGGTGGTGAGCGAGTAGTGGAGCACACCGCGATCCTGCAGGGCGGACCGGCCGACGGTCGCGTCATGGCCACCCGGGACCAGCCGTACCACATCAAGTTCCAGCAGCTGGACCCCGACTACCGGCTGACGATGACCGCCGAAGCGATGATCGAGCCGCTCCCGGTGATCACCCACGTCTACGAGCCGGTCCGCACGGTCACCGTCTACGCCCACGTGGGCGCCCGATGAGGACCGTCGTCACCGTCTCCGACCTGCAGGTGCCCTACCACCACCCGCGCGCAGTCAGGGCCCTGGCCAAGTTCATCAAGGCCTGGCAGCCCGACACGGTGCAGTGCGTGGGCGACGAGCTGGACGCCCCCCAGGTCTCCCGCTGGACGCGCGGGATGCGCGGCGAGTACCTCGGCAAGCTGCACAAGGACCGGGACACCACGGTGCGGATCCTCGAACAGCTCGGCGTCAGCCACCTGTCCCGGTCCAACCACGGATCCGACCGGCTCGAGTCCTACCTGCGGCAGAACGCACCGGCCCTGGCCGACGAGCCGGAGCTGCGCTACGAGCGGTACATGCGGCTCGACGACCTCGGCATCACCTACCACCGGCAGATGTTCGAGTTCGCCCCCGGCTGGCTGCTCGGCCACGGCGACGAGGGCGGCCTGTCCGGCCAGGCCGGGACCACCGGCACCCGGCTGGCCCGCGCGGTCGGCAAGAGCGTCTGCATCGGCCACACCCACCGGGCCGCGATCGTCCCGCACACCGAGGCCTACGCCGGGAAGGTCACCCGCACCGTCTACGGGATGGAGGTCGGCTGCCTCATGGACATGAGCCGCGCCGGCTACCTGAAATCGGGCGGCGCCAACTGGCAGATGGGCTTCGGCATCCACTTCATCGAGGGCAAGCGGGTCTCCCCGCACCTCGTCTACATGCGGCCTGACGGCAGCTTCACCTGGGAGAAGAAGGAATGGTCCGCGTGACCGAGAACCCCGAGCTGGACGACGTGGTCGACCCGCGTCCGCTCACCGACCGGGAGCGGGTGTGCACCACCTGCTGGCTGGCCTACAACCGCTACCTCGACCAGTGCCCGTCGTGCGGGGCGCTCCGGTGATCACCCTGACCCCGGAGACGGCCGAGATCGTGCGCCGCACCGTCGTCGACGTGCACCGCCGCTGGTCGGAGTTCGTCTCCCTGGAGGACCTGGAGTCCGAGGCCTACGTCTGGTGGCACGGCCCCGGCCAGCAGTACCTGGAGACCTACCTCACCGAGGACGAGAACCACGTCCGGCTGCGCCGCTCCATCTGGCGGTGGTGCGCCCGGTTCGCCGAGCAGGAGAAGGCGCAGAAGTCCGGCTACCAGCCGGGCGACCAGCTGAACTACACCCCCGCCGTGGTGGTCGGCATCCTGCCGATCGCCCTGGACCCCGACGGTGTGCCCGGGGGCGGGCAGCACCACGAGGGCCCCTCACCCAAGGGCAACCTGGCCGAGGGCGGCACCGTGCTGGCCGTCCTGATGGACGTCCGCCGGGCCCTGGACTACACGCCCGAGGAGGACATTCAGTTCCTCTCCCTGGTCGCCGACTTCCACGGCGACTGGGACCGGGTGGCCACCTACACCCAGACGCTGCCCGACTCCTGTCGGCGCCGTCACGCACGGGTCATCCAGCGGATGTGCCGCTGGCTGAACGGAATGCCCACCGACCGCGAGGAGAGGAAGACAGCATGACCATGATCGAGGAAACGATCCCGGTCGGCGAGAAGCTGGCCCAGCGAGTGCTCACCGGCGACAAGCCGTACATCCTGATCGTCGTCGAGGACACGGGTGCCCGGATCGACGTCTCCGGCCTGGACCCGGACACGATCGCCGACGGCCTGCGCGAGCTCGCCGACTCCGTCGACTCGTGGCGCGAGGTCACGGCCGAGTGATCCGCCGCGTCCTTGCGGCGCTGGTGCTGGTGGCCGCACTGGCTGGCTGCGACTCGGGCGGCTACTACTACGACCCGGGCCCGGTGGTGATCGTGCACCACCACGTGGTCTCGCCGCCCGTGATCGTGCACCACCACACGACGGTCATCGTCCCGCCGCGGCGGCCGACCCGCCGCTGAACGCAACACGAAGGCCCGTACCCACTACTCCGGGGTACGGGCCTTCGCGCTTCCCCCCGGCTCACGGTACGGGCTGCGGGCGCGATAAGGATAGATCCAGACCCCGACTTGACACCAGCTGTTCCCAGTCGGTTACAGTCTGTCTCGACCAACTCCGAGGGGAAAGGGGCCCCGAATGAACATTCATGACGCTGTCGAACAGTACGGACACTGGCGTCTGGGATCTGGCAGCACGTCGGTCAACACCTGGCGCGGCGAGCGGCCGGGCCTGGAGGCGTTCGCCCTCTGCATGACCGGCCTCGACCGCAATCACGTGCACCAGATCGAGCCCGAGCACATCGACAAGTGGTGGGCCGGCACCGTTCTCCTGGCGCCGTCCACCAGGGGCACCCGGCTGCACCAGCTGCGGTCGTTCCTGCTGTTCTGCATCCGCAGGGGATGGCTCGACAAGGACCCCAGCCGACTCCTGAGCGCTCCGCGCATCCAGCCGGTACCCAGGGAACGCCTCGACGCTGACGGGCTGCTCAGCCTGCTGGACGTGGCACGGACTCCACGGGATCGGATACTGCTGGCCCTCGGCCTCAACCTCGCAGTGCGAGGCAGTGAGATCAAGCGCATGACCCTGGCTGACGTCGACCTCGACAAGGGCACTCTGCTCGTGCACGTGGAGAAGACCACCGAGTTCGACTACATGCCGATCACCTCGGACCTCGACGCCGAGCTGCGCCGCTGGCTCCTGCACTACCGCACCACCTGCGCCACCCTGGACAAGCAGTCCTACCTGGTGCCCAGCCAGCACATCAACCCGACGCGCAACCGGGTCACCTACCGGCCCGGCCAGGTCTGCGCTCAGCCCTACGAGGTGGTCAAGCGGGCCCTGACCGACGTCGGCTGGGAGAACGTCAAGCAGGAGGGCGTGCACACCCTGCGCCGGTCGGTGGCCCGGCTCTACTTCGGCATGGCCGAGGAGGAGGGCAGCTTCGACTCCGCGGTGCTGGCCACCATGACCCTGCTGCACCACACCCGGCCGGAGACGACACTCAAGTACATCGGCGTGGACCGGCACGTCCAGGCCCGCGACCGGGTGATGCGGGGCCGGCCGT
>Ga0308173_10000150_pt1 | contig 24780 bp, 19 predicted proteins | sample PhyPR1_FD_203716 | JGI IMG/M metagenome (GOLD analysis project Ga0308173, IMG submission 203716) | Soil microbial communities from UC Gill Tract Community Farm, Albany, California, United States - DLSLS.P.R1 | ecosystem: Environmental > Terrestrial > Soil > Agricultural land | place: USA... | reverse complement strand
GGACGTCCGACGGCACCCCTGGGAAGCACATCGATGTCATTCGCGTTCGGATCCCGGAGCCGCGCTCAGCCGTGCAGCACACCGGCCGGCACGCGGGCCGCGGACGGGCACCCGGCGAGCCGCAGGGTCTCCTCCAGCTCCGCGTCCAGCTCGTCGAGCAGGCGGGTGACGCCGTCGGCGCCGTCGAGGGCGAGTGCATAGACCGGTGGTCGCCCCAGGAACACCGCCCGGGCGCCCAGCGCGAGCGCGGCCAGGGCGTGCCGGCCGGTGCGCACTCCCCCGTCGACGTACACCTCGCAGCCGTCGCCGACCGCGGCCACCACGTCGGCGAGCCGGTCCGCCGTGGCGGCGGCCTGGTCCAGCTGCCGACCACCGTGGTTGGAGACCCAGACGGCCCTGGCCCCGGCGTCGACGCAGCGGCGGGCGTCGTCGGCCCGCAGCACCCCCTTGACCACGACCGGCAGGCCACTGACCCGGCCGAGCCACTCGACGTCCTGGGGACCCAGGTCGGTGGCCTTGGCGTCACCCGCGGCGTCGCCGTAGCCGGCGGGGAAGTTCGAGTGCAGCCACTCGGGCTCGAGCAGGTCCCAGACGGTCGGGCCCTGGCCGTCGTACTTCGTCCCGACGACGGGGGTGTCCGCGGTGAGGACGAGCGCGCGGGCACCGGTGGCGACGGCCCGCTCCACCAGCGGCAGGCAGGCCGAGCGGTCCGCGGTGACGTAGACCTGCGACCACCAGGCGACCCCGGTGGCGGCGATGTCCTCGAAGGTCGAGCCCGCGTTGCTGGAGACCACCATCAGCGAGTCGGCGCGCGCGACCCCGCGGCCCATCTCCGCCTCCCCCTCGGTGTGCACCGCCCGCTGCATCGTGGTCGGGGCGACGGCGAACGGCGACCGCAGCGGCGTGCCGAGGACCGTCGTACCGAGGTGGACGTCGGTGACGTCGCGCAGGACCTGCGGCAGGAACCGGAACCGGTCCCAGGCCGCCGAGGCCTCCGCCGTGGTCGTCCCGTCGCGGGCGCCCTGGCGGAGGTAGCGGTACACCGGCTCGGGGAGCAGCTCGGCGGCGCGCTGCTCCACAGCGTCGGCGTACCGCGGGGAGCTCACCCCACGACCTCGACTCCCGCCAGGTTCTTCTTCCCCCGGCGGAGCACGAGCCAGGAGCCTGCGAGCAGGTCGTCCCGGGTGGGCACGTGCTCGGGATCCTCGACCCGCTGGTTGTTCACGTAGGCGCCGCCCTCGCCGACGGTCCGTCGCGCCTCGCCCTTGCTCTTGGAGAGCCCGGCGGCGACGAACAGGTCGACCACGCTGGGCATCCCGTCGGACGCCGGCACCGCGGTGGCGCCCGCCTCCCGCAGCGCCGCGGCGAGCGTCGGCCCGTCGAGGTCGCTCAGCGCACCGCCGCCGAACAGCGCGGCGGACGCGGCCTTGATCTGCTCGGTCTCCCGCTCGCCGTGCACGAGCGTCGTCATGTGCTCGGCGAGCGCCTTCTGGCCGGCACGGAGGAACGGCTTCTCGGCGGTCTGCGCCTCGAGTTCCTCGATCTCGGCGTGGCTCAGGAACGTGAACGCCCGCAGGAGCTCGCCGACCTTCTCGTCCTCGACGTTGAGCCAGAACTGGTAGAAGGCGTACGGCGAGAGCATCTCGGGGTCGAGCCACAGGGCGCCGCCGTCGGTCTTGCCGTACTTCGTGCCGTCGCTCTTCGTGACCAGCGGGGTCGCGAACGCGTGCACCCGGGCGCCGTCGGAGCGCCGGATCAGCTCGACGCCGCCGGTCAGGTTGCCCCACTGGTCGCTGCCCCCGAACTGCAGCGTGACGCCGTGGTCGCGGTGCAGGTTGAGGTAGTCCATCGACTGGAGCAGCACGTAGCTGAACTCGGTGTAGGAGATGCCGGCCTCGAGGCGGGTGCGCACCACGTCGCGGGCGAGCATCCGGTTGACCGGGAAGTGCTTGCCGACGTCGCGCAGGAAGTCGATCGTCGACAGGCTCGCGGTCCAGTCGTAGTTGTTCACCATCGTGGCGGCGTTGGCGCCCTCGAAGGACAGGAACGGCTCGATCTGCGAGCGGACCTTCTCCACCCAGCCCTTCACCACGTCGAGGGAGTTCAGCGTGCGCTCGCCGCTCTCCTTCGGGTCGCCGATCATGCCGGTGGCGCCGCCGACCAGGGCGAACGGGATGTGCCCCGCGTCCTGCAGCCGGCGGGCGGTGACGATTTGCAGCAGATTGCCCATGTGCAGGCTCGGCGCGGTCGGGTCGAAGCCGACGTAGAACCGGATCGGCCGCTCGTCCATCTCGGCGCGCAGGGCGTCGAGGTCCGTCGAGTGCGCGATCAGGCCGCGCCACTCGAGGTCGTCGAGGACGTGCAGGTCAGGGCTCACCACTGTGCCTTCCATGAGGTTTCGTGCCGGTCCGGCGGGTCAAGCCTGCCACTCGCCGAAGGCGAGCGGCTCGCGGGTGACGAGGTACGTCGCCCAGTTCATCTTGCACACGCCACCGTCCGCGGCGCGCGTGACTTTCAGCAGCTCCCCGGTCTCGCGGCCATCGACCGTCCGGTAGAGGTCGGTCTCGACACGCTCGAATCGGGAGGACGGCTTGTGGTCGGGAAGCCCGTGCGCGCGGGCCTCGAGCCGTCCCTCGCGCACGGAGAACGTGAACGGGCTGCCCTCGGAGTACCAGACGCCGACCAGCTCGGCGAGGTCGTGGGGCACCGCGGTCCCGGGCCGCCACGGCTCGGGCTCGACCGGGTCGTGGTCGGTGACCAGGTCCGCCAGGGTCGTCGCGAAGCCGGTCACGTCCGGGGTCGTCCCGGAGCTGGTCAGGACCAGGCCGCCGGTCTTCGCCTCCCGGTCGGTGAACAGCGCGGTGATGTGGCCGGGCATCCCGCCGGTGTGGCCGACGTAGGTCCGGGTGCCCGAGCGGGCCAGGAAGAACCCGAGGCCCATCGCCGCGGTCCAGCGCTCCCGGTCCATGACCACCTGCGGCGCGCACATCTCCTCGACCGTGTCGGGCGAGAGCACCTCGGCGATCGGGTCGGCCACGAACGCCGACCAGCGGGCCATGTCCCGGCCGGTGCTGGCCAGGCCGCCGCAGGGGTTCAGCGCGCGCAGGTCGAGCTGGTCCTGCACGACGGGCACGTCGGTGAACGGCGGGACGTAGTAGCCCTGGGCGTGCCGGCCGTCGAAGCCGACCGTCGTACGCCGCATCTCGAGCGGGTCGAGGATGCGCGCCTTGAGAGACTCGGCCCAGGGGCGGGCGTCGAGCCGGGCGACGACCTCGCCCAGCATCGAGAAGACCAGGTTCGAGTAGTGCCACAGGTGGTGCGGCCGGTGCACCCGCTCGGCCTGGTTGAAGCCGGCGACCAGCTCGTCGACGCCGGGGTTGACCAGGGTCTCCCAGACGTCGCCGACCGGCTCGCGCTGCATGCCGGACACGTGCGCCAGGCACTGGCGGATCGTGAGGCCGGGCCGGCTGACCTCCGGGACGAAGGTGTCCAGGGTGTCGTCGAGGCTGAGCCGGCCCTCGTCGCGCAGGGCCATCACCAGCACCGCGGTGAAGGTCTTGGTGTTCGAGGCGACCAGGAACTGGTGGTCGTCGTCCGGAGGCGTGCCGGGGTCGTCGAGGTGGGCGGCGCCGAGGCCCTCCTGCCAGACCAGACCACCGCCACGCACCACACCCGCGAAGACACCGGGCAGGCGGCCGGACCGCTGGCGGTCGAGCACCGTGCGGTGCAGTCGGCGGATGGTCCCCTCACGCAGCTCCGTCATGCGCCAGACACTAGAGGCGAGGCCCGGGACGTCCGCGGTGGGGCGCCGGTTACTGCTCGGGTGTCCGGCGCAGCAGGTGCGCCCGGGCGGCCTGGTCGCCGGGTGCGTCGCGGTCCGCGAGCCGGTGCGCGATCTCGGCGCGGTGCGCGACGGTCTTGTTGCCGCCGTACTTCATCTTCGCCCGCACCGACTCCACGTGCAGCCGCAGACCACGGATGCCCGGCAGCTGCCGGCGGTCGGACTCCACATCGGTGCCGGGGGTGACGCGGGTGGAGCCGGGCGGCTCGAAGTGGGCGAGCTGGGTGGCCAGGATGGCCGCCTTCTCGTCCGCGTCGTCGACCACCTCGGCGCGGCAGAGCAGCTGGACACCGGTGTAGTACGACGTCGGCACGCCGAGGATCGGGTCGGTGCCGGGGTTGGCGTTCCAGGCCGCCTCGACGTACGCCCAGTCGCCCGTCAGCGCGAGCACGACGTGCGGGTCCGCGTCGAGCGCCTTCCACACCGGGTTGGGCCGGGCCAGGTGCAGCAGCACGGTCGCGTCGCCGTCGTACACGAAGTGCGTCGGTACGACGACCGGGTACCCGTCGACGTGCCCGGCGGTGACGAGCTGGCCGAAGTCCGCGGTGGCCAGCACGCCCTGCCACTCCTCGCGGGTGGCCTCGTCCCAGGGATGGATGAGCATGCGCCCATCCTGCCCGAGCGGCTACAGCAGGCCCGAGACCTTCACGAACGTCTGGTAGACGCCGTAGACCAGCGGCAGGCCGACGATCGCCCAGGAGACGACGAGCAGCACCGGGCGGGTGGCGACCGTGGTGCGGGTCGTGGTCGCGACTCCCCCGCCGCCGCCCGGCGCCTCGGTCAGCTGGCGCTCCTCGTGGTCCGGCTCGTGGAAGCGGTCGGCGACCCGGCGGATCAGCAGGTTGGCCACCAAGCCGACCGCGAGCACGCCCACCATCGTGAGCAGCGCCGGCTTGTAGGCCTCGTAGGTGAGCTTGCCGGGCGTGCCCTGGGCGTCGAGGAACCCGTTGACGATCAGCGGCCCGGCGACACCGGCGGCCGACCAGGCGGTGAGCAGCCGGCCGTGGATCGCGCCCACCTGGAAGGTGCCGAACAGGTCGCGCAGGTAGGCCGGCACCGTCGAGAAACCGCCGCCGTAGAAGGAGATGATGATGCCCGCGAACAGCACGAACAGGCCCGTGGTCGTGTGGCCGACGATGGCGAGCAGGGCGTAGAGCACCATGCCGACCCCGAGGTAGGCCAGGTAGATCGGCTTGCGGCCGATGGCGTCGGACGTCGAGGACCAGACGAAGCGGCCGCCCATGTTGCAGATCGAGAGCAGCCCGACGAAGCCGGCCGCCGCGGCCGGGTCGACGCTCGAGGCGGTGCCGGTGCGGAAGAAGTCCTGGATCATCGGGGCGGCCTGCTCGAGGATGCCGATGCCGGCGGTGACGTTGCAGAACAGCACGACCCACAGCAGCCAGAACTGGGGCGTGCGCACGGCGTTCGCGGCGCTCACGCTCTCCGTGGTCACCATCGCCCGCGACCGTACGGTGCTCGGGTCGAACCCCTCGGGCCGCCAGTCGTCCGCGGGCACTTTCACCAGCCAGGCGCCGAACAGCATCACCACCAGGTAGACGATGCCGAGGGTGACGAACATCGAGGCCACCGCCGAGCCGCTCGCCACCGACGTGGCCTCCTTCGGGTCGAAGCCGCTGTCGAACGCGGCGAGCAGCTTGCTCTCCACCGGCGAGGCCACCAGCGCGCCGCCGCCGAACCCCATGATCGCCAGGCCTGTCGCGAGTCCCGGCCGGTCGGGGAACCACTTGATCAACGTGGAGACCGGTGAGATGTAGCCGATGCCGAGACCGATCCCGCCGATCACGCCGTAGCCGAGGTAGAGCAGCCACAGCTGCCCGGTGGCGATGCCGAGCGCGCCGACCAGGAAGCCGACCGACCAGGCGACCGCCGCCGCGACCATGGCCCGGCGCGGGCCGCCGGTGTCGACCCACGTGCCGAACACGGCCGCGGACAGGCCGAGCATCACGATCGCGATGGAGAACACGATGCCGACCGAGGTCAGGCTGGCGTGGAAGTGCGCCACCAGGCTGGTCTTGTAGACGCTGGTGGCGTAGGCCTGCCCGATGCAGAGGTGGATGGCCAGTGCCGCCGGCGGGACCAGCCAGCGGTTGTAGCCCGGCGGCGCGATGGTGTGTCTGCGGTCGAGTGCGGCCAGGGCCATGGCATCCTCCGTCGGTCCTGCGAAGCGTGTCGCAGGTCACGGTGCCCGCCGGCCGGCGGTTGAAACGTCTACCTTCTCCGAGCGATCCGTGAGCGTGGGACCCGGAGGCGCCGGGTCAGCGCACCGCCCGCGGGCTGCGCTTGTACGACGAGACGGTCTCGTCGCCCGACAGCCAGAACCGCCAGGGCCGGTCGGGCTCGCGGGAGACCCCGACGCGCGGACCGGCGCCGACTCCGTCGACGCGGTCCGCATCCCCCTCGCCGGGCTCGAGCCGCACCGCTCCCCCGTCGAGCAGGCCGACCCCGTCGGCGCCGCGGTCCAGGCCGAGCGCCTGCATCAGGCAGGCCGGTCCGCGAGCCAGGGAGCGGTCGGTGACCCGCGGTCCCCGGCGGGCCCGGGCCAGGTCCACCCCCTCCAGGACGCGGCCGGCCCGCATCAGCACCGCGGAGGCGTGTCCGTCGGGCCCGGTGACGACGTTGCCGCACCAGTGCATGCCGTAGGAGAAGTAGACGTAGAGCCGCCCGGGCGGCCCGAACATCACCTCGGTGCGCGGCGTCCGCCCCCGCCACGCGTGCGAGGCGGGGTCGGTCAGGCCGCCGTACGCCTCGACCTCGGTGAGCCGGACGGCAACGCGTCCCTCCGGGCTGTCGTGGACGATGCGCGCCCCCAGCAGGGTCCGCGCGACGTCCGGGACGTCGCCGGCGAGGGCGTCAGGCCAACCAGGCACGGTGCTCCGCGACCGCTCGGCGGAGCTCGTCGAGCTGCTCGGCGACCCGGACCTGGGCGGTGCCACCGCGGGCGTCGCGGGACGCGACCGATCCCTCCACGGTGAGCACGTCGCGGACCCCCGGTGTGAGGTGTACGTCGATCGCGGCGAGCTGCTCGTCGGTCAGCTCGTCGAGCTCGACGCCGAGCTCCTCGCAGCGACGTACGCACGCACCGGCGACCTCGTGGGCCACCCGGAACGGCACGCCCTCACGGACCAGCCACTCGGCCACGTCGGTCGCGAGCGAGAAGCCCTGCGGGGCGAGCTCGGCCATCCGGTCGGTGTCGAAGGTGAGGGTCGCGACCATGCCGGTGAAGGCGGGTAGCAGCACCTCGAGCGTGTCGACCGAGTCGAACACCGGCTCCTTGTCCTCCTGCAGGTCGCGGTTGTAGGCCAGCGGCAGCGCCTTGAACGTGGCGAGCAGGCCGCTGACGTTGCCGATCAGCCGGCCGGCCTTGCCCCTGGCCAGCTCGGCGATGTCGGGGTTCTTCTTCTGCGGCATGATGCTCGACCCCGTGGAGTACGCGTCGTGGAGCACGGCGAACCCGAACTCCCGGGTCGTCCAGAGGATGACCTCCTCGGCCTGCCGGCTCACGGCCACCCCGACCATCGCCGCGACGAACGCGAACTCCGCCACGAAGTCGCGGGCGGCGGTGCCGTCGATCGAGTTCGGGCTGGAAGCGTCGAAGCCGAGGTCGCGGGCCACCTCCCCGGGGTCGAGGCCGAGGCTGGAGCCGGCCAGGGCACCGGAGCCGTACGGCGAGTCGACCGCGACCCGCGCGTCCCAGTCCCGCAGGCGGCCCACGTCGCGCACCAGCGGCCAGGCGTGGGCCAGCAGGTGGTGCGACAGCAGGACGGGCTGCGCGTGCTGGAGGTGGGTGCGGCCGGGCATCACCGCGCCGAGGTGCTTCTCGGCCTGCGCGGCAATCGCCTCCACGAGGTCGAGGACCAGGGCGGCGAGCGTGCGGGCCTGGTCGCGCAGGTAGGCCTTGAACAGCGTGGCCACCTGGTCGTTGCGGCTCCGTCCGGCGCGCAGCCGGCCGCCGAGCTCGGTGCCGACCTCGTCGAGCAGCAGCCGCTCCAGCGCACCGTGCACGTCCTCGTCGCTGTCGGCCGGGTGCAGCTCCCCGGCGGCGTACTGCTCGCCCAGGCGGTCGAGCCCGGCGACCAGCGCGTCGCGGTCGGCCTCGGTGAGCAGCCCGGCCCGGTGCAGCACGCGGGCGTGCGCGCGGGACCCGGCGAGGTCGTAGGGCACGAGGCGCCAGTCGAAGTGGGTGGACTTGGAGAGGGCGGCGAGCTCGTCGGAGGGGCCGGAGGCGAACCGTCCGCCCCAGAGCGCTCCCTGGTTGGTACCGTGCTCGGTCACGTGTGCCTTCCTAGCAGGTGGGTCGATGCCCGTGGTCGGCCGGCGACCCGTCACTTCCTGTGCGACACGCCGCTGACACTGCCATCCAGGTGACGGGTCGGCGGCTAGTCGGTGCCGGCTTCCAGCGCCGCGTGGTCGAGGGCCTCGTCGCCGGCATCACCTTCGGCGGCGGGGTTGCTGGCGATCCGGTCGGCGCCGCCGGGCTCGAGCTCGCCGTAGAGCGTGCCGTGCTCCACGAGCACCTGCCCCTGGTCGAGCGGCTGCGCGGCGTACAGCTCGAGCTTGGCGCGCGAGTCGGCGATGTCGAGGTTGCGCATGGTGAGCTGGCCGATCCGGTCGGTGGGTCCGAAGGCGGCGTTGTCGGTGCGCTCCATAGACAGCTTGTCCGGGTGGTAGGAGAACGCCGGGCCGGCGGTGCGCAGCACGGTGTAGTCCTCCCCGCGCCGCAGCCGCAGCGTGACCTCCCCGGTCACCAGCGAGGCGATCCAGCGCTGGGTCGCCTCCCGCAGCATCAGCGCCTGCGGGTCGAGCCAGCGACCCTCGTAGAGCAGCCGGCCGAGCCGGCGGCCCTCGGCGTGGTAGCTGGCGATGGTGTCCTCGTTGTGGATCGCGTTGAGCAGCCGCTCGTAGGCGATCCACAGCAGCGCCATGCCCGGCGCCTCGTAGATGCCGCGGGACTTGGCCTCGATGATGCGGTTCTCGATCTGGTCCGACATGCCCAGCCCGTGCCGGCCGCCGACCTCGTTGGCCTTCATCACCAGCTGCACCGGGTCGTCGTACGTCGTGCCGCCGATCGCGACCGGGCGGCCCTGCTCGAACCGGATCGTCACGTCCTCGGTCTCGATGGCCACCGAGGGGTCCCAGAACTTCACGCCCATGATCGGCTCGACGACCTCGAGCGACACGTCGAGGTGCTCGAGGGTCTTCGCCTCGTGGGTGGCGCCCCAGATGTTGGCGTCGGTGGAATAGGCCTTCTCGTGGCTGTCGCGGTACGGAAGGCCGTGCTCGGTGAGCCACTGGCTCATCTCGGTGCGACCGCCGAGCTCGGTCACGAACTCCGCGTCCAGCCACGGCTTGTAGATGCGCAGCTCCGGGTTGGCGAGCAGGCCGTAGCGGTAGAACCGCTCGATGTCGTTGCCCTTGAACGTCGAGCCGTCGCCCCAGATGTCGACGTCGTCCGCGTGCATCGCCCGCACCAGCATGGTGCCGGTGACGGCCCGCCCGAGCGGGGTGGTGTTGAAGTAGGCGCGGCCTCCCGAGCGGATGTGGAACGCACCGCAGGCGATCGCGGCCAGACCCTCCTCGACGAGCTGCGGGCGGCAGTCGACGGCGCGGGCGACCTCGGCGCCGTACTGCACGGCCCGGTCGGGGACGCTGTCGATGTCGGGCTCGTCGTACTGGCCGAGGTTGGCGGTGTACGTGCAGGGCACGGCGCCCTTGTCGCGCATCCAGGCGACGGCCACCGAGGTGTCCAGGCCGCCGGAGAACGCGATGCCGACGCGCTCCCCCTTGGGGAGGGTGGTCAGGACCTTGCTCACGGGACTTCCTTCTGGGTTGTCTGGGTGGCTGTCTCGGGGTGGGGGGAGCCGTTGGCCAGCGCCAGGAGCCGCTCGGCCAGGGCGGGTCCCCCGTCGGGTCGTCGGCTGATCACCAGGACGGTGTCGTCGCCGGCGATGGTGCCGAGGATCTCGGGCAGCTCGGCCCGGTCGAACGCGGACGCCAGGAACTGCGCGGCGCCGGGCGGCGTGCGCAGCAGGGCCATGTTGGCCGACGCGTCGGCCGAGGACAGCAGCTCGCCGAGCAGCCGCGCGAGGCGGCCTTCGCTGGCCGCGGAGTCCTGCACGGCGCGCGGCGTGCGGTCGCCGCCCTCGGCCGGGACGGCGTAGACCAGCGCGCCGGAGGCCACCCGCACCTTCACCGCGTCCAGCTCGACGAGGTCGCGCGAGAGCGTGGCCTGGGTGACGCTCACTCCCGCCTCTGCGAGCAGGTCGGCGAGCTCGGTCTGGGAGCGCACCTGGTGACGGGCCAGCAGGTCGACGATCTTCTGCTGCCGGGCGCCCTTGGTCATCGGGATGCCGGCGCTCATGTCTGGCGCTCCATCAGCCAGGCGAGCAGGGCCTTCTGGGAGTGCAGCCTGTTCTCGGCCTCGTCCCAGACGACGCTCTGCGGACCGTCGATGACCTCGGCGGCGATCTCCTGGCCGCGGTAGGCCGGCAGGCAGTGCAGCACGATCGCGTCGGTGGCGGCGTGCGCCAGCAACGCGGCGTCCAGGGCGTAGGGCAGGAACGGCTTGCTGCGCTCGGCCGCCTCGTCCTCCTTGCCCATCGACACCCAGGTGTCGGTGACCACGACGTCGGCGCCGGTGACCGCCTGCACGGGGTCGAGGACGTAGGAGGCCGAGCCGCCCGTCGTACCGGCGACCTGCTGGGCCTGGGCGAGGATCGCGCCGTCGGGGGTGAAGCCGTCGGGCCCGCTGACCCGCACGTGCATCCCGGCGGTCGCGCCGGCGAGCAGGAACGAGTGCGCCATGTTGGAGGCGGCGTCGCCGAGGAAGGCGACGGTGACCCCGGCGAGCGCTCCCTTGTGCTCCTCGATGGTCTGCAGGTCCGCGAGCAGCTGGCAGGGGTGGAACTCGTCGGTGAGCGCGTTGACCACCGGGACGCCGGCGTACGCCGCCATCTCCTCGATCCGCGCCTGGCCGAAGGTCCGCCACACGATCGCGGAGACCATCCGGCCGAGGACCCGGGCGGTGTCGGCGACCGACTCGCGGGTGCCGATCCTGGCAAGCCCGCCGTCGACGAGCATCGGGTAGCCGCCGAGCTCGGCGACGCCGGCGGTGAAGGACGCCTGGGTGCGCAGGGTCGGCTTGTCGAAGATGATCCCGACGGCGCGGGGACCCTCGAACGGCCGCGCGGCGTGCCGGTCGGCCTTCAGCTTCTTGGCGAGCGCGAGGACCTCGGCCTGCTCGGCCGGGCTCAGGTCGTCGTCGCGGAGGAAGTGCCGCGTCATGCGCGGTACGCCTCCTCCAGGATCGCGGGCCACTTGGCGAGGAACTCCTCGGCCTGCTCGACGGTGAGGATCAGCGGCGGCGCGAGCCGGATCCGCTGCGGGCCGGTGGCGTTGAGGATCACCCTGTGCCGCTGCGCGGCGTCCACGACCTTCGGCGCGACCTCGGCGTCGAGGTCGAGCCCGACCAGCAGCCCGCGCCCGCGGACCTCGGTGACGTGCTCGTGGACCAGCCCCTCGCGCAGCACCTCGCCGACCTTGGTGGCGTTGTCGAGCAGGCCGTCCTTCTCGATGGTCTCGATGACGGCGAGCGCGGCCGCAGCGGCGACCGGGTTGCCGCCGAAGGTGGTGCCGTGGTTGCCGGGGCCGAGCAGCGTGCCGCTCTCCCCCACCGCGACCATCGCGCCGATCGGGATGCCGCCCGCCAGGCCCTTCGCGAGCGTCACCACGTCCGGCTGGATGCCGGACTCCGCGTAGGCGACCCAGGCACCGACGCGTCCCATCCCGGACTGCACCTCGTCGAGCCACAGCAGCGCGCCGTGCTCGGTGGTGATCTCCCGGGTCCGGGCCAGGAAGCCCTCGGGCGGCAGGACCACGCCGGCCTCGCCCTGGACCGGCTCGAGGACGACGGCGGCGGTCTCGTCGGTGACCGCCGCAGCGAGCGCGTCGGCGTCGCCGTACGGCACGAACGTGACCTGGCCCGGCAGCGGCTCGAACGGCTCGCGGTAGGCCTGCTTGGAGGTCAGCGCGAGCGCGCCGACGGTGCGGCCGTGGAAGCTGCCCTCCATCGCGACCAGGTGGGTCCGGCCGGTGCGGCGGGTGAGCTTGAAGGCGGCCTCGTTGGCCTCGGTGCCGGAGTTCGTGAAGAACACCTTGCCCCCACCCTCGGGCAGCCCGAGCAGGGCGAGCAGCCGCTCGGCCAGCGCGACCTGGGGCTGGGTGGCGAAGAAGTTCGAGACGTGGCCGAGGGTGCCGAGCTGCTGGGTGACCGCGCTGACGAGAGCGGGGTGGGCGTGGCCCAGCGCGTTCACCGCGATCCCGCCGAGCAGGTCGAGGTAGCGGGTGCCCTCGGCGTCCCAGACGTAGGGGCCCTCGCCCCTGGTGAGCACCATCTTGGGCGGCCCGAAGGTGTTCATCAGCGACGCGGCGTAGCGCTGCTGGAGCTGGTCGGAGACGGTCATGACTTCCCCACAGAGGTCGTGTAGTGCGCGGAGCGGATCTTGGTCGGGACGCCGGGCAGCACCTGGGTGCCGACGCCCTCGTCGGTGAAGATCTCGAGGAGCACGGCGTGCGGCTCCCGGCCGTCGACCACGGTGGCCCGGGGTACGCCGCTGCTGACCGCCTTGAGGCAGGCGCTCATCTTCGGCACCATCCCGCTGGCCAGCGACGGCAGCAGCTTCTCGAGCTCCTCGGGGCTGATCTCGCCGATCACGTCGTCGCTGCCGGGCCAGTCGCGGTAGAGGCCCTCGACGTCGGTCAGCACGAGCAGCTTCTCGGCGCCGAGCGCGACCGCGAGCGCGGCGGCTGCGGTGTCGGCGTTGACGTTGTGCACGGTGCCGTCGACGTCCGGGGCCACCGAGGAGATCACCGGGATGCGGCCCGCGTCGACGATGTCGCGCACGGTCTCCGGGCGGACCTCGGCGACCTCGCCGACCAGGCCGAGGTCGACCTCCTCGCCGTCCACGACGGTGTTGGTCCGCTCCGCGGTGAACAGCCCGGCGTCCTCGCCGGACATGCCGACCGCGAGCGGTCCGTGCTCGTTGAGCAGGCCCACGAGCTCGCGCTGCACCTGGCCGACGAGCACCATGCGTACGACGTCCATCGTCTCCTGCGTGGTGACCCGCAGGCCGCCCTTGAACTCGCTCTCGATGCCGAGCCGGTCGAGCATCCGGGAGATCTGCGGACCTCCCCCGTGCACGACCACCGGACGGAAGCCGGCCATCCGCAGGAACACGATGTCCTCCGCGAACGCGCGCTTGAGCGTCTCGTCGGTCATCGCGTTGCCGCCGTACTTCACCACGATCGTCTTGCCGTGGTACTTCTTCAGCCAGGGCAGGGCAGCGGCCAGCGTGGCGGCCTTCACGGTCGCCTTCTTCCAGTCGGGGTCGACCTGCGCGTCGTCGGGGATGCTCATGCTCGCTCTCAGCTGCTGTAGGCGGAGTTCTCGTGCACGTAGGCGTGCGTGAGGTCGTTGGTCCACACGGTCGCGCGGGCGTCGCCGGCCTTGAGGTCGATGGTCACGCTGACCTCGCGCCGCTCCATGTCGACGCGGGCGGGGTCCTCGTCCGGCGTCGACTTCCGGCACACCCAGACACCGTTCATCGCGACGTCGAGGTCGGCCGGGTCGAACGCCGCGTCCGTCGTGCCGATGGAGGCGAGCACGCGGCCCCAGTTGGGGTCCTTGCCGAACACGGCCGCCTTGAACAGGTTGCTGCGGGCGACCGAGCGGCCCACCTGCACGGCGTCGTCCTCGCTGGCGGCGTTGAGCACGGTGATCGCGATCTCGTGGTCGGCGCCCTCGGCGTCCGCGAGCAGCTGCATGGCGAGGTCGGTGCAGGCCCGGCTCAGCGCCTCGGTGAAGTCCTCCTCGGTCGGCGTGATGCCGGAGGCCCCGCTGGCCATCAGCGTGACGGTGTCGTTGGTGGACATGCAGCCGTCGGAGTCGAGCCGGTCGAAGCTGACCCGGGTGGCCGCGCGCAGCGCCCGGTCCGCGGTGCCCGCGTCGACCACGGCATCGGTGGTGAGCACGACCAGCATGGTGGCCAGCTGGGGCGCGAGCATGCCGGCGCCCTTGGCCATCCCGCCGATGCGCCAGCCGCTGCCCTCGACCACGACCTGCTTGCTCACCGTGTCGGTGGTCATGATCGCGGCGGCCGCGTCGTCGCCGCCCTCGGGGCCGAGCGCGCCGACCGCCTCGTCGACCCCCTTCAGCAGCACCTGCCGGTCGTTGGCGAGGCCGATCAGCCCGGTCGAGCAGACCACCACGTCGACGGCGCCGATACCCAGCCCGGCGGCCACCTGCTCGGCGACCGCGTGCGTGGTCTGGAAGCCCTCGGCGCCCGTGTAGCAGTTGGCACCGCCGGAGTTCAGCACGACCGCGCGGACGACGCCGTCCTTGACGACCTCCTGGCTCCATAGCACCGGGTTGGCCTTGCAGCGGTTGGAGGTGAACACCGAGGCGGACGCGAACGCGGGGCCCTGGTTGACGACGAGCGAGAGGTCCTTCTTGCCGGACGGCTTGAGGCCGGCGGTGACGCCGGCAGCGGTGAAGCCGGCGGGGGTGGTGACACTCATCAGGGAGCCAGTCCGATCGTGGTGAGGCCGGTGGTCTCGGGGAGACCCAGGGCGAGGTTCATGCACTGCACGGCCGCGCCGCCGGTGCCCTTGGCGAGGTTGTCGACCGCGGCGACCGCGACCAGCCGGCCCGCCGCCTCGTCGACGGTGACCTGCACGTGCACGGCGTTGGAGCCCACGACGGACTTGGTCTGCGGCCACTGCCCGGGTCGCAGCAGGTGCACGAACGGCTCGTCGGCGAAGGCCTTCTGGTACGTCGCGTAGGCCTCGTCCGCACCCACGGTGGTCGGTGCCGAGCAGGTCGCGAGGATGCCGCGGGGCATCGGCACGAGCAGCGGGGTGAACGACACCTTGACGTCGGCGTCGGTGAGGGACGAGAGGTTCTGGACGATCTCGGGGGTGTGCCGGTGGGTGCCGCCCACGGCGTACGCGCTGACCGAGCCCATCACCTCCGAGCCGAGCAGGTTGGGCTTCGGGGCCTTGCCGGCCCCCGACGTGCCCGAGGCCGCCACCACGACGAGCTGGGCTGCGTCCACGATCCCGGCCTGCACGGCCGGCGCGAGCGCCAGCGTGGACACCGTGGGGTAGCAGCCCGGGACCGCGATCCGGGTGGCGCCGGTCAGCTGCTGGCGCTGGCCGGCCAGCTCCGGGAGCCCGTAGGGCCACGATCCGGCGTGGTCGCCGCCGTAGAACGTCTCCCAGGCCTGCGGGTCGGTGAGCCGGAAGTCGGCGCCGCAGTCGATCACGACCGTGTCGTCCGGGAGCGCCCTGGCGATGGTGGCCGACTGTCCGTGCGGCAGCCCGAGGAAGACCACGTCGTGCCCGGAGAGCACCTCGACGGTCGTCTCCTCGAGGACCCGGTCGGCCAGCGGAACGAGGTGCGGCTGCAGGGCGCCGAGCGTCTCCCCCGCGTTCGAGCCGGCTGTGATCGCGCCGATCTCGACCTCGGGATGGGTCAGCAGCAGGCGCAGCACCTCGCCTCCGGCGTACCCACTGGCCCCCGCGACCGCGACCGTCCGTTTCGTCATGTGCATGACCATACACCGAGATGCATACTCACGCTAACTGAAAATGTCGGGCTTAAAGGGGATTCCTTTGCAGGTGCCAATGACCTAGCGTCGTCCTCGCCGATGCGCCTGATGAACATGTGACCCGACGACCCGGGTCCCATGCCGTCCGACGTGGAACTTCTCGGGAAGGACTCCTCCTCGCATGAGCGACCCTCAGCAGCGCCGCACCCGCACCAGCCTCCTCGCCGTCCTCGCCCTCGTCGTGGCCGTCGTGGGCGCCTTCGCCCTGCGCACCGGCAGCGGGGTCCCCCGCGACGACGAGGCCGGTGAGCGTGCCGGCTCCCACGAGATGGCGGAGGCGCTGGAGAAGCACCCGGGGCTGGCGTCGCACCGCCTGCCCCTGGCCTACGTCTCGGAGAAGCTCGAGCAGCAGGGCGGCGAGGCCAGCGGCGAGATCAAGAACGGCCCCTCGCAGGAGTCCTACGACCAGCGGGCCTACCCCCGCAAGGCGATCGCTGCGGCCCAGCAGAAGAACGCGAAGGCCGCCGCCGACAAGGCGCGCGGGCGCGGCCGGACGGCCTCCGGCGAGAAGGTCCTCGCCCGGGCCCAGGGCACCGCGGCCGCCCAGCCGTGGACCCCGGTCGGTCCGGAGGGTGGCCTGCAGGTGAAGGAGGCGACCTACACCGGCAAGCCGGCCTACGTCTCCGGTCGCACCACGGCCCTGGCCACCGGGGACACCTGCACCGCCGAGGCGTGCACCCTGTTCGTCGGCACCGCGGGCGGTGGGCTCTGGAGGACCAGGGACGCCCTCGCCGACCAGCCGTCCTGGGCCCCGGTCGGCCGGGACCTGCCGTCGACCGCGATCGGGTCGATCACCCGCGCCGCCGACGGGACGCTGTACGTCGGCACCGGTGAGCCCAACGGCTCCTCGGACTCCGAGGCGGGTCTCGGGCTGTTCCGCTCCACCGACGGCGGCACCAGCTTCACCAAGGTGCCGACGATGATCGACGCGAGCACCGACTTCGCGAAGAGCCGCTCCGTCGGCGCGGTCGCCGTCGACCCCCGCGACGCCTCGCACCTGTACGTCGGCACCGCCGTCGCCCGGCATGGTTCGTCCTCGGTCAACGGCGGCCGCTTCACTCCGCCGGGCGCCGCCAAGGTCGGCCTCTACGAGACCACGGACGCCGGGAAGACCTGGAAGCTCGCGCTCAGCGAGGACTCCGACTCGGTGAACCCGAGCTCGCCCACCGGCGCCGACTACTTCCGGGGCGGCATCTCCAAGATCCTGTTCGACCCGACCCACGCGGGCACCGTCTACGCCTCGATGTTCGACTACGGGCTGTTCCGCTCGACGGCCGCCGGCGGGACGTGGAAGCAGATCTACACGATCAAGACGCCGGGCGACCCGGCCACCGGCCTGGACAGCCGGGTCGAGTTCGCGCTCGCCTCGCTACCGAGCGGCGCGACGCGGGTCTACCTCGGTGACGCCACCTACTACGACAACGCGGCCGCGGGCTTCCTGCGCTCCGACGACGGCACCGCCGCCGACCCGACCTGGACGACGCTGTCCGACCCGACACCGGGCACGCCTGGCTACGGCTCCTACAACTTCTGCCAGGGCCAGTGCTCCTACGACATGGTCGTGTCCAGCCCGCCGGGCAGTCCCGACGAGGTGGTCCTGTCCGGGTCGATGAACTACGACGAGCTCGTCGCGTTCGGCGGTCCGGGCAGCTCGAACGGCAGGGCCGTGGTCCGCTCCGCCGACGCCGGGGTCGACTTCACCGACATGACCAACGACGCCGACGACAACGGCCTGCACCCCGACCACCACGCGCTGGTCTTCGCACCCACCTCCGGCGGGCCGGAGACGTTCTTCAGCGGCTCGGACGGCGGCGTGGTGCGCCAGAGCGGCCCGTACGTCGACCGGTCCAAGGACTGCACCGCGGACACCAGCCGTCACCTGACCACCGCCGCCGAGCTGAAGGACTGCCAGCAGTACCTCAGCGCCGTCCCGACCCGGAACCAGAGCGTCAACAAGGGCCTGGAGACGCTGCAGTTCCAGTCGGTCAGCCTCGGCGCCGACGGCGTCGTCCAGGGCGGCACCCAGGACAACGGCACGTGGGAGAGCGACGACAGGACCGGCTTCTCCGAGACCGTGGGCGGCGACGGCGGCCAGTCCGGGTTCAACCCGTCCACCACGTCGATCCGCTACCACTCCTACTACGCCCCGCAGCACGACGTGAGCTTCGACAGCGGGAGCCCGACCAGCTGGGACTTCATCAGCGACCCGCTGCTGGCCTCGGGCGAGGCGGCATCGTTCTACACGCCGTTCACCGCGGACCCGGTCAAGGCCGGCACGGTCTTCGACGGCCTCCAGCACATCTGGCGGACCACCGACAACGGCGGCGACCGGGCCTTCCTCGACCAGTACTGCAACGAGCTCACCGGTGACTACGGCCACCGTCCGAAGCCGTGCGGCGACTGGGTGCCGCTGGGGGGCGGCGGCTCCGGTGACCTGTCCGGCAAGAACCCGGACAACTACGTCGTCGCGGTGGAGCGGGCGCCCAGCGACACCGGGACGCTGTGGGCCGGCACCCGGCTCGGCAACCTGTTCGTCTCCACCAACGCGGACGCGGCCAACCCGAGCGCGGTGAAGTTCCGGCAGTACGACAAGGACCTCGGCCTCCCGCACCGGTTCCCCTCGGGCATCTCCATCGACCCGAAGAACCCGCTGCACGCGTTCGTGTCCTACTCCGGCTACTCGGCCTACGCCGCCGGCGGGCACGTCTACGAGGTCGCCGTCGACCCGAAGACCGGCCGGGGCTCCGCCAAGGACCTGAGCGCGGACCTCGGCGACCAGCCGGTGACCGACGTCGTCTACGTCCCCGGCACCGACTCGCTGTTCGCGTCCACGGACTTCGGAGTGCTCACCCGGACGCTCGGCGGTGACTCGTGGGTCGCGACGACCGGGCTGCCGCCGGTGGCGGTGTACGGGCTCACGCTCGACCAGAAGTCCGGGACGTTGTACGCCGCGACCCACGGCCGCAGCGTGTGGAAGACGGCCGTCGGCTAGACACGGTCTCGTCGAGCAACCAGGCCCGGTGCTGGGCGGAGTCCCAGCGCCGGGCCGGGCCGAGCTCGGCGCGCCGCTCCCCCAGGCCGGTCGACGCCTCGATCACCGCCAGGGCGTCCGGGACGCGGCCGCGCGCCAGCCGGCGCGCCAGTGTCACGTGCGGCGACCACCGCGGGGGCGCGGTGAGGCCGTCCGCGCGGGGGCGTCGAGCAGGGCGGCCACGCCGGCCTGGTAGGTGCGCAGGTCGTCACCGGCCAGCACCGGCCGCACCAGCACGACGGGGTCGTGCCCGAACGTCCGCGGCGGCCCGAGCGTCACCCGGAACCGGCTGCGTGGCGCGGGCCGCCCCTCCCGCCGTACGTCGACCGCCGGCACCACGCACACGGTGACGTGCGGGCGGTTCGAGGCCCCGGCGTGGTCGGCGAGGCTCGGCAGCCCGGCCGTGCGCAGCGCGCTCCACTGGTCGAGCACCCGCGCCTCGGCGGCGGGGTCCAGCAGCAGCTCGACGGTCTGGGTCACCTGATGAGCACCCCCGCAGCGACCCGTCAGGACCGCTGGACGGCTCCGTGCCGCTCGGCGGCCAGGGCGACCGCGGCATCGCGGGCGGCGCTCGTCTCCGCCTCGGTCAGCGTCCGGTCGGGCGCCCGGAAGCGCAGCGCGAACGCCAGCGACCGCTTGCCCTCCCCGATCTGCGCGGACTCGTACACGTCGAACAGCCGCACCGACTCCAGCAGCGGACCGGCCCCCTCCCGCAGGGTCGCGGCCAGCACGGCCGCGGGCAGGTCGCGGTCGACGACGAGCGCGACGTCCTCCTTGGCGACCGGGTAGGTCGAGAACGGCTCGGGGCGCACGGCGTCCGGTGCCAGGCCGATCAGCAGCTCGAGGTCCACCTCGACCGCGCTGGTGCGGGGCGGCACGCCGTACGCGGCGCAGACGGCGGGGTGCAGCTCGCCGGCGTGGCCGAGCTCGATGCCGTCGACCAGGAACCGCGCGCAGCGACCGGGGTGCCACGGCGCCCGCGTGGCCTGGTGCACCTCGACCTCGACGCGGAGCACCCGCGCCACCTCGCGCACGACCTGGACCGCGTCGGCCCAGGTGGCGGGCCGGCCGTCACCCCACCAGCCCGACGCCTCCCGGTCACCGGCCAGCACGACGCCCAAGGTGAGCGGCTGGCGCGGCACCGCGGCCATCAGCTTGTCGAGATCGGCCTGGTCCGGGCGCCGGTCGACCCCCAGGATCGGGGCCCTCAGCCGCTCGGGCGTCGGGAAGAACACCGGCGCGGTCTCGTAGATCGCGACGGATCCGAGGCCGCGCCCGACGTTGCGGGCCGCGGTGTCCAGCAGTGCCGGCAGCAGCGTGGTGGCGAGGAGCGGCTTCTCCTCCGACAGCGGGTTGGCCACCCGGATGGTGCTGCGCCGCTCGTCGTCCGCGGCCAACCCGAGCCGGTCGAAGTCGGCGGAGCCGACGAACGGCCAGCTCTTCACCTCGACCAGCCCGGCCCCGGCGAGGGCGAAGCCGACGCGTCGACGGAGCTTCTGGGACCGGGTGAGGCCGCCCCCGGACGGCGCGGCGGGCAGCACCGAGGGGACGCGGGTGTAGCCGACGATCCGGGCGACCTCCTCGACGAGGTCGTAGGGGTCGGTGAGGTCGGGACGCCACGGCGGCGGCAGCGCGGTGAGCGACTGCCCCTCGGTGGTGACCGTGCAGCCGACCGTGCGCAGGTGCGCGAGCGTCGTGTCCGCGTCGATCGGCATGCCGGTGACGCGGGCGGGCAGGTCGAGGTCGGCCGTGATCGGGTGCGCCTCGGGCGGGGCGCCGGCGTAGGTCACCCCGGTGGCGATCTCCCCGCCGCCGTGCTCGACGAGCAGGTGCGCGACGCGGTCGGCGGCGTACGCCGGCAGCAGCGGGTCGACGCCGCGCTCGAACCGCTTGGACGCCTCGGAGGGCAGCTTGTGCCGCCGCGCGGTGCGGAAGATCGTGGTCGGCTCGAAGTGCGCCGCCTCGATCACCACGTGCGAGGTGGTGGCCGACAGCTCGGTCGTCCGGCCGCCCATCACGCCGGCCAGGCCGATCGGTCCGCTGTCGTCGGTGATCAGCAGGTCCTCGCCGGACAGGGTGCGGGTGACGTCGTCGAGGGTGGTGAGCCGCTCCCCCTCGGTGGCCCGGCGCACGACGATCGGGCCGGCCAGCCGGTCGCCGTCGTAGCCGTGGATCGGCTGCCCGAGCTCGAGCATCACGTAGTTGGTGACGTCGACAGCCAGCGAGATCGGCCGCATCCCCGCCAGCTGGACGCGCCGGGCGATGTGCCGCGGAGTGGGCGCGGACGGGTCGAACCCGGTGACGATGCGGGTCACGAACACCGGGCAGCCGTCGGGCGCGTCCAGGCGGACCGGGTAGCCCTCGTCGTTCGGCGCCGGCACGTCGCGGTGCGCCGGGTCGTGGAACGGCACGTCGTAGGCGATGGCCGCCTCGCGGGCGATGCCGCGCAGCGACAGGGCGTACGCGCGGTCGGGGTTGATCTCGAACTCGATGACGTCGTCGCGCAGCCCGAGCAGCCCGATCGCGTCGTCCCCGGGCTTCACGTCGCCGTCGATGCGCGGGTCGAGGACCAGGATTCCGGCGTGGTCGTCACCGGTGCCGAGCTCGCGGGTCGAGCAGATCATGCCGTCGGAGACGTGGCCGTAGGTCTTGCGAGCCGCGATCGCGAAGCCGCCCGGAAGCACCGCACCGGGCAGCGACACCACGACCAGGTCGCCCGGCTCGAAGTTGTGCGCGCCGCAGACGATGCCGTGCTCGCCGTGTTCGGGGCCGCAGTCGACCTGGCACCAGTTGATGGTCTTGCCGTTCGACTGCGGCTCCGCGGTCATCTCCAGGACCCGGCCGACGACGAGCGGTCCCTCGATGTCGGCGCCGGGCCCCTCCAGCGCCTCGAGCTTGAGCCCGAGCGCGGTGAGCCGGTGCGCGAGGTCCGCGGGCGTGACGTCGGCCGGCAGGTCGACGTACTCCCGGATCCAGGACAGGGGGGCTTTCATGAGGGGATGTCGCTTTCTGCTCGGCGGTCGCGAGCGTCGTGGCTGGCAGGAATCGTCATCCCCTAGAGCTCCGTTCCGAAGGCGGCGGTGAAGCGGACGTCGCCCTCGACCATGTCGCGCATGTCCGAGACGCCGTGCCGGAACATCAGCGTCCGCTCGAGGCCCATCCCGAACGCGAAGCCGGAGTAGGTCGCGCTGTCGATGCCGCAGGCGGCCAGCACGCGGGGGTTCACCACGCCGCAGCCGCCCCACTCGATCCAGCCCTCGCCCTTGCAGGTGCGGCAGGTCTCGACGGCCGGGGCCCGCCCGCGGCAGACGAAGCAGACCAGGTCGACCTCGGCGGAGGGCTCGGTGAACGGGAAGTACGACGGCCGGAACCGGGTGGTGATGCCCTCGCCGAACATCGCCTGCGCGAAGTGGTCGAGCGTGCCCTTGAGGTGGGCCATGGTGATGCCCTTGTCGATCACGAGCCCCTCGACCTGCGAGAAGACGGGGGTGTGGGTCGCGTCGAGCTCGTCGGTGCGGAACACCCGGCCCGGGCAGATCACGTAGATCGGCGGGCGGCGCTCGAGCATGGTGCGGGCCTGCACCGGCGAGGTGTGCGTGCGCAGCACCAGGCCGCCGTCGGCCGGCTCCAGCCAGAAGGTGTCCTGCATGGTGCGGGCGGGGTGGTCCGCGCCGAGGTTGAGCGCGTCGAAGTTGAGCCACTCGGCCTCGACCTCGGGGCCCTCGGCGACCTCCCAGCCCATCGCGGTGAAGACGTCGCAGACCAGCTCCTGGAGCGTGGTCAGCGGGTGCCGGGCCCCCTGCGGCGCCCGGTCCCAGGGGAGGGTGACGTCGACGGTCTCCTCGGCCAGCATCCGGGCCTCGTGCTCGGCCTCGAGCACCTCCTGCCGCGCCGCGATCGCCTGGTTCACCGCGCCGCGGGCCTGGCCGACCCGCTTCCCGGCGTCCTTGCGGGCCTGCGGCGGCAGCGCGCCGATCTCCCGGTTGGCCAGGGCCAGCGGCGACCGGTCACCCGCGTGCTCGGAGCGCACCCGCTTGAGCTCGTCGAGGTCCCGGGCGCCGGCGACAGCCTCCAGCGCGGCGACGCGCATCGCGTCGACCTCCTCCGCCTTGAGCGGGGTGACCTCGACGGGGTCGTACTCGGAGCTGGAGCCCGACATGGCTGCCTTTCGCGGGACGGTGAGGGCGTGCACAGTCTAGGAAGCAGGGCCGTGCGCCCGCGAACGGGTTAGGCCGCGGCAGGTCTGCGCGACCTGCCTAGTCGTCGCGGCGGTCGGCCTCGGGCCAGAGGATGCTGATGCGGGCGCCGCCCGAGGGCGAGTCGTCGATCTCGATCGAGCCGCCGTGCGCGTGCACGAGGCCGTGGATGATGTACATCCCGAGCCCCGAGCCGCCCCGCGTGCCGTGCTTCCAGAACTTCGTGAACACCCGGCTGCGGATGTCCGGGCTGATCCCGTCGCCCTCGTCGTCGACGTGCAGCAGGACCCCGTCGTACGACGCCTCGTCCCGGATCGGCGACGCGGTCAGGGTGACCTGTCCCTCGCCGTGCCGGATCGCGTTGTCGACGAGGTTGGTGACGACCTGGGCCAGCTTGTCGGGGTCCGCGTGCACGGTGGGCAGCTCGCCGTCGACATCGAAGGCGATCTCGCGGCCGGTGCCGGCGCTGACGGAGGCGACAACCCGCCCGACGGCCGCCTCGAAGTCCAGCGGTCGGGGGTAGAGCGAGAGCCGGCCGGTGTCGATGCGGGCCACGTCGAGCAGCTCGGCGATCAGCCGGGTGAGCCGGTCCGCGTCGGCGTTGACCGTCTCCAGCATCATCTTCTTCTGCTCGTCGTTGAGCTTGTCCCACTTGGACAGCAGCGTCGCGACGAAGCCCTTCACCCCGGTCAGCGGCGAGCGCAGCTCGTGCGCGACCGTGGCGACCAGGTCCGAGCGCTCCCGGTCCAGCCGGGCCCGGGCCCGGGCCGAGCGCACCGAGACGACGACGCCGTCCACCGGGAGGCGCGGCCCGTCGCGCAGGATCCGGGCGGTGACCAGCAGCTCGGTGCCGTCGGAGAGGAACCAGGCCTGCTCGGTCAGGTGGGTGCGGCTCGACAGGCCGGTGTACGGCTCGGTGCAGGCGTACCAGCTGTTGCCGGCCCGGTCCTGGAGCAGCACCACGTCGGACAGCTGCTTGCCGACCCCGTCGGGGACCCGCAGGAGCCGGGCGGCCGCGGTGTTCACGGCGGTGACGGTGCCGTGTGCGTCGGCCATCACCACGCCGTCCGGCAGCGAGTCCAGCACGTAGGTCTCCCCCAGGCTCATGGGGTCAGGTTAGTCGTCTTCGCCGCGGTTGGGTGGCTCCGTCCGGCCGGATCCGGCCGGTCAGCAGGTGGAGCGGCGCTGCGCCCGGGCGGAGGCGTAGAGGCAGACCGCCGCGGCGGTCGCGAGGTTGAGGCTCTCGGCGCGGCCGTGGATCGGGATCCGGACCCGGCGGTCGGCGAGCGCGGCCAGCTCGCCGGGCAGCCCCCAGGCCTCGTTGCCGAACAGCCAGGCGGTGGGCCGGGCCAGCAGCCCGTCGTCCGCGGCGTCGTCCAGGTCGGTCTCACCGGCCCCGTCGGCGGCCAGCACGCTCACGCCGGCGTCCTGCAGGGCGGCCACCACGTCCGGCGTACGCGGGGCGATGCCGACGGGCAGGTGGAACAGCGACCCGACCGAGGCGCGGACGGCCTTGCCGTTGTAGGGGTCGACCGAGGAGCCGGTCAGCAGGACTCCGCCGGCCCCGGCGGCGTCCGCGCAGCGGATCACGGTGCCCGCGTTGCCGGGGTCGCGGACGTCGGCACAGAGCGCGAGCAGCCGCGGCCGGGCCCGGAGTACGTCGGACAGGGGAACGTCCAGGAACCGGCAGACCGCGACCACGCCCTGCGGGGAGACGGTCTCGGTGAGCGAGGCGAGGGCCGGCTCGTCGACCAGCAGCCAGGGCACCCCGTGCGCGGCGGCGACGGCGGCCAGCTCGGGGCGGGCGTCCGGTGCCGCGAACACCTCGCGGACGCAGCCGGGCACGGCCAGCGCCTCGCGGACGGCCTGCGGGCCCTCGGCCAGGAACAGCCGGTGCTCGGCCCGGACGGCCCGGCGGGTGAGCTTGCGGGCGGCCTTGACCCGGCCGCTGCGCACCCCCAGGAACGACTCGGTCGCCCGGTCGACCGTGCGCGCGGGCGCCCGGGCGGCCGGACGACCGGGAGGGGT
>Ga0308173_10000149_pt1 | contig 24841 bp, 21 predicted proteins | sample PhyPR1_FD_203716 | JGI IMG/M metagenome (GOLD analysis project Ga0308173, IMG submission 203716) | Soil microbial communities from UC Gill Tract Community Farm, Albany, California, United States - DLSLS.P.R1 | ecosystem: Environmental > Terrestrial > Soil > Agricultural land | place: USA... | reverse complement strand
CGGCGAGATCACCAACCCGTGGGGTGGCGACCAGATCAGCCACCAGCGCATCAACGTCTACCTCGGCGACGGCTCGGGCGACCCGGCGGCGGCGCTGCCCGGGACCAACCTCGACACGGCCTCGGGCTGGCAGCGCGTGGTGGTGGCCGACGGCCGCTACGACAGCAAGGGCGTCTTCGCTGCCGACGGCAGCAAGGTCGGCGACGTTCGGCTGGTGGCCGTGCCGGAGACCCGGCAGATCGCGGCGATCGTGCCCAAGGGCGCGCTCGGCGGGCTGGACCCGGCCACCGCGTCGTACGGCGTGGCGATGTTCGGCAACGCCGAGCCCAGCGAGGGCATCGGCTTCATCCGGCCGGTCTATGACAAGGCCTACTGGGAGGCCGGGGACCCGTGGTGGATCAAGGAGTACCGCTTCGGCGGCGGTGCCGGGCAGTGGGAGGACAGTGCCGACCACGACACGGACACCCGCGACCCCAATGCCCTCGACATCGTGGTCGGGGCCGGCCAGGACCAGCACACGGTGATGGCGTGGCAGGACGGCACGGTCCGGCTCCCGATGGTGTCGTTGGGGAAGTAAGGGCGACCGGATGAGCTCGGCACGACTCGACGGCCGGGCCCGCGTGCTCGGCACTTTGAGCCGCTGGGGCCCGCTCTCGCAGGCCGAGCTCGCCCGGCGGGCGGCGCTCGCGCCGTCGACCGTGTCCGGCCTGGTGGCCGACCTGGTCGGCGGCGGGGTCCTGGTCGAGCTCGCGGACCGCTCCGCGCCCGGTGCGCGGGGCGGCCGCCCGGCCACGCTGCTGACCCTGCACCGGGACGCCGGCGTCGTGCTGGGCATCGACCTGGGCCAGGCGCACGTGCGGGTCGCGCTCGCCGACCTGGCCCACCGGGTGCTCGGGGAGCGGCTGCTCCCCCTCGAGGCAGACGCCCCCGCGGCGCACCACCTCGCGCTGGTCAGCGGCCTCGCCGCCGACCTGCTCGACGAGCACGCGCCCGGGGTGGACGTGGTCGGCGTGGGGTGCGGCTTTCCGGGACCGGTCCGGACCATCGACGGTGGGGCCGTGGACCCGACGATCCTGCCGGGCTGGCGCGACGTACGCCCGGTCGAGCGCCTCGAGCGCGAGCTCGCGGCGCCCGCCGCGGTCGGCAACGACGCGAACCTCGGGGCGCTGAGCGAGTCGACCTGGGGTGCGGGCCGCGGCTGCTCGGAGCTGGCCTACGTCAAGGTCGCCACCGGGATCGGGGCCGGGCTGGTGCTGCGGGGCGAGCCGTTCGCGGGGCACGCCGGGACGGCCGGCGAGATCGGGCACGTCTCCCTCGACCCCGGCGGCCGGTCGTGCCGGTGTGGCAGCCGGGGCTGCCTCGAGGTGCTCGCCGGCGGGCAGGCGATGCTGGAGCGCGCCGGCCGCAGCTCCCTGCACGAGGTCGTGCAGGCCGCGCTGGCGGGCGACGAGGCGTCCATCGCGGCGATCGCCGAGACCGGCCGCTGGCTCGGGGTGGCCCTCGGCGGCCTCTCCAACGTGCTCAACCCCCAGCGCCTGGTGATCGGGGGCGAGGTGGCGGTCGCCGGGGAGCTGCTGCTCGAGCCGGTCCGCGCCGCGCTCGGGGAGTCGGTCCTCGGGTCGGCGGCCGTCGGCCTCGATGTGGTGCCCGGTCAGCTGGGCGAGCGCGCCGAGGTGATGGGTGCGGTGGCGCTCGCGTTACGGGTGGCGCGGCCGGTCCTCCCCTGAGCGACGGGCCCTAGGCTCGGCCCGTGACCTCCTCCTGGTTCTCCTCGCCCACCGACGCCGCCGGCCGCCTCTCGGAGCACGGCTACCTCGCCGACCCGGCGACCGCCACCACGGCGTACCTCGCGGGGGCGCTCGAGAAGCCGCTGCTGGTGGAGGGGCCGGCGGGGGTCGGCAAGACCGAGCTGGCCAAGGCGGTCGCGCGGGCCACGGGGGCGGACCTGGTCCGGCTGCAGTGCTACGAGGGCCTCGACGAGGCCCGCGCGCTGTACGAGTGGAACTACAAGAAGCAGCTGCTTCGCATCCAGGCGTCGCAGGGTGACGACCGGTCCTGGTCGGAGACGCACGACGACATCTTCACCGACGAGTTCCTGCTGACCCGGCCGCTGCTGACCGCGATCCGTCGCGAGGAGCCGACCGTGCTGCTCATCGACGAGGTCGACAAGACCGACGTCGAGGTCGAGGGCCTGCTGCTCGAGGTGCTCTCGGACTTCCAGGTCACGATCCCCGAGCTCGGCACGGTCTCCGCCGTACGCCGTCCCTTCGTGGTGCTCACCTCCAACGCGACCCGTGAGCTGTCCGAGGCGGTCAAGCGCCGCTGCCTCTACCTCCACCTCGACTACCCCGACGCCGAGCGCGAGCGCGAGATCGTGAGCTCGCAGGTCCCGGGCCTGGAGGACCGCGTCGCGGGGCAGCTCGTCGCGACCGTGGCCAGGCTCCGCGAGCTGGACCTGAAGAAGGCGCCGTCGATCGCGGAGTCGGTCGACTGGGCGCGGACCCTGATCGCGCTCGAGATCGGCGACCTCGACGAGGAGGCCGTGGCCGGCACCCTCGGCGTCGTCCTCAAGCACGCCTCCGACCAGGCGCGCGCGGTCCGCGAGCTCAAGCTCGCGCGCCGGGCCTGAGCCGGAGGCGTCATGTCGCTGATCGGGTCGCACATCGCGTTCCTCGAGGCGCTGCGCGGTGCGGGCCTGCCGGTCTCGCTGGCCGAGGACCTCGACGCGATCGCTGCGCTGAGCGCGCTGCCGTGGGACCACCGCACGACGGTCCGGGACGCGTACGCCGCCACGCTGGTGAAGAAGCAGTCGCAGCGGCCGACCTTCGACAGCCTCTTCGACCTCTACTTCCCGCGCCTGGTGGGGGAGGGCGCGGCCGCGGCCGAGGCGGCTGACCCGGACGAGGGAGCGGTCCGTGACAACGCCGCGGCCCTGACGGCGTTCCGCGCCGAGCTCTCCGCGGCGCTCGAGTCCGACGACCAGCAGACGCTCCAGCGCCTCGCTGTGGAGATGGTCGGCCGCTTCGGGGCGATGCCGGGTCGTGGCCCCGGCCTGTCGTCGTGGTCGGCGTACACCGCCCTCCAGCGCGTCTCGCCCGCGGAGCTGACCGACCGGATCGTGCAGTCGCTGCTGAGCCAGGGGCGCGTCGAGGAGGAGGCGACCCGCGTCGCCGGGCGGCGGATCGGGGGCTTCACCCGGCTGGTGGAGGACGACGCCCGTCGGCGGATCGCCGAGGAGAAGGGCGCCGACCACGTGGCCGACGTCGCGCTGCGTCCGAGCATCGACCGGATCGACTTCACCTCCGCCCGCAAGGCCGACCTCGAGGAGATGCGGCGCGAGATCTACCCGCTCGCCCGACGCCTCGCCACCCGGCTGACCCAGGAGCACCACGCCCGGCGACGCGGCCCGCTCGACTTCCGGCGCACCGTGCGGGCCTCCATCTCCACCGGCGGCGTCCCGCTGGTCACCCATCACCGGCCGAAGCGGCCGCACCGCACCGAGCTCGTCGTGCTCTGCGACGTCAGCGGCTCGGTGGCCAACTTCGCGCAGTTCACGCTGCTGCTGGTCTTCGCCCTGCGCGAGCAGTTCCAGAACCTGCGGGCCTTCACGTTCATCGACCACGTGCACGAGGTCACCGGCCACTTCCGGCCGGGGGCCGACGTCGCCGACGTGATGGCCGACCTCGCCGCCAGCACCGCGCACGCCGCTCTGTGGGGGCGCACCAACTACGGCCGCGCGTTCACGACGTTCGCCGAGCGGTTCCCCGACGCCCTCGGCCCGAAGTCGTCGCTGCTCGTCCTCGGCGACGCCCGCTCCAACTACAGCGACCTGTCGCTGCCGGTGCTCAAGGAGCTCGCCGGCAAGGCACGGCACGCCTGGTGGCTCAACCCCGAGCACCGTCGGCACTGGGACACCGGCGACTCCGCGGCCGGGAGGTACGCCGACGTGGTGCCGATGGTGGAGTGCCGCAACCTCACCCAGCTCGGGGAGCTCGTCCACGACATCCTGTGACGGTGTCCTGCCTCCTCGCTACGGCGCCCGGGTGATCTGGAAGACCTGGCTGCTCACGATCGCGTGCCCCTGGCCCGGGCCGGAGAGGTAGCCGTGCTGGTGCAGGCTGTGCACCTGCTCGACCAGGGACGCGTCGTGGGAGGCGTCCACGGCGGCGGCGCCGTGGACGTAGTGCGACAGGCTGTGGCTGTCGCCGATGCCGCTGCCCGGGTCGTGGAAGTGCACGGTGACCTGCTGGACCGAGTCGGGGTTCTCCTCGCCGTCGAGCAGCGGCACGACGTCGCCGTGGTTCTCCAGCGACAGCACGTGCGTCCCGGTCGGGAAGCCGGGCACCTGCGCCGTCGGTGAGCCCGCGGTGACGACGTTCGTGACGTCGAAGTCGCTGCCGTTGCCGAGGATCGCCGCCGCCTCCATGCCGCCCTGGGAGTGGCCGGCCAGGAGCACGGGCTCGTCCGGCTGGATGCCCGCGTCGTGCATGGCCGCCAGGATGCCGCCGAGGTAGGCGTTGTCGTGGCGGCCGATCAGCTGCAGGTTGGTGGCCATGTCGCGCACGTCGCCGTCCTGCGTCCAGGGCAGCGTGGTGAGGTCGTCGGTGCCGGGCAGGTAGACGATGTGGCGGACCTTGCCGTCCCCGCCGCGGATGGTCTGGATCTCCACCGTGCCGTCGGCCTCGGGGTGCTCCGCGTCGGAGAGCTCGTTGACCTGGTCGAGGTGGGCCATCACGTCGGCGACGCTGCCCGGCTGGGTGTGCGCATCGGCCGTGGCCAGGTCAGTGCCGTGCACCTCGAAGCCGCCGTCGTCGCCGTACAGCGCGGCGAGCGTGCCTGCCGCCGACTCGGTGTCCGGGGTGAACGACGGGATTCCCAGCGGCCCTCCGGGTGCCGTGGGAGTCGTTCCGTCCCACAGCCCGTCGAGCAGCCCGCCGCCCCCGTTGACCAGGTGCTGCTGCACCGCGGGGTGGTCCATCAGCCAGGCCTGGGCCGAGCCTCCTGCGACCGTCGCGTCGCCGCGGAGCTGCTGCTGCAGGGCAGGAGGCAGCTGCTGCCAGGTCAGGAGCGCGAGCGGGCCCGCGGTCGCCCCGAGGGCCAGCAGCGCGGGCCACGACGAGGCGAGGGTGAACCCCACGGCACGGCCCACCAGGTAGTCGACGGCCTCGACCGTCGCGTGCACCAGCTCGTCGGTCTCCTGCAGCACCCGGACGGTGACGCGGACGAGGACCGCGTCGGTCTCCCAGCCCAGGGACTCCGGGAGCAGGCCGTCGGGGCCGGTGGTGGCGTCGAGCACCGCCGCCTCGGCCGCGGCGAAGGTGGCCGGGGAGAGGACCGCGGACTCCACCAGATCGCCGTCGGTCATCGTGTGCCTTCCCCGGCCGGCCCAGGCGCGCATCCGGTCGCCGGCGGCGTCGTACGCCGTGGCGAGCGCGAGCACCGAGGCGTAGGTCGCGGCGATCCCCGCGGACCCACCGGTGATCCCGGTGATCGCGGCGGTGCCGCGGTCGCCGCCCTCGGTCGTCACGACCGGACCGCCGCGACCAGCCGGGCCACCTCGACGCCGAGCCGCAGCGGCGACACGGGGTGGACGCGGACGCGAGCCTCGCCGTCGCGGACGTGGGGCTCCAGTGCCCGCCAGCCGTCGGCGAAGAGCACCCAGCTGACCCAGCCGACCCGCTGCGTGCCGGTTGCGGCGGCGCCGGCCACGACCGTGCGCATCCTGCCCAGCGCGGCGGCGTGCAGCCGGCGCACCTGCTCGTCGGTGCCGGCCGCGCCGAGGGCGGCCGGGTCGTCGTCGGCGTGGACGCTGCCGGTGTGGCGAAACACGAGGTCGGCGAGCACGTCCTCGCGGGGCAGCCGCAGCGCTGCTCCGCTGCCCAGCAGCAGCTCGTGCGGGAGGTCGACGACCGCCGCCGGCGGAGTGACGGCGCTCCCTGGCGTCCGGACGGTGACCGCGCGGGCGAGCTCCACCTGCCACCAGGCGTCCGGGTGCCACCCGAGCTCAAAGGTGTGACCTCCCGCGGTCGAGAGGCTCGCGACCCGGCCGCCGCGCCGGCGCTGCCAGGAGTGCAGGTGGGCGAACCCGGCCGGGGCATCGGGAGGGCGGACCGACACGTCGACGTCGACCAGGACCTCGGGGGCGGCGAGGACCGTCATCGCGACGGCGACCTCGGGGTCGACGTCGCCGGCCGGCGCCACCAGCCGGTGGCGCAGCAGCTCCGCGGCGGGGGCCTCCGCCTCGGCCGCGGGATGGCCGGGGTCCCACGGCAGTGGGGTGCCGGTGCGCACCGCGAGCAGCTCGACGGCGGCCCGCGAGAGCCGGGTCCTGCGCGGCGGTGCGGGGGCCGGACCCGGCTGCGGCGCAGCGGCGCGGCCGTCGTCGGTGAGCGCGACGGTGACCATCAGCGCAGCCCCGGCAGGTCGACCTCGAGCCACTCCCTGCTGCCGCGCGGGGGTGGGTCGAAACGGGACATCAGCTCGTCGGTGGGATCGGAGAGCGCGTGGCGGGCGCCGTCGAGGAGACCGTGGCCCAGGTCGGCCAGCCGGTCCCGCGCCGCCGCCAGGAGGTTGTGGGCGCGTCGTTCGATCGCGGCGATCAGGTCCTCCAGCCGGTCGACCTCGGCGGCGTGGCGGTCGAGTGCCGCGGCGGCGTCCTCGTGGAGGCTCGCCGTACGACGCAGGGCGGCCGCCCGGTCACGGGACCGGTGACGCACAGCGTCGGCCGCGAGGCCGTGCCAGCGCACGCCCTCGGCTCGGGCGACGAGCCGGTCGGCCTCCCGCCGGATGTCGTCGGCCTGGTCCCGCAGCTCGCGGGCGAGGCCGCGGATGACGCTGGTGTCGCCGTACATCTGGTGCTCCCTCGGATCGGGGGGAGCCATGCTGCCCGCGACCGCGGACGAGCGAAACGTCAGTGCGGCAGGGCTGTGGAGAGCCGCTCGAGGGCGAGCTCGATCTCGTGCCCGGGGCCGGCGAAGCTGAGCCGCACGAAGCGGCCGCCGTCGACGGTGTCGAAGTCGACGCCGGGTGCGACCGCGACACCCGTGCGGGCGAGCAGGTCGTGGGCGAAGGCCATCGTGTCGTCGGTCAGGTGGCCCACGTCGGCGTACACGTAGAACGCGCCGTCCGCGGGTGCGAGGTCGGTGATGCCGAGCCGGGGCAGCCCGTCGAGGAGCAGCCGGCGGTTCTCGGCGTAGCGGCGGACGTGGCCGTCGAGCTCGGCGTACGACGCGTCGTCGAAGGCGGCGAGGCAGGCGTGCTGGGCGAGGACGGGCGGGCAGATGGTGAAGTTGCCGGTGAGGACGTCGACCGCGCGCCGCAGGTGCGCCGGAGCCAGCATCCAGCCGATCCGCCAGCCGGTCATGGAGAAGTACTTGGAGAACGAGCTGAACACCACGGCGCTCCGGCTGGTCTCCCAGGCGCTGCGCGACAGCGGGGCACCGCCCTCGAGGGGTGCGTACTCGATGCCGTGGTAGATCTCGTCGGAGATCAGCTGCACCCCGTTGACCTCGCACCACGTCGCGAGGGCGGCGAGCTCGTCGGGCAGCAGCATCGTGCCGGTGGGGTTGGCCGGGCTCGCGAGCACCAGGCCGCGCAGCCCCACCTCGGCGTGCAGTCGCGCCACCTGCTCGACGGTGGGCTGGAAGCGGGTCGCGCGGCCGGTCGGGATCTCGACGACCTCGCAGCCGAGCGCGGTCAGCACGTTGCGGTAGCAGGGGTAGCCCGGCCGGGCCATCGCCACGCGGTCGCCGACCTCGAACGCCGCGAGGAACGCGAGCAGGAAGCCGCCGCTCGAGCCCGTGGTGACGACCACCTCGTCGGGGTCGACGTCGACGCCGTGCGCGCGCTTGTGGTGGGCGGCGATCGCCACCCGCAGCTCGAGGATCCCGGTGGCGGGGGTGTAGCCGAGCGGTGCTCCGGACTGCAGCAGCCGGACCGCCTCGTCGCGCACCGGCCCCGGCGCCCCGGTGCTCGGCTGGCCGGCCAGCAGGTTGAGCGAGTCCCCGTGGGTCCGCTGCCGCTGCGCCGACGCGGCCAGCAGGTCCATCACGTGGAACGGCGGCACGTTCGCGCGGCTGGCTGCGTCGTACCTCCCGGTCATCCGGCGACTGTAACGGGCAGCCGGGGAAGCCTCCCGGGGGACGGACCCCCCGGTCGATAGACTGCGTCCCCGCCGCCCCTGCAATCGCACGAGGTGACCTCTTGACCTTCGACGTCCACCAGCTCGACACGTTCGTGCTGGTGGGGTCCGCGGTCACGCTGCTGGCGATCCTCGCGGTGCGGTTCTCCTCACGCGCCGGCCTGCCCAGCCTGCTGGTCTACCTGCTGATGGGCGTCGCGCTGGGCGAGTCGGGACTCGGCATCCACTTCGAGAACGCCGAGCTCGCCCACTCCCTGGGGTTCGCGGCGCTGGCGATCATCCTGGCCGAGGGCGGCCTGACCACCCGGTGGAGCGAGGCGCGCCCCTCGATGCCGCTCGGGCTCTCGCTGGCCACGGTGGGGGTGTGCGTCTCCGTCGCGGTGGTGGCGGTGGCGGGCCACTACCTGCTCGGGCTCTCCTGGGAGCTGGCGGTCCTCCTCGGCGCGGTGACCTCGCCGACGGACGCGGCCGCGGTGTTCTCGGTGCTCCGCGTGGTGCCGCTGCCGCGTCGGCTGATCGGCGCCCTGGAGGCCGAGTCCGGCCTGAACGACGCCCCGACCGTGGTCCTGGTGACCCTGATCTCCACCGGCGCGGTGGCCGACCACGGGCTTTTGGGCACCGCGGGCATCGTGGCCTACGAGCTGGTGGCCGGCACCTGCTTCGGCCTGCTCTGCGGGTTCGGCGGCGCCTGGGTGATGCGGCGGGCGGCGCTGCCGTCCTCGGGCCTCTACCCGCTCGCGGTGCTCACGCTGACGTTCCTGGCGTACGGCGCGGCCGCGACCTCGCACGGCTCCGGCTTCGCCGCGGTGTACGTCGCCGCGTTGGTGCTCGGCAACATGGAGCTGCCCCACCGGGCGGCCACCCGTTCCTTCGCCGAGGGCGTGGCCTGGCTCGCCCAGATCGGTCTCTTCGTGATGCTCGGCCTGCTGCTCTCCCCCGAGCGGATCAGCCTGTCGACGGTCGGGCTCGCGATCGTGGCCGGGCTGGTGCTCACCTTCGTGGCGCGTCCGGTGTCGGTGGTCGTGAGCTCGGTGGTGCAGCGGATGTCGTGGCGCGAGCTGTCCTTCCTGTCGTGGGCGGGGCTGCGTGGTGCGGTGCCGATCGTCCTCACGACGATCCCGCTGGCCGAGGGCGTCACGGGGGCCACCCGCCTCTTCGACCTGGTCTTCGTCATGGTCGTGATCTACACGCTGCTGACCGGCCCGACCCTGCCGATGGTGGCGCGCCTGCTGAAGGTCGCGCGGCGTTCCGAGCCGCGAGGGCTGGAGATGGAGGCCGCGCCGCTGGAGCGGATCGCCGCCGACCTGCTGCAGATCACGATCAGCCCGGTCTCGCGCATGCACGGGGTGGAGGTGGGCGAGCTGCGGCTGCCCAAGGGGGCGTCGGTGAGCATGGTCATCCGGGACGGGGAGACGCTGGTCCCTGAGCTCCGCACGGTGCTGCGCCACGGCGACGACCTGCTGGTCGTCACCCCGCGCCGGCTCCGTGAGCAGACCGAGCAGCGGTTGCGCCAGGTCAGCGACGCCGGTCGCCTGGCCCAGTGGCTGGGGCGACCCCCGCGCCGGCACCCCTGAGAGAGACGTCCCGGCCCGGAGGTGTCAGCCCAGGGGAGGGCTGCAGATCTCGGAGTCGCTGCGGGCGACCACGAAGTGCGGACCCTTGAGGAGCTTGGAGAAGCCGTCACCCACGACGACCGTGATCCCGCTGCCGGTGCCCTTCTTCTTCAGGACCTTGTGCGCCGGCCCGAAGCGGCTCTCGACCAGCCGCACGGCCGGGTTGTGCGGGTCGGTCGTCCAGATCTGGACGACCGGGACCTTGCTGCCCTTGGGGGCGTCGCCGATCTCGCCCTCCTGGAACCCCTGGTCGGTGAACATCTGCATGGTGCGCCCGGCCAGGCCGAAGCGGCTGCCTGCGTTGTAGACGCTGACGATGATCTCGCTGGGATAGACCTTGTCGCCCTTGTGGATCACCTGGTTCTCGCAGATCGGCGCGTCCGCCTTCCCGGGGAAGGGAGCGGTGACTGCCTTCCACCCCCACAGGGCGCCGAACGCGAGGATGGCGCAGAGCACCCCGATCGTCACGGCCGAGCGCACCCCCGCGCGCACGTCAGTCCTCCACGGTGTGGACGCGGGCGTGGAGGACGTTGCGCTGCTGGAGCGCGGCCCGGAGGGCCCGGTGCAGGCCGTCCTCGAGGTAGTACTCGCCACGCCACTCCACGACGTGGGCGAAGAGGTCGCCGTAGAAGGTCGAGTCCTCGTCCAGCAGGGCGGCGAGCTGGAGGGTGTCCTTGGTCGTCACGAGGTCGTCGAGACGGACCTGGCGCGGCGGGACCGCAGCCCACGCGCGCGAGGACATCCCGTGGTCCGGGTAGGGGCGCCCCTCGCCGACGCGCTTGAAGATCACGCCCGTGACTATAGCCACCGGGCGGTCCGTGGCCGACTCGCTCGAGCCCGTCGTACGCCGGGACCGGCCGACGGGGCGCCGACCGGTCCCGACTCCTGGTCGTGCCGTGTCAGGCGGACCAGCGCACCGAGTCGTCCACGAAGTCCGCCAGGGCGTTGACGCCCCGCAGGTCCGCCCGCTCCGCCATCAAGGTGCTGAGGGCCTGGGAGTGGCGGTTGCGCAGGCGCGTGCGAAGCTCTCGCATCGGGTCGACGTCCCGCTCCCTCGAGGTAGTGCTCTCCATCTCGTCCTCCTGACCTGGTGATCCCCTGTGGAGGCACCAGCGTGCTCGGCCCAGGTCGCCGGGAGGTTGACCATGCGTTACATCCACGTCAAGAGATGGCGGTGAGGTGTGACATCCAGCATGCCGGGGCGGCCCTGCCCGTCCGGGGGTCACAGCGAGGGGTCGGTCCAGGCCGTCTGCACCAGCTGGGCACCGCGGTCGCGCGAGACCAGCAGGCCGCGACCGGGCGGGGCCGGCCTCGGCCTCTGGTTCCCGACCAGCGGGCCCTCGTCCGGGCTGCCGGAGAGCAGCAGGCCCGGCGCGGCCAGGTCGCGCATCGACTGGAGAACAGGTTCGTAGAGCGCCCGCGAGGCGCCACCCGCACGGCGCGCGAGGGTGACGTGCAGGCCGACGTCGCGGGCCTGGGACATCAGCGGCTGCAGGGCCTGGACCGGCGAGCCCTGCTGGGTCGCGACCAGGTCGTAGTCGTCGACCACGACGAACACCTCGGCGCCCTGCCACCAGGAGCGTCCGCGCAGCTGCCCGGGCGTCACGTCGGGCCCGGGGAGCCGACCGGTCAGGTGGGCCGCGAGGTCGCGAAGGGCGGGCTGGGCCCGGGTCGCCGAGGTGAGGTAATCCAGCAGGTAGTCGTCCGGGACCTCGCCGAGCAGCGAGCGCCGGTAGTCGACGACGACGAGCTGCGCCTCCTGCGGGCTGCGCGTGCGCATGATCTCCCGCAGCTGTGATCGGAGCACGGCGCTCTTGCCGGACCCTCCGTCGCCGAGGACCAGCAGGTGCGGCTCGACGTCGGCGTCCAGCGCGACCGGCGCCAGCGCCTGCTCGCCGAGGCCGAGCAGGAGTCGCCGGTCGTCCTCGGGTGGTGCCGCGAGCCGCCGCAGGTCGTGGAGCTCGAGGAGCTCGGGCAGCATCCGGAGCTTGGGGCCGTCGGGGCCGGGCCAGGCGGCGGCGACGCGCACGACCAGGTCGTCGACGCCGTCGCCGAGCGACCCCGGGTCGGCGTCGCCGTCGATGCGGGGGAGGGCTGCGAGGAAGTGAAGCCCGCCCGGGACCAGCCCGCTGCCGGGCCGCCCGCTCGGCACCAGTGCCGCGACCTTGCGGTCGATCTCGGAGTCCATGGGATCGCCGAGCCGCAGCTCGAGCCGCGAGCCGAAGAGGTCCCGCGTCGCGGACCGGAAGTCCGCCCACCGGGTCGCGCCGGCGACGACGTGCAGGCCGAAGGTGAGTCCCCGGGTGGTGAGCTGCTGCAGCTCGATCTCGAGGTCCTCGAACTCGGCGCGCAGCGTGCTCCACCCGTCCACGACGAGGACCACGTCGCCGTACCCGTCGTCGACGCGGCCCGCCGTCCGGCGCGCCCGGTAGGTCTCCATCGAGTCGATCCCGCGGGCGCGGAAGTACGCCTCGCGGCGATCGACGACCCCGCGGACCTCGGCGACGATGCGGCGTACGACGTCGGGCTCGGACCGGGTGCCGACGCCGGCGACGTGCGGCAGCCGAGCCAGCGGCGCGAACGTGCCGCCTCCGAAGTCGAGGACGAAGAACTGCGACTCGAGGGGCGTCGTGGCCAGCGCCATGCTGGTCACGATCGTGCGCAGCAGCGTGCTCTTGCCACTGCGCGGACCGCCGACGACGGCCACGTGGCCGCCGGCGCCGCCGAGGTCGACGGTCATCGTGTCGCGTCGCTGCTCCCGTGGCCGGTCGACGGTGCCGATCGGGAGGACCAGGCCACCGCTGCTTCGCAGCCGTGGCGAGACCAGCCCCAGCCTCGGGTCCTCGACCAGGTCGACGACGAGCTCGTCGAGCGTGCCGGGGACGTCGAGCGGGGGCAGCCACACCCGGTGTGCGGCGGGGCCGTGGCCGGTCATCCGCGCCACGGCCGCGTCGAGCAGCGACTGCTGGTCGTCGCAGTGCACGGCCGGCTCGGCCTGGGGTTGGGCCTCGGACCGGTGCTCAGGCTCGACGGTCTCGGGCGACTGCACCTCGTCGACGGTGAACGGCAGGATGCCCCGCGGGTGGACGGTCCGGTCGGGGTGCACCCGCACCCCGCTCGACGCCGGCCCGGACACGTAGGCCGCGCGGAAGCGCAGCATGCTGGCGGGATCGGGCCTGAGGAAGCCCAGGCCCGGCACGGCCGGGAGCCCGTGGGCGTCGGGGACGCCCAGCACGGACCTCGACTCGCCGGCGCTGAACATGCGCAGGCCGATGCGGTAGGACAGGTGCGACTCCAGGCCGCGCAGGCGCCCCTCCTCGAGGCGCTGCGAGGCGAGCAGGAGGTGGAGGCCCAGGGAGCGGCCCAGCCGCCCGATCGCGACGAAGAGGTCGATGAACTCCGGCTTGGCCGACAGCATCTCGGAGAACTCGTCGACCACGATGAACAGCGACGGCAGCGGAGCCAGGCCCGCGCCCGCAGCCCGTGCCTTCTCGTAGTCGCGGACCGAGGCGAAGTTGCCCGCCGAGCGCAGCAGCTCCTGGCGGCGCACCATCTCGCCCGCCAGGGCGTCCTGCATGCGGTCCACGAGCGTGAGCTCCCGGGCCAGGTTGGTGATCACCGCGGAGACGTGCGGCAACGCCGACATCCCGGCAAAGGTCGCGCCGCCCTTGAAGTCGACCAGCACCATGTTGAGCTGCTCGGGCGAGTGGGTCAGGGCGAGGCCGAGGACCAGGGTGCGCAGGAGCTCCGACTTGCCGGAGCCTGTCGCTCCCACCACCAGACCGTGGGGACCCACGCCCTGCTGGGCGGACTCCTTGAGGTCGAGGTGCACCACCGATCCGCTCTCGTCCACGCCGATCGGCACCCGGAGCCGGTCGGCGGCCGGGCGCGACCGCCAGGCGGTTGCCGGGTCGAAGGACCGGACGTCACCGAGCGCGAGCAGCTCCATGAGGTTCGCGGTTCCGGTGACCTCCCGGGATGCGTCCTCGCGCCGGCCGGGGTCCGCTCCGGGCATCGGGGCCAGCCGGCGGGCGAGCGCCTCGGCCGTGGGTACGTCGCACTGGTCGGCCCGGGCACGGATCGGCTCCTCGCGCAGCCGCATCACCAGGACCGGGTGACCGCCTTCCGTCGCCGCCCCGTCCTCGAGCCGGAGACGCAGGAACCTGGGGCTCTCGAGGTCGTCCGGACGGCTCGGGAGGTCGAGCACCGTGACGCCGTCGTGGCCCCCGAGAGGCGCGACGTGCTCGGCCGGGAGCGGCCTTCCGTCGGTGACCAGCAGGACGTGCGGCGTGGCCGGTGGTTCGCCGGCTCCGGGCCGGGGGCGGTGACCGGCTCCCGTGGGGAGCAGCTCGCCCAGGTGGGCGAACGAGGTGGACACCATCCGCCTGGGCCCCACCGCGTCGGACCGACGGGTGCTCCGGGCGTGCGGGAGCCACTTCACCCAGTCCCAGTCGGCCAGGCGCTGCTCCGGGCAGAGCACGGCGACGACGAGGTGCTCGGGGGAGTGAAAGGTCGCGGCCGAGCAGATCAGGGCGCGGGCCAGCGCGCGTGCCTCCGCCCCGGGCCCGCACACCTCCACCCGGTCGAAGGCCCGCAGGTCGATGGTTGCCGGGAGGTCGGGCTGGAGCCGGTGCGCGGCCACCAGGCGGTGGAGCGCGGCCGCCGCAACGGGGTCGACCTGGTCGACCGGGCCGCTCTCCGGGGGCACGAGCTCGACGGCGAGCGGCTGCGTGCTCACGCCGTACCGGACGTGCAGGAACCCGTCGTCGCCGGCTCGCTGGTCCCACACCCGGGAACGCTCCTCCGCGAGCGCCGGGAGGACGCCGGGGTCCGGGTACCGCCAGGTCTGGGCCCGACGCTGCTGGTCGGCGGCCTCGCGGGCCTGCTCGCGCACACTCGTCAGGTGACCGAGGTAGTCGGTGCGCGGGCCGGCGACCTGCCGGACGCGCTGCCGGCGCTGGCGGTCCAGCTGCACGAGGACGAAGCTGAGCGTGGCGAGGAGGAAACCGCCGGCGCTGACGTAGCTGCGGCCGGCCGTGCCCCCGCTCGCCGTCGCCACCAGGACGATCGACCCGAGGCTGCCGAGCATCGGGATCGCGTTCATGAGCACGCCGCCGGCGCCCTCGTCCGGTGCCAGCCGCGGCGGCTCGCGCAGCACGATTCGTCCGGTCGGCATCTCGGGGCCGTCGAGCCGCGCCCCGCGCAACGTCGTGATCACGAAGTCCTCTCGTCCCGGAGTGGCCCGATGGTAGGCACGTGGGCCCCCCGGCGGAGGTCCGGAAGCCGGGTGCCTGTGGAGAACTCGGCCCGCCCTCGCGGTCGGGAGGCCGGCCCGGTTGCCCCTGTGGAGAGCGGACCACGCCGATGCCCGACACGTGCTTGTGTGATGGGGCGCCGCACGAGCGGCACTCGGGGATCCCGCGGCGGGTGACCCGCCACGGCGAGGAGAGGAAGGGCTCATGTCGAACAGCGCTCCCGAGATGGGACAGGGAGAGCAGACGCTCTCGCGGGCTGCAGGGATGGTGGCGGAGGCCAAGCAGGACTTCGACGGGTTCAGCCGCAGGCTCGACGGCCAGATCGCGGGACTGCACGGGGCCTGGGCCGGAGCCGGGGGCACGGCGTTCTTCGCGCTGCACCAGGCGTGGACCGAGAAGCAGCGGGTGGTCACCGGCGCCCTGGACGACTTCGAGGCGTCGTTGCGATCCACCGAGCGCGACAACACCAGCACCGACCAGGCCCAGGCGGCGAGCTACCACCGCACGGCCGGCCGGCTCGGCTGAACCACCCACGACCGAGGAGGAGAACCATGGGTCTCGACGAGCTTCGCGTGAACCACGCCGGCCTGGACAGCGCAGCACAGGACATGTGCCGCACGGTCCGGGAGATCGACGAGCGGATGGGTCGGCTCGAGCAGGAGCTCGCGCCACTGCGCAGCGACTGGACCGGAAGCGCCCAGCAGGCCTACCAGGTCGCCAAGTCCCGGTGGGACCGGGCGATCCGGGAGATGCGTGACCTCCTGGACGACACGAGCAGGACGGTGCAGCAGTCGAACGCCGACTACCGCGCCGCGGACCTGCGCGGCGCCGCGTCGTTCGGCGGTTGAGGTCCGCGGGCCGGGCGCGCACGGACGACGAGGGGCACGGTGAGCCAGGTGTCCACCGGCGCGAGCGAGCTGGTGCGGGTCACGGTCACGTCGGACACCCGACGGGTCGACCTCGCGCTGCCGGGCACCGTCCCGCTGGCCGAGCTGCTCCCCGACCTCGCCCGTCGTGTCGGGGGGCTCGACGCCGGCGAGGTGGTCGGCGGCTGCCGTCTGGTCACCTCAGGCGGTCGCCGGCTCGCCGGCGACTCGGGGCTGCACGTGCAGGGCATCGAGGACGGCAGCCTCCTCACGCTCGCCGTCGGGGCCGAGGGCCCCGCGCCCACGGTGTACGACGACGTCGCCGAGGCGATGTCCGACGCCGTCGTCCGCGACCTCGGGGCCTGGAGCCCTGCCGCGGCACGGCGTACCGCCCTCGCGGCCGCGGGGCTGCTCCTCGTCGGTGGAGCGGTCGCCCTGGTGGCGCAACGAGGCTCGCTGGTGGCGGCCGGGGCCGCGTCGCTGGCGGCGGCCGTCCTGCTCGTCGGCGCGATCGTCCTCGCCCGCGCCGGTCACGAGCCCGCGGTCCCCGTCGCGATGGCCTGGCTGGCCTCGCTCCACGCCGCGGTGGCCGGCCTGGTGGCGCCGTCCCACGAACGCCTCGCCGGGCTGCCGGTCGCGGGTGCCGGCGCGGGCGCCCTGCTGGTCGGGTCGGTCGCCCTCCTCGGGCTCCGGGAGGGGCGGGTGCCGGCGACCCCGCCGATCGGGGTGGGGGCTGTCCTCGTGGCCGCCGGTCTGGTGATGCGGGCGACGGCCTTCGACCCGGCGGTCGTGCTGGCCACCGCGCTGGTCCTGGTGGTCATGTCGGGCAGCGTGTTCCCGTGGCTGGCCCTGGGAGCCACCGGGACCGTCGGCCGCCACAGCGCGATCGCCCCGGTCGTTGCGGGCGCCGCAGAGATCGACCCGGTCCGGGTCGCGGCCGACGCCCGCCTGGCCCACGAGATCCTCGTGTCCCTGTCGGCGACCGTGGGGGTGCTGCTGGTGCTCCTCGCCCCCGCCGCGGTCTCGCTCGGGCCGGCGGGCACGGTGCTCGCGGTGCTGGCGGCCGTCGTCGTGATGCTGCGGACCCGACAGTACCGCGCCCACGCCGAGGTGCTCGTCGGGCTGGTGTCGGGGATCGCGGGCCTGGCCTCGGTGGCGGTCTCGCTGCTGAGGCTGCACGCCGACTGGTGGCCGGCGACCGCTGCCGCGCTCTCGGCTGCCGGCGGCGTCGTGCTGCTCGGCACGCTGCTGCGGTCGGGTCAGTCCGGTCCATCGACCAGGACCGTCCCGTCGGTACGACGCGGCCGGCTCGGCGACGTGGCGGAGACGGTCGCGCTGGTCTGCCTGCTGCCGCTGCTCGTGGTGGCCGGTGGTCTGCTCGCCGGGATCCGGGGCTGAGCCGTGCCCTCGGGCCGCGACCTCGCCGAGGCCCACTCCTTCGGTCGCCGCCGCCTGGTGTCGGCGTTCCTCTCGGGGACGCCGGCGGGTTGCGGGCCGGAGCCTGCGCGAACCGGTCGCGCCCACCTCTTCGGCGCGGCGCTCGCGGTGCTGCTGGTGGCCGGGTCGGCGGTCGCGGGCCTGCTCTCGCCGAAGGACCCGGCGGGGTGGACCGATCCGGGACTGGTCGTCTCGCGCGAGACCGGCGCGGCCTACGTGGTCCTCGAGCTCAGCGACCACCCGGTCCTGCGTCCGGTCGCCAACATCACCTCCGCGCGCCTCGCCCTCGACAGCGGCGTCGACCCGACTCCCCGGGTGGTCTCCCAGGCAGGCATCGACGCCGAGACCGTGGGCGACGAGCTCGGCATCCCCGGTGCGCCGGCCAGCCTGCCCGCCTCGTCGCTGCTCGTCCCGAGCGGCTGGACCGCGTGCACCGGCGATGGCGGGGGCCTGCGCGTCGCCGTCTCCGAGGATGCCGCGGTGCGGCTGGTGCCCGACGACGGCTTCGTGGTCGAGAGCAGGGGTGTCGACTACCTGGTCGCCGAGGGGGTCGACGAGAACGGTGCCGCGCTGGGTGCCCACCGCTACGCCCTGCCACCGGCGTCCGCCCGAGGGGGGAGCGACCAGGACAACCTGCTCGACGCGCTGGGGCTGCCCTCCCGGGCCGGTGCCACCCGGGTGCCGGCGACGTGGTTGCGGCTCTTCCCGGACGGTGGCGACCTGGACTGGGCGTCGTTCCGGATCAGCGGTTTCGGCGACCCGGCCCCGTCGGCGGGCTCGCTGGGCCTGCCCGCGGACGCCCGGGTGGGCGACGTGCTGACCGCCGGGTCCGAGTCCTTCCTGCTGACCGGCACGTCCGTCGAGAAGCTCAGCGACTTCGCGCTCGCGGTCTACCGCAACAGCCCGACCCCCACCGGGAGCCTCGGAGCGGCGCCACGCCGCGGCGACCAGCCGGTCGAGATCCGGGTCGAGGGTCCTCCGCACGTCGGTCGCGCCCGCCCGGCGTACGCCGCCGCACGCTGGCCGGCCGGCACGTTGCGCGACCCCGGTGGTGACCGGTGCGCGGTGCTCGAGACCGCCCCCGGCGTCGCCCCCACCGTCGGGATCGCCACCGCCGCCACCGGCCCGGCCTCCCCGGCCGAGCTGCGAGCCGGCCGGCGCTCGGTCGCCGTCGGGTCGGGCCGCGGCGCCTACGTCCTCTCCGGGGGCTGGACCGACACCGATAGAGGGTCGCCGGTCGTCGTCGACGGCCAGGGCCGGCGCCATGCCCTGGTGGGGCCGCACGTCGCGGAACGGCTGGGCTACTCCCACTACCCGGTCAGCGTGGTGCCCGGCTCCTGGCTCGCGCTGTTCGACCCGGGCGTGGACCTCTCGGTCGACGCCGCCCTGTGCGGAGCGGGCCCGGCCTGCTGAACCGTCCGCGGACGACGAACGCCGGGAGCCCCCGTGGGTGCTCCCGGCGTCCGGGCCTCTGCGGCGTGGCGGAGGATAGGGGATTCGAACCCCTGAGGGCTGTTAACCCAACCCGCTTTCCAAGCGAGCGCCATAGGCCACTAGGCGAATCCTCCGCGGAGGAGAGTACCGGTCGGTTCGCCGAGGCGTGAAATCCCCCGGTGCGGGTGCCGGGATGGATGCTGCGCGGGTGCCGTCTTGGTGACCGTAGAGCGGCTCCCCTACACTCATGGCCAACCCCCCGTGTGGCGGCATCTTGCCCAACTCCCCCAGGGCCGGAAGGCAGCAAGGGTAAGCGAGCTCTGTCGGGTGCGCGGGGGGCCTTTTCATGTCACGCCCCGGCCTCCGAGCCTGCGAGGAAGCCGATCAGGGCGGGAGATCGAGGAGGGCTCGGCGCCGGACGGAGCGCAGCGAGGTCGGGCGCGACCCGTCTCGAGATCCGCGCGCTGCCCGGCTACCCGCTGTCGGCGGCGGTGGTTAGGGTTCTTGCGTGGAGTCACCCCTCGCCCTGTACCGCCGCTACCGGCCCGAGACATTTCGGGAGGTCATCGGCCAGGACCACGTCACCGAGCCGCTGCGGGCCGCGCTGGCGAACAACCGGGTCAACCACGCCTATCTCTTCTCCGGCCCCCGCGGTTGCGGCAAGACCACCTCCGCCCGGATCCTCGCCCGCTCGCTGAACTGCGAGCAGGCGCCGGTCTCGGACCCGTGCGGGGAGTGCGACAGCTGTCGGGACCTGGCCCGGGGTGGCCCCGGCTCCATCGACGTGATCGAGATCGACGCGGCGTCCCACGGCGGCGTCGACGATGCACGTGACCTGCGCGAGAAGGCCTTCTTCGCGCCCGTGCGCAGCCGCTACAAGGTGTACATCATCGACGAGGCCCACATGGTCACCACGCAGGGCTTCAACGCCCTGCTCAAGCTCGTCGAGGAGCCGCCGCCCCACCTGCGGTTCATCTTCGCCACCACCGAGCCCGACAAGGTGCTGCCGACCATCCGCTCGCGCACCCACCACTACCCCTTCCGGCTGATCCCGCCGCGGCTGCTGTCGTCGTACCTCTCCGAGCTGTGCGACAAGGAAGGCGTCTCGATCGAGCCGGCGGCGCTGCCGCTGGTCGTGCGCGCCGGCGCCGGGTCGGCCCGCGACACGCTGTCGGTGCTCGACCAGCTGCTCGGCGGAGCCGGCCCGGAGGGCGTCACCCACACCCTGGCCACCGGCCTGCTCGGCTACACGCCCGACACCCTGCTCGACGAGGTCGTCGACGCGTTCGCGGCCGGAGACGGCGCGGCGGTCTTCGGGGTCGTCGACAAGGTGATCGAGACCGGGCAGGACCCGCGACGGTTCACCGAGGACCTGCTCCGGCGGCTCCGCGACCTCGTGATCGTCGCGGCGGTCCCCGACGCCCCGGCGACCGGGCTGATCGACGTCTCCGAGGACCAGGGCGAGCGCCTGGTGGCGCAGGCCGCACGCTTCGGCGGCGCCGAGCTGAGCCGGGCCGCCGACCTCGTCGCGACCGGGCTGACCGAGATGCGGGGCGCGACCGCGCCCCGCCTGCTGCTCGAGCTGGTGTGTGCCCGCGTGCTGCTGCCCGGGGCCGACCACGCCACCGACGGGGTGCTGGCCCGCCTCGACCGGCTCGAGAAGCGGATAGCGATCACGGGCACCCCGTCGGCCTCGGTCGCCGCCCCGGCGCCCTCGCTCCCGCCCGCGCAGGACCGTCCGGCCTCGGTCACCGTCAAGAGCGACATCGTCGCGCCGACCGCCACCCCTGCGCTCCGGTCCGCGGCCGCCGCCCCCGAGCCCGCGCCCGGCGCCCCTGCCCGGAGCGCCCCGGCCCAGATCGCCCCTGCCCAGAGCGCCTCGCCCGAGCGCGCGCGGCAGGAGAGCGTCCCGCCGCCGGCACCGGAGCCTGCTCCCGTGCAGCCTGCCGCGCCGGCGCCGGCCGCAAACCAGTCCGCACCACAGCCGCCCGGGGCCGGGAAGCCCGCGACGCCGGAGGCGGGTGGGCTCTCGCTGGTCGACGTCCGTCGCCTGTGGCCCGACATCGTCGACGCGACCAAGCTGCGCCGCCGTGTCACCTGGATGCACCTCACGCAGAACTGCCAGGTGGTCTCGGTCGAGGGCAAGGTGCTGACCCTGGGCTTCTCCAACGCCGGGGCGCGCGAGTCCTTCGACAACGGAGGCAGCGCCGAGATCGTGCGCCAGGCCGCGATCGACGTCGTCGGCGCCGACTGGCGGGTCGTGACCATCGTCGACCCGGGCGCCAAGGCCGACCCCCACGCGCCGCGGACCATCACCCCGAGCGTGCCCGTCGCCCCCGCCGCACCTCCCGAGGGCGCCCCTGCTGCCGCGCCCGACGCACCGCCCGCCTGGGCCGCGGACGAGCCGGACGGGGCGCCGGAGCCTCCCGAGGCCGCGCCCGGCGACGGCGGACCGGCGGGAGCCGAGCGTGCTCCGGCGCCGGAGCAGGCCGCACCCCCGACCCGCGAGAAGGCCGGTCCCGAGGCGATCGCCGCCGCCAAGGCTGCGATCCAGCAGACCCGTCAGGCCGGCGGGGCCGAGACCGGCAGCCGGTCCGACTCGCTGGCGGCCGCGGACGCCGACGCCCACCCCGACGACATCGACGCCGACAACCAGGGCCTCGCGGGGACCGAGCTGCTCGAGCGCGAGCTCGGCGCCCGGGTGATCGAGGAGATCCGCAACCAGTGACCGTCCGACCAACCCGAGAGGGGATCGCACCATGACCCAGAACCCGTTCGACGCGCTCGGCGGAGCCGGTGGCTTCGACATGAACGCCCTGCTCCAGCAGGCCCAGCAGATGCAGGAGCAGCTCCAGGAGGCCCAGGCCCGGCTGAGCGAGACCACGGTCGACGGCACCGTCGCCGGCGGTGCGGTCACGGTGAAGGTCAACGGCGTCGGCGAGCTGGTCGGGGTCGAGATCAAGGCGGGCGGCTTCGACGGCAGCGACCCCGACGACCTCTCCGACCTCGGCGACATGATCGTGGCCGCCTACCGCGACGCGAAGTCGCAGGCCGACGCGCTCGCCAGCGAGACCCTCGGTCCGCTGGCCGGTGGTGGCGCCGGCGGCGGCGTGCCCGGTCAGCTCGGCTTCTAGCAGGGCGAGGCAACCACTCCCATGTACGAAGGCGTCGTCCAGGACCTCATCGACGAGCTCGGCAGGCTGCCGGGCGTGGGTCCCAAGAGCGCGCAGCGGATCGCGTTCCACCTCCTCCAGGCCGAGCCCGCCGACGTACGCCGGCTCGCCGACGTGCTCATCGAGGTCAAGGCCCGGGTGAAGTTCTGCAGCATCTGCTTCAACGTCTCCGAGGACGAGCAGTGCCGCATCTGCCGCGACCCGCGACGCGACCCCTCGGTCCTGTGCGTCGTGGAGGAGTACAAGGACGTCGTCGCCATCGAGCGGACCCGTGAGTTCCGGGGGCGATACCACGTCCTCGGCGGCGCGATCTCGCCCATCGACGGCATCGGCCCCGACCAGCTGCGCATCCGCGAGCTGATGGTGCGGCTGGCCGACGGCACCATCACCGAGGCCATCCTCGCCACCGATCCCAACCTCGAGGGCGAGGCGACCGCGACGTACCTCACGCGGATGTTGAAGCCTCTCGGGTTGCGCGTCACGCGTTTGGCGAGTGGACTGCCGGTAGGTGGTGACCTGGAGTACGCCGATGAGGTCACCCTCGGGCGTGCATTCGCAGGAAGGCGGAACGCTGAATGACCGAGATCGCAGGTCTCGACGCCGAGACCGAGGACTTCGCCCAGCAGATCGCAGACTCGGTGTCGAGCTTCCTGCTCGCGCTCAAGGCGATCGCTCGCGAGGCCGACGGCGGCCGAGCGGTGTCGTTGCTGCTGCTGGAGATCAGCCAGGTGCTGCTCGCCGGCGCGCGGCTCGGTGCCCAGCGGGACTTCACGCCCCGCGCCGAGTACCAGCCCGACGTCGGCCCCGAGCCCGACCTCGACCAGATGCGGCTGCGGCTGGCCGGGATGCTCGACAGCGTCGACACCTACAGCTTCGTCTTCGACCCCTACGTGCCCGAGGTGGTCGAGAGCCAGCTCTCCGACGACCTGACCAGCATCGCCAGCGACCTCGAGAACGGCCTGCGCCACTACCGCAGCGGCAACGTGGAGGAGGCGCTGTGGTGGTGGCAGTTCTCCTACGTCGCCTCGTGGGGCAACCTCGCCGGCGCCGCCCTCAACGCGCTGCTCTCGGTCGTGGCCCACGACCGGCTCGACGCCGACATCGAGGGCGAGGAGGAGCGGGTGGCCGCGGCCGACGAGATGCTCGACGCTGAGATGCTCGGATCGCAGGACGTCGCACCCCGGTAGACTTGGGGCCGGTCGCGGCGCAGCGCGGCGTTGCTCCGGCTCCGGCCGGCGCGGGCGGCCTGGAGATGCCAACCGACCCTCGAGGACTGTGCAGTGGGCATTGTCGTGCAGAAGTACGGCGGCTCGTCCGTCGCTGACGCGACCGGGATCAAGCGAGTCGCGCAACGGATCGTCGCCACCCGCAAGGCCGGTCACGACGTCGTGGTGGTGGTGTCCGCCATGGGCGACACGACCGACGAGCTGCGGGACCTCGCCGAGCAGGTGACCCCGCTGCCGCCGCCGCGCGAGCTGGACATGCTGCTGACCGCCGGCGAGCGCATCTCCATGGCCCTGGTGGCCATGGCCATCGCGCAGCTCGGTCACAAGGCGCAGTCGTTCACCGGCTCCCAGGCCGGCGTGATCACCGACTCGGCGCACGGCAAGGCCAAGATCATCGACATCACGCCCGGCCGCATCGAGCAGGCCGTCGCGAACGGCGCGATCGCGATCGTGGCCGGCTTCCAGGGCGTCTCGCAGGACACCAAGGACATCACGACCCTGGGCCGGGGCGCCTCGGACACCACGGCGGTCGCGCTGGCGGCCGCCCTCGGTGCGGACGTCTGCGAGATCTACAGCGACGTCGACGGCGTCTTCACCGCCGATCCGCGGATCGTGCCCGCGGCCCGCAAGCTCGACCGGGTCTCCACCGAGGAGATGCTGGAGATGGCCGCCTCGGGCGCCAAGATCCTGCACCTGCGGTGCGTGGAGTACGCCCGCCGCTACAACATGCCGGTCCACGTGCGTTCCTCCTTCAGCCAGAAGGAGGGCACCTGGATCATCCCCGACCCCACGGAGGGAGAAGAGCCCATGGAGCAGGCGATCATCGCCGGCGTCGCCCACGACCGCAGCGAGGCCAAGATCACCGTCGTCGGCGTGCCCGACAAGGTCGGCGAGGCCGCCCGCATCTTCGAGGCGCTCGCCGCGACCGAGGTCAACATCGACATGGTCGTGCAGAACATCTCGGCGGCGGCCACCGGCCTGACAGACATCTCCTTCACCCTGCCCCGCGCCGACGGGCAGTCCGCCATGGGTGCGCTCGCGCGGATCCAGGAGGAGGTCGGCTACGACAAGCTGCTCTACGACGACCAGATCGGCAAGGTGTCGCTGATCGGTGCCGGGATGCGCTCGCACCCGGGGATCACCGCGAAGTTCTTCGCCTCGCTGGCCTCGGCGGGGGTCAACATCGAGATGATCTCCACCTCGGAGATCCGGATCTCGGTCATCGTCGACGAGGCACAGGTCGACGAGGCGGTCCGCGCGACCCACTCGGCGTTCGACCTCGACGCCGACGAGGTCGAGGCGGTCGTGTACGGCGGGACCGGGCGATGACGCGTATCGGCGTCGTCGGCGCCACCGGCCAGGTCGGCGTCGCCATGCGCCAGATCCTCGAGGAGCGGCAGTTCCCGGTCGAGGAGGTCCGCTTCTTCGCCTCTGCCCGCTCGGCCGGCACGGTGCTGCCGTTCGCGGGCAGGGAGGTCGTGGTCGAGGATGCCTCGACCGCGGACCCGAGCGGTCTCGACATCGCGCTGTTCTCCGCCGGGGCCACGACCTCGCGCGCGCTGGCGCCGAAGTTCGTCGACGCCGGCGTGATCGTCGTCGACAACTCCAGCGCGTTCCGCAAGGACCCCGCCATCCCGCTCGTCGTCTCCGAGGTCAACCCCGAGGCGATGGCCGGCGTGATGGCCGCGGGTCGCGGC
>Ga0308173_10000148_pt1 | contig 24854 bp, 23 predicted proteins | sample PhyPR1_FD_203716 | JGI IMG/M metagenome (GOLD analysis project Ga0308173, IMG submission 203716) | Soil microbial communities from UC Gill Tract Community Farm, Albany, California, United States - DLSLS.P.R1 | ecosystem: Environmental > Terrestrial > Soil > Agricultural land | place: USA... | reverse complement strand
GCAGCGGCTTCGCGTGATGCTCGCTCTCGACATCTTTCAAGACGACGCGCAATCCACTCATGTCCGGGATTGGCGGGTGCATCGAAGCTTGAATGCGCGGTCTATCTGTCTTCACCGACAGTTTCACGCGAGCGAGAGAGTTGCATTGAATGACCGCGACGTAGCTTCAGCTACTGTTCATGAGCGCTGTTTCGATGATCGAAGTTTTACATATTGCGGCAGTACGCTGTGCGTCGCGGGACCGGTCTCGCGCGGTTGCCTTTCGAGAGTGGGTGTTGCCGCTCTGCAACCGAACGCAAGCAAGCCCACGTCCACTGAAAAAGACTTCACGAGATTACGCCCCGCCGCTTCAGCTTCATACATCGCAGCATCGGCGGCCGATGTTGCCACCGTCGTCCAATAGAGCGCCACACAGCCGCTGCATGACACCGTAGCATCGTTCCCGTAAATTCATGCTGCTCACGATGCAGCGGAATAAGGCTCCGGTCGACGGCGCCAAACCTTTGCTCGCATTGCCGACATCGTTCAGGATCATCGTGTCGGACTTTCTCACCGCCTGAACCAGCCGGCAGCAAAGTCCATCGCTGTTAGGGTGGCCCCGCGGAACGTTGATGTCGTCGGAAGCGGTCGGGGCCAATGAAGAACCGCTACGCTTGGCAACGCCTCGGTCATCGCTGCAACCTCAACTGCCCCAGAAACCGGATGCCTGGCTCGCTTTCTTTGAGTCGGTCGTGTCAATGAGCGGAGCGCGGTCGGCGGGATAGCAGACCGTTAGTTGCGATCGCTTTTTGGATAGCTGTGCGCCGATTCGATTCCCTCTGCGCTCGCACTCTAAACGCACGTCATGCGCTTTCGAGCGTCACGACGCTAGCAATCTCAATCTCGCCGCCCTCGACCACACGCGCCGTTATGCCGCCCAGACCGCGCATCGCGTTATACCCGCCGACGCCGAGCGTTTCTTCCATGCGCGAACACGGATGGCATTCGCCGCTCGCCTCGAGCACCGCTTTCCCGATGCGAAACCGCCGGCCCTTGAACGCATGCAGATTGATGCCCTCGGTGACGAGATTGCGCCGCACATCGTCCGGCAGCACCTGCCCGACCCCGAGATGACTCGCGATCGCACGCAGACTTTCAGCCTGGATCAGCGTCACCTGACGATTGCCGCCTTTGCGGCCGTAGTGATCGCCTTGTAGCCCCCCGCCCGCCAGTGCGACCGCCGAGTGCACCTCTTGCAGTGGCGCACGCCGTAAAACGCGCAGTCCAATCCACACGACGCGGCCGGGCCGAACTGGCGCGAGCATCAGACGAGCGAGAGGTGAATCTGGATTCAGCGGCATAGGGCGTCGGCTGGATTGGCAGCAGCCGTATCCATTCGGATCACCGGCCTGCGCTGCTTACTATTGCGCGTTAATGGGCGTCCAGCCGAACACGCTCTCGAAGCGCTCGCGAAACGGCGTGCGGATACCGGCAGGCGACTTTCGAATATAGGCTTCGGCGCGGCGGCGTTCTTCTTCGTCGAGAGACTCCAGATATGTGACCGCCTCGTCGACGCTCGGCATGCGGCCATTGCACTCGCGCGACTTTACCGGTAGCGCCGTCCATATGACGGCGTCCGCGCCATTGCGTTCCAGCCACGTGCGAAACGCAAGCGACTGCGGATACTCGATTCCCGCAGGGCCGGGAAAGCTGCCGATCCATTCGGAGATGTTGGCGCGCACGTCCTCGCGCGCCCGCAACGCTTCGCGCGCGGCATCGAGCGAGTCGAGGGCGACCCGCGCCCAGAAGGTCGGCTGCAAAGGCCCCGACTCGAGCACGACGAGACTGACAATTTCGCCGTCCGAGTGACGCGCGAACTCAAGCGGAATCTGCGGGCCGCCTTCGCGCCATTCGCCGTCTATCGGAAAACCCTTGAGGTTCCAGAGAAGAGATCCCCATGCCACACATACGATATTCATGCCGTCTCGTTCTTATGACGAAGCCCAAACCGGCATCAGCACGGCGTGTGCCCATCGTCGGTTATGCCGCCAGTTGCTCACGGCATGCGCGACGAAAGTTGGACGCGTGGTTCGAGCGGCACATATGTCCTTTCAAATGAAAAAACCCGAGTGCAACTCATGCACTCGGGTTCCTGCGAAACTGCCAGCAAACGAACCACGCACATCAACTCGTTCCCGCTAGCATCTGCTGCTTACTTCGGGTGATTCCGGATGAAGTCCTTGAACGCGTAGTAGCCGCCCTTCTGCGAGTTTCCGTCGGCCTTCAGCAGACCGTAGGCGCCTTCGCTGTCGTCGTACAGTTCGAACGCTTGAATCGACTGCACGTTGTACTTGGATGCCACGTTGTAGAACTGCGTCATCATCTTGCTGCCCGTCAGATACGCCGCGATCTGGTTGCTGGTGCCGTACTCGGGACGCACGCCGAACTCGTTGATCCAGATCGGCTTGCCCATCTTCTGCAGCGTGCCAAGAAGGTCCTGACAGCCCGTGCCGCCGCAAGCGTTGGTCATGTCGCCCTGGTTCGAGTACCAGTGCCACGACGTGATGTCCCAGTTCACGGCCGGATGGCCCGTGGTGCCGTCAGGCTGCGAGCCGCTAGCCAGCATCTGGAAGAAGCCGTAGTGCAGCCACGTGCCGCCAACGATGATCTTCGCCGACGGATTCACCGCCTTCACGCCAGCGATCATGCCGCGGATTGCGCCACGCGCAATCGTGAACGGCTGCGTTTTGTAGTGCTGCGCATACACGCCGTCGACGTTACCGTTGAGCGACTTGACTTCCATCTCGTTGCCCACTTCGAAGTACTGGTACGGATACGACTGCGCCGTGCTCTTGCCGAGCGCGTAGCCCGCGTTGTAGGCGTCCTGCTCCGTGTTGAAGTTGCTGCCGACGAGAATGACCGGATACATCGTCACGCCGCCTGCCGCCATGACCGCCGCATACTTCGCGACCATGTTCGCCGATGCCTGGCTGTACACGTCGTTGCGGTAGATCTTGACGCCGAGGTCCTTCAACTGCGCCAGCTGGGTCGCCGCACCGATGACATCATATGCGCCGCCATTGCTGATGTGGCCGTTCATGCCGTAGAAGATCGAGCCGGTCGTCGCTGCCTTTGCGGTTGAATCAGGCAGGGCACTCGCGTCGCTTGCTGCGACAGCCGCGCTCTTGGCGGCGGCGTCGAGTGCGCCTTCGCTGCCGCCGCCACAGGCGGCGAGCATGACGCTGGTTGCGACTGCTGCGGCAAGTGCGGTGGCCTTGCTCGCAGAGATGGCTTTCAGGAGCCGTGCGGCAGTCGAGGTCATATTCGTCATGTCAGTTCGCAGTGCTTATGGATGATTGCATTTTCAAATTCGAAGCCCGGGACCGAGGGCCCTCAGCGATACGTCGCAACAGGACGCATTCCCTTGTAATCCCACGAGACCAATGCGTCGATCTCGTTAGTAGTCCGTATAGACACCGGACCTGAGAAGCGGAGGCGTCGTTTTGGGACGCGACACACTCAATGCAAGGTTTGACTGAGGCGGCCAGGCGCGCCTTACTTCAGCGCGGACCCGGAGGCGGGGTCAACAAGCAAACGTTTGAACTGCTCGCCGATGACCTGTCGAAATGACCGGTAGTCGGTCCATTCGATCAACTGCTATTGGTTTTCGTGGAAGCGATGCCGTGTAAACCCTGTAACAAACGTACCGAATCTACTTTGCGGCACGCGGTTGGTAAGCAATGCTTGCCGGAAACCAGACAACGGTGTGAAGATTAACGTCAATCGAATCGAATGTAAACGTTTGTAGCAGAAAAAATGTCATGCCTACTGACTAATCGGCATAAAATACGCTATTTTTTACCGATCTATTTATATGACGAAAGAGGCGCGCGCATGTGCCTTTATGCGCCGGTGGTCGCCAAGCAGCAATGCAGAGGCGTACGGAATGTTCATTGCGAATTTCGAGCGGCGATCTTTCGCGACGGCGGAACGTCCGCATTAGCGAAAGTGCGCCGACGTTGCGTGATGTGGAAGACCGCCGTGGTCGCGCGGACGTAGAGTCGCTTTCGCCCGCGGTATAAAGCATGACGCCGGCATCCGTTCTCATCGCGATGGATGCTCTCGGCCCGCGGCAATATTGGTCGAGTAGAGGCAAGGCCCGTCAGTCGGCCATTGAGCGTCGAGCGACGCATGAGCGCCCTCGAACTGGTGGCGCGTATGGCGCTTGCGTCCTTTACTTTCGCGCTAAACCGGGCGGCAAGCGCAATACGGTCGAACCCAACCGACTCGATGTGAATAGATTCGCGAGACGATCATTTCAGGTAAGACCGGCGGACGTCTGTCTTCAGAGCTGCACGCCTCGCGTAAGCGCTCCGTCCACTACGAAGTTGGTCCCGCTGATGAAGCTCGCCGCGGGACTCGCAATGAACGCCACCGCATTGGCAATTTCCTGTGGTGTAGCCATGCGGCCGGTTGGATTCAGCGCGAGCGCTCGCTCGAACAAGGCCGGATCGTTTTGCTCGATCCAGTCCCAGACGCCGCCTTCGAAATACACGTTGCCCGGCGACACCGTGTTGGCGCGTATGCCCTTCGATGCAAGCTGATTAGCGAGACCCTGCATATAGTGAACGAGCGCGGCCTTGAATACGCCGTAAGGCCCGGCTGCAAAGTCGATCTCCCTTCCCGACACGCTGGAGATCGCCACAATCGATGCAGCGTTGCTCGCTTCGAGCGACGGCATCGCTGCGTTCACGAGATTGACGGTGCCGAGCAGATCGGTCTCGAACTCCTTGCGCCACGACTCTATGTCGTTGCCAATGGCGAGCGCGCTGACGTTCGCCACGACGATATCGACACCGCCCCACTCGGCCGCGACGTTCTCGACCCATGTTCTCAACGCGACGCCGTCCGACACATCCACGGCCGCCCCCAGCCCGCGCGCTCCACTCAGACTCGCAAGTGCGCTGGCCGTTGCGTGAACGGTCGCTTCATCCCTTGCGCAGATGGCGACATCCGCGCCTTCTTTCGCGAGCGTTTGCGCGATTGCCAGCCCGATCCCCCTGGTCCCGCCCGTCACGATCGCCTTCAATCCCTTGAGTTGCAAGTCCATTGTCGTCGCTCCATTGAATTGCGTGAGGTCAATCGTCGCCGCGCTCACTGCCTGGCATCATCCCCCGCTTGATCTGCAGCACCTCGCCCGCCTGAATGACCGAATGACAGATATCGTCGATGGTCACGCGCTTTTCCATTGCCTGCGCGCGCAGCATGTCATAGGCTTCGATCTCGTTGATGCAATGCATCGTCATCAGAATGCTCTTCGCTTCCTGAAGATGACGACTGTCCAGCAGCTTCTGCTCGAGTTTGGCAATGCGCTGCGCATTCTGCCGCGAGCGCCTCGCGTGATACAGCGCCATCACCACCGTCGAGAGCAGCCCCGATGCGCGTATCGGCGTAGTCACGATACCGTCCGCTCCCATCTTGAAGGCCTGGTCGATGAAAGTGGGATTCTCATACGCCACCACGCAGATCACAGGCGGCGCATCCGGACCGGACCATTCATCCTTCGGCGCGCGTTCCTCCGGCAACAGCGCGCGAAACACGAGGTCCACCCTGTCGGGCAGCGTTTCGAGCGGCGGCCAGCATCGCTCGACCTGAAAGCCCATGCGCCGAAGATGATTCGTCAGCGTTACGCCGTCGTCATCGTCGGGATGGAAGACGAGCACGCGCGGATTGCGCTCGAGAATCGATACGGTGAGGCTGCGTTGGCCTCTGTCGCCTCGCGCGCTCACGTCAGTAGTCCCGCGTGCTCAACTTGGTGACCCAGTCCCCAAGCGTCTGATGCGTCATGTAGGGGTCGGGACCAACGGCGAACTTCGACTCGCGCAACACCGTAAACTGACCGTCCGAATTCGCACGGCCAATGCGCGGATACAGCGCCATGTGATGATTCACCGGATCGATTCGGACCCTGCCCTGCGGCGCGGCAAACTCCGAGCCGAGCAGATGCGGCATGATTGCGCCGATCTTGTCCGAGCCCGCACGCGCGCATGCTTCGGCAAACATGTGCATTTGATAGTACGCGGCCTCCCAGTTCATGTCGGTCGGCGTATCGGCGCCATAACGTTCCTGATGATGCCGCACGGCGCGATGATTCTCGGCCGTATCGATGCTCTGAAAATACGGCGCCGCCGTGTAATGCCCGGCCGCAATGCCGCGCTCCATTGCATGGATCTCAGTCTCGGACGTGTTGAGGCTGCCAATCGGCATGGTCGCAGGATCGAAGCCGGCATGGGCATAGGCTTCATAGAGATAGGGCACGGTCGCGCCGATGGCCGTCGAGAAAATCCAGTCGGGCGCCTTGCGTTTGATATCCGCGACGACTTGTGCGAACTGCTCGCGCGGCGCTTCGAGCGAGAGATATCGCTCGCCGAGAATCGCACCTTCGGGATGTTGAAGCAGCAGCTCCTGCATCGTACGATTGCATTCATAGGGATAGACATAGCGCGAGCCCACCATATAGACGCGCGCGCCGAATGTCTCCGTCATGAAGTCCGCGAGTTGTACGCCGTTCTGGTTCGGCGACGCACCGCTATAGATGATGTTGTCCGAGTACTCGAAGCCTTCGTATTGCTGTGAATAGACGAGCAGCCGGTTGTGTTTCTCGACGACCGGGAGCATCGCCTTGCGGCTCGTCGACGTATAGCCGCCGAAGATTACGTTGACGCCGTCCTGCACGATCAGCCGTTCCGCCAACTCGCGAAATACAGCCGGATCGGAGCATGGATCGTAATGAATCGCGACCAGCTCGCGACCGTTTATGCCGCCGCGCGCGTTGATCTCGGCCATCGCAAGGCATGCGCCGCGCCATTGAGACTGCTCCAGCAGCGCTGTGGAGCCGCTGGTCGAACAAAGCAAACCCACTCGGATGGGATCGGTTGAAGCCATTTAATGACACGCTCGCCGGATGGTTGCGCGCGGAGCGCCGCCCGCGCGTGTATTCGTCTTACTTGAGGTAGTGCTTGGCGACCATCGCACCAACGGTATATTTCGGATCGACGAAATTGCCGAGGCGCACCTTGCCTACCTGGCTTAGCATCATATAGGCATCCCATTTGTCGAAGCCATACTCCGCAGCCATCCACAGCACGAGTTCGCGATACGCGATGCGCGTCGCATCTTCGAGCGGCCGCGCACTGCCAATGCTCATAAGCGCGTCTTCGTTTTCAAGGCGCGGCCAATCAATCTTCCAGTGTTTGATGAGGTCGACCCGCACGGTCGTCGTGCTTTGATATTCGACAGCGGTTCCGCAGACTTCGCCATCGCCCTGGCAGGCGTGCGCATCGCCGATAAAAAGCCGCCCGCCTGGCGAACGTACCGGCAGATACGTGATGCTGCCCGGCCCCATGTCGGGCACGTCCATGTTGCCGCCGTGCGAATCGGGCGTGAGTGAATTGATCGAATCTATTTCCGGCGACAGGCTCAGCGTTCCGATATGCGGCTTGTAGGGCAGTGTATTGCGCTTGCTCCAGTACACGTTTTCTTCGTCGATCTTTATCTTGCGCACGACTTCGGGCAAAGGCTCGTTGAGCAGCGCCGTATAGTCCGTGCCGGTGAGTCCGCCGAAGTTGGGGATCATGCAGCAGAAGCCATGCGGATCGTCGCCACGCGGGGCCATCTTCTCGATGTACACGGCCACCACGTCGCCCTTCTCCGCGCCCTCGATCATGATCGGCCCGTTCTGCGGATTGAGAAACGGCACCTGAAGCAGTTCGGACGGCTTGTCCGTCTCCGACTTGATCTTGCCTTCAAACGCATCGCGCGTCTCCACCACGACGCGATCCCCCGGTTTGATATTCAGCACCGGCTGTGAATACGGCCCGATGGTGTAATGAAAAGTCTTCTGCAGTTCTTCGGTGAGGTGATGCTCCACCGGTTCACGATCGGCGCCGACGCCGCGCTTCATCATGATCGATTCTTCAAGCCATTTCATGTTCTTCTCTCCGTCACAGTGCCAGATGCTGGCGAATCAGTTCTTCGTCCCCGAGTTGCGCGGGGGTCAACGTATCGACGATACGGCCCTTATCCATCACGCAGCAGCGCGTGGCGATGCGCTCGACCATGCCGATGTCCTGCTCCACGAGCACCACGCCGATACCCGTTTCGCGTGCAATCTTGAGCAGCGTCTCGCCAATCAGATCGACGATGGACGGCTGGATTCCCTCGGACGGCTCGTCGAGCAACAAGACCTTCGGCGCGCTGATGAGCGCCCGCGCGATGGCAAGCTGCTGCTGCTCGCCGCCGCTCATGGTTCCCGCCTTCTGCTGGTAGCGTTTCTTCAGGATAGGAAAGTAATCCACCACCTGCTCTTTCATTTGCGCCGCGCGCGCCCGGTTCGCTTGCGCGCCGACCTGAAGGTTCTCCGCAACGGTCAGCGCGCCGAAGATCTCGCGGCCCTGCGGCACGTATCCCATGCCCCGCTGCGCGCGCGCGTAGGGCTTCTCGTGGCCTATAGGCGTGCCGTCGAGCGTGATGCTGCCGGCATCCAGCCGAACGAGGCCGATGAGCGTGCGCATCAGCGTGGTTTTACCGACACCGTTGCGCCCGATCAGCGCAAGCACGTCCCCGCGTTCGATCGAAAACGACACGCCGTTCAGCACGCGTCCGCCGCCATAGCCGGCTTCGACATCCGCTACGTCGAGAAGGGCGCTCATTTCTTCTTCCCCAGATAGACTTCGGCGACATCGTCGCGCGCGAGAATTTCGTCGAGAGGACCATCGGCTAGCAGGCTGCCGCCGTGCAGCACCGTCACGCGCGACGCGATCTGCTTGACGAAGGTCATGTCGTGTTCGACCACCATCATCGTGAGGCCCGACGCGGAGAGCCGCTTGATGAGTTCGCCGGTCGCGTGCGTTTCCTCGATCGACATGCCCGCCACCGGCTCGTCAAGAAAAAGCAGCTTAGGACCGAGCGATACCGCCATCGCTATTTCGAGCCACTGCTTCTTGCCGTGCGACAGGTTGCGCGCGAATACATGTTCTTCCGCTTCGAGCATGAAGCGCTGCAGAAGCTCGTCGATGCTTCCGGGCCGGTCGTCCTTCGCGCGGTGCAGCGACAGTTGCAGATGCTGGCGCACGGTCAGGTCAGGGAACACGCCCGGTATCTGGAACTTGATGCTCATGCCCATGCGAATGCGTTCATGCGGCAGCACGTGACTCATGTCCTGCCCCAGAAAGTACACGCTGCCTTCCGAAGGCCGATGCTCGCCGGTGATGAGCTTGAAGAACGTGCTCTTGCCCGCTCCGTTCGGCCCGATCACGCAGCGGATCTCGCCCGCGTTGATGCTGAAGTCGATCCCGTTGATGACATGTGCGCCGCCGAAGTGTTTCTTCAGTCCGCGCGTCTCGAGCAGTACAGTCACGACTTGCCCTCCTCTTGCTTGAGCGTCTCGTCGAAGCGCGCGCGGCTGCCTCTGCGACCGGCGCGGCCCTGTAGACGCCGCAGATGCTTGACGACGAACGGCAGCAGACCTTCCGGCGCCGCCAGCACGACGATGAGCAGAATTGCGCCCATCAATATGAGCGCGTACTGACTGCCGTAGACCGCAAGGTTCTGCGAGAGCCACACGAGGAGCGCCGTGCCGAGGATCGCGCCGCCGATGCTCTTTCGGCCCGAGGTCGCGACCCAGATCACCGGCATCGCCGCGGCGGTGAGGCCCATCGTCGAGGGCGTGATGTAGGAGCCCCAGATCGTGTAGAGCGCCCCCGAGAGGCCGCCGAGCGCGCTGCCGAGCACGAACACCAGCAGTTGATGACGGCGAATGTCCACGCCCAGCATTTCCGCGCGCTGCGGGTTCTCGCGGATCGCGACGAGCGTCAGCCCGAAAGTGCCATCGAGCAGACGGCGCATGACCGCATAGACCGCGAAGAGCAGAATCAGGACGAGGTAATAAAAGCTCGTGTTTTCCAGCGTGAGGGCGCCGCCTGGCCACGGGATGGTGAGTTGCGGCATGCCGCCCATACCGTTGTAGCCGTTCAGGCGCGCCTCGCCGATGGCCCACTGTGGTCCCGCCGTTTGCGCCATGAACGTTTCGAGCACGAGCGTCACCGACAAGGTCACGATGCCGATGAAGACGCCCTTGATGCGCCCGAAGAAAATCATGTAGCCGATCAGCGCGGCGACGACGACGCTTATCACCAGACCAGTGACGAGACCGAGCCAAGATTCGAACCAGTTGTCGCCGAAGTTGAGTGTGAAAATGCCGTAGCCATAGCCGGCCAGACCGAAGAACGCGGTCTGTCCGAACGACAGAATGCCGCCGTATCCCCACATCGCCGCAAGTCCGACCGCGCTGAAGGCCCAGAGCAGGCAGTAGGCGAGATTGCCGTTGGTGTTGGCATCGAGAACGAGCGGCAGGCATAGCGCCACGGCCCACGGCAGCCAGCGCAATCCGCGCAAAGGCATCTGAGTTTGCTTCACGTAAGCCTCCTAGCGCGCACGGCTGAAGAGATTGCCCAGGCCTTGCGGCATCAGGCGAATCACGACAATGACCGTCACGAGCAAGCCGATCTGGCCGAACAACTGACCATACGACGCCGTGAGCGCGGTCTGGATGATCGCGAGCACACCGGCCGCGGGCGTCGTCCCCGCAATGACGTTGGCCCCACCGACGACTACCGACACGAACGCCTGCACGATGAAGTTGCTGCCCATCGTGGGCACGGCGGTCATCGTCGGCGCGTAGAGTGCGCCCGTGAGACCGGCAAGCCCTGCGCCCAGCGCGAACGTCAGTGTGTAGAGCCGGTCGGTCCGCAACCCCAGGCATTGCGCGATGTTCGCGTTCTGGATCGTCGCGCGCGCGCAGACGCCGTAGTTCGTCTTGAAGAACAACAGATAGAGAGCGAACAGAATGCAAAGCGCGATAACGGGCAACACCGCGCGATACGTCGAGAACGAATAGTCGCCGAGCGAGAAGGAGCCGAACGGCGTTCCGATGCCTTCGAGCGATGGCCCCGCGACGAGCAGCATCGTCTGCTGCACGATGAGGCTTATCGCCCACGTCGCGACGACCGAATCGAACAGACGATCGTACAGATGGCGAATGACGAGCCGCTCGATCACGACGCCCGCGAGCGCCGCTGCTACCGCGCCGAACAACATCGCGATCGGCAGCGGCACACCGCGCTTGGCAGCGATGATGGTCACGTATGCCCCGCACATGATGAACTCGCCATGCGCGAGATTGATGACGCCCATCATTCCGAAGATGACCGCGAGACCGAGCGCGGCGAGCACCAGATACGCGAAGCTGTCGCCGAACTGATAGATCAGCGAATAGAGAACAGACAATGTGGCCATGATTGCTCCACTGCAATGAGCGAGCGCGCGTCGCGTGCAGCGTGGCGACGCGCGCTGGCTCCGGATCAGGACTTTTTCGGCAGACTGGAAGGCGTGTACTGACGATGATCCGGCCTGGCAGGAAGATCGCAGCCGACCTTCCCGAGCCAGTACGGCTGCACGTCGTCCCAGACCTTCGGGATATCGACCGAGTGGTCCGCCTTCACATGCACGAGATAGATGGTGTGGCTGGCGTGATGGCTCTTCGGGTCCATGCAGACCTTGCCCTGCGCGCCTTCCGTGCAGATTCCGCCGCTCTCGATCGCCTTGCGCACCGCGTCCTGATTAGTCGACTTCGCCTTTTCGACGGCGGCCTTGTAGAGGTAGATCGCGTCGTAGGCGTTGGCCGCTTCCTGGTTGATATACGGCTCGTTCGGGAACTTGGCGTGGAAGCGCTTCTTGAAGTCGTTGCTCGCGGGTGTGTCGACTTCTTCGACATAGTTCGCGGTCACGTACATATCCTTCAGCGCCGGCGCTTTAAAGCGCTTGTGCTCATACGCCTGCCCGACATTCACGGAACTGGCCATCGGCAGATTCAAATGCGCAGAAGCCTGTTGCTCGTAATAAGACGCCTGATTCGCACCCACGAGCAAAGTCACGACAAAGTCCGGCTTCGCCTTCTGAATGTTCTGAATGGTCTGCCCGAATTGCGACACGGATAACGGAATGAATTCCTCGCCGACCATTGTGCCGCCGTTCTCCTTGACGATATCGCGCACCCACTCGGCGGAGATTTGCCCGAAGTTGTAGTCGGCCGCGATCGTATAGACCTTCTTGCCGAACTTCTGCATCATCCACGGCAAAAGCGTGGAGAACTGCTGCTCAGGCACGGCGCCGGTAACGAACGTGTTCGTGTCACAAACGCCGCCTTCATACTGATTGTCGTACCAGTAAAGCTGGTGTGCGCGATCCATGATCGGGCGAATGGCTTCGCGCGATGCGCTGGAAAATGCGCCAAAAATGACGTCGGGCTTGTCCGTCTGTATCAGGCGGCGCGCGAGTTCCTGAAACTTCGTGTTGTCGGACTGCGTGTCGTAGGCGATAAGCGTCACCGGACGGCCCATGATGCCGCCCTTTGCATTGATTTCGTCGACAGCTAGCTGCGTCGCGTGAATCTTCGGAATCGTCGCGAGTGCGAAGTTGCCCGATGCATCTTCGAGCAGGCCAATTTTCACGGGATCGGCGGCGCTTGCGGCAAGCGATGTAAGGGCAAGTCCTGCGCTCAAGGCGAGACGCATCCAGCCGGACGACTTTAGCAACATTCGGATTCTCCAGAAATGGACACGAAGTTCGAAATCAACGGACAAAAAAAAGCCCCCTGACGAACCAAAGGTTCGTCAGGGGGCTTCTACGCCGGGTCCTCGGGCGGACATCTTTGTCAGGCCGCGAGGATGAATGCAGTCTAAGACGCCGAATTTTGCTCTGTCAACGGCGATCAAAAAAAATCGTGGCAGAGATGTCGGCGAAAAAATGTGCGTTCGTTCGGCAGATAATCTATTGGTTCGCGAACGTCAAGGCGCTATCGGAAGAGAGAGACAGAGCTGTCTGCTCTGCGCCGCTACGCATGGTCGCCACTCCGCCGGAATGGCGACCACCCCGCGAAGCCTTACTTGCAGTGACGCTCCCAATGGTGATGAATGTGCACCTTATGGCACACAACATGGTGATGAGCGGCAAAGACGGGAGCGGTAGCCAACAACGCGGTGCTTGCTACGAGGACGGCGAGAACGGCTTTCTTCATGAGATCAGATGTTCGGTTTTTGAGGAGCGGCGATCTTAGCAGCCGCAGTTTACGGTTCATTGACGCCGTTATTCGGGCTTCACTGGTCTTTCAACGAACGCCATAGCGCGCCGCGTATTCGGCGGCACCGCCCGGCGCGCTCAGATGAATGGTCTGAAACGTCCGCCATGCAAGAGAGCAGCGGTGATGACCGGACGACAAAGACGCCCGCCAGCGCAATGCCGCCGAGCGATCCAAAAGGACACAATCGGTTTCACCTTGATTGGTCCTCCGAATTGTTCTCTGAAGGGCCACAAGAGAAACCGCGGCGGCGATAGTCACTCACTTTGCGCCCGTGCCGGAGGCCCCCGCCTTTCCGTGCTGCCGAGATTCTTCCGCGCGCTTCAATTGAGCGGGCGGTGTCCCCGTCTGCGTCGCGCCGCCCTGGCCGCCCTGCGGACTCGCGCCCTGTCCGCTCTGCCCCGACTGCCCGCCGCGCACGCCCACGCCTTCATTGCGCTGGTCATTACCGGGCGTCGCTTGCGCCAGAATGAGCGTGGCGCTTCTTGCATCGTTTGCATAAGAAGGCGTGCCTGAAGCCGCGGCGGCTACCGACACCATCGCAGCGAAAATCCATGTGCGCTTGCCTGTCATGACGTGCTCCTTTTTCCATATCGAGTGTGGTCAGGGCGGACGCGCAATGCGCATGCCACGCAATGCGCCGTGCCCTTCACCACTCGACGCAGATCTTGCCCAGATGCGCTGCGCTTTGCTGATGCCGGAAGGCATCGGGCAGCGCGTCGAAGGGGAAGGTGCGGTCGATCACGGGACGGATGCCGCTTTGCTCAAGCGCCCGAACGTATTCCTGCTGCTGCCTCCGGCTACCGACGATAAGCCCCTGGAGCCTCGCCTGCCGCGCCATCAGGAGCGATGTCGGCACGGTGCCTTCTCGGCCCGTGAGCACGCCGATCAGCGAAATATGGCCGCCTACGCGCACCGCCTCGATGGACTGCGCGAGCGTGCCCGGCCCGCCGACTTCGATCACGTGGTCGACGCCGCGCCCGCCCGTCGCCTCACGCACTTGCGCGGCCCACTTTTCATGCGTGCGATAGTTGATGACCTCATCCGCGCCGAGCGCCTTGACGCGCGCCAGCTTCTCATCGGACGAGGACGTGACGATCACTCGTGCGCCCATCATCTTGCCGATCTGCAGCGCCGCAATGGATACCCCGCCGGTGCCGAGCGCCAGCACCGTATCGCCGGCCTTCAGCGCGCCATCCGCGACGAGCGCGCGCCATGCGGTAAGGCCCGCTGTCGTGATGGTCGCCGCATCGGCGTGAGTCCAGCCACGAGGCGCGTGCGTGAACGCGGTGGCCGCGCGCACGACGTGCATCGCCGCCATGCCGTCGATGCCATCGCCCGGCGTGCCCGCGAAATTACCGACTTCGCTCTGCGGAAGGCCATCTATCCATTGCGGAAAGAAGCACGACACGACGCAATCTCCGGCCTTGAATTCACTCACGCCCTCGCCCACCGCTTCGACGACGCCCGCGCCGTCCGCCATCGGCACGCGTCCGTCGGCGGTCGGGCTCTTGCCGCTCACGACCAGCAGGTCGTGAAAGTTGAGCGACGTCGCGTGCAGCGCAACGCGGATCGCGCCCGGTCCCGGCTGGCCCGGATCGGGGATGTCGCGTATTTCGAGCTTGTCCAGCCCGCCGGGCGCGCGAACGACGAATGCCTTCATGAGAGTCTCCTTCGCCGCGCTGCGGCATGAGGTCGATAAATGCCGGGCGATGGCGTTAGCACATCGGCATGACGGCGCGTGCGTTGCAACCCGCGGGCCCGGTCCCGCAAAGCATAAGCGTCAGCTTCTCTCGCTGTCCAGATGCGCCATCTGCACGGCGGCGTACCGATCTCCGGCTGCCGCGCCTTTAGGCACCGCGGCTTCGATGGCCGCGAGTTCATCGGCGCTCAGTTCGACATCCAATGCGCCTAGCGATTCGTTCAACCGCTCGCGCCGCCGCGCGCCGATGACCGGCACAATATCGGCGCCCTGTGCGAGCACCCATGCAATCGCGATCTGCGCGACGCTCACGCCTTTGCCGTGCGCGATTGCCGCGAGTGCGTCGACGAGCGCGAGATTGCGTTCGACGTTGCCCTGCTGAAAGCGCGGACTATGCGCGCGCCAATCGCCCGCTTGCGCCGATTCCTTCGTCCAGTGTCCGCTAATGAGCCCGCGAGACAGCACACCATAAGCCGTGATCCCGATGCCGAGGTCGCGGCAGGCAGGCAGAATCGTGTCTTCGATGCCGCGCGTAATCACCGCATATTCGATTTGCAGATCGGAGACCGGATGCACGGCCGCCGCCTTGCGGATGGTCGCCGCGCCCACTTCGGAAAGTCCCAGATGGCGCACGTATCCCGCCTGGATCATGTCCGCAATGGCGCCGACGGTATCTTCTATCGGAACCTTCGGATCGAGCCGCGCGGGCCTGTAGATATCGATATGATCTACGTCGAGCCGCTGCAACGTGTAAGCGAGAAAGTTCTTCACGGCATTCGGCCGTGCATCGTAATCGGTCCAGTTGCCCGCCGGGTCGCGCATGCCGCCGAACTTCACGCTCAGGATCGTCGAATCGCGGCGCGACGGCGGCGCGCTCTTCAGCGCCTCGGCAATCAGAAGTTCGTTGTGGCCCATGCCGTAGAAATCGCCGGTATCGAGCAGCGTGACGCCTGCTTCCAGCGCGGCGTGAATCGTCGCGATGCTTTCCGCGCGGTCGGACGGCCCGTACATGCCCGACATGCCCATGCAACCCAGACCGATGGCCGATGATTGCGGCCCCGTCTTGCCCAGTCGACGCTGTTCCATGTTCGTGCTCCTTTCAGGAAGTATTCGATTGATTCAGCCGGCAAGTGCCGGCACTGCATGCATTATGTGAGTAAAACCCGCGTGCGATAATGCATCCCAATGCGAATGGGCTGTGCACCGGGGCGAACAATGAGTGAACCAGATCTGTCGGACTTGCATGCGTACCTGGCGGTGGCACGCGCCCGCGGCTTTCGTCAGGCGGCGCTGTTGCGGGGCGTATCCGCGTCGTCACTGAGCGACGCCATTCGCCGTCTCGAAGCGCGGCTCGGCGTGCGCCTTCTCAACCGCACGACGCGCAGCGTTACGCCGACGGAAGCGGGCCAGCGCCTGATCGAGCGGCTCACGCCTGCGTTCGCGGAAATCGCTGGCGCGCTGGATGCCGTCAACGTCTTCCGCGATAGCCCGACGGGTACGCTGCGCCTCAACGTGCCGACGATTGCATCGCGCGAGATCCTTCCTTCCATCATTCCGCGCTTTCTCGCCGCGCATCCCGGCATTTCGCTTCAAGTAAGCGCGACCGATAACTTCATCGACGTGCTCGCCGCCGGCTTCGATGCGGGCATCCGCTACGACGAGAGCATCGAGCGCGACATGATCGCGGTGCCCATCGGACCGCGCACGCAGCGCTTCGTTGCTGTCGCGGCTCCCGCGTACATCGACGTGCATGGCGAGCCGAAACATCCGCGCGAACTCGTGGATCATGCGTGCATCGGGCATCGTTTCGACAGCGGCGTGCTCGCGGCGTGGGAATTCAAACGCGGCGGCAAAACCATCCGCATTGCGCCGCACGGGCCGCTCGTGACGACATCAATCGAACTGAGCCGCAGTGCCGCGCTCGCGGGGCTGGGGCTCATGTACACATTCGAGGAATTCGTGCGCGCCGATATGGAACGCGGCGCGCTCGTTCCCGTGCTCAAGGCGTGGTGGCAGAGCTTTCCGGGGCCGTCACTGTATTACCCGAGCCGTGCGCATATGCCGGGGCCGTTAAGAGCGTTCATTGATTTCATTCGAGCGGATCATGATTCACGCGGGTAGTCTCCTTTCAAGCCGCGTCATCGACGAATGCTCGACAAAAGCGTGCCTATATTGATCGTCGTATCATGCTTCACGCAACCTGAAAACGGTATGCGATTTGCTTCGCAAAAGAGCAGCCGGCGACAGGTGAAACGCGCCGGATCCGAACGTCAACTGTGATGCTGGCACAGAGCAAGGAGCGCACTATGAGTGACAAGGAAGTACTGACTACGCGACAGGGACATCCTGTGCAGGACAACCAGAGCTTGCGTACCGTCGGTGAACGAGGACCGGCCACGCTTGAGAATTATCCGTTCATCGAAAAGATCACGCACTTCGATCGCGAACGCATTCCAGAGCGCGTCGTGCATGCGCGGGGCACGGCGGCGCACGGCTACTTCGAGGCATACGGCAAGATGGGCGATGAGCCTGCTTCGGAATACACGCGTGCGAAGGTGCTGACGAAAGCAGGCTCGAAGACGCCCGTGTTTCTGCGCTTCTCCACTGTGATCGGCGGCAAGGAATCGCCCGAGACGGCGCGCGATCCTCGCGGCTTCGCCATCAAGTTCTATACCGAAGAAGGGAACTGGGATCTCGTCGGCAATAACCTCAAGATCTTCTTTATTCGCGATGCGATCAAGTTTCCCGACATGATCCACGCGTTCAAGCCCGATCCGGTCTCTAACCGGCAGGAGCCGTGGCGCTTCTATGACTTCATCGCGCATCATCCAGAGGCGCTTCACATGGTGACGTGGGTCAAGAGCCCGTGGGGCATCCCCGCGAACTATCGGCACATGGAAGGATCGAGCGTCAATACATACAAGCTCGTGAACGACCAGGGTCAGGCGGTGCTGGTCAAGTTCTCGTTCGAGCCGAAGCTGGGCGTCAAGAATCTCACGTCGGATCAGGCGGCTCAAATTCAGGCTCAGGATGTCGGGCACGCAACGCGCGATCTGTACGATTCAATCGAGCGCGGGGAATTCCCCGAGTGGGAGATGTGCGTGCAGATCATGTCCGATGACGATCATCCGGAACTCGATTTCGATCCGCTCGATGACACGAAGCGCTGGCCCGAGGACCAGTTCCCGCTTTTGCCGGTAGGCCGTCTGGTGCTGAACGCGAATCCGAAGAACGTGTTCGCTGAAACAGAGCAGGCGGCATTCGGGACGGGCGTGCTGGTGGATGGCATCGACTTCTCCGACGACAAGATGCTGCAGGGACGTACTCTGTCGTATTCGGATACTCAGCGGTATCGCGTTGGCCCGAATTATCTGCAATTGCCGGTCAATGCTCCGCGAAGCGGCGCTCACACCAATCAGCGCGACGGGCAAATGGCCTATTTCGTCGACAAAGCCGGCGAAAATCCGCACGTGAACTACGAGCCGAGCATGATGGGCGGTCTTTCAGAGGCGCCCAAGAAAGAGCACGATTATCACCAGTGGGTCGAAGGACATCTCGGCCGCTATCAGACCTCGCGCACCCAGGATGACTACAAGCAGGCCGGCGAGCGCTATCGCACCTTCGAGGACTGGGAGCGCGATGACCTCATCGCCAATCTCGTCGCGGACATGAAGGCGTGCCCGAAGCCCATCGCGCTGCGCATGGTCTGGCATTTCTGGCATTGCGATCCGGACTACGGCACGCGCGTGGCGCAAGGCGCGGGCATCGATCTGGAAGAGGCGAAGAAGCTGCCGCCGCTCGAAGGCAAACCCGTTCCGGGCGAAGCACGCGGAACGCCGGTTTATACGAGCGAAGAGCCGGAAACGGCAGCGTCGCGCTGATAAGACGTGCAACACGGTTGGCGCGGCGCGTCACTTCAGCGCCTGCGCCAACCGAGCGAGATTCTGCGGTTCGACATGGATGATTCCGCCTCGCGGACTGTCGATATCCGCAATGAGCGCGAGCGATAACGCGATTGTCAGCGGCAGGATCGCGACGAGCATCAGCTTGCGCGTATTGCCCTTTGCGCCGTAGCCCTGCACGGCGCAACCGAGGAGCGCAATCACGACCATGAGCACCCACGCGCCCAGCGGAATGCGGTTGATGCGCGCCGCCTCCGAATAGTCCTGCGAGTTGAGCACGTCATTCATCCCGGCGACGACGAGCGCCCCGATGGGCGTCGGCTTGTCGCGAGCGACCTGCGTCGCAAGCCGCCATAGTTCTGCCTGCACCGTGGCCGTATCGCGTCCAATGCGCTGAAGCTGTTCTGGCTCTCGCGTTCGATAATCCGCGAGCCGCAGCGCGGTATAACGGATCAGCCCGGTCTTCATCAGTACGGTATCCGAATCGTTCGCCAAGTCGGCCCGCGCATATTCGGTGCCGATAGCGTTGGCTTCGCTTTCTTCGAAGTTCTTGCGTTGGTCGTAGCGGTTGACCGCCATCGAAAGGCTGAAGCCCACGATCAACGCGAGCAGCGTCAAGGTCGCGCTCTGGACGATGTTGAAGTCTTCGCGATCTTCGTCTCGCAGGCGGACGATGCGCCGCAAGACGGACGCCCCGAACGCGACGGCGGCAACCAGCACCACGAGAAGCACGATGAACAGCACGGCCGGATGATCGACGAAAGATGCCATAGGACGCGTACTCCCTGTTGCTCGCCTACATGAAGCGCGGCGCGACAAAGATCGCCAGGGCGGCGATCAGCCAAGCGGCGAGTCCACCGAGAATCGCCAGGCGATAGTCGATGTACTGAACGAGGATATAGCACGTCGCCAAAAAGACAATGTAGGCGGGCATGGTCCGTCCGCCGGAAAGACATGCGGTTCTGAATCCGGCGGGATCGCCTTTAGCGCCGACTGCAAGCAGCGCAATAATCGCGAATGTCGGTGCAAGCGGCAGAATGCCGGGCAGCACGTTTCCCCGCTTCGAAGCCATCGTAATCAACGCGGTCACGAGACCGCCGAGCAAGCCTTTCCACAATACGTCCATCGAATTCCCGCTTGAACTGAGTGCGAAGCGGGCATTATAGGAAGAATTGATGTGACTCCGGCTAGACGAGACTGCTGCTTCTCGAATGGCGCTCCTGTGGCTCGACCCTCTGCCGCGGTGATGAACCCGCCACTTCCACCCGGTTTCCCCCGAGCGACTTGGCCCCGTACAAGGCCCGGTCCGCGAGCGCGAGCAGCTCGCCGAGCGCAAGCGCATCGTTTCCCGACCGCGCGAGACCGATGCTGACCGTCGCCCGGATCTCCGCGCCGTCAGCGGCGCGCGCAACCGTCTCTGCAAAGCGCCTGACGATGCCCTCGCCCAGATCTCGCGCGTGCGCACCGGCATCCCCGGCGAGAACGGCGGCGAATTCCTCCCCGCCGATGCGCGCCAGGATCGCATCGCGCCCGAGCACGCTTCGGGCAACCCGCGCGAACGACTTCAGGACGTCGTCGCCTGACTGATGCCCGTATTGATCGTTGATTGCCTTGAAATGATCGAGATCAATGGCAAGAACCGACGCGTCGCGCTCGCCGGCAATCCGCGCGCCCTCGCCAAAGAACCACTGGCGATTCCCGAGCCCCGTCAGATAGTCCGTCTTCGATTCTTGCAGAAGCTCGCCATGCGCTTCGTCGCGCACGAGCCGGAGCAGAGTCATCGGCAAGACGACGGAGTAGAGAACGCCTTCGTACATGGTGATCTTGGCGACCACCGAGAGCATCTGCGACCAGGGCAATGCCGTCATCCACGGCAGAATGCACGCCCTTGCGACATAAAGAACCGCATGAATTCCGCACACGATGATCGCGATTCGCCGCGCCTGCCCCCAATGCATGCCGTGGCTTCGCAACAGCTCGCGCGATGTCATCGCGCAGGCGAGCCCGATGGGAAGCGCGCTCGCAAAATTCCAGATGGCGTCATGCCAGCGCGCGCCGCCGAGTGTCCACATGAGCGCCTGCATGGCCAACAAGCCGATGGAGAACGCGCGATACTGCCGCCCGCTCAACGCCGCGACGCCGTGCAGGATCAACAGATAGCCGGCATCGATGACGAGGTTGCTCAGCGCCGAACCCGCCACGCCCGGCAAGTCGCGCCGAAACGACGCCGCCGCGCAGCCGATAGCCAGCGTCGCGTACCCCGCCGCCAGTATCTGCAACTCCCGGCTGCGTCGGGGATTCGTCCGCTGCTCCCAGAACGTCATCGCGCAACTGACTAACAGTGTCCCGATGGCGAGGAAGTAGAGGGTAATAAGGTCGACATGCATGCTTTCGCTGGCCCGATGTCTTCGCGAAATGGAGATTCCATACGACGGGTTAACGGCGAGCGGCCCCATGTCTTGAGCGCGACGCAAATCCCGTGCGGCGTTACGATATCTGCGTTCAATCGACAGCCGATTCATTTCGCCGACCGCCGCCCCATGGAACTGAAGCAGATCCAGTATTTCATCGCTCTCTTCGAGGAGGGCACCGTGACCCGCGCGGCGAAGCGGCTGAATATCGCACAGCCCGCGCTCAGCATGCAGATCTCGAAGCTCGAAGCCGAAGTGCGGCAGACGCTGTTCGCGCGCGGCCCGCATGGCATGGCTCCGACCGAAGCGGCACGGCTCATGTACCGCCTCTACACGCCGATCATGCGCGACATCGAACATGCGCGCGAGCACTTGAGCCGGCGCGATGTCATCGTGACGGGACGCGTGTCGCTGGGGATGGTTTCGTCGGAGGCGCAAAGCGTGCTGCCGGAATCACTCGCGCGGTTCGATGCGCTTTTTCCGCAAGTCGAAGTGTCGGTCGCGGATGGCTTCAGCGCGCAACTCATCGACGCCGTCGACGCGGGCCGGCTGGATGCCGCGATCATCAACAAGCCGCGCGGGCGGCTCACGCTGGACGTGGAGCCGCTGCTGGTGGAAGAAATGGTGCTGGTGACGAGCGTGGCGCACGGGCCGGATCTGCCGGAGACCGTCGATCTCGTCACGCAGTCCAGCATCGAATTCGTGCTCCCCACGCGCCGCAACGGTCTGCGCGGCGCGCTCGATGCCGCCTTGATGGCCGCCGACGTCGTCATTCAGCCGAAGTTCGAGATCGACCTGCTCAGCACCATCGTGCAGTTCGTCGAGCAGAGCAGCATCGCGACGATCCTGCCGCGCGTCGTGGTGCAGGCGAAGGTGGACGAAGGCTCGCTCCGGGCGCGCACGATCGTGTCGCCGCCGATCGTGCGTCACATCATCCAGGTCACGCATCCGAAGCGGCCCATCGGACCGGCCGCGCAAGCGCTGATCGCGATCATCACCGAGGAGATTCGCCACGTGACCACCGGCGCGCGGACTTAGTGAAGACTCAACCGCCGCTCGGGCTCATCGGCTCACGCGCGCGGCGCGGCGCATCGCTGCGCGTGCCGAACAGCGTGTCGCAGATCGGGAACGTGAGATTGAAATTCTGCGTCGCCATGAGTTCGGGATCGTGATGCGTGACGTGCAGGCGCCGGACTGTATTGACGAGCGGCACGCGGTCTAGAAACGGACTATCCGTCACATGCGAAAGTGTGTGCAGCCCTTCGTACATCAGATAGTACGCGGCCATCGTCAGGAGTGCGATATACCCGGCGTTACGCGAGAACGCGAAGCCAATCAACAGCGCGAGCGGCGTGGCCGCGAGCACGAACGCGACCGGCGCAAACGGCGGAAACAGCAGTGCGCGCCAATGCCTGTGGCCCTTGTACTCCAGCGTCACGTGCGTGAAAAAGCGGTGATGAACCGCGCAGTGGCGCTTGTAGATCATGCTGAAGTGTTTGGTCGGCCGATGCAGCACATAGCGGTGCGCGGCCCATTCCGCCCAGTTGCCGAACAGGAAGAGCGGCACGACGGCGAGCCATTCCGCAAACGTCGGCGCGTGAAGCTGCGCGGCGCAATAGAGGATCACCGCCGTCGTGAAAACGAGCGTGAAACCAAGATGCATTTGTCCGCGATACCACCACGGCGTCGCCTGCACATATTCGTCTCGAAACTTGAAGGACCGCGCGCGAATATCGTCGTCATACTTCATGAGGAAGCGTCTCCTGTGTTTTATCGAACGATGCGCGGACGCGCTCTGCGGCGCGCCCGCCGATGCCTGCATGCTTCAGGACCGATTGGCCGCCGCCGCGTTTTCCAGCTTGCCGAGCGTCTCGGGCACGACGAACGCGCCGATCAGGAAGATCACGCTGATCGCGCCGACGAAGATGGCGAGCGTCAAAGGCAACTGGCTCGCATCCTTCGCGACGAGCGAGACGAAGGTCGGCATCATCCCGCCGATTGCGAAGCCGATGTTCCATGAAAGACCCGTTCCGGTCGCGCGGATAGCGGTCGGGAAGCGCTCGTTCAGGAAGATCAGGATCGGCGCATAGCCCGCGCTGCCGAGCGCAGAGAGCAGGACCGCATACACGCCGATCATGGTGATGCTTTGCGCCGTCGGCAGCAGCAGGAAGAGCCCGGGCAACGCGACCAGCCGGATGAGGCCGAGCCACACGAACGTGCTCTTGCGCCCGATGAACGTGCTCAGATGCCCCGCCGCGACGGACGCAACGACCACGGCCACGCTGCAGATCATCAGGATCGCGGCGGCGGCGCCGTTCGGCGCATGGCTCACGACCTTGAGGAAGGTCGGCAGATAGCCCGACGTGAGGTAATAGCCGCTGCCGCCGCCGATGGTCAGCAGCAGGTTCACGAAGAGCACCTTGCGATAGTCCCGCGAGAACAGCGTGCGAACCGGTGAGCGCACTACTTCCACCTTCCCGCTCTTGACCTGCGCGGCGGCCTTGGCAGCCTTCTCGGCGGCGAGCTTCTTCCAGAGCGGCGACTCTTCAAGGCTATTGAATACGAAGAGGCCGAGCACCGAACTCAGGATGCCGGTAAAAAACATGCAGCGCCAGCCCCAGACGTCGAAGAGATCGCCGGGAAAAAGCGACGACATCGCGAGATAGGTGAGCGACGCGAGCAGTGCGCCAAGCCCCGCGCCGCCGCCGCCGATCAGCCCCGACACCGCGCCGCGATACTTCGGCGCGACGGATTCCGTGCCGATGGTATGCGTCGACGCGACCACGCCGCCGACGAACACGCCTTGCACGAGCCGCAGCAGCAGAAAGAGAATCGGCGCGACGAGGCCCGCTTGCGCCACCGTCGGCAGCAGCCCGAAGGCCGCCGTCGACAGGCCGACGCCCACGACCGCGATGATCATCGCCCCTTTGCGGCCGTGACGGTCCGCGTAGGAGCCGAAGAGCGCCGAACCGAGCGGGCGCATCAGCAGCGTCACCGCGAAGGACGCATAGACGGCGGCCAGCGAGAGCATCGCGTGTTCGGACGGGAAGAACAGACGCCCGACCACCGGCGCGACGTACAACAGAACGAACAGATCGAACAGATCGAGCGCCCAACCCATGCACGAGGCCAGGACTGCGCCCATCACTTGCCGCTGGTTGACGGGAAGCGCGGCGGCACCTTCTTGCGCTGCTACGGACATTTGAATCTCCTTGTATGTCACCGGGCCGTCTTTCGATCGCCCCCGTGTCGCAGGCACGTTTGTTTTTTGCGTGCTCTTGTCGAGGTTAAAAAAATCGTCAATGCGCGGCGGCGAGCGGCGGGGTATCGGAGGCGCTGGATGTGCCCGATGCCACGCTCGCGCGTCGTCCTGCGACCATCGCGTCGGCGATCTTCTCGGCGATCATGATGGTCGGTATGTTCGTATTGGCCGATGGCAGTCTCGGCATCAGCGATGCATCGACCACGCGCAGTCCCTGCGCGCCATGCACGCGCCCTTCGGTATCCGTGACGGCGTCGCGATCCTGCGCGCCGCCCATGCGGCACGTGCCGCTCGCATGCCACACGCCGAACACGTTCGCGCGGATGAAGTCGGCGAGCGCGCCGTAGTCGGCCAGAAGCGCGGACATGTTCAGCCCGCGCGTGAAAAAGCGGTCGATCAGCAA
>Ga0308173_10000146_pt1 | contig 25084 bp, 18 predicted proteins | sample PhyPR1_FD_203716 | JGI IMG/M metagenome (GOLD analysis project Ga0308173, IMG submission 203716) | Soil microbial communities from UC Gill Tract Community Farm, Albany, California, United States - DLSLS.P.R1 | ecosystem: Environmental > Terrestrial > Soil > Agricultural land | place: USA... | reverse complement strand
GACAAAGATGATCGCTGCCGCCAAGACGATTGGGTCACCGATCGTGCGAGCGGTTTTGGGGAGCGCAGATGACCGGAAGAACGGGGCCATCGACGTACGCATCGATCAGGTTGTTCAGGTTCTGCAGAACGTTCGATCCAGGGCCTTGGACGCAGGCATAAAGATCGCGATCGAGAATCACGCCGGCGATATGCAAGCTCGCGAATTGAAGAGTTTGGTCGAGAAGGCGGGACCGGAGTTTGTCGGCGTTTGCCTCGATTCGGGCAATCCGCTTTGGACCATCGAGGACCCGCACTTGACGCTCGAGGTTCTTCATCCGTACGTTCTCACTAGTCACCTCCGCGACAGCATGGTCTGGAACGTGCCGCAAGGAGCAGCGGTGACCTGGGTGCAAATGGGCCGCGGGAATGTCGATATCGATTCGTACGTGCGTAAGTACATCGAACTCTGTCCGGGCAAGGCGCTGTCGCTCGAGTCAATCGTATTCGGTCCGAAAATTCTGTCGTATCGGGATCCGGCGTTTTGGGGCGCATACCGGAACACGCCGGCATGGGAGTTCGAGCGCTACCTGAAGATCGCCGAGCGAGGCAAGCCTTACAAGGATGAACCCTGGGAGACCGTTGACGAAGCGGCACGTGAACGCGCCGCTTTAGACGAAAGCCTGGCTTACACGAAAAAGCTTGTGGGCGTGGCCTAGATCGCAGCTCGTTTATGGTCCTTCGGCTGTCCTCCGCAAAAATTCCACCGTGGACCTCATGCGGCATTTTCCCATCGGTACTCGTGATGCAAGCCGCCGAGAATCTGCCGCATTCCCGATGCCTTAGCCAGCGCGGCAACGACTGATAAACGGTACCCCACGGGCAGTTTTGTCCTGTCAGCCGGCATTTTTAGCGCGTACAGCGGTTTGCAAACGCGTTCACGCAGGCGGCAGCCCGCCCTTCCGATACAAGGCGTACCAATTCCGCTTTGGCCATTTGACTTTGTAGGTGGCTACCGGAAGATCATCCTGGGTACGAATGGTCCATGCCAGCAGCTCCTGTAGCAGCTGATCTCGTTCCCGTGCGGCCGAAGGATTCTGAAACAAATTTTCCAAGCCATAGGGGTCGGAGGCCACGTTGTACAGCTGGCCGTTTCCCATCATGTCGAACAGCAGCTTCCAATCGCCCATCCGGACCATTTTTAAGTTGCCGCTCTGGGTGACTGGATCCAATTCATCAAAACCGACCTTTGAGCCGGGAACAGAATGGAACTCCGCAATGGAGTAGGGCACGTGGTCTTCGCGATCGTAGTACATGCCCCCATAGCCGACCTCGCTGTAGATGCTGCGGAACTCGTCTTTGGGATACGACTTGTTCTGGAGTAGAGGCCAGAGACTGCGCCCCTGGGCGCCTTCAGGAATATCGACGCCCAGCGCTTCGCATAAGGTGGGCATGACATCGGCGGTAGAGACGAACGCGTCATGGAGACGGTTGCCGGGGACAATGCCGGGCCCGGACCACACCATCGGAATGCGGACGAGATCTTCCGGCATCCCCACGCCTTTATGAATCAAGCCGTAGTCACAGAAGTAGTCGCCATGATCCGTTAGGTAGACGATCAAGGTATTGTCTCGCAATTTCCGTTGCTCAAGAAAACCCACCAAGCGCTTGATCTGATCGTCGATGAGGCGGAGCATGCCAAGATAATTCGACCGGGTACGCCGCCATTCGGAGTCGTATCCTGGGCTGGCATCTTCTTCCAGGCCACGGAGCCATTGCCACTTGAAGCCCTTCTTGTCAAGAGCCTCCGGTCCCACTTTGCGTTGCGGCACTTGCTCTGGCGGGAACAGGCTGAAGTAGGGTTCAGAGACTTGGTAAGGATTATGCGGTTCGGGAAAGCTTACCCATAATGCGAACGGTTGATTACCGCTTGACTGGATAAAATCGATGCTGTCGGAAACGATGCGGCATGGGTGCTGCACCTCTACTGGAAATGGGGCCGGCTTCGGTTCGATGGCGAAATTCTCCATCGTGAGCCAGTGATCGAAGGCAGCGACCTCTTTGGGTGCATCAGGCGCCCGCCAGCCGCGCAAGTGTGTGTACTCCCGCCAAAAATCCAGTTTGGCAGGTTTAAGATAGCTATGGTTTTTCCCGGCTAGCCCGGTTCGGTATCCAAGAGGCTTGACGACATCAAATATGTCTTTCGTAAATACAGCGGCATGAGGAGCGCTATTCTGACGGACACGATGCGCCTGGGGCCAGCGACCGGTTAACAGGCTGACGCGGCTCGGCACACAGAGCGGAGCACACGCGTAGGCTCGATCGAAACTGACGCCACTTTCCGCCAAGCTGTCGAGCGCGGGCATCGTGTTCAGCGGGAACCCGGAACGTTGGGTCAGACCAGCCTGATGCTGATCAGCCATGATGATGAGGATATTGGGCTTGGGGGAGCCCGATCCGCCAGGAGTAATCGTTTGTGTATCTGGCTTTGCGGGGGGTCCCAGGGCGGAAACGAAAGTGGGTAAAGCTGCGAGCCGAAGAAACTCCCTTCGATCCGGTTTTGCGGAGTGGTTCTTTTCATTGTTCATGAGGATGATTTTGATTCTCACTTAGAACACAATGCGTAAGCCAAGTTGTATCTGCCGCGGATTGTTTGCCTGAGTGCTGACGACGCCAAAATCAGATGCCCAGCGCGCTCTCGCAAAAACTGTCGTCTTGTTTTCACCTCTCGGCGCCTTAGTCAGGCACAACTTTGAATTTCACCAATCGCATTCCTGCATAGGATGAGGATCCACGGTTTCGGACATGCGTGCAATCATCAACGCCTGCATTTCTGCCTTAACGTCGCGTGCGCTGCGGCTGTCCCAGAGATTGTCGAATTCCGACGGATCCTTTTTCAAGTCGTAAAGCTCACCCCATCCGCCGAGGGAATGATAAACCGACAACTTATACCGTTCTGTCCTCACCATGGTGGCCCAGGGCGGAGGAGAATATTGGAAATTTGAATTATAGAACTCGCTATATATTGAGGTGCGATGCGTAACCGTCTCGCCCTTCAACAATTTCGTGAGTGGCCGTCCCTGCATCCTGAACGGGATAGGAACGCTGGCGGCTTCGAGGAGAGTCGGCGCTAAATCCACTTCTTCGACTAGAGCGTCCACCTTCAAACCCGCTTTGTATCCTTTAGGCCAGCGAATAATTAACGGCACTCGGATCAGCGGATCGTAAAAGTACGGTCCCTTCAGATATATTCCGTGATCGCCCAGCATCTCGCCATGATCGCTGCTGTAGATCACGATCGTATTCTGGTCCTGCCCTGTTTTCTCGAGAGCGTCGAGCATGCGGCCGACGGCGTGGTCCGCCTGTTCAATCATCGCGTAGTAAGCCGCTGTGATTGTGCGATGCGTAATATCATCGGTCTCCGCGAAGGACAAGTCCCTTCCGCCATAAGCCGCCTGGTGATCTGTCCTCGCGTATGGCGATTTGGTTTCGAGTTCCCCGTTTCGATATTTGGGAGAGGGCATCTTGGCCGGATCATATCGTTTGAAGTATTCTTCGGCGGGCAGGAAGGGAGAGTGAGGCTGAAAGATATTCACCGACATCAGCCAGGGGCGGTATCCGCGCTCCTGCCGGATGAACTGAATCGCCTTATCCGCGCACCACTCTGTCTGTGTATATTTCGGATCTATAGGAACCCCCCATACAGGAGTGTGAGGAGGTGGAGTGGGCCACTTCACACCCTGCTCCCGCAACCACACTCGCCACATATTGGCGGTCGGCCACTGATCGCTTAAATCGTGACTCCACGAAAAAAAATCGTAACCATCGTCAATCCGGTCCTCAATCCGTCCGCCCTCGCACGGCGATAGATGAAGCTTTCCGGCCAAGCCGCACGTATAGCCCGCCTCGGCCAAGATCTTCGTCACCAGCCGTTCACTCGCGCGGATTCGCTGTCCATTGCCGCGAAGGCCCGTCGTATGGGGATATCGCCCGGTCAGGAAAGCCGCCCGGGAGGGAGAACAGATCGGGCACTGGACAGCACAATTTGTAAACGCTACTCCTTCCGCCATCAATCGCTTGAGGTTCGGCGTGCGAATAAGTGGATTATTCAGTCCTTCGATCGTGTCGTACCTGCATTGATCGACGCAAATCCAAAGAACATTCGGCATTTCACGGCCATCCCCTCCTCTCGGCCGCTCCATCATATTCACCATCGGCAGCTTAGGCACTGCTGGCTCAGCATTTGAAGTTTCATCCGCCGCGACCCCGCTCGCCACTAACGGGGCCGCCAATAATCCCTTGAACACATCACGGCGCTTCATAGTTGTTTTACTCCTCAAGATGTAAACCAGGACACAAAAAGAATCTCTTCGATCGCGACCAGGTTACTTGGTCGCGAGGGTCCATTCTTCTTTCGCTCGCTCGAGCAATGCGGCACGATCTTCCGGCAGTATCCAGCGTTCTCTCACCAACTCGTTCAGCGCAGCAGTGTAGTGCGCCAGATATTCGTCGCCGTTTGCATATCGCTCAGCAATCGATCTACGCGGGTCACGGGTTCTTGCGCGATCCTCCGCCGTTTTCGGAAACGGGATGTAAGAAGCTTCAAAGGCGACTCGCTGATCAGGCGCGCCAATAGAAGGATCACGAAGGTTCCAACTCGCGTAAGTTGCTAGTGGAAAGCGAATCTCAGGAAGCATGACGCCGCTGGTTTCGTTGCCGTCGGCATCCACTTGCGGCACCAGAACAGGAAAGTGCGGCCCAATTTTTGGTGGCTCAACACTGAGGATGCCCTCTCGCCAATGTGGACCGAAGTCGAGCCGCACGGCTTCGCTGGCCTCATGTGGCTTGTGGACGCCCGGGATCGTTGGGAACGAATATCTCTCTAGTGGGACGAGAGTTCCATCCGCCAGCTTTGGGTAACTGCTGGGCGGCGGCGCAGTGCCGTTCCGGACCCACGCGTCCATGTTGGCGATCATGGCCCGCCAGAAATATCGAATCGGAAGCGGCGATTCTGATTCCTGCCCCAGAAGGCCGCCTTTGCCTTTCGCGGGCGGAAACGGTCCGGAAAAGTGCTGCAGCCCTGTGAACTTGTACACGCGTACGTTCGGCGAGAGCGCCACGTCATTTTTGCCGTCGGCAGCGACCGCGATCAAGGCGGCGGCGCGGCCCCAGTATTCGTAAGACGTATTCGAAAAAATGATCTTCGGGACGACCTTTTCCGCCACAGCCTTGTCCAGCAGCCCGCCTTTCTCGCCCGTCAGCGGGTCTGTTTCGGGCTCATCTGTAAAGGGGAAGACGTCGGTGGGGAAATCGACCGATGAGGTCGGTTGCGCATCGCGCGAGGGCTGGGCGAAACGATAGTTGAAACTGCCGCGGCCCGCGCCAGCGACATGCGCCAGGACCCCATCGAGAGCCATTCGTCCTTGTTCGTCGGCGTTGAAACCTTGGTAGAGCATGTCGCGCAGAAATCGACCGTTTTGGGAGATGCCCTCGCCGTAAATCCGCTGCGCGGGAGTGATGGCGTCGGCCGAGTGCTTCGCGTACGAGGCGTAATCGCGAATGGCAGCGAAGCCGAGACCAGCGATGACGGGGTCCTGCACCACATAAACGTATTCGTAGATCTTGCCCGGTTGAAAGCCGCCCGCTAGCTGGATGTGACGGTTGTCGGTGAACTGCCACTCGGATCGTGGGATAAGCTTTCGCGATGCGTCGCGCGAGGCGCGGATTGTAAGAACGTTACGCGGGTCGTCGCGATTGGCAACTGGGTATTCCGTGCCGCCAATCCTACCCGTGATCAGATGTCCCAGGGGGATGACTTGCATTGGGCTCGACGGCATCAGATCGCCGCGCAGCAGTCCTGCAATGGTCTTGCCGTCTGCTTTGGCGATAGGAGCATACAACCGCAGTGCATCTTGCCCCGGTGCATCCCACTGCCATCCGAGCGTCACGACCGTAAAGCCACTCCGGAGAAGCCAGGCGTCCCCGGGGTCCTTGAGGGCCGCATCCCCGCCGTCTACGATCCCGACAAGGCCATCATGTCCGCGATTGGGAACCTCCAGGATCATCGATCCGTTCCCTTTGGCAGAATCCTTAGGGCGGATCGCACTGAAATCGGCAGAAAATCCGACTTCTCCGTTCTTCAGGTTGACGGCCTTGGCGAGGTCGACGATCCGTCGGTTATGAGAATTGGCGACAGTGATAGAAAAATACACTCTGCCGGCGAGGTGTTCGTAAGCACCTGCGCTGCCGAATGACTGTCCATTGAGCACGTCTGCACGAGAGCTGATCTCGACGCGCAGGACCTTTGCGGATAACGGAACCAGCCAAGAGAGCGAAAGGATGAGCATAGCGAGGGCAAGGCGCGGCTTGAGCATTCCGCGCGAGTGTAACATGCGCAGTGCGAACTTGTCTGTAGCCAAAAATCGAAGGTGCGCCCGGTGCAACCAGGGAGGACTTTTCACGCACTTCCAATGAGATGTCCAGACGACGCTGAAAGAAAACCGCGAGAGCGGTGAGAATCGCACCAATCATGTCGATCCCAAATCAGCTGTAACACACTTCAACGATGTCGCCAGTCCATCTGGTTCTCAACGCAAATCATTGACCTCAAACGATCAGCAGCGTTTTGACTACGGACAGGTTTTTGGATTCTCGCGTAACGTTTGTAAATCCACGTAAGGTTGTTATTGATGTGTCAGGTAAGTCATTGGTTCCGCGTAGGATGACATTTCCGAGATGGCCAGGTTGGAACTAGATATTCCCGCGCTTCATCTCGCCAGCCATGTAGTCTGTTGAACGCCAAGCCAGCGCGAGGATCGTAAGAGTCGGGTTTTTTTCAGAGGCCGTAGTAAATGCCGAGCCATCTACGACGAATACGTTCTTCACATCGTGCATCTGGTTGAACGAGTTTAAGGCCGAACGCTTCGGGTCTAGGCCCATGCGACAGGTGCCGTGCTCGTGAATGGCACTGCCGTTTGGCTCCAGGTAACCGGTTTGATAGGGGACAATCTCGGCCTTGGCAGCGTGCAGAATTTCGAGCATGGTGTCGTACATGTCCTTGGACATGCGGCGTTCATTTTCGCCGATGGCGTAGTTGATGCGTGCGATAGGAACACCGTACTGATCGACGGGCGATCCCTTCACGGTAATGCGGTTCTCCGCCTTCGGGATGGTTTCGCCGAAGGGGTGCAGATTCAGCAGCGCCGGATAACGCTCCTTCACAGCTTTCTTGAAGTCAGAGCCGAAGCCGGGGATTGACTTCGCATACGAAAGATCGGTTTGTGCGCCGGTGTACCAGAACTGGCAGCCAAAGCCTCGCATGTAGTCGCGTTTGCGCCCGTCGCGATGATTGAACCTCGGCAGGTACATGTGTGCGCCGCCGATTCCGTCGTCATTATGAACAGTTGTGCCGATCAGCTCCGGCGCGAAACCGCGGATCGTGAAGCGAATCTGTTCCGATAAGTAACGGCCGATCACGTCGGATGAGTTGCCGATGCCGTTCGGGTACTTCGATGAGGTGGAGTTCAGCAGGATGCGCGTGGAATCTACGCAGGATGCAGCGACGATGACGCGCTTGGCATAGATGCGATGCTCTTCTTTGGTGTACCGGTCAAAATACTGGACGCCGTTTGCCAGTCCGTCATCGCCGACGAGAATTCGCGCGGCTACGGCGTTGTTGACAATGTTCAGCCGCCCCGTTTTGAGTGCCGGCTCGAGCAAGTAATCCGAGGAATTGAAGAATGCGCCCACATCGCAGCCGGAGCCGCATGCGCCACAGTAGTGGCATTTGGCATGACCGTTGTGCGGCTGAGTGAGTACGGCGCGACGGATTGCAACAGTGTCGATGCCGACCTTCTTTGCGGCATTCTTCATGACGTGCTCGCCGCAACGAAGAGGCGGGGGCGGCAGAAAGTATTTACTGCCGGGAAGCGAATCCTGATCATCATCGCCGCCGCACACACCGATGAGTTGATCGACCTGGTCGTAATACGGCGCAATGTCTTTATAACGGATGGGCCATGGGATTTCCCAGCCGTCGCGTTCCGGTCCGCCAAAATCGAGGTCCGAGTAGCGCAAACTCACGCGCCCCCAGATGTTCGTTTTCCCGCCACGTCCCCAGACGCGAGTCAGTTGGAAGTCCTGGCCTAGCGGGGTGATGTACGGTTGTTCGGCGGTATCGAGTACGATCGGCGGCGGCTTATGGCCCGCGTCCAAACGCTGCTGCCATTCCCATGGTTTGACGTGGGTCCAGAATTCGCTGCGGTTGAACTTGCGTCCGGCGTCGAGCATGGTGACGTTGATGCCCTGGCGCGTGAGATTCCAGGCGGCCATTCCGCCGGCAGCTCCGCTGCCAATGATCACGACCGGGTGAATTTGAGGATTAGACTGAACTTGCATTTAGCTTTGGTGCTCCGGGTTGTGGTGTTCCGGATGTTGGCAGCCGGGAAAGCTAGCGAGATAGGTGTTGCCATGCCAGCCGAGCTCGGTTTTCAGACCGATCTCGGTTTTGTAGTAAGCGTCCACTGTCATGTCTTTAACCATCGCGAAGAATTTCCCGAGCGATGAATCCGGCTGCAGACTCATGGGTGTCAGCACTGCGATCTGCTGTTGCTCCGTGAGCTCGACGAACTCCTGGCCGTAGCTGCTCACGGAGGCCGCATTCAGATCGGCCAGCCCTGCGCGGAAGGGCTGTACCAAGGTAGGGTCGGCAACGACGGCCTTGTCGATGAGAAGCGCGACGCCCGCATCCTTTGCGCCCGGCGTGTCGGTACGAGGAATGATGCGTTCGGTGAGCGCCTCCATGGTCCGGAATTCGGCGGGTTGGAAAAAGTTTGGTTTGGAGGGCTGGGCCAGCTTGATGGCTGGTCCCGTGTGCAGATGGCCCGGCTGGCTTTCGACTTCCTTGTTCTCCTGCGCGGCTACATACGACGGGAAAGCGACGGAAGTGACAGCGAGAATCTTGAAAACATCTCGGCGTGTACTCATAGGAACGTCTAAGGAGACACTATATCGCTACGGAAAGTGATTACTCCGATCCTGTTCCTCGAGAACCCCGTGGCGGCTTAGTAGGGTCGGTTCGATGACGACAGCTGCTAGACAAAAGCAGTGTCGCGCGCCGGAGGCGAGTGGCGCTGTTTTGTTCTTCAACCGGAGTTGGGCTTTCCGGAATAGCTTCGGTTACGTCCGAGTTGTTTGCCGAGGACCGCTAGAGTGGAGCGCTCCGGATCGGTCAACAGAAGACGAGAAGATAGACGGGATCGAAGGACTCTATTCTCCGCGAGCCGGTATTCATTCTGCAGCAGAGCTGCTGAATCACCATCCCGGTCACGTATCCTAACACGCGCGCCACTTGGGTCTTCTTCATCGAAACGCACCATCATACGTTCTTTGTCCTCAGCACGTTCGAGTTTTTTGACCGCACGGGAACTCGATCTGAAATAGACGGCAGCGTCTGTGCCTTGGACGCCGTTATTCACTTGCAATCTTTGCCGAAGCAAAGTGTTCTGCTAAAGAAAGGCAGAACATGATTCTGGAAGCGGTCGGCAACTGCGCTGGTGTGCGTACCGTGATAGACCTCAAACGAATTGGCGATGCCGTAGTTTTCTAACACTTCGTGCAGTTTCGCGGCACCGGTGCGTAAGCCGTCCTGGTCGCCAACATCGATGGAGATTGCCCGGTACTCTCGCAGGTTACGGACATATTGGTCGACGAAGGCCAAGGGAGAATTCGCCGCCCACTTAGCGATCACGTCCTGCTGTACCACGCCATCTTTTGTGGGCAGATCCAGGTAGAGCGGCGGTTTCTTCGGATTCGGCGACCACGCTGCTGCGGATGCCAATTGAGTGCGCAAGCCAAACGGTAAGTTCGCGGAATCGGCGGGAGTTTTCACCGCTTCGAGGGCCGCTTCATTGCTCGGATTGGCGGGTCCGGCTCCTCGTGCGACAAGGCAGCACGGACTCATGATGTACAGACTGCCAAAGACGTCGGAATGCTTCATTCCAATGCGAGAGGCACCGTAGCCGCCCATCGAGTGACCCGCCAGACCCCGGCTGGTTCGATTGGGAATGGTGCGGTAGTGTGCGTCGATGTAAGCGACGAGATCGTGGCTCACAAAGCGTTCGAAGTCACCCGTGGTCACAGAACTCGAATACATGGATCCGTTGTGGACGGTCTTCGAGTCCGGCAGGACCACGATCATGTCCTGGGTTCCCTGCGCGAAAGCGCCTTCGATCGTTTGTGGCACATGAATTTCATGCGTCCATTGCTCTGCGCCAATCGAGTATCCGTGGAGAGCGTACACGACGGGATAGCGCCGGTTCTTTTGAGCCACGTAACTCGGCGGGAGGAAAACGATGACGGTCCGGTCGACATCATCGCCTTCCAGGTTGCCCTCTAAAGAAACTCCATGGACCTTGATGCGCTCGATCGCGACAGGTTTCGCGCCGGGCACGGGACCCGGCACCTCTGTCTGGACCTGTGCGGACGCGATATTTGCGAATGCCAGAATAGTCAAGATCCCGTAGTGGATGCTTAGCTTTCTCCTATCTCTGACGCGTCTTGAGGATTTCATCGATTTGCTCTTTTGCGACCGGCAACTTCTCCCTGTTTTCGCGGAGCCAGCCTGTGAAATCAGCTTCGATGGGTGCGGACCATGCAGCATCGATCTGTCCCGCCGTGTATTTACCTTCCCGGAGACGCTGGTGGCCGAAGACGTCACGCAGGTGTGTGATTTCCGAATACTGCACTACTTTCTCAGCCAACTGCGGAGGGATAAAGAGAACACCGCCATTCCGGCCAAGTACGACATCGCCGGGCATCACTGTAGCCTTGCCGATCCGAATCGGCAGGTTGATTCCCACCATCGTTGAGTTCAACCGGGCTCCGGTAGCGAGGCTTCCGAAATGATGCGAGGGGTCATAGAAGCGGACAAACGACGTAAAATCCTCTAGCTCATTCAGTCCGTTAATGTCGCGCACGGCGCCATCGTAAACAATCCCGTTGTGCGTGCGCGCATAGATTGCGTTACCCACGTTATCGCCAATGGAGGGCCCGTCCTGCTTTAGTCCGAAATGGTCGCAAACGTAGACATCTCCCGGCTGCAACATATCGACCGGCCAGGCGTTCTCGGCGCCTACGCGCCCATCCTGTTTACCCTGCTGCTCGATTACTTTCTGGATATCCGGACGGCCCGGCACCCATTGCGCCGTGAGGGCGCGACCTACCAGTACCTTGTCGGGATGAATGCTGTACCACCCATCCTCGTATTCATGATTGAATCCAGCGGACCGCAATTGCGCCCACGCCTCTTCAAGCGTGACCGATTTCATTCGTTTCAAGATGTCGTCCGGAACCTTAGGGCGGCCATCCGCGAAACGCTCGCCCTTCCAATCAGGCGTGTACTTGATGACCATTTCGCGAGTCAGGAATCCGGGCTCTTGAGCAAAAATTGACGCGGCAGCGAGTAGAACAGCAAAATGGATCGCCAGTCTTCGCATGGTTATCCTCTCTTGACCGGCTCGAACCAAGGCGTGCCGGGCACCTGCGCTTTGCGTGCAGTCTCGTCATTCATCTCAACGCCGAGGCCGGGCCGATCCGATAAGGGGATGAACCCTTTCTGAATGATGTCACCCTCCTTCACCCAATTCCGCCACAGGTCAGGCGAATCGATCCAGTGCCACTCCTGCGCAAGAAAATTCGGAATCACGGCGCAGACGTGTGCGCTTGCCATCATTCCGATCGGCGAAGTCACCGCATGCGGCGCGACGGGCACATAGTAGGCGTGCGCCATATCGGCGATCTTGCGCGATTCCAGCAAGCCGCCACATTTCTGGAAATCGGGCATGATGATATCCGCGGCTCGCTTCTCGAGCAGCTCCCGGAAACCCCAGCGCATGTAGAGATTCTCGCCGCAGCAGATAGGGGTCGTGGTGGATTCGCGAATATCACGCATCGCGTCGATGTTCTCGGCCGGCACCGGTTCCTCGAGCCACATCAGCTTGAACGGCTCCAGTTCCTTGGCGACTTTCTTACCGGTGGGTGCATCATAGCGGGCGTGCATATCGACCGCGAGATCGAAGGTCTTTCCATATTGCTCGCGCGTAAATGCGACTTTCGCGATCATGTGCTCGATCTCGCCGTTTGACGCGGTCCAGTTCACTCGATCGATTCGGGCCGGATCGCGCGCGTCGTCGATGTCGATCTTCGCCGCGGTAAAGCCCATCTGCTGGATCTGGTGGATGCGCGCTTTTGATTGTTCATCGCCCGGGATCATCTCCCGCTCGCCCGAATCACAGTAGACACGGACACGGTCGCGGACTTTCCCGCCAAGCAACTGGTAGACGGGCACGCCCAACGCCTTTCCGGCTATGTCCCACAGTGCCGTTTCGACGCCGGTTAGAGCGGTTACGTACTGGCCTGCCTGCGCGCCGGCGAAAACGCCCGCCGTGCGGATGCGCTCCCATGCGGCCTCAATGTTCAGCGGATCCTGGCCGATCAGCATGCGCGCGAAGGAGTGGATGAGAGGAACATTTCCCGCCGAGGCATCAGTGCTCTCACCTTGCCCGATGATTCCCCCGTCGGTGTAAACACGAACGTGCACCTGGTAGCCATGAACACGCACCTCGGCTGTGCGGATCTCCGTGATCTTCAGTTTGGGTCTGTTGTGTGGGGTGGTAAGCTCTTCCACAGCTGCCGATAAGGATGGCAGTCCTGCCATACCGGCAATCGACAACAGTCCACCTTTCAATAGAGTTCTGCGATTCGGTTGCTGCATCATTAACTCCTTCCGCGGGGGTCGGTTGATTATCCGTTCATATCTCAATCCCGCTCAAGCTTTAGAGGTCAAACACTGAATGGGTAGATCCGGGAGCGCTTCGGGTACGCGGGCGGCGATTTTCTCGCACTCACCGGGCTCCCCGGTACCGAGGCCAACCTTCCTCAGATTTGGCATTGTGCCACGGACTCGGTATCCGCTGTTCAGGATTCGGCTTTCACGTGCCGTGGCACTGTTGTTCTCTGACACGTGCGGTTTTGCTCTCAATTGGGCAATACTGCCATGAACCGCTCCGCTCCGGTAGGTTTGGTACTGTATCCCTGCGCAACAGGCAATCGAATCATACGGTTGAGTGATCCCCCCAACACCCCTGGTCGAGACGTGGTTAACAGTTAGACCGAGGGTTAAGAGCTCTTGATCGAGAGCTACTTCGGCTCTTCTGCGATATCGATCCCATTCACACATGCCATTCCTCTAATAGGAACGAAACTGAGAATTATCTTGCCTTGTGCATTGGGTCGAATCCCAGAGAAGGTGCGATCGAGAGGCCGTCCTTCCCCACCCGCCTCCTTATAGATGTCGAAGTTCCTCAGCAGAGCCACGCCGTTACAATACACATCGAAGACGCGACTGCCGAGTCCACCCACCCCGGTGTTCCGATGGCCGTAGTGACCCTCAGAAAATTTCAACGTCACCTTATATCGGCCTTCCGGCACAGGCAGTGCATAAGAGAAATGCCCCCAGCGCTCGCTGGAATACAGCGCCGCGTCTAATGGCATAGTGTCGCTCGCTCGAACCGGATTCGTCGTACGCACCAGTGCATTCCCTCCCAGGAAATAGGCGTCAGCGTCCCATTGCTGTCCGGCTGAATCTTGCCAGGAGGACGGCCAACCCGCTCGTATTCGGAGCGGCCTGACAGTTCCGGGAGTGACCGGCACGACCTCGATTCCACTCAGGATTGCGGTACTTCTAATTGACGTAAAGCTCAGGTGAAGAAAACCGTCGGCCGCTGGTGACACATTCCTGAAAACCCTCTCATCAGAAATGTTGGCGCCGGCTGCGTCAGCTACAACGTCAAAAAAATCCAACATCGGTTTTCCGTTCGCAGAGACCCGGAAAAGGCGCTGACCCTCTCCGCTTGACTCGGCACTGATGAAGTCAGACAACCCCGTCTCGGCGAAAAGAAGATGAAGTTCATAGACGCTCGTTTTCAGCGGAATGTCGTACTGAAAATCGCCCTGCCGAACATGTCTATAGATGTCCGGATCGAGGGTTCGATAAATCTTCTCGGATGGACGAACGACCACCGACCCGCCCGAGAAGAACCGGTCTGGACCCCAAAGGCGTCCACTGCGATCGATGTAAGTGCCTTGAGAGCCCACAATCAGGCGAACACTCGGGTCGCTAGGCAGGGACGTTGCAATCGGTTCGGCCTCTGGCGCAGGCTTAGGCACGACCGGTGTTGGGACAGTCCTATGACTTCGCCAAAGGAGGAGAGTTCCCATGAGCACTAAAACAGCAAGGATCGAAAAGAGGACGCGCTGTCCCCGCCAATGGCTGCGTTTCCGTGGGATATCCGCCTTCGCCCGTAAGTCTGGGGACGGCAGATCCGTCTCGGCGGGCTGGGTTGCCGCGGGAACAGGTGTCTCAGTCGCCACCGTAGCCCATTTGAATCCAGCGCTATAGGATCCGGGCGGTAAATCGATTCTGACGGGATGAACAGTACCATTCTCAGCCAGATAGTATTGGGCCAGCTTCTTCCGAACTTCACTGGCGGTAACTCGAACAATTGTATGTTGACCGGTATCGAAGTCATGAGGAAGCTGGAAAAGGTCCACTCCGATCGAGCGCTCTTTGAGAGTGACCTGAGGTCCACTCATCGTGTGCTTGACGATGTAGGTGAGGAAATCTCGGCAACGTCTACTTGTGCGAAAAGCAGCACTCTCTAGTACATGATTAAGCTCCGCAAGGACGGCCTGCTCCCGTTCTTCGCCGAGTGCTTCCAGTTGGTTCATACCTCTGCTGTCCGCGAATCGTATCACAACCATCCCCGAACCCGAGGTCGAACCGGTTAACAGATCTGATTAACCGTAAATCGAAGCAGTGGCCGGCACTTTTGTCCTCGCGCCAAGCCTAAGATTCGATTAACTTTCCACTCGGAACACCGTATCTAACCTAACAGCCGGTGACCTGGTGCGTTACGATCCCAAGCTAGCAGGGGTCGTCCGTCAAAGCTCCTCGGAAGGGCGCATAGAAATCAATCGGACATCGCACGACGGCGGCCGTGTAGCCCATCAATATCGAAAGGTAAACCATGCAGATTCAAGTAAAACGCCTTTTGTTGCTCTCAACCATGTTCGGCGCCATCTCGGCCATTCCTGTTGCTGGCCAAACTTTCGGTGAAATTACCGGACGGATCAGCGATCCCACGGGAGCCGCTATTCCGGCGGCACAGATAACTCTGACGAGCATTGCAACCAATGCAGTGCGAAGTGCAGTCTCAACCGATTCCGGCGACTATACTTTCCCGGCCGTCGCGCCTGGTTCCTACAATCTTAAGGTCGAGAAAGCGGCATTCAAATCGGCCAGCAGCGCGGACGTTGAAGTCCAGATTCAGCAAACCGTCCGTCTTGATTTCACTCTGCAAGTTGGGCAAGTGAGCGAATCCATTGAGGTCTCAGCATCCGCCCAGATGCTGCAAGCCGAGAACGTATCCCTTGGTACTGTAATCGAGAACAAGGGGGTTACGGAGCTTCCACTTAATGGGCGCAACTACCTGGGTCTGGTCGCGCTGGCATCGAACACGAACACACTTTCGGCGACGTCGGGGCAAGCGGCTGGACGCCTCGGGGGCGACCGTGCCAATCAATCCATCTCGGTGGGTGGCAACCGTATTATGTTCGATTACTACACCCTGGACGGCGTCAGTAACACGGATCCGGACTTCAATACCTACGTCGTACTTCCTTCGATCGACGCCATCCAGGAGTTCAAGGTTCAGACAGGCGTTTATCCCGCCGAGTTCGGCCACCAGTCCTCGCAGATCAACGTACTGAGCAAGTCTGGGGGAAACGCCTACCACGGATCGGTGTTCGAGTTCATCCGCAATGACCAGTTCGACGCCGTGCCGTACGCCTTCACGGCTACCCATCCGGTCAAATCGCCATTCAAATGGAACGATTACGGTTTCGAGATCGATGGCCCGATCCGGATTCCCAAGCTTTTCGACGGGCGGAACCGGTTATTTTTCATGGCGAACGATGAATGGAAGGCCCAGCGGCAGAATTCGCAATCGACCTATTCGGTACCCACCGCGGCCATGTTTGGCGGAGACTTTAGCGGTATTTCGTCTGTCATCTACGACCCGGCTACGGCTGCCACCGGGCCGAAAACCCCGTTTCCCGGCAACAGGATTCCTTCCAATCGCATTGATCCGATCTCGAAGAAATTCCTGAACTACTACGTTCCTGCAAACCTGCCGGGTCTGTCGAACAACTATACCCAGATGAACTCGTTCCCCAATAATCGGGACGCGTTCACCCTGCGAATGGATTTTGTGGAATCAGCGAAGTCGCAGTGGTCGGGACGTTATAGCTGGGGGGATGAAAACCAGGCCTCCACCGGAATCAGCATCACTGGAAGCAAGATCCTGACCAATTACGAGCAATACCTCGGGACGAATACGCGAACGCTCACTCCAACGCTCGTGAACGAAGCGCGTTTCGGATACACCAGACTTAGCAATTCACTCGGTACGTATTCGGCGTATAACGTCGACACGGTTTCCGCATTGGGTATACCGAACCTACAACCTGGAGATCCGGTCTCCTGGGGCGTTCCGTTCGTGTCGTTCTCGGGGAACGGTTTTTCCGCCATCGGAGACACGCAGGACGGCCCGTACGCGATTGACGATAACACGCTCCAGGCCGTTGACAATCTGTCCTGGATTCATGGGAAGCACGCGTTTCGTTTTGGATTCGAGTACACGCGGCAGAACTTCAATCAGATCGGTAATCAGTTTTCGCGCGGCCAATTTGCGTTCCAAGCGAACGCTACCCAGAGCTCGGGCAGAACGGGCGGGGACGCGTTCGCCGAATTTCTCCTTGGCGATATCTATCAATCCACGGTCGCAGTAGCGCTGGCGAACGCCAAATTCCAGCGGAATGCCGAGGCAGCTTTCATCGACGATACCTGGAAAGTAACGCCACGGTTCACGCTTAGCTTAGGCCTGCGGTACGAACTGACGCCGCCCTGGACCAACCAGCTCAACAACCTATTCACGGTGGCTGTGCCGCACATTTATGCTGTTCCAAACGCCCCGGACACTCCGTATATGTTGCGCCAGGGTAACTGCACAGATCCCTACGCCGGACCTCCGCCATTGAATATCCGCTGGACTACCGTGAGCGCAAGATGCAACAACGGAGCGCTACCGGATCAACTGATGAATACTTCCTATACGGATTTTGCCCCGCGCGTCGGAATCGCGTACTCCCCTAATTCCAAGACTGTTGTACGCGCTGGATGGGGCATTTTTTACAACCAGGAGATCGGGAATGCCTACTTCGACCTGGCGCGCAATATAGCCGGCCGCGTCACGATCACTTCCAATCCGGGGATACCGAACCTCTTCTACAGCGACGCGGTTCCGGGGGGTAGCGGTGCAACCGCGAATGTGCCCTCGCCATTTGCGTATGCCATGTCTGTGAATCACCGGACCACGTATGCGATGCAGTACCTGTTTAACATTCAACAGCAGTTAAGTCCTAACTGGGCGGTCGAGGCCGGATACCTCGGTACCCTGAGCCGCCACCTGCAGGGATTCCAGGATGTCAATCAAGCGGTTCCAGGGACGATAGGGAACATCGCTTCTCGGACGCCGTATCCCGGCTTTAGCAACATCCAACTCGTGCATGACGGGGGCAACGGGAGCTATAACTCGTTGAGCATCAAAGCAACACGACGCTTCAGCCAAGGCGTCAGCGTGATCAGCTCCTATACCTGGGCAAAATCCGTCGATACAACCAGCGGAATCCGCAATCAGGGGAGCGATACGCTCTATCCCCAGAACAGCTACTGTCTCTCATGCGAGCGCGCACTCTCGGCATTTGACACGCGTCATCGCATGGTTACTTCCGTTCTATATGACTTGCCGGTCGGAAACGGCAAGCTCGTCAACATTACCAATCCGGTAGTGAACGCAATCGTCGGCAGTTGGCAAGCGGGCGGCATTCTGACTCTCCAAAGCGGAATGCCTGGAACCTTGACAATCGGTGGTGTCGATAACGCGAGTACAGGAGCTGGCGGCTATGATCGGCCCAATTTCACCGGAATCAGCCCCTACCTCGACAATCCCACACCGTCACGGTATTGGAATCTGGCTGCGTTTACCGAAGCTCCTCCGGGCCAATTTGGTAATGTTGGACGCAATTCAATCGAGGGGCCGGGAATTATCGGCTTCGACGCCGAAGTACATAAACAATTCCGGATGCCGTACAAGGAAGGCCATGTACTTCAGTTTCGCTTCGAGGCTTTCAACGTATTAAACCATCCGAACTGGTCAATGCCTACTTTGAACATCCTGTCAGGAGCGGCACAACCGGGACTGCCCGCCAGGGCCGCCCATCAGAATTTCGGGGTGGTTTCGGGAACGTCCACCCCTATGCGGCAGATTCAGTTGGGACTTAAATACTCGTTCTGATTAGGTAGCTCACACAAATGAAAACCAAACAATTCTTCTTACTAGCGCTGCTCGGATGCGGGATGTGCTTCGGGCAGGCAACAGATGAATGTAAGCCTAGCTCGCTTAACATCCCAGGGGCCCCTTATCCCTGCGTTTATCCGGACAGACGCGTGATGTTCCGCGTGGCTGCCCCTGATGCACAGAAAGTCCAGGTGCGTTTGGGTGGTACCCACGACATGACGAAAGGTCCGGACGGGTTGTGGACCGTCACGATTCCGCCCCAGGTGATCGGGTTCCACTATTACAGCATTGTGATCGATGGATCAGTTGTTGCTGATCCTGCCACGCGGACCTTCTTTGGTTCCGGATGGGACAACAGCGGCATTGAGATCCCTGAGCCGGATGCTGATTACTACTCCGTCAAAGATGTGCCGCACGGACAGGTGAGCCAGCGATGGTATTACTCCAAAGTCACCGGGAAATGGCGCCGGTGCTTCGTGTACATGCCCCCTAAGTATGACAAGAATGCGCGCGGGCATTACCCGGTACTCTATTTGCTCCACGGTTGGGGCGAAAACGAGGAAGATTGGAGCAAGCAGGGCCATGTGGACCTCATGATGGACAACCTGCTTGCGGCTGGCAAGGTGAAGCCCATGCTCATCGTTATGGATAATCTGAACGCGGTGAAACCGGGCGAAGACGCAAGCTTGTATTCGGCACGAAGCATCATTGCCAGGCGATCAATGGATGAGGTGACGCCGCCCCCGAACGCCAGCCGCGGCGCAGCTGGCGCAGCCCGCCCGGGTTTTCCCTCGAACTTCGGATCGACGTTCACTGAAATGATGTTCACCGATCTCATTCCGATGGTGGAGCAGACATACAGAGTTCTGCCCGGCCGAGAGAACCGTGCCATGGCCGGGCTGTCGATGGGAGGCATGCAGTCCTTCCAGACTGTGCTCGGTAACCTCGACAAGTTCGCATACCTTGGCGGATTCAGCGGCAGCAGCGGATCTCGCGGAGGGTTTGACCCGAAGACTTCGAGCAACGGCGTTTTTGCAGACGCGGCAGCCTTCAACAAGAAGATGAAGGTTCTCTTCCTTGGAATCGGATCGGTCGAAGGCCCGAATACGAAAAAGTTCAGCGAAGCGCTCTCTGAAGCGGGCATCCACAATGTATACTTCGAGTCGCCGGGTACGGCGCACGAATGGCTCACCTGGCGCCGTTGCTTCAAAGATTTCGCTCCGCGGCTGTTCAGGTAGTCGCCACTTACGGGGATTCTTCACGTCTCGACTAGAGACGGATGGAAAGCAGTAGATTGCAAATCTATCGCGGTTGAAACGTCAACCGCGATACTGGGGTGTGGAACCATGAAAGGCGCAACATTCAGCCGCGTTGCTCAGTTTGCCGCGCTTGTATTTTTTGTATTTGCAAATTCACAAGGTCAGGTGGAGAGGGCTAGCTTGGCCGGCACCGTAACGGACGCTTCGGGCGCAGTGATCCCGGGCGTGACGATCAAGGTCATCAGTGACGGGACGAACACGGCGGTCAATCTGGGGACCGATGCCGCTGGGGAGTTCCGGGCTGTGAATCTGACCCCGGCAGCTACTAGGTTAACGCCGAGAAGCCGGGCTTTCAGCGGTACTTGACGAGGGGCTTGCGTTGCAGATCGCGCAGGAAGCCCGCATCGATGTCCGCCTTCAGGTCGGCGGCTTGAACAGACGGTTGAGGTGAACGCCGCTCCCCTGCTGTTGCAAACAGAAGGCTCAACTGTCGGTCAGGTCATCGATAAAAGCCAATTGAGACGCTGCCGCTGAACGGCCGCAATATCGTCCAGCTTGCGGTATTGGCGCCAGGAGTAACCGGTCTCGGCTATGCACAAACCAGCACGATCAACTCGGGTTTGCGCCCGGACGAACTTCGGCCCGGCGGAACGACTATTCTCGCAAATGGTGCAAGGGACAGCAGCAATCAGCTGTTGCTCGACGAAATCGATAATACTGAGATGATCTCGCAGACATTCGTCGTGCGACCCCCGGGTGGAAGGTATGCAGGAGTTTAAGGCGATCACCAATAATGCGGGTGCAAAGTACGGAAGAGCAAGGGGTGCGGTCTTCGTCACCAGCACGAAGTCCGGCAGCAACAATTTCCACGGATCAGCTTTCGAATACTTGCGCAATTCGGCGCTCGATGCGAAGAACTCTGTTGATCGTGGGGATTTGCCGATACCGCAATACCAACTGAATCAGTCCGGCGTCAGCCTCGGAGGCCCCGTCATCCGAAACCGTACGTTCTTCTTCGCGGATTATGAAGGCTATCGCGAAAAGCAGGGACAGACGAAAGTTGTTACTGTACCCACGGCTGCGCAAAGGCTCGGCAATTTCCCGGGCATTGCCAGAAACGGCATTTTCGATCCCATATCGACGGCCCCAGTCACGAATGGTGGAGTACCGACTTACACCCGCGTTCGGTTTCCAAACGACGTTATTCCGGCCTCGCGCTTCGATCCGCTAGCGGCGAGAATCGTAGCGTTCTATTCGGATCCACAGACTTCCGGCTTGGTGAACAATTACATCTCAAAACCGGAAAAGTTGAGCCTCGTCGATCGCGGCGATATCCGCATCGATCATCAGATCACGTCAAAGCAGACATTCTTTGCTCGCTACTCCATCGGTAACTCCGATCTGCACATACCCAATACCTTCAATACGCGCATAGGCGGCAACGAGGATAGCTTTGCCGATTGGGGCAGCTCGAACAGCGACGTTCGCCACCGGCTGAATCTCTTCACCAGATACGAACTGCCGTTTGGTCAGGGTAAACGGTGGGCGAACTCGACCAACCCGCTCGACCGGTACGTTATTGGTGGCTGGGAGCTCGATGCCATCCTCGTCCGGCAAAGCGGGTTGCCGTTTACCGTGTTTGCTCCTTCGGCCACGAACAACGGTACGACGTCTCGTGCCAATGTTGTGGCGGGCGTGTCTCCCTATCCCGCCGTCCAGACGTTCCAACAATGGTTTAATCCGTTGGCCATTTCGGTACCCCCGGCCGCTTGTTACTGTTGTGGGAATTCCGGACGCGATGTACTAACCGGACCGCGAGGCGCCAACCCAGATCTGACGGCGGCAAAGCGGTTCCGGATAACCGAGAGCTTGAATGTGGCGTTCCACGCCCAGTTTTTCAGCGCGCTGAACCATCCACAATTCGCTATATCCGGGAACACCACGATTGGAAGTAATGGCGTGGGCTCCATACCTTCAACAGCCAGAACTTCCAGGCAAATTCAATTTGCATTGCGATTCGTATTTTGAACCAAGTAAAGGACACCTATTCGCAGCCATGAATCACATAAGAATCGATAAGAGAGCACGTTTGCTGGCTGGTATCGCGCAAGAGGCCGCGAAGGCCCTGGCGAAACCTGCTGCACTGGACATCACGGCCATCCGTCATTACCCGGTTCGCGAGCCCGCTTCCGGGAAACGCTACTCGTTGCTGCGGATCACGACGCGATCGGGCCTGGTTGGGTGGGGCGAGTCCCCACATGACCCCAATGCTGACGCCAAAGCTCTTGAGTCCACCTGGTTGGGCCGGCCCGCCAATGCGTACGCGACGATTCCTCCCTCTACGCCCTTCCGGGCGGCGCTCGATATGGCGTGCCTCGATGTTCTCGGCAAGGCTGCTAACGCTCCGGTGTACCGTGTTCTCGGAGGGCCGACGCGAAGCAAAGTTCGCGCGTACAGTTCGGTGCAATCGGATGAATTTCCGGTCACGGTCATCGATGTGCCTACTCCGGCATTCCGAAACCAGGGCAAAGCGTATCAGAACCGGATTCTCGAGCTTGCTAATGCCGTTCCTGCAGATCGCGATTTTATCTTGCATGGGAATGGTTCCTTAACCCCTGGGGATGCCGCGTCAGTCGCGACGACAATCGAGTCAAAGTATCCGTTATGGTTCGACGAGCCATGCGCTCACTCCAATATCGAAGCCGTTCGCAAAGTGGCAAATGAAAGCGTTGTCCCTCTCGGATTCGGCGCCGACATTGACGACCCGGGCATCTTTCAGGCCCTGCTGCGCGAGGGTTTGATTGACCTGGTACGTCCTTCGATCGGCATCTTTGGCATCAGCGGTGCGAGGCGCGTGGCCGCGCTGGCCGAACCCTATTATGTGGCTGTTGCGCCGCGACACAATGGAGGGCCCATTACTACCGCGGCGGCAATTCACATTGCGGCGAGTGTTCCGAACTTCTTTATCCAACATTTGCCACTTCCCGCGGCAGAACAAGATCGTGCAATGCGGCGCGAAATTGTCTCTCCGCACCTGGAAGCCGGTAAGGGCGGATTCCTTGAACTGACGAAGTCGCCCGGTCTTGGCATAACTGTGAACGAGGCCGCCTTGGAGAAATATCATGCATCGTAGAAACTTCCTTGCAGTAGGATCAGCCGGCCTTCTTACCGCCGCGACGAAACACCCGAGTCGTTTGCCGATACACTCGTGCGACTGTTCGTTTGTCCCCCAGGCAGGACCTGTTGGACTTCAGGCATTCAATGATGTCAGCTCCGGTCTGAAGATCACCGGCGTAAAAGTTTTCGGTGTCTCCCTAACGCCGAACTCCGACCGGCCCTACGTCTTCGTCAAGCTCGAGACCAATCAGGGGCTGATCGGATGGGGAGAAGGGACTCTGGAAGGCAAAGCAGGCGCGGTGATGGCCTGCGTGAACGACTTCCGGGATTTCCTGATCGGCGCCGATCCGATGCAGGTGGAGCACATCTGGCAATCGATGTACATTCACTCGTTCTATCGTGCCGGTCCGGTGATCGGGTCAGCGATAGCAGGCATCGACCAGGCGTTGTGGGACCTTCGGGGTAAAGCACTGAACATGCCGGTGTACAAGCTGCTCGGCGGCCCGTTCGATTCCCGTGGCGTTCGTGGCTACTATCACATTGACGGAGCCGGCCGGGAGCGACTGGCGCAGATCCGCGAAACGGCAAAGCAGCAAGGTATCACATGCGTCAAGGGCGGCATCCCCGGATATTATGAGTGGCTCGAACGCAGGCCGAAAATCGACCGAGCCATTAAGGCGATACAAATGACGCGCGAGGCTCTCGGTCCGGATATCGATATTGCAATAGACTTCCACGCAAAGACCAGCCCCAGTGTCGCTTCGGTCATCGTGAAGGAAGTGGAGCCTCTCAATCTGCTTTTCGTGGAAGAGCCTTGTCCCCCCGAGAATATTCAGGCGATGGCGAAAATCGCGCGGCGCTCAACCACTCCCATCGCGACGGGCGAGCGGCTCATCACGTCCTACGGCTGCCGTGAACTCATCGAGATGGGTGTAGTCGACATTCTGCAGACCGACATTAACCACGTGGGCGGCATCACCGCTTTGTGGAAGGTTGCTGCTACTGCGAATGTCTCTTCGATTTCTATGGCTCCGCATGCCTGTGAGGGTCCCATCGGCGGGCTCGCGACCGTTCATGTGGATGCGGCCATGCCCAACTTCCTAGTGCAGGAGATTTGCGGCCAGGTAACACCGAACGCTACGGACAAGGTCTGGCAAGAGTGGTTGGGATTCCCCGCTATGCGAATGGTAGACGGACGATTTCCGCTTTCCGACAAGCCAGGTCTGGGGTTCGAGTTGTCGGAAGAAAGTCTTGCGAAGTATCCCTTTGGCGGTACGCGCCCGATGGCTCGGGTGTTCCACGATGACGGGTCAGTGGCTGAGTGGTAGGTCCGACGCGGTGATATCCGAAAGGTCGACTCGCCCGTTTAGGCCGCAGCACGATGGTAGTAGTTCAGCAGTCCACCGAGCCAATGAGTCGCTCAATGCTGCCTTATTCTGGAAAACCTCTGGCTCGGGACTAATCAGCCGATTTTGCAAACCCGGGTGATTTCGTTCGTATTGATAATGAGTGACGAACTGCTGGATGGTTTTGTGGAGAGATGCCTCGCCAAACAGGACCAGACAGTTCAGGCACGACTCTTTGATGCTCCTGACGAATCTCTCGGCAAACGCATTCAGATTGGGTGACTGGGGCGGCAGCTTCATTGACTGGATACCCGCGACTGCCAGCATGCTCTCAAACTCTGTTGTGAATAGCGGACCCCGATCATGAATCAGATAGCGCGTGCCGTTTAGAATGCCATCCAGCGCGTCCGTGACTCGTTTACCAATCTGACTCATCCACAGCCCATTTGCGCTGGATGCTATGCCGGCAATCTCTACTTGCCGGGTGCTCCGATCGATAAAGAACAGGACAAGAAACCGCCGCAGCCCTCTCCGGGCCCATACTTCGACGGTGGAGAAACCGGCAGCTACGATGAGCTCCCAGTGCCGCTCCAGAAACTCCTTCCACGTCGTTTTCCGGCTGCGCTCCGACGCCGGTTCAATTCCGTGCCGTTGCAGAATGGCCGCAATGGTGCTCCGCGCCAGTTTGTGCTTCCGATTGGATAAGGCACCCTGAATCCGCCGATAGCCCCAACCCCGATTCTCTTCCGCCATGCGAACCACCAGAGTTTCCAGCTCTGGGCGCGTGCGAGGTCGCCCAGGTCTGCGGCGCTCGCTGCCATCGTATTTCTGGGCAATCAGTTTTCGATGCCAAGCCAGCAACGTGTCAGGCCTGACGATCGTGGCGACTTCGGCGAGAAGCTTCCAGC
>Ga0308173_10000145_pt1 | contig 25120 bp, 23 predicted proteins | sample PhyPR1_FD_203716 | JGI IMG/M metagenome (GOLD analysis project Ga0308173, IMG submission 203716) | Soil microbial communities from UC Gill Tract Community Farm, Albany, California, United States - DLSLS.P.R1 | ecosystem: Environmental > Terrestrial > Soil > Agricultural land | place: USA... | reverse complement strand
ACCTCGAGCTCGGCGGCATCACGCTGCCGCGCGGCGAGCTCGGGCCGAGGATCGCGGAGATCCTTGCCCGCTTTCCGCGCATCGCGGAGCGCATCGACAACCAGGCGTCGACCTTGTCCGGCGGGGAGCAGAAGCAGCTCGAGGTCGGACGCGCGTTGCTGTTGCGTCCGCGCGTCCTGCTCATCGACGAGCCCTCGATCGGCCTGTCGCCCAAGCTCGTGCAGGAGGTGATGACGCTGTTGCGCGAGCTCGCCGACGGCGGTGTCACCGTGCTCATGGTCGAGCAGAACGTGCGTACGGCGCTCAAATATGCGCATCGCGCGCTCGTGCTGGAGATGGGTCGCCTGGCGCTGGATCGCCCGGCCGCCGCGGTGCTCGACGATCCCGATCTTAACCGCCTGTTTTTGGGCGGCCATGTGAAGAACGCGCAAGACCGCGTGGCGTGACTGCGACGCATCGGATGAAGATCGCCATCGACTCGTATTCCTACCACCGCTTTTTCGGCGAGTGGTACCAGGGCCTGCAGGACGATCCGGGTGAGCGCATCACGGTGTTCGACTTCCTCGCTCGCGCCGTGCGTCATGGCGCCGCCGGCGTGTCGCTCGAATCGTGCTTTCTTCCCGCTGACGACGCATTCGTGGAAGAGCTGCGGGAAGCGCTCGACGCGGCCGGCCTGGCCCGCGTCTGGGCCTGGGGCCATCCGCACGGATTGCGCTCGGGAACCGACCACGCTGCCGCGCAAGACTTGGTACGGCACCTCGCGATCGCGCAGCGCGTCGGCGCGCCCGTGATGCGCATCTGCGCGGGCGGCCGGCGCACCCGGCCCACCAGTTGGCACGAGCACCGGCGCGATCTCGTGGCGATGCTCTCGCCGCTCGTGGACGTGGCTGCCGCGCACGAGGTCGTCATGGCGGTGGAGAACCACATCGACCTGCTGGCCGATGAGATGGTGGAGCTCATCGAAGCGATCGGCTCGCCCTGGCTGCGCGTATGCCTCGATACCGCCAATAATCTGCGGATGCTCGAGGACCCGGTCGAGGTCGCGCGCAAGCTGGCGCCCTATGCGCGCGCTACGCACGTCAAGGACGTCATGGCGTATCGCGGCGACCCGCACACGTTCGCGTTCTGGCCGAGCGTGCCGCTCGGACGCGGCGCGGTCGACGTCGAAGCCATCCTGGGGATCCTCCGCGACGCGGGCTACCACGGGCTTCTTGCGCTCGAGATCGATTACCTCGCGCCGCCGTACGCGGTGGCCGGTGAAGAGGCAGCCATCGTGGAAAGCCTCGACTGGCTGCGCGCGCGGGTTGCGCTGCTGTCTGCGGCGCCGTCGAAGGCATGAGCGCCGCTCGCCCGGTTGCCGCAGCGCGCAACGAGCGGCTGTCGCTGGCTGCGCTCACCGTCCTGCATCTCGCACCGCCCGACATGGTCGCCTGCGCGGCCGCGGCCGGTTACGGCAAGGTCGGCCTGCGGCTCATTCCTGCCACGCCGGAGGAACCTTCGCATCCGACATTCATCGGCGATTCACCGCTGGTGCGCGAGGTCGAGCACCGGTTACGCGACACCGGCGTGCGCGTGCTCGACATCGAGATACTGCGCCTGCGGCCGGATACCGACGTGCGCGCCTATGTGCCGGTGCTCGAGACAGGCGCGCGCCTGGGCGCCACGCACGCACTCGTGGCCGGCAACGATCCGGAACGCCCACGCCTCATCGAGCGCTTGGCGAGCTTGTGCACGCTCGCGGCCCCGCTTGGCCTCACGCTCGATCTCGAGCCGATGCCGTGGACCGACGTCAAGAGCTTCACGGATGCGCTGTCCGTCGTCGAAGCGTGCCGGCAAGCCAATGCCGCCGTGCTGGTCGATGCAATTCATTTCGACCGGGCCGGTGAATCGTTCGACGCGCTGCGCCACGCGCCGCCCGGGCGCCTGCGCTACCTCCAGCTCTGCGACGCACCGGCCGAACGTCCGCACGACATGGCCGTGGTGCTGCAGCAGGCACGCAGCGCCCGCCTCATGCCCGGTGACGGCGGCCTGGACCTGCGACAATTGCTCGACGCCATGCCGGCAGGCGTGCCGATCAGCCTCGAGGTGCCGATGCCCGAAGTGGTGCGCGCGATGGGTCCCGTCGCCGCCGCAACGCGCCTGCGTGAGAAGACCGAGGCGCTCATGGCTACACTGGGTGGCCCGAAGCCGCGGGAGACGTCATGACACGCACACAGGTCGGTATCGTCGGCGCAGGCCCGGCCGGGCTGCTGCTCTCGCATCTACTGCATCGCGCCGGCATCGAATCGGTCGTGCTCGAAGCGCGCAGCCGGGCCGAGATCGAAGGCACCATACGCGCCGGCGTGCTGGAGCAGGGAACGGTCGACCTGATGAAGGAGATCGGCGTCGGCGAGCGCCTCGTCCGTGAAGGATTCGTGCATCACGGCATCGAGCTGCGTTTCGCCGCGCGCGCCCATCGCATCGACCTCACGGAGCTCACGGGCGGCAAGGCGATCACGGTCTACGCGCAGCACGAGGTGATCAAGGACCTGGTCGCCGCGCGACTCGCGACGGGTGGGCAGCTGGTGTTCGAGGCGCGGGATGTCTCGCTTCACGGCATCGACACGGATGAGCCGCGGCTGCGCTACCTGGTCGACGGCGAGCCGCACGAGCTTGCGTGCGACTACGTCGCCGGATGCGACGGGTTCCACGGCGTGTCGCGCACGTCGCTGCCCGACGCGGTGCGCACCGAATACCTGCGCTCGTATCCATTCGCCTGGTTCGGCATCCTCACCGAGGCGCCGCCCTCGTCGGCGGAGCTGATCTACGCCTTGCACGACCGCGGCTTCGCGCTCGTCAGCACGCGCTCGCCATCGTTGCAGCGCCTCTATTTCCAGTGCGACCCGCACGACCGCGTGGATGCATGGACCGAGGATCGCATATGGTCCGAGCTGCGGTTGCGACTGGAAACGCTCGACGGCTGGAAACCGAAAGAGGGGCCGGTGACGCAGAAAGGCATCGTCGCCATGCGCAGCTTCGTCTGCGAGCCGATGCAGCATGGACGGCTGTACCTCGCGGGCGACGCTGCCCACATCGTGCCCCCGACCGGTGCGAAAGGGCTCAATCTGGCGGTGGCCGACGTGCGCCTGCTCGCGCAAGCGCTCACCGAACGCATCCGGACGGGCAACGAGCAGCGGCTGCGCGCGTATTCCGCCACTGCGCTGCGGCGGATCTGGAAAGCGCAACGCTTCTCGTGGTGGATGACCTCGATGCTCCATCAGTTCCCCGACCACAACGCGTATCAGCGCCGCTTGCAGCTGGCCGAGCTCGATTACGTCACGAGCTCGCGCGCGGCGGCCACCGCGCTGGCCGAGAACTATGTCGGCCTACCCTGGGAAAGCTGATGGCGCGAGGGTAAGGCGCGCGCTGCACATTTAGCCTTCGTGCGAACGTCCGGGACGAAAGGTCTAGACTGTCCGCTCCACGAGCCAGGCATCGAGCCCGCGCACGAGGCCGTCTCGCACCAGGACTCCAACGCATGATCGACAAGATCGTTGCCACGGTCGGCGAAGCCGTCGCCGACATCCGCGACGGCGCGACGGTGATGATCGGCGGCTTCGGCACGGCGGGCATGCCCGCGGAGCTCATCGATGCGCTCATCGACCAGGGTGCGCGTGACCTGACGATCGTCAACAACAATGCCGGCAACGGCGACGTCGGGCTTGCGCTGCTGCTCAAGGCCAAGCGCGTACGCAAGATCATCTGCTCGTTTCCGCGCCAGACCGATTCGTGGCACTTCGACGCGCTGTACAAGGCGGGCGAGATCGAGCTCGAGCTCGTGCCGCAGGGCAATCTCGCCGAGCGCATTCGCGCCGCGGGCGCCGGCATTGGCGGCTTCTACACCCCCACGGGTTACGGGACGCTGCTCGCGCAGGGCAAGGAAACCCGCGAGATCGATGGCCGCGCCTATGTCCTCGAGTATCCGATCCGCGCGGATTTCGCCCTGATCCAGGCGCTGCGCGGCGATCGCTGGGGCAATCTCGTCTACCGCAAGACGGCGCGCAACTTCGGTCCCATCATGGCGTCGGCTGCCGCCTGCACGATTGCGCAGGTGCGCGAGATCGTCGATCTCGGCGACCTCGATCCCGAAGCCGTGGTGACCCCGGGCATCTTCGTGCGCCGGGTCGTCGAAGTGCCGGCCGCGCGAAGCGCCAACGTCGCGCCCGGCGCGGCAGCATAGACGCGAGGACGACCATGAACCGCTACACCCGCGAGCAGATGGCGACGCGCGTTGCACGCGACATCCCGAACGGTGCCTACGTGAACCTCGGCATCGGGCTGCCCACCCTCGTGGCCAATCACCTGCCGCACGATCGCGAGATCATCCTGCACACCGAGAACGGCCTGCTCGGCATGGGACCGGCGCCAGCACCCGGCGCGGAGGATCCGGATCTCATCAACGCGGGCAAGCAGCCCGTCACGGCGCTGCGCGGCGCGTCGTATTTTCACCATGCCGACTCGTTCGGCATGATGCGCGGCGGTCACCTCGACTTCTGTGTCCTCGGCGCCTTCCAGGTCTCCGTGACGGGCGATCTCGCCAATTGGCACACGGGCGCGCCGGACGCCATTCCCGCCGTCGGCGGCGCGATGGATCTCGCGATCGGCGCCAAGAACGTCTACGTGATGATGGAGCACCTCACCAAGAAGGGCGAGAGCAAGATCGTGCCGCGCTGCAGCTATCCGCTGACCGGCATCGGATGCGTGTCACGCATCTTCACTGATCTGGCGGTGCTCGACGTGACGCCGCAGGGCCTCGCGGTGGTCGAGATGGTCGATGGTCTTTCGTTCGACGAATTGCAACGCCTCACCGGCGTGCCGCTGATCGCTCCGCACGCGGCCGCGGCGGCTGACTGAAAGGAGTTGTCGTGACCGATGCGTTCATCTACGACGCGGTGCGCACGCCGTTCGGCCGCTACGGCGGCGCGCTGGCGCACGTGCGCACCGACGATCTCGCCGCCGTGCCGATCAGGGCGCTCGTCGAGCGCAATCCGGGCATCGACTGGACGCAGGTCGAGGACGTGGCCTACGGCTGCGCCAACCAGGCGGGCGAGGACAACCGCAATGTCGGCCGCATGGCGCTGCTTCTCGCCGGGCTGCCGGACAGCATCCCGGGCACCACGATCAACCGCCTGTGCGGCTCCAGCATGGATGCGATCGGCATCGCAGCGCGTGCGATCAAGAGCGGCGAGACGGATCTGATGATCGCCGGCGGCGTCGAGAGCATGTCGCGTGCGCCGTTCGTGATGGGCAAGGCGGCCGAGCCCTTCGCGCGCACCGCGAAGCTCGAGGACACGACGATCGGCTGGCGCTTCATCAACCCGCTCATGAAGGCGCAATACGGCGTCGACTCGATGCCCGAAACGGCGGAGAACGTCGCCGCCGAGTTCAAGGTCAGCCGTGCCGACCAGGACGCCTACGCGTTGCGCAGCCAGCAGCGCGCGGCGGCGGCGATCAAGGCCGGTTACCTGGCCGAGGAGATCGTCCCGGTGAGCGTGCCCCAAAAGAAGGGCGAGGCGATCGTCGTGACGAAGGACGAGCACCCGCGCGAGACGACGCTCGATGCGCTCGCGCGCCTGAAGCCGATCGTGCGGCCGGATGGTACCGTCACCGCGGGCAATGCATCGGGCGTGAACGACGGCGCATGCGCGCTGATCGTTGCCTCCGCCGGCGCGGGCAAGCGCTATGGCCTCACGCCGCGGGCACGCGTCGTTGCAACCGCGGTGGTTGGCGTGCCGCCGCGCATCATGGGCTTCGGCCCTTCGCCGGCGATGCGCCGCGTGCTGGCCAAGGCGGGCCTCACGCTCGACCGGATCGACGTGATCGAGCTCAACGAGGCGTTCGCTTCGCAAGTGCTCGCGACCACGCGCGATCACGGTCTGCCGGACGACGCCCCCCACGTCAACGCGAACGGCGGCTCGATTGCGCTCGGCCATCCGTTGGGCGCGAGCGGCGCGCGCCTGGTGATGGCAGCGGTGAACCAGCTGCGCCGCACCAACGGCCGCTATGCGCTCGCCACGATGTGCATCGGCGTAGGCCAGGGGATCGCGATGATCGTGGAGCGGGCGTGACCTTGCGCACGGTCAAGGAAGCAACGCAGCGGTTTGCTACGCTGACGGGCCTCTTCTCGGCCGGCCTTCGGAGAGCGTCATGACATCGCGACCCCAGAACCTGCAGGTGCATCGGCTGGCCGGCTATCGCAAGGCCGATCCGAACACGCAGCCCGACTACTATTACCCACCGTATGCCTCGACCGTGCGGCGCTCGCCGTCGCAACCGCTCGTCGTCCTGCCCACCACGCTATCGGAAGTCACCGGACCGATGTTCGGCCACGAGCGGCTCAAGGCCAACGACCACGACCTGACGAAGCAGGCGAGCGGCGATCCGATCGGCGAGCGCATCGTGGTGAGCGGGCGCGTGCTCGACGGCAATGGCCGGCCGGTGGCGCATTCGCTGGTGGAGATCTGGCAGGCGAATGCGGCTGGCCGCTATCCGCACAAACGCGACCAGCACAACGCACCGCTCGATCCGAACTTCCACGGCGCGGGCCGTACCCTCACCGACGACCATGGACGCTACCGCTTCGTCACCATCCGGCCCGGTGAATATCCGTGGCGCAATCACTACAACGCCTGGCGCCCGGCGCACATCCATTTCTCGCTGTTCGGGCCCGCCTTCGCCACGCGCCTGGTCACGCAGATGTATTTTCCCGGCGACCCCCTGATGGACGACGACCCGATGTACAACAGCGTGCCCGACGAGCGCGCGCGCCGGCGGCTCGTCTCGCACTTCGACTGGGAGACCACCATTCCGGAGCAGGCCCTCGGCTACAGGTTCGACATCGTGCTGCGCGGCCGCGACGAGACGCCGATGGAAAACTACCTGCCGTCGCGGGGCTGATGCCATGCACACCAGCTCATCGCAGACGATCGGACCGTATCTCCATATCGGCATGACATGGCTCGTCGAGGAGCACATGGCCGGCGAAGGCACGAGCGGCGAACGCATCACGGTGCAGGGCCGCATGGTCGACGCGGACGGCGCACCGGTGAACGACGCCATGCTGGAGATCTGGCAGGCCAACGCGCACGGCAAATATGCGCATCCGGAGGACGCGCGCGATCTTCCGGTCGAAGCAGGGTTCACGGGTTTCGGGCGCGTATACACGGACGAGGACGGCCGGTTCCGGTTCCACACCATCAAGCCGGGCCGCGTGCCGGGTCCCGATGGCGCATTCCAGGCGCCGCACCTGAACCTGACCATCTTCATGCGCGGCCTGCTCAAGCATCTCATCACGCGCGTGTATTTCGACGATGACGCCAACGCGTCCGATGCCGTGCTGCAGCGCGTGCCGGCCGAACGCAGGAGCACGCTGGTCGCACGCGCGACAGCGCCCGGCGTGCTCGAGTGGAACGTCGTGCTGCAGGGCGACGGCGAGACGGTCTTCTTCGATTATTAGGTCGTGCGGTCGTGACGGCGCCGCTGTTCACCCCGAGCGTCCTGGCCAAGGCGTTCTCGGCGGCCGCGCGCGTCGAGCGCATGCTCGAGGCCGAAGCCGCGCTGGCGCGCGCGCAGGCGCGCGTGGGCATCATCCCGGATGCGGCGGCCGATGCCATCGCGCAAGCCTGTCGCGCCGAAGCCTACGACGTCGATGCGCTGCACCAGGCGGCAACGCGCGCCGGCAACCTGGCCATTCCGCTCGTCGCCGCCTTGACGGCGCGCGTAGGCACAGCCGACGCCGCGGCGAAGGGTTACGTGCACTGGGGTGCGACGAGCCAGGACATCATCGACACCGGCCTCGTGTTGCAGCTGCGCGAGGGCGTGCGCTACATCGACGCCGAGCTCGCCCGCCTGTGCGACGCGCTCGCCACCCACGCCGACGCCCATCGCCTCACCGTGCTGCCGGGTCGCACGTGGCTGCAGCAGGCATCCCCCGTTTCATTCGGCCACAAGCTGGCCGCGTGCCTCGCCGCACTGGACCGCGATCGCGCGCGCATCGCCGCGCTCGCCCCACGGCTGTTCGTCGTGCAGCTCGGAGGCGCGGCGGGCAACCTCGCGGCGCTTGGCGCGGAAGGCGTCGCGGTGACGCAGGCGATGGCCGACGAGCTCGACCTGGGCGTTCCGCTCGCGCCCTGGCACACCCAGCGCGACACGCTGGGCGAATGCGCCGCGGTGCTGGGCATCCTGACGGCATCGGTGGCCAAGCTTGCGCGCGATCTCGCACTGCTGGCACAAACCGAGGTGGGCGAAGCCTTCGAGCCGGCGGCGCCGGGTCGCGGCGGTTCGTCGACGATGCCGCAGAAGCGCAACCCGGTGGGCGCGGCGGTGGCGCTCGCGGCGGCTACGCGCGTGCCCGGGCTCGTCGCGACGATGCTCACCGCGGCGGTGCAGGAGCACGAGCGAGGTCTCGGCAACTGGCCGGCAGAGTGGGACACGCTGCCGCAAATCGCGCAGCTGTGCGGCGGTGCGGTCGTCGCGATGGCGGAGGTCGTGTCGGGCCTGACCGTCGACGCGGCGCGCATGCGCGCCAACATCGACCTGACGCAAGGTCAGATCTTTGCCGAGGCGCTCCAGATGGCGCTCGCGCCGGCACTCGGCCGCGACGTTGCGCACGAGCTCGTCGGCGAGCTGTGCCGCCGCGCGGCCGCCGAAGGCCTGCACGTGCGCGATGTCGTTGCCGCCGATCGGCAGGCGCGCGCGGTGCTCGACGACGACGCGCTTGCCCGGCTGTTCGATCCTGTGCGCTATCTCGGCTCGAGCAACGCCTACATCGACCGCGTGCTCGCCGCGCGTTGAGGAATCCGGATGCCGCGCCTCAAATTGCCGGACGTCGAGATCGAATACACGGTCGACGGACCCGCCGATGCACCGCTCCTGGTGCTGTCCAATTCGCTTGGCACCACCATGGCGATGTGGGACCCCCAGATGGCGGCGCTGACCGCTTCGCTGCGCGTGCTGCGGTACGACGCGCGGGGCCACGGGCAGTCGAGCGCGCCGCCCGGCCCGTACACGATTGCGCAGATGGGCGCCGACGTGCAGGCGCTGCTGCAGGGGCTCGGTGTCGCGCGGGCGCACTTTTGCGGCTTGTCCATGGGCGGCATGGTGGGCCTCTGGCTGGCGGTGCACGCGCCGGCTGCCGTGGATCGCCTGGTGGTCTCGAACACCGCGGCCCTCATCGGTCCGGCCTCCGGCTGGAATGCGCGCATCGAGCGCGTGCGCGCAGGCGGCATGGCGGCCATCGTCGACGCCGTGCTGGCGCGCTGGTTCACGGCTTCGTTCGTGGCGAGCGGGTCACCGTTCATCGCGCTTGCGCGCGGCATGCTGCTCGGAACGTCGGCCGACGGCTATTGCGCCGCGTGCGCAGCGGTGCGCGACATGGACCAGCGCGACGACATCGCACGCATCGTTGCGCCGACGCTCGTGATTGCCGGAACGCACGACGTGGTCACCACCCCGGCCGATCATCGCTACCTCGCCGACCGCATTGCCGGCGCGCGCTATGTCGAGCTCGCCGCGCCGCATATCTCCAATCTCGAGCAGCCCGCGGCGTACACGCGCACGCTCGTCGACTTTCTCACCTGAAGCGAGGCCACGATGGACGATCGCGAACGCTACGACAGCGGAATGAAGGTGCGCCGCGAAGTGCTCGGCGATGCCCACGTCGACCGCACGATGACGCGGCGCACGCCGTTCAACGAGGAGTTCCAGGACTTCATCACGCGCTACGCGTGGGGTGAGCTGTGGACGCGGCCAGGGCTTGCCCGGCACACCCGCAGCCTGCTGACCGTTGCGTTGATGGCGGCGCTCAACCGCACGGACGAGTTCAAGCTGCACGTCCGCGCGGCCTTCAACAACGGCGTGACGCGCGACGAGATCAAGGAAGTGCTCATCCATTGCGCCATCTACGCGGGCGTGCCGGCTGCCAATACGGCGTTCCACCTCGCCGAGGAAGTATTCGCGCAGATCGACCAGCCGCAACAGGCGCGCTGATGCGCAGCTGATCAGCCGGGCGAATGCTCCGCTACAGCCATCGCACGCTCGACGTGCAGGCTGTATCCCGCCCCGTAGGTTGCCCGCACCATGTCCTGTCCCGGCCGCATCGTCGCGAGCTTGCGGCGCAAATGGTGGATCAGGCTGTCCACGCTGCGCTCTGCCGCGCCGGTGCGGCCGCCGACCGCTTCGAGCAGCGCCGCGCGGGACAGCACATGCGGACGCGCCGCAGCGAGGGCTGCGAGCAGGCGGAATTCGGCTGGCGTCAGCGGCAGCATCCGGCCATCGAGCATGGCGACGTGCCGCTGCTCGTCCAGCGCGAGGCCGTGCGCGGGCGCGTTCTGCAGCGGGGATGCGCGGCGAACCACGGCGCGCACGCGCGCCGCGACGTCATCGCTCCCCGGCTGGATCAGGAAATCGTCCGCGCCGAGCTCGAGCCCGAGGGTGCACGCGGGCGTCTGGCCCGCCTGCGCCAGCACGATGACGCTCACGTTGGGCGTGCGCTTGAGATGCGGACACGCGGCCAGCGCGCTCGCGTCACCGTAGCGCACGTCGAGCAGCACGACGGCCGGTGCCAGCGAGCGCACCACGCTGACCGCCTGTCGCGCGTCGGGCACGACGCACACGCGCAGTCCGCCGCGGGCGAGATGGGCAAGCAGATCCGGGTCGCGCTCGCAGGTCGCGCGCAGCACGATCACGACGGCTGCAAAGCCGTCGTCGGGCGCGTCGGCTCGTGGACGGCGCGCAACGCGGCGGCGGTCCGCGGACGCGGGAAGCTCGGTCGATTTCTGCGCAGGCAGCGAGCCGGGCATGGCAAGGCGCGGGGACCTATGACAACGTCATAGTGCTCCGTATCCTGCGGCGTTGCAAGCACGTGCGGCCCTGTCCGGCAGCCCCGCCCGGCGCAGGTCTGCTCAGCGCCGCCTGCCGCCCAGCAGCGAACCCAGCACCCCGCGCACGATCTCGCGGCCGACGGTCGAGCCCACCGTGCGCGCGGCGCTCTTGGCCATGGCCTCGACCAGGCTGTCCTTGCGTCCGCTGCCGGTGGCGAGGCCGCCGAGCGAATCCTTCATCGAGTCCCAGAAGCCGCCACCCGAGGCGCCCGGCGCCGCGGGCGCGGGCGCGACGGCCCGCGCCTTCAGCTTTTCGTACGCGGATTCACGGTCGACCGGCTTGTCGTAGATGCCTTTGAGGGCCGAGCGGTCGATGACGGCACGCCGCTCCTCGGGCGTGATCGGCCCGATGCGCGATGCTGGCGGCAGCACGAATGCGCGCTCCACGGGGATCGGGCGGCCCTTCTCGTCCAGGAAGGACACGAGCGCTTCGCCGACGGCAAGCTCGGTGATCGCCTTCTCGGTGTCGATCTTCGGGTTCGCGCGCATGGTGCTGGCGGCGGTCTTGACGGCCTTTTCGTCGCGCGGCGTGAACGCGCGCAACGCGTGCTGGACGCGGTTGCCGAGCTGTCCGAGCACGGTGTCCGGCACGTCCAGGGGGTTCTGCGTCACGAAGAACACGCCCACGCCCTTCGAGCGGATCAGGCGCACGACCTGCTCGATCTTGTCGAGCAGCACTTTCGGGGCATCGGTGAACAGCAGGTGCGCCTCGTCGAAGAAGAACACGAGCTTCGGCTTGTCCGGGTCGCCGATTTCCGGCAGCTTCTCGTAGAGCTCGGAGAGCAGCCACAGCAGCAGCGTGGCGTAGAGCTGGGGCGCCTGCAGCAGCCGGTCGGCCGCGAGAATGTTGACGACGCCGCGGCCGGCGTCGGTCTGCAGCAGGTCGTCGATGTTGAGCATCGGCTCCCCGATGAAGCGGTCGCCGCCTTGCTGCTCGAGGCCCAGCAGCCCGCGCTGGATGGCGCCGATCGAGGCGGCCGAGATGTTGCCGTAGCCGGTCTGGAACGATTGCGCGTTGTCGCCGGCATATTGGAGGAGCGCGCGCAGGTCCTTGAGGTCGAGCAGGAGCAGGCCGTTGTCGTCGGCGATCTTGAACACGAGCGCGAGCACACCCGCCTGGGTGTCGTTGAGGTTCAGGATGCGCGCGAGCAGCAGCGGCCCCAGGTCGGACACGGTCGTGCGCACCGGGTGTCCCTGCTCGCCGAAGACGTCCAGGAACACGGTCGGAAAGCCCGTGAACGCCGGCGCATCGAAATGCAGGCTGGCGAGCCGCTCGCGCAGCTTGGGCGAGGCGGTGCCCGGCTGGCTCATGCCCGCCAGGTCGCCTTTCACGTCCGCCATGAAGACCGGGACGCCGATGGCGGACAGCCGCTCGGCCATCACCTGCAGGGTCACCGTCTTGCCGGTGCCGGTGGCGCCGGTGACCAGTCCGTGCCGGTTCGCCAGGGCCGGGAGCAGTCCCAGCTCGACGGACTCGTTGCGCGCGACGATGAGAGGTTCGGACATGGGCTCGCCTGGGGCGTCGACATCGACATCTTAGCCGGACCGGCCCTGCGCCTGGCGCGCGGCGGATCGGCAGCCGGGTTGGCCTTGCACGCAGAGCGGCGGACCCCCATTTGAGAAGGACGCCCGGCCGGCGGTGGTCGGCCCGTGAGCGGGCATTGCCCTTCAAAGCGGGGCGATTTCCGGTTATAATTCGTCGGGATAACGATGAGAAATGGGCTGGGCACAGCCCATTTTTTTTTGGCTTTTCGCCAATTGCACATGGCCGCCACACTGAGCGACTTGCTCGAGCGGACGGTGCCGGCGCTGGGATACGAGCTGGTCGACGTCGAGTGGTCCCCGCGCAGCCGTCTGTTGCGGGTCTTCATCGACAAGCCCGAAGGGGTGGACGTCGAGGATTGCGCGCGCGTCTCGAATCACCTCACGCGGCTGTTCGCGGTGGAGGACATCGATTTCGAGCGCCTCGAGGTGTCGTCACCCGGTCTCGACCGACCGCTCACGAAGCTCGCGGATTACACGCGCTTCGAAGGCGCCGAAGCCGAGCTGCGCCTGCGCGCGCCGGTGGAAGGCAAACGCAAGATGAAGGGACTGCTGCGCGGCGTCGAGGGCGATGCCGTGCGGGTCGAGACGACCGCCGGCATCGAGACGGTCGCCTTCGCCGACATCGGCCGTGCCCGGCTGGTGCCGAAGATCGAATGGAGAAAATGATGGGAAATCGCGAACTGCTGCTGCTGGTGGACGCGCTGTCGCGCGAGAAGAACGTCCCCAAGGACATCGTGTTCACCGCGCTCGAGGCGGCGCTCGCGTCGGCGACCAAGAAGAAGTACGCCGACGACATCGAGGCGCGCGTCGAGATCGATCGCGAGACCGGCGACTACAAGTCGTTTCGCCGCTGGACGGTCGTGCCCGACGAGGAGCACGAGGAGCCGGCACGCCAGATCGCCATCACCGACGCGCAGGCGATGGACCCGCCGCTGGAAATGGGCGAAGTCGTCGAGTCGCCGCTCGAGCCGGTGGAGTTCGGCCGCATCGGCGCGCAGGCGGCCAAGCAGGTGATCCTGCAGAAGATCCGCGACGCCGAGCGCGAGCAGATCCTCAACGACTTCCTCGAGCGCGAGGACAACCTGCTGTCGGGCACGGTGAAGCGCATCGAGCGCGGCAACGTGATCGTCGAATCGGGGCGCATCGAAGGCGTGCTCACGCGCGACCAGCTCATCCCCAAGGAGATGCTGCGCGTGGGCGATCGCGTGCGCGCGTACGTGATGAAGATCGACCGCACCGCCAAGGGGCCGCAGCTGATCCTCTCGCGCGTGGCGCCGGAATTCATCATGCGGCTGTTCGAGCTCGAGGTGCCCGAGATCGAGGAAGGCCTCATCGAGATCAAGGCGGCCGCGCGCGATCCCGGCATCCGCGCCAAGATCGCGGTCAAGTCCAACGACCCGCGGCTCGACCCGCAGGGCACGTGCATCGGCATGCGCGGCTCGCGCGTCACCGCGGTGACCAACGAGCTCGCGGGCGAGCGCGTCGACATCGTGCTGTGGTCCGACGATCCGGCCAAGCTCGTCATCAATGCGCTGGCGCCGGCCGAAGTCCAGTCGATCGTCGTCGACGAGGAGCGTCACGCGATGGACGTGGTGGTGGACGAGGAGAACCTCGCGATCGCCATCGGGCGCAGCGGCCAGAACGTCCGCCTCGCCTCGGAGATGACGGGCTGGGAGCTCAATCTCATGAGCGTGGAGGAATCGCAGCAGAAGCACGACTCGGAGACCGGCCGCCTGCGCGAGCTGTTCATCGGCAAGCTGGACGTCGACGAGGAAGTGGCCGACATCCTGATCGGCGAGGGCTTCACCTCGCTCGAGGAAGTCGCCTACGTTCCGATCAACGAGATGCTCGAGATCGACGCCTTCGACGAGGACACGGTGAACGAGCTGCGCAGCCGCGCGCGCAACGCGCTGCTGACCGAAGCGATCGTGCGCGAGGAGAGCGTCGAGAACGTCGAGGAAGCGCTGCTCGCGCTCGAAGGCATGGATACGGAAATCGCCGCCAAGCTCGCCGCCAACGGCATCACGACGCGCGACGCGCTCGCGGACCTCGCGGGCGACGAGCTCGTGGAGCTGACGGGCATGGACGCCACCAAGGCGCAGGAGCTCATCATGAAGGCGCGTGCGCATTGGTTCGACGCACCGGCGGAGGCGCCTGCGACGAACGCATCGGCGTGACGGCGCGGCAGGGCAACAGGCAGCAATCGACGCACAGCAACGGCTAGAACGGCAGGACGGGAGAAGCGCCATGGCGCAAACCACCATCGAACAATTCGCCACCGAGCTCAAGATGCCGGCGGGCGCGCTCATCGAGCAGCTCGCTGCAGCAGGAGTCGGCGGCAAGAAGCAGGGCGACGGGCTCAGCGAGCAGGACAAGACACGCCTGCTCGACTACCTGCGCCGCCAGCACGGCGGCGCCGGCGACGGCAAGAAGCGCATCACGCTGACGCGCAAGTCGACGAGCGAGATCAAGGCCTCGGATTCGAGCGGCAAGGCGCGCACGATCCAGGTCGAGGTGCGCAAGAAGCGCGTGCTGGTGCGGCGCGAGGAAACCGAGCCGGTGGCCGCTCCCGTGGAGGAAGCGCCCAAAGGCGCGCCGCAGCCGATCGTCACCGCCGAAGAGCAGGCGGCGCGCGAGGCGGAGGAGCGCAAGGCGCAGGAGCTGATCGCGCGCCAGCAGGAAGACCTCGCCAAGAAGCAGCAGCAGGAGACCAAGCGCAAGACCAAGAAGCAGGAAGCCGAGGAAGCGGCCGCCAAGGCCGCGGCCGAAGCGCAGGCTGCAGCTGCGGCCGAGGCTGCTGCTGCGAAAGCCGCCGCCGAGGCTGCCGCGAAAGCGGCCGCCCAGCCGGGCGAGGTCAAGAGCGCGGGCACGCTGCATCGTCCGTCACCCAAGCCCGGCGAAAAGCGCGAGAAGAGCGCCAAGAAGGCGCCTGGACAGGTGTTCCAGGAAGAAGCTGCACGCCGCCGCGCGCTCAAGCTGCGCGGTGACGTCACGGGTGGCGCTACCACGACCGGCTGGCGCGGTCCGAAGGGCGGCCGCCATGGCCGCGAGGACGGCGGCGATGACCTCGCCGCGCAGCAGTCCGGCCCGATGGTGCGCGAAGTGATCGTCCCCGAGACCATCACGGTGGCCGATCTCGCGCACAAGATGTCGGTGAAGGCCGCGGAAGTCATCAAGGCGCTCATGAAGATGGGCACGATGGTGACGATCAATCAGATGCTCGATCAGGAAACCGCGATGATCCTGGTCGAGGAGATGGGCCACAAGGCCAAGGCGGCCAAGCTCGACGATCCCGACGCGCTGCTCGAGGAGACGCAGACGCAGCCGGCCGGCGATGCGTTGCCGCGTCCGCCCGTGGTCACGGTCATGGGTCACGTCGACCATGGCAAGACGTCGTTGCTCGACTACATCCGCCGCACGCGCGTCGCCAGTGGTGAAGCAGGCGGCATCACGCAGCACATCGGCGCGTACCACGTGGAAACGCCGAAGGGCGTGATCACGTTCCTCGATACGCCGGGCCACGAGGCGTTCACCGCCATGCGCGCGCGTGGCGCGAAGGTGACGGACATCGTCGTGCTCGTAGTGGCGGCCGACGACGGCGTCATGCCGCAGACCAAGGAGGCGATCGCGCACGCAAAGGCGGGCAACGTGCCCATCGTCGTGGCGATCAACAAGATCGACAAGGGCGAGGCCAACCCCGACCGCGTCAAGCAGGAGCTGGTTGCCGAGAGCGTGCTGCCGGAAGAATACGGTGGCGACGTGCAGTTCATGCCCGTCTCGGCACGCACGGGGCAGGGCATCGATGCGCTGCTCGACGCGATCCTGCTGCAAGCCGAAGTGCTGGAGCTGAAGGCGCCGCGGGATGCGCCGGCCAAGGGCATCGTGATCGAAGCACGGCTCGACAAGGGCCGCGGCCCGGTTGCCACGGTGCTCGTGCATTCGGGCACGCTCAAGCGTGGGGACGTCGTGCTGGCCGGCGCGGTGTTCGGCCGCGTGCGCGCGATGACGGACGAGAATGGCAAGCCGGTGAACGAGGCGGGTCCCGCAATTCCCGTCGAGATCCAGGGCCTGTCGGACGTGCCGCTCGCCGGCGAGGACGTCATGGCGCTCGGCGACGAGCGCAAGGCGCGCGAGATCGCGCTGTTCCGCCAGGGCAAGTTCCGCGACGTCAAGCTGGCGAAGCAGCAGGCCGCCAAGCTCGAGAACATGTTCGACCAGATGGGCGAATCCGAGGTCAAGACGCTGCCGCTCATCATCAAGGCGGACGTGCAAGGCAGCTACGAGGGCCTGTCGCACGCTCTCACCCGACTGTCGACCGACGAGGTGAAGGTCAACATCGTGCACGCAGGCGTGGGCGGCATCACCGAATCGGACGTCAACCTGGCGCTCGCCTCGAAGGCCGTCATCGTCGGCTTCAACACGCGCGCCGATGCGCAGGCGCGCAAGCTCGCCGAGGCGAACGGCGTGCAGATCCGCTACTACGACATCATCTACGAGGCGGTCGACGAGGTGAAGGCAGCGCTGTCCGGCATGCTGACGCCGTCGCGCCAGGAAAGCCGCCTTGGCCTGGTGGAGGTGCGCGAGGTCTACAAGATCTCCAAGGTCGGCACGGTCGCGGGGTGCTACGTGCTCGAAGGCGTGGTGCGGCGCGGCGCGCGCATCCGCCTGCTGCGCGACAACGTCGTGATCCACGACGGCGAGCTCGACTCGCTCAAGCGGTTCAAGGACGACGTGCGCGAGGTGAAGGCCGGCTTCGAATGCGGCTTGTCGATCAAGAACTTCAACGACGTCAACAAGGGCGACCAGCTCGAGGTGTACGAGGTGGTGGAGGTGTCGCGCACGCTGTGAGCGCGCGGCTTCCGACAAAAAAGGCCCGGCGCATAGCGCCGGGCCTTTTCTTTGCGTCACGTCACGCGGCGTCGAGCCGCGGCCTCAGCGCATCAAGGCGTATTGCGGATCAACGCTGCCGGCGGCATGAGCATGAGGATGTCCATGCCGTAGCCGAGGCGATCGACGCTGTAGATCAGCCCGTTGCTGTCTTCCTCGAGGTTGTTGTGCGAGACGTCGTGCACGAGCTGGCCGTTGATCACGTTCGGCGGCTGCTCGCCATAGGCTAGCGGATGCACGGGCGCGACGTAATGCGCGACCTCGAGCGGGTGATACGGATCGCGGATGTCGAAGACGCGCGCGCCGCCGTCGAAGTACGCGATGTAGGTCAGCTTGCCGAAATCGGGCGCGAAGAACGTCGATGGCACGCTCGCGAGCGCTTCGTTGCACGAGTGGTTGCCGAAACGCGTCCCGCGCGTGCAGTAGTCCGGCTTGGCCGAGTCCTCGAACACCTGCATCGTCGAGATCACCATTGGCCGCATTTCGCCCGAGATGCCGTCGGCGCCCTTGCCGGTCTTGTCGCGCGTCACGTCGACCATGTAGCCGAAATGGGGCGCGCCGCTGCAGTGGTTGTCGACCTCTTCGGAGATGAGCTGGACGTAGTCGCGCGTCGTGTAGCTCGTGAAGCCCTGGAAGTGCTTGAGCGCCGTGTTGAACACCGGACACGCACTGTGAGCGCCTTCGGTGGGCGTCATGAGCATCGATCCGATCACGATGGCCTTCATGTCATCGTCCGTCGGCGCTTGCGCGCGAGCAGTACCCAATCCGTCCCACGTTCCGGCGATGTGCTGCCCCGCGGAGGTCGTGAAGTCCGGCAGGACCTTCAGGCGATCGACCACCTGCAACGTGCCGAGCTCCGACGTTCCGTACGGCATGTACGCGCGGTTGACGGTCTCGCCCGTCAGCGGATTGGCGAGCGCGATGTAAGGCCCGTGTATGCCGCCCGAGGTCGCTTCGGTCGTCGAGCCGGGGTTCTGGCCCACGAGTCCGATGTCGCGGATGTAGACCGGATGCGACGGGTCGCTGAGGTCGAACAGCTTCACGTGCTGGTTGGTCTTCCAGCCGTCCGGATTCGGTGCCTGGGGCGCGTTCGCGCCCGCAACGATCCACGCGATGCCCGTCTCGCATTCCCACCAGCTCTTGTGGGTCGCCGTGAGTCCCGAAACCGGCACCGACAGCAGCACCGGGTTGACCGGATCGGTGACGTCATAGACATCATGCTGCCCGTTCCCGCCGCCCGAGCCGTCGTTGCGCAGCATGTAGACATGGCCGGTCTGGCCGAGCTTGCCATCCTGCCCGTCGCACACCCGCACCATCTGCGCCAGCGCATTGGCCGGGTTGGCCGGCGGCAGGTGCTTGATCACCACCGGATCGGTCGGATTGGTCGCATCGACGATGAGGGTGCCGTCCTTCTCGCACGCGCCGCCATTGAGCGGATTGGGCAACGAGCCCGTGCAGCCGCCACCTCCCGTGGCGGCGTGGAGACCCGCGAAGAAGATCGTCTTGCTGGCGTACGCGTCCGCTGCGGTGCTGCCCATCTTGGCCGTGTGGGTTGGATACTTGTGCACGGTCGGCTGGTAGATCGGCCGGTTCTGCATGTCGTTGTGGCCGAGCAATCGCATGTGCTCGGCCTGGGCGTGGTCCAGCCCGTCCGCCCATGCCGTCGAAGCGAGCGCGACGGCGCCGAGCGTCATGCAGACCGACAACACGGACCGCGCCCGCGTGGAGCGACGGCGATGATTCTGCTTCATGGTGCCTCCTCGGGTGAGTCGCTTCGACCGGCGCTTCAGGCGGCACCTTGGGTCGAGCGTACGTGCGTTGCGTGACGACATCGCGGGTAGATGGACGCCACGACCTCCGCTGTTGCGCACCCAACTTGTGGCACACAACAGGCGCGGTCATTATGCAACCTCCGCCGTGCGTGTTGGAATCGCACCACCCCTCCCGCAGCTGCGCTTGCCGGCGCGATTTGTAAAATATTGCGACGGGTAAAATGCGCGTGGCAGGCGCGGACGGTGCAGCTTGCCGAGGACTTCGTGCCGCAGATTCAGGAAGGTCTGGTCCGTGCGGTACTCACTGCAGGAATTACCGATGAAAAAACATTCCCAGCGCGCCCAGCGCATCGCCGACCAGCTCCAGCGTGAGCTCGCCTCGCTGCTCGCCACCGAGGTGAAGGACCCGCGGGTGGGTCGCGTGACGATCACGCAAGTCGAGGTCAGCGCCGACTACTCGCACGCGACGGTCTTCTTCACGCACCTGGCAGGCAAGGAGCACGCGAAGGAGGCGATCGGCGCGTTGTCGCGCACGGCCGGATTCCTGCGCAGCGAGCTCGCACGGCGCATCGATCTCTACTCCGTGCCGCAGCTGCATTTCGCCTATGACGATTCCATCGAGGCCGGCATGCGGCTGTCGAGCCTCATCGACCAGGCGGTGGCCGAGGACGAAAAGCATCCGAAGGACTAGCGCGGTGGCCAGCAGCGCGCGCAAGCGCTGGACCAAGGTCGACGGCGTACTGCTGCTCGACAAGCCGAGCGGCCTGAGCTCCAACGCGGCGCTCCAGCGCGCCCGCCGGGTGCTGCAGGCGGAGAAGGGCGGCCACACGGGCACGCTCGACCCGCTCGCCAGCGGCCTGCTGCCGCTCTGCTTCGGTGAGGCGACCAAGTTCGCGCAATTCCTGCTCGACGCCGACAAAGCCTATCGGGCGACCGTGCGCTTCGGTATCGCGACGGACACGCTCGACGCCGAAGGTCAGGTCGTCGGGACGCAGCCCGTAACGCTGGACGAAACGCAGGTCAGGGCGCTACTGCCGGGCCTGACCGGGCCGCAGCTGCAGACGCCGCCCGCGCACGCCGCGCTCAAGTTCCGTGGCCGCGCGTACTACGACTATGCGCGGGCCGGCGAGGACATACCGCGCCAGCCCCGTGCCATCACCGTGCACGCGCTTTCGCTGGTCGGCTGGCAGGCGCCGGACGCGCTCATCGACGTCACCTGCAGCAAGGGTACGTACGTCCGCGTGCTGGCAGCCGACCTGGGTGCACGAGCGGGCTGCGGGGCGCATCTGGCCGCCCTGCGCCGCTTGCGCACCGGCGGCTTCGACGTGGCCGACGCCATCACGCTCGAAGCACTGGAGACGCTGCCGCCCGGGCAGGCTGCCGGCCATCTTCTTCCGGTTCACACGCTGCTCGCCGGTCTTCCCCGTGCCGAGCTCGACGAAGTTGCCGCTGCGGCCTTCCTGCAGGGCCGGGCGGTTGCCGTTCCCGGTGCAATCGACGGCCCGCACGGCGTATTCCTGCACGGCCGGGTGCTTGGCGTCGCCGACGTGGCGGGCGGCCTGGCGCAGCCCCGGCGCACCGTCGCAGCGCCCGCTTCCGTCGGCGAAGCGGCTTGATAATCAAGCTTTTTTCGCGCTATAATCGTCCTCTTTCCCAGAGCCTGAAGACGCGAAGATAAGGATCTACCCAAAATGTCCGTCACGGTTGCCGACAAGGCGAAAGTCATCGCCGATCACCAGCGGGGCAAGGGCGACACCGGTTCGCCCGAAGTGCAGATCGCACTTCTGACCACGCGCATCAATGGTCTTACCGACCACTTCAAGGATCACGTCAAGGACCACCACTCGCGCCGCGGCCTGCTGCGCATGGTGTCGCGGCGTCGCAAGCTGCTCGATTACCTCAAGTCCCGCAACACCGACAGCTACCGCGCGCTGATCGAGAAGCTCGGGCTGCGCAAGTAACGGACGTCACGGTGCCCGTCGCTCGCGGATCGCGAACGCCCGCCATTTCGGCCGGTCGGTTCGTCGCACGCCAAGCCCGTCGCACCTTCCCCTGAACACCGCAATGGCCGCTTGAACTGCGGCCATTCGCTTTTACAGAATACGAGGACCAAGTGCCCCAAACGCCTACTGCCATCAAGAAGACCCTCACGTACGGCCGTCACACGCTCACGCTGGAGACCGGCGAGATCGCCCGGCAAGCCGGCGGCGCCGTGCTGGTCAGCCTCGACGACACCGTCGTGCTCGTCACGGCCGTCGCAGCCAAGAATGCCAAGCCCGGCCAGGATTTCTTCCCCCTGACCGTCGACTACCAGGAAAAGACGTACGCCGCAGGCAAGATTCCCGGCGGCTTCTTCAAGCGCGAAGGTCGTCCCTCGGAGAAGGAGACGCTCACCTCGCGCCTCATCGACCGGCCGATCCGTCCGCTGTTTCCCGAGGGCTTCTACAACGAAGTGCAGGTCGTCGCCACCGTGATGTCGGTCGATCCGGAAATCGATCCGGACATTCCGGCGATGATCGGCGCTTCGGCCGCGCTCGCGCTGTCGGGCGTTCCGTTCGACGGCCCGATCGGCGCCGCCCGCGTGGGCTACATCGACGGCCAGTTCGTGCTCAATCCCACCAAGACCGAGCTCGACACGTCGCAGCTCAACCTGGTCGTCGCGGGCACCGAGGCGGCCGTGCTGATGGTCGAATCGGAAGCGCAGGAGCTGCCCGAAGAAGTGATGCTCGGCGCAGTGGTGTTCGGTCACCAGCAGATGCAGGCGGTGATCGAGCTCATCCATGCGCTGGTCGAAGAAGGCGGCAAGCCGATGTGGGAGTGGAAGGCACCCGCCAAGGATGAGGACCTCATCGCACGCGTGGCTGCCGCGGTGGAGACCGATCTGCGCGCTGCCTACCAGATCCGCAGCAAGCAGACGCGCCAGCAGCGCCTGAAGGAGATCGGCGCGCGCGTCGACGCCGAAGTGGTGCCGGCCGATGCGTCGCCTGATGTTCGCCGCCATATCGGCAACATCGTGTTCGACCTCGAGGCCAAGATCGTGCGCCACCAGATCCTCGCCGGCGAGGCGCGCATCGACGGCCGCGACACGCGCACCGTGCGTCCCATCACGATCCGCACCGGCGTCCTGCCGCGCACGCATGGCTCGGCGCTGTTCACGCGGGGCGAAACGCAGGCCATCGTGGTCGCGACGCTCGGCACCGCGCGTGACGAGCAGATCATCGACGCGCTGATGGGCGAATACCGCGACCGCTTCATGTTTCATTACAACTTCCCGCCGTACGCCACCGGCGAGACGGGCCGTGTCGGCTCGCCCAAGCGCCGGGAGATCGGCCACGGCCGTCTGGCCAAGCGCGCGATCATGGCCGTGCTGCCCAAGGGCGAGGAATTCGCGTACTCGATGCGCGTGGTGTCGGAGATCACCGAATCGAACGGCAGCTCGTCCATGGCCTCGGTGTGCGGCGCTTCGCTTGCGCTCATGGACGCCGGCGTGCCCACCAAGGCGCATGTCGCCGGCATCGCGATGGGCCTGATCAAGGAAGGCAACCGCTTCGCGGTGCTGACCGACATCCTCGGCGACGAGGATCACCTCGGCGACATGGACTTCAAGGTCGCGGGCACCGAGCGCGGCGTGTCCGCGCTGCAGATGGACATCAAGATCCAGGGCATCACCAAGGAGATCATGGCCGTGGCGCTGTCGCAGGCACGCGAGGGCCGCATGCACATCCTGCAGAAGATGCAGGAAGCACTGCCGCACGCGCGCACCGAGATCTCGCAGCATGCGCCGCGCATGTACTCGTTCAAGATCAACCCCGAGAAGATCCGCGACGTGATCGGCAAGGGCGGCTCGGTGATCCGCGCGCTCACCGAGGAGACCGGCACGACGATCGACATCCAGGACGACGGCACGGTCACCATCGCATCGGTCAATGCCGACGCATGCGATGTGGCGCGCAAGCGCATCGAGGCGATCACGGCCGAAGTCGAAGTCGGCAAGATCTATGAAGGCCCGGTGCTGCGGCTCCTGGACTTCGGCGCGATCGTGCAGCTCATCCCGGGCAAGGACGGGTTGCTGCACATCTCGCAGATCGCCAAGGAGCGCGTCAACCAGGTGTCCGATTACCTGAAGGAAGGCCAGATCGTGCGCGTGAAGGTGCTGGAAGCGGACGAAAAAGGCCGCGTGCGCCTGTCGATGAAGGCGGCGGCCGAAGACGATGCCCGGACGGCGCAGGGTGGCCAGGCTGCACCGGCGACGGAGTCCACGCCGGCCGCGTAGCCGCATCCGCGTTGCCATGCGAAGGGGCGCCCATGTGGCGCCCTTTTGCTACGCTTGGCGCCATGTCGACCGATCTTCGGCTGGTCGTGCCCGGTGTGCGCCTTTCCGCAGCGTTCCTGCGCAGCGCGCAGGACCACGTCGAGCACGGCGCCGATCCCGAGCGCTCGCGCGAGTACGCCCGCGCCCTCGACGATTTTCCGGCGTACCTTGCGCAACTGCGCCTGTTTGCATCCCGCGATGCGCCGGGTCCCGGGCTCGTGCGCCAGCGCAGCTACTGGCTCACCGACGGGCACGACGTGCTCGGACACTTGCGCCTGCGCCCGGCGCTCAATGCGCGCCTGGAGCGGCTCGGCGGACATGTCGGCTACGACGTACCGCCGTCGCAGCGAGGCAAGGGCCACGCGACGCGCATGCTGGCGCTCGGAGTGCGCGAGGCTTCGAAAGCGGGACTGCCGCGGGTGCTCGTCACCACCGACGCCCGCAACGCCGCATCCATCAAGGTGATCGAGCGCAACGGCGGGCGCCTCGACGAGGAATACGAGTTCGAAGGCATCGTGCGCCGGCGCTACTGGATCAGGACGCCGCGCGGCTAGTGATAGCCGAGCTCGGCACTCACCTTGCCGCGAAAGACGTAGTACGACCACCCCGTGTAGACGAAGATGATCGGCAGCAGGAACAGCGTGCCGATGAGCAGGAACGCCTGCGTCGCCGGTGACGACGCGGCCTGCCATAGCGTGAGCGCGTAGGGCACGACATACGGAAAGAGGCTGATCGCGAGGCCGAGGTAACCCATCGCGAACAGGCCCATCGCACCGATGAACGGCAGGTATTCGCCGTCGCGTCGCAAGCTGCGCCAGGTGACGAGCGCAATGCCCGCCGTGACGATGGGCACCGGTGCGAGGTAGGCGAAGTTGGGCCACGAGAACCAGCGCTGCGCAATCTCGCCGCGCAGCAGTGGCGTCCAGATGCTGACCATCGCGATGAAGGCAAGGACGCCGACCAGCGCAACGAGCGCCTTGCCGCGCGCCCATCGCTGCAGTTCGTCCTCTGTCTTCATCACGAGCCAGGTCGATCCGAGCAGCGCATAGCCGAACAGCAGCCCTGCGCCGGTGAGCAGCGGAAACGGCTGCACCCAGTCGAAGCTGGTGCCCGCGAACGCGTGACCTTGCACGCGAAATCCCTGCACGAACATGCCCAGCACCACGCCCTGGAAGTATGTCGCGACGGTGGACCCGACGAAGAACGAGCGATCCCACCAGTGGCGCGCGCGCACGGTCTTGAGGCGGAACTCGAACGCGACGCCACGGAAGATGAGGCCGAGGAGCATCAGCAGCAGCGGGAAATAGACGGCGGGAATCACGATGGCGAACGCGTGCGGAAACGCGGCGAGCAACCCCACGCCGCCCATCACGAGCCACGTCTCGTTGCCGTCCCATACCGGGGCGACGGAATTCATCGCGAGCGTGCGCTGGGTCTCGTCGCGCACCAGTGGGAAGAGGATGCCGACGCCCAGGTCGAAGCCGTCGAGCAGCACGTACATGAACACGCCGAATCCGAGGATCAGCGTCCAGATCGGAACGAGATCGAGCTGCATCACAGGTGTGCCGCGGACAGTGGGCGTGCGGGACGCTCGCCCAGGCGCGCATCGCGGATCTCGACTTCGTCGGGAGGGCCCGCGCGCGCGAGGCGGGCCATGTAGTAGATGCCCGCGCCGAACACGATGA